>OGNF01003513.1_pt1 | contig 10337 bp, 9 predicted proteins | sample 1573321 | NCBI WGS metagenome assembly OGNF01 (sample SAMEA2581911, study PRJEB24529) | metagenome | biome: Human gut stool | place: China | collected 2011
TAACGATGGCCTTCTTGGAAGCGGCAGTGTAACCAGCATGCATGCCCTGGCGGCGGTAACGGCCGCGGACGCTGATGGTGTTGACCTTAGCAACCTTCACGCCAAACAGCTCTTCGACTGCCTGAGCAATCTCAACCTTGGTGGCGTTGGTAGCAACCTTGAAGGTGTACTTCTTATCGGCAATGCCTGCCATGGAGTTCTCGGTGATGACGGGGGCGAGAACGATGTCCTGTGCGAATTTCATCACGCATATACCTCCTCAAGTTTCTTGGCAGCGTCAACGCTCAGGATCAGCTTGTCAGCGTTGACAACATCGTAGGTGTTGACGCCGGTAGCGGCGGTCTTGACACCGGGGATGTTGGCGGCGCTCTTGACGAACTTGGCGTCCAGAGTGTCATTGACGATCAGGTTCTTCTTGCCTGCGCCGACAGCGGCCAGGAAAGCAACGACGGTCTTGGTCTTGTACTCGTCAGCGGCGATCTTGTCAACCAGGATCATGTTGCCGTTGGCAGCCTTGTCAGACAGGGCGCTGAGCAGAGCCAGACGCTTGACCTTCTTGTTGATGGTGTAGTAGTAGCTGCGGGGCTTGGGGCCCAGAGCAACACCGCCGTGCGTCCACTGGGGAGCGCGGATGGAGCCCTGACGAGCGTGGCCGGTGCCCTTCTGGCGCCAAGGCTTCTTGCCGCCGCCGCGGACTTCCTTGCGGATCTTGGTGTTCTGGGTGCCCTGGCGCTGGTTGGCCAGGAAGTTGACGACTGCCTCGTGGACAGCCTTCTCGTTCGGGGTGATCCCGAACACGGCGTCGGAAAGCTCAACGGTGGAAACCTTCTTGCCGTTCATATCGACGACATCAAACTGTGCCATTGTGTTTTCCTCCTTTACGCTTTCACGCTGTCGTGGATGGTCACGACCGAGCCCTTCGGGCCGGGGATCGCACCCTTGATCGCGATCAGATTGTTCTCAGCATCGACTTTAACGATGCTCAGGTTCTGAACGGTCACGCGGACCGCACCCATGTGGCCGGGCAGACGCTTGCCCTTGAACACGCGGGACGGGCTGGAAGTGGAGCCGTTAGAACCGGCATGACGTGCAACAGGGCCGGTGCCGTGGCTCTCACGCAGGCGGTGCTGGCCAAAGCGCTTGATAACGCCCTGATAGCCCTTGCCCTTGCTGGTGCCGACAACGTCAACCTTGTCGCCCTCTGCGAAGACATCAGCCTTGAGGATGTCGCCGACGTTGACGGCAGCGATGTCATCAAAGCGGAACTCACGCAGGGTGCGCTTGGGAGCGACGTCAGCCTTGTCGAAGTGACCCTTGGCGGCCTTGTTGACCTTCTTGGCGCTCACTTCGCCGTAGCCCATCTGAACAGCCTGATAGCCGTCAGACTCAACGGTCTTCTTCTGCACGACGGTGCAGGGGCCGGCCTCGATGATGGTGACCGGAACGACCTTGCCGTTGGCGTCGAACAGCTGGGTCATGCCCAGCTTCTTGCCGATGATACCTTTTTGCATTGTGTTTGTCCTCCTGTAAAGGTTATTGGTTGGTGGTTTCCCATCAACATGACCTCTCCGCTGTTTGCATTGCAGCGAGATGGTGCTTTACCGTGTTTTCATTACACGCCGACCGTTCACGGATCACGGCCGCGCGTATCGGCCATTATAATGTAGAAACTCGATTACAGCTTGATCTCGATGTCCACGCCAGCGGGGAGCTGCAGGCTCATGAGAGCCTCGACCGTCTTGTTGGACTCGAACTGCTCACGGCTGTCCTTGTACTTGTGGACAGCGCGCAGGATCGTGACGACCTCCTTGTCGGTGGGCAGAGGGATCGGGCCGGAAACGCGAGCGCCAGTGCGCTTAGCGGTCTCCACGATCTTCTGTGCCGCAGCATCGATCAGGGATGCATCGTAGCTCTTCAGACGGATTCTGATTTTTTCTTTGACTGCCATTGCATTCGCCTCCTATAAAATTTTGCGCCTTAGGCGAGCCGATAAATTACACACGTTTCCGGGTGTTCAACCTCTTCGCATGACAAAATCCGGTGAACCGTTTTACACAGTTCTCCCGGAAAGAATCATTACAAAGTAAGGTGAACATTGGTCCGTGCCGCAGAATGCAGCGCCGTACATATCCCTTCGCATTCGTAATTCTTTCGCCCGGTTCTAAGATCGGACATACTCCGCGGAAAAACCCGCCAGCCCTTCGGCTTTACGGCGGCAACCTCCCGCATCAACGCATATCGCGGCTTGCGCAGCTTGTTTTATCTGCACAAGCCTTCCGCAGCCAAGAAAGATTATAGCACACGTTTCCCGGCGTTGCAAGTGTTTTTTGGCATTTTTATAAAATTTTTTTGAGAAATTTTTACGTTATGCCGAAAGTAGTGGAGGTTGTACGAGTTTTCAACAGAGTGCATGGTTTTTGGGGAAAGTAGTTCTGTTTTTCAGGCAAATTGCAGCGTGAAAAGTTATTGCTCTGTAGGGGCCGCACATGTGCGGCCCGCAGCTGTAAGGTAAACGGTCATTTGCGGGAAGGCCGCGGGCCGGGCGCTTGTCGGCGCACAACGAGCGCCGACAGTTTGCAAGCAAACACGCTCGTGCGGTTGTTTGCCCCGCAGGGGCAAACATTGTTCGCGCCACGGTTTCGTTCCACTCAACCGTGGTCCTACGCTCACAACCCCGCAATGCCCGGCCCCTACAACTCAGTTGGGCAGCTCCAGCGCATCCACCCGCCAGCCGCCCTCGGTGGGGATGAGGCGGACAGGGCTCAGCGTGACTGTATCAGGCACAACAGGGTCATCCCCTGCCCAGCCTGCGAAGTCCTCGCTCTCACAAGTCAGCACGACTTGATAAAATGTAAGGCTGCCGTCAGGCTGTAATTCCGGCTCAGTAAAGACATGCCCGCAGTAAGCAATATTACTGCCGCGGTCACCATCGATCGTCAGGATTGTGTCGCTCTCCCCTTCCGCAAAAGGCGCGGGATCCATGCTCAGCATATCATCGATCCAAGCATCGGAATAGACTGTGTGCAGAAAGCTGCTGAACTCCGAGAACTTTGTGTAAAACGCACCGTCCGCCGCGCGATAGTTGAAAAATCCGACCGGCTCGTCCAGTTTCTCATAGGGCATAAAGCCCGCATGCATCCCAAACCAATGGTACTGGAAGTAATACGCCGAGGCCAGCGCAGCCCGGGCCTGCTTGTCCAGCGAAGCAGGAACATCGCTGACTTCTGTGCGGTCGTAGTAGCCTTCTACCCACGGCGCATTGACTGTGACGGTGACGACATTGTTCTCAGGCACTGTGTAGGGCTCAGCCTGCACTTTCAGGTCCCAGTAGCGTCCGCCGTTGCGGCTATAGTTATCCTGCCAGTCCGGGTTCAGCTCTTTTATGTTTTCCACCGTCGTGTGGAAAATCTCCGCCACTTCTTCCAACGAATCCGCCGAGTAACGGAGCGTCACGCCCCCGGTGGGCCAGACAACTTTTTCGCCCTGCTGCGGCTGTGGCTTATGCGGTGCGCTGAATGTGTAGTCAGGCATCCGGCAGCCCGCATCGCCCCGCCAGTCATCGAAGGAGACTTCCTCGTACACCGCCATCGTCGGGGACGGAGTGGCTGTCGGAGCCTCGGTAGGTGCCGGAGTTATGACAGGTGTTGCGGTCGGGTCAGGCGTTGGGGTGATGCTGTCCGCCGGGGCAGAAGCGCACACTGTAAGAAAAAAAAGAGATGCAAGAATTACAGCACTTTTTTTCATAACACACCTCATCGAAAGATGCCCTGTAGGGGCCGCACATGTGCAGCCCGCAGCTGTATGTTACGGGAAAGCCGAGGGCCGGGCATGCCCGGCCCCTACCGTGCGCTGATGGAATATTCACTTCCGTTTCAGCTGCTCCTCCAGCCCGGCACGCGGGGTGATGTAGACGGTGGTGTAGACCTCATACAGGACCATGCCGGGCTTTGCGCCGTTGGCTTTCCAGATGTTCTTCACCTCGGTGGTATCGACCGGCACCTTTGCACCGCCGTTCTGGCTGGAATGCAGCACGGCCAGCTCGGCAGCCTCCTGTCTGGTCGTGTCGGGGATGTCCTCTCCCCGGCTCATGACAACGCAGTGGCTGCCGGGAGCCTTTTGCACATGGAACCACAGATCCTTGCCGCGCGCGGTGTGCAGCGTCAGCTTATCGTTCTGCAAATTGTTCCGGCCGACCAGAATCTCAAAGCCGTCGCTTGAGGTATACCGCAGGAAATCCGCCGGTTTCTGCTTGCGGTCGCGCTGCTTGTAGTATTTGAGATAGCCCTGACTTTTCAGCTCGGCGCGGATCTCGTTCAGTGCCATCTCGCCGGGCGCAGACTCGACCTCATACAGAACGGTGCGCAGGTATTCGATCTCCGCCTCGCCCTCGACCAGCAGCTTTTGCAGCATGGTGTGGGCGGTCTGCTTCTTTTTATAATCGCGGAAATACTTCTGCGCGTTCTCGATGCCGCCCAGACGCGGATCGAGTTTGATGGTCACATCCTCGCCGGTGTAATAGTTCTGCACGGTGACCTGACGGTCGCCCTTATGCAGCGCCCAGAGGTTCGCCTGCAGCAGTTCGCCGTACAGCCGCAGCGTATCGGCCTTGGCAGACTGGCTCAATTCCTCTTTGCGGGCCGCCTGCTTGCGGACAGCGCGGTCGTACATATTGTGGACAGCCTTGTACAGCTCACGGCTTTTCTGGCGCAGGCGCTCGGCACGGTCCTTGGTGGCGTAGTAGTCCTCGAGCATTTCACTGTAGCTGGGGTACTGCGTCAAAATCGCTGCGCTGCCGTACTGCTGCGGCACAAAGAAGCTGAACTCCACCGGCTTGGGTGCGCCGTCCGGCTGGGGCAGCCGCACCGCCGTGGGGGTGCCGCCGCGGGCATGCTCCGCCTTCAGCTCATCGATGGCCGCTGCCAGCCTTGCTTTTTCCTCGGCGGTCAGATCGCAGGCCAGTGCCGGGGTCTCTCCCAGCGCGCGGCAGGCAGCTTCCCGCACAACGACCGGGCCGACGCCGGCCACCGTCTTGCCGAGGGCCTGCGCAACGGGCAGGTCTTTTTCGCAGGCGGCAGCCACGATGGCGGCAGCGCTCGTCTCCAAAAAGTCCGGCCGTGCAGGCTTGGGCGGCAGCGTGTAGGCAAGGCCCGGCAGCAGCTGGCGGACCTCGCTGTCGTCAAAATCGACCCGCTTCAGGGCATCAATGATGCGGCCGTTCTGGACAAGCACCAGATTGGAGTACCGCCCCATCAGCTCGACCGCCAGCGTGTTGGTGACGAGGTCGCCCATCTCATTGGTGCAGCGGAAATCAAAATAGACGATGCGGTCCCCCGGCTCGCGCCGCAGCTCGACCAGACGGCCGCCTGTCAGGTGCTTGCGCAGCAGCATGCAGAAGCCCGGGGGCGTGAGCGGGTTTTCAAAGCTTTCCCGCGTCAGACAGACGCGGGCCGAGCCGCTGCGCGCCGACAGCAGCAGACGGTGGGTCTCGGTGCGGGTGCGCAGCGTGATAAGCACCTCGTCCCGGGTCGGCTCGAAAATTTTATCAATTTTCGCATCCAGCAGGGTGTTTTTCAGTTCACCGGCGACCAGCGCCAGCGTTGCGGCATCTAAGGACATGGATGTTTCCTCTTTTATAAAAGTAAAAATGCGTTTATCAGGCCAAATAACAATACGGATCGGTATCGGCCTCAGCGTGGGCGACAGTCAGACCGGGGAACTGCCTGACGATGAGCGCAGCCAGCACATCGGCAATGGCATGCTCGGTGCCCCAGTGACCTGCAACCACAAGGCCGATCCCCTTCTGTTTGGCCAGCAGCGCAATGTGATGCGCCGCCTCCCCGGTGACAAGGCAGTCCGCCCCGCGGTCGATGGCCTCCTGCAGGTAGCTGCCGCCCCCGCCGCTGACCTCGGCCAGACAGGTGACCGCCCGGCCACCGTTGACATATTTGACACCGGTGTGCAGCGTGTCGGCGCAGAATTTTGCCAGCGCCTCCACGGTGGTGGGCATCGTGGTGCCGATGCGGCCGCAGCCCTCGGCAAAGCTTTCGCGCCCCTCGGCGGCAATACCCAGAATCTCACAGAGCGTATCATTGACGCCGCCCGGGGCCGCATCGAGATTGGTGTGCATGCAGATGGCGGAGATGCCGTTTTTCATCAGCAGCGCGGGCACATCATCGGCGGCCAGACTTTTGATGGGCTGGAAGATGACCGGATGGTGGCTGACAATTAGTTGGCAGTCATTTTCGACCGCCTCCCGCACGACCGCGGGGGTGATGTCCAGCGCGGTCAGCACGCCGTCCACCGGCTTACCCGCATCGACCAGCAGGCCGACATTGTCCCAGCTGAGGGCCAGCTCCTGCGGAGCCGCCGCCTGCAGCAGACCTAAAATCTGCCGTACCGTTACTGACATGATAATTCCTCCAAAAAGTTTGTATGCGGGGCAACCCCCTGCGGGCGCATATGGAATGCGCCCCTACAAGTAGAGCCCGTAGGGGCGGATTCCATATCCGCCCGTGAGCGTTCACCCTGCCGCCAGCTTATCCAATTCCGCGATAAGCGCCCCCACCGCGTCCTTTTCTGCGCCGTCCGGCAGGCCGAGGCGGTACTTTTTCAGCTTGGCGTTCTGGCTGGCATAGTAATCCGCGCAGCCGGGCTGCCCCTGCGTCAGGCCAGTCAGGCAGTACAGCCCATCCGGTTCAGAGGGCACGCCGGTGTACTGCGCGTTCATGACTGCGTACCAGCGGCCCGCGGCCTGACAAAGCGTTTCCGCCCTGAGGGCGAAGCCGCGCCGGGCCAGCCAGCGCCGCAGGATGCTGTGCTTGGTGGCAGGCACCAGCACCAGATTGTACCGCCCGTCAAACACCCAAGGGGCTGCCTCCAGAATTTCTATGATGGTTTCGGCCCCCATACCGGCGATGATGATCTCCTCGGCCTCACCGGGGGCGAGGACCTGCAGGCCGCTGCCGAGCCGGAACTGCACCCGTTCCCCGTAAGGCGCGCAGGTCACACGGGCCTTCTGCAGCGGGTCGGGGCGCAGGTCGCAAGCCAAAACAAGCGGGCAGCGACCGCTGCCCGCCAGTGCGGCGCTTAATTTGCCGTGATCGCAGCCGATGTCCGCCGCCACATGCCCCGGCCGTACAAAGTCGAAGGCAGCGGCAAGGCGGGCGTCCAGCCGCGGTGCATTACTGGTGTGCAAAGTAATCGTTCAGCTCTGCGACCAGCTCATCGGCGTCAACGCCGTGGACGGCACAGGCCTCCTCGACAGTCTCACCGTGGGAGGCCATGCAGCCCAGACAGTGCATACCGGTGGACAGGAAGATGGGCACGCAGCCCTGAGTGGGGTCATTGTTCAGGATCTCGGCAATGATGGTGTTCTTCGTAATAGTCATAAGATGGTTCTCCTTATCCGGGTTTTGTTATCTTTTTATGATACCGGCTGCCAGCTGGCGTACAGGCCAAAGCCCTGCAGCAGGGTCAACAGTGTACAGGCGGTGACGGCCAGCGCCGCCCCGCGGGAAGCATTGCGCCGCAGGCTGACATTGCCCGCGCGCTTGCAGAGCACCAGCACCAGCGGCAGCACGGGCAGCCAGTAGCGGCCCTGCAGACCGAAAAGCGTCTGGTAGTTGATGGGGGTCCAGTTCAGCGCCACGACAAGGGACGCCGCCACAACGCAGAGGATGATGCCCGCCGTGCCCCATGCCGCATGGCGGCCAAGGGGCGGCTGCTCACCCTGCACAGGCAGCGCCGCCGACAGCAGCGCCAGCACCAGCCCAACGCCGAGCAGCCAGCTTACATCGAGGCGGTAAACGATCGGTTCACCCAGCGTGGTACCCAAAACGCCCTGCAGCCAGAGCGCGCCCTGCTCAGGGATCGTGCGCAGCAAAAGCTTAGCCGTGGCGGGCAGGTTGCGGCAGATGTAGCCCAGCGAGAAGGTCCAGATGGAATCGCCGTTGGGATTCGTCATCAAAAGCTGATCGGGGTCCAGCCCGCCGCCCATGCGGGAGAGCACAAGCACGCCGCCCAGCACCGCAGCGGCAGCCGCAGCCGCCAGCCCCCGGCGCAACCGGCGCAGTCTGCGGGCATCGGTGCGCGCCCATGCATAAAGGCGCAGCACAAGCACCAGCATGACCGCCAGCGCCGCAGCGCCCGCCGCCAGTGCGGCACGGCTCACATCCCGCGCGGCGTAGGCAAGCGCGCCGAGGTTGGCGGTCAGCCACAGGCCGCCCGCCAGCACAAGCGTTGCCGCCTGTATCAGCCGCCCGGAGCGCACACGCAGTCCAAACGGGCCTCGGACATATTCCTGCGGCCCGGCGAGGTTATCCGCCGGTATGACAAAGCAGAGCAGCACCACGGGCAGATAGATGGCCTTGGCAGGGCCAACGATGCCGCCCAGCACAACAAGAAGCAGCTTCTCCCACAGCGCGGCCTTTTTGCCGCAGAGCCGCAGGCAGAGCGCCGTGTAGCAGAACACCGTGCCCAACACCGAGGCATCGGGCGAAAGACTGCCCGCTAATTGCAGCGGCATCGGCAGCAGCGCCACGCAGGCCAGCAGCCCGCGCACCCCGGCCGGGGCCAGCGCCGCAGCCAGCGCCGCCAGCGCCAGATAAAGCAGCAGGTTGCAGATGCGCCCGGTGCGCAGCATTGTGTAAAAATCCGCACCGCGCGCCCGCGCCAGCCAGATGCCCAGCGCCTGCGGCAGATAGCTGCCGCTGCCCTGCCCTGCCTTTGCCTCGCTCACCACGGTCAGTGCCGGGTCGGCGGGCCCGGACCTCTGTGCCTGCTCGATGACCGCCTCGGCCTGCTTGTAGGCGAAGATGCCGATGTCCCCCGTTCTGGTGCCAAAGTATGGCGCATCACAGGCGCGCACAAGCAGGTGGCCGTTTTCATCGGCGGCAGTCTGCCCGTTCCACCGGCTGGCCTGCTCATAGGCGGCGGCCAGATGGGTGTATTCATCGGGGGCGGTCAGCGCCGGCGTGACCCGCACAAAGGCCAGCCCGCAGGCAAGACCCACCACTGCCAGATAGAGCACCGCCGGGGCACGCCAGACACAGAGCAGCACGGCGGCAAAGGCGGCCGCCGCCAGCAGCGGCGCCAGACTCTGCGCCAGCCGGGTCGGCCAGTCGGCTGACCTGTCGGTCATGATCTGCAGCGCCAGCGTGGCGTCCTGTGCAGTATCTCCGGCATACAGCGGCATACCGGGTACCGTGCCCCCGCTGGCCCAAAGGCCCAGCGGGCCGTCCCACGCGACCTCGTTGTAGATGTGCAGGGTCAGCACCTCGTCCTTTTCGGCCGTGTAGCTGCCGCCGTAAGCGAACGCCGTGAAGCTGTCGTTGAAGATATTCAGGAAGTTTCCGGCCCCCTGCCCCAGCAGTTGGCCGTTCTCATCGTAGAGATCCACCATGACCATGCCGCATTTATAGAGCGCATCGTGGGTGCTGAAATTCAGCCGCACGCCGCAGATGCTCTGCCCCGCCTTGAGCGGAAAGGTCTGCACAAGACCCTCGTCCGGGACATCTATGATCTGGCTGTAGTCATCGTTGACGATCTCAAACTGCTGCTTATCGCCGAGCCGGAGCTGCAGCTCATAGCCAACCCAGCGGCAGAGCAGCCATACCGCAGCTGCGGCGGCCAGCGCCGCCAGCAGACCGCAGACTGCGCGGCGGGGCGTGAGTGTTTTTTTCATAGTCCGCCTTTCTGGCAATGTGCAGAGTCATATCTGCTGAAATCAGGGGCAGAAGCGCAAAGGGCTGCCTGTGTACCATTATACAGCACGCAGGCAAAAAACGCAAATCATGCCTGCCGCTTATAGAGATACCATGTCAGCAGCCCCTCGCCGCCATCGCAGCTGCACTGATCCACGACCGCATAGCGCGGGAACGCTGTGCCCAGATCGCCGGTCAGCGCCACGACATAGTCCACGCCCCCCTCTGCCAGCAGGGCGTTCTGCTCGGCCCACTGGTCATCCAGCGGCATGTTGGTCACGCAGAAATACCGGCAGGGCGGCAACACGCCCGCCGCCGTGTAAAAGCCGCCGTCCAGCGTGCCGTAGTTCAGCAGGCTGCCGCCGTTGATCTGCGCTGCAAAGCGGTATTGGGGCAGGTCGGCGCGGGGGCGGCCCCGCAGTGCCCGGTTGGGCGTCAGGGCATAGCAGGCGGCAGCGCACGCGGCCAGCACAGCCCAGGGCAGCGCGGTACGGACGGGCGCGGGGGTCTTTTCCGCAAGGCGGACCAGCGGCACAAGGCCCAGCGGCGCAAAGACCGCCAGCACCAGCACGGGCAGCAGCAGCACGCCCGTCAGCAGCGCAAAGCGGCGCAGCCAGCGCTTTTGCGCCGCTGCAT
>OGNF01003514.1_pt1 | contig 10334 bp, 9 predicted proteins | sample 1573321 | NCBI WGS metagenome assembly OGNF01 (sample SAMEA2581911, study PRJEB24529) | metagenome | biome: Human gut stool | place: China | collected 2011
GTAGTCGTCCATGTAGCCAAGATAAAACTGCTTGCCGCTATAGCTGCAAGCAGTTTTATCTTGGCTACATGGACGACTACGGCGCATTGCGTATGAACACGCTCTCCTGCCAGCGGCAATGCCGCCTGCAGCCGGTGGAGAATAAAAAATGAGATTCGCCAAAGGCGTGTTGCTCGCCATCTGTCTGATTTTTTTGCCGCTAAAAGCGGCGCTGGCGCTGAACTGCTATTTTGGTACATCTGGTGGCGCAGTAGAAAAATCAGAAGCGATTCAACCTTTTGCTGTACCAGGCAATGCCAAACCCGGTGATAAGATCTGGGAATCTGACGATATTAAAATTCCCGTCTATTGTGACAACAATACCAACGGCAACTTTGAAAGTGAGCATGTCTACGCCTGGGTAAACCCCTACCCGGGGGTGCAGGATCGCTATTATCAACTCGGCGTAACTTACAATGGCGTTGATTATGACGCCAACCAGGGAAAAAGCCGCATCGACACTAACCAGTGTATCGACAGTAAGAACATTGACATTTATACCCCTGAGCAGATCATCGCGATGGGATGGCAGAACAAAATTTGCTCGGGCGATCCCGCTAATATTCACATGTCGCGTACCTTTCTCGCTCGCATGCGGTTATACGTCAAAATACGAGAAATGCCGCCGCATGATTATCAAAGTACGCTTAGCGACTATATCGTCGTGCAATTTGACGGTGCCGGTAGCGTTAACGAAGACCCTACTGCCCAAAACCTGAAATATCATATTACTGGTCTGGAAAACATTCGCGTGCTGGATTGCAGCGTCAATTTTTCTATTTCACCGGAAACACAGGTGATTGATTTTGGTAAATTTAATTTGCTGGATATTCGGCGACATAACATGACGAAAACGTTCAGTATTAAAACGACCAAGAGCCAAAACGATCAATGCACCGACGGATTTAAAGTCAGTTCCTCGTTTTATACTGAAGAAACGTTGGTTGAAGAAGATAAAGCATTGTTGATTGGTAATGGTCTGAAGCTACGTTTACTGGATGAAAACGCCTCGCCTTATACCTTCAATAAATATGCTGAATACGCCGATTTCACCAGCGACATGTTGGTCTACGAAAAAACCTATACAGCTGAACTTTCGTCCATTGCAGGTACCCCCATCGAGGCTGGGCCCTTCGATACAGTGGTGCTTTTTAAGATTAACTATAACTGATTTGCCATGATGCCCTTTGCAGCCGGAAAGGGCATCTCTTTCAGAAAATTGCTGATTTTCCCCTTTTCCTTGATTGCTGTTATTTTTTCCTGGCCCGGCTTTCTTTATGCTGTATCGATACACCAAAGAGAAAATAATGAGGGAGCGAAGGATGCCAGTTTTGCAGTGGGGAATGTTATGTGTGCTATCACTTCTCCTTTCTATTGGTTTCCTCGCGGTACATCTCCCGGCGGCGCTATTACTTGGGCCGATGATCGCCGGGATCATCTTTAGTATGCGCGGAATTACTCTGCAACTTCCCCGCTCTGCTTTTCTCGCCGCCCAGGCCATTCTTGGCTGCATGATTGCGCAAAACCTCACTGGTTCGATTCTCACCACCCTGGCTGTCAACTGGCCGATCGTGCTTGCAATTTTACTGGTAACGCTGCTTTCCAGCGCCATTGTGGGTTGGTTATTGGTGCGCTATAGCTCATTGCCTGGAAATACCGGTGCCTGGGGCTCCTCTCCTGGCGGCGCGGCGGCAATGGTCGCTATGGCGCAAGATTACGGCGCAGATATTCGCCTGGTGGCGTTTATGCAATATCTGCGAGTGCTGTTCGTCGCGGGGGCCGCTGTTCTGGTCACCCGCATGATGCTGGGCGATAACGCTGAAGCGGTTAACCAGCATATCGTCTGGTTCCCGCCAGTGAGCATTAATCTCCTGCTTACTATTTTGCTCGCGGTCGTTGCCGGTACAGTGGGATGCCTGCTGCGTCTTCCTTCCGGCACGATGCTCATCCCGATGCTGGCGGGCGCAGTGCTCCAGTCTGGTCAGCTCATCACCATCGAACTACCGGAATGGCTGCTGGCGATGGCGTATATGGCAATTGGCTGGCGGATTGGTCTTGGTTTCGATAAACAAATCTTACTGCGGGCACTACGCCCGCTACCGCAAATCCTGCTGTCGATTTTTGCTCTGCTGGCTATTTGTGCGGGTATGGCGTGGGGGCTGACCCGGTTTATGCACATTGATTTTATGACTGCCTACCTCGCCACCAGCCCCGGCGGGCTTGATACCGTGGCGGTCATCGCCGCAGGGAGCAATGCCGATATGGCGCTCATTATGGCGATGCAAACCCTACGCCTGTTCAGTATTTTGCTGACAGGGCCTGCCATTGCGCGGTTTATTTCAACCTATGCGCCGAAGCGGTCGGCCTAGTGCTGGCAGCCTGGACACCAGTAAAACGGGCGCGAGGACAACGTGGTTTTCTCAATGATGCCGCCACAGCGTTCGCACGGTTCGCCATCACGATGAAAAACCTTAAAGCGAAACAGCGCCCCATGATGCTTATTCTCATCCACCTGCCCCCGCGTAGCGTAAGAAAACCGAGGAATCTCCAGTAACGCGTGTGCGAGTGCATCCAGTTGCGCCGCATTGAGATCTTTCGCTTTATGATTTCCAGTCAACCCAACCTGCCAGAGGATCTCCACCCGCAAATAATTGCCAAGCCCAGCCAGAAACGCCTGATCGAGCAGTAATCCTGCAAACTGACGGTTACGAAAGCGCGGTGACAATAACCGTTCCTTTACCACCTCCGGCGTCAGATTCGGATCCAGCACATCGGGACCAACGCGTTGTAAAAACGGATGCGTGGTCAGTTGTTCCGGCCTCAACATCTCAATATCCGAGGCGCTATAAAGCAGAATGGTTTTGTCAGCCGTTTGCAGTTTTACCCGCAATACTCGCGTGGTCTGCGGCTCTTCGCCGGTATCAACCACGCGCCAGACGCCGTAAAGCTGATTATGGCTGTAGAGCGTTAAGTCGTTGGAAAAATGAGTTAACAACGCCTTACCACGCGTTTCCACATGGGTAACGTGTTGACCGATAAGTTGTGATTGATAAGTTTTTAACTGCGGGAAGGCAAACCAGACATCAGTTAGTGGTTTGCCTTTGATCGCCGCCTCCAGGTTATCCGCTGCACGGCGGATCTCCGGGCCTTCAGGCATGGTGATATCCTTTTTTCATTCTTTATTAATCGGGGTTATGCTGCGACAACAATCTCCTTTTCGGCAAATGTAGAGCGTAGTCGGCGGGCGAACGCCAGTGCGTGCTCGCCGTCGCCATGCAGGCAGACTGTTTGCGCCGTGACCGTTGCCCATTCGCCGGTGATACTTTTGACTCTGCCGTGTTGCACCATCTCCAGCGTTTGCGCCAGCGCCTGTTCTTCGTTTTCAATCAACGCGCCTGGCTGACTTCGCGGCACCAGCGAGCCGTCAGCCTGATAACCGCGATCGGCAAACACTTCCTCGCGCGTTGTCAGGCCATATTGCTTGCCTGCACGAATCAGCTCGCTTCCTGCCAGCCCAACGAGAATCAATGCCGGATCGCAAGCGTATACCGCTCTGGCGATGGCGTCTGCCAGTTGTGCTTCTTTCGCCGCCTGGTTGTACAACATGCCGTGCGGTTTGACATGACGCATTACGCCGCCTTGCGCACGGGCAATCGTTGCCAGCGCGCCAATTTGATACAGCGTCTGGGCGTAAACGGTTTCTGGCGGCAGCTGCATGGCGCTGCGACCAAAATTTTCCCTGTCGGGAAAACTCGGGTGAGCGCCAATCGCGACACCATTTTTTATTGCTTCACGCACGCAAGCCTGCATGGTTTGGGCATCGCCTGCATGAAATCCACAAGCAATATTGGCAGAGGAAACCAGCGTTAATAGCTCTGCGTCGCTGGCGCAGCCTTCGCCCAGATCGGCGTTCAGGTCAATTTTCATTGTGCAGCCGCCACGCTAATTGTTCAAAATAACGTTGCTGATCTTGCCGCGCTTTCAGTGCCTCTTCCAGTGAACACTGGACAAAATGAATCGGCTGACCGAGCGGAATTTGCGCCAGATGGTACATATCAGCCTCAATGATACAGGCAATACGCGGGTAACCACCGGTGGTCTGTGCGTCGTTCATCAACACAATCGGCTGCCCGTTATGTGGCACCTGCACCACGCCCGGTAACAAACCGTGAGATAACAGTTCGCGATCGGTGGTGCGTTTTAAAATTTGCCCCTGTAAGCGATAGCCCATGCGGTTACTTTGCGAGCTAAGCTGCCAGGGCGAACGCCAGAATGCATCCTGCGAGGCGCGATCGAACTCATGATATTCCGGCCCCGGCAAGGCGCGAATGCGGTTGCCCCACAGCAGCTGTTTAACGCCCTGCGCTTCCATAGAATCACGCTTCGATTTGCCAATCGGGAGTCGGTCACCATCCTTCAGTAAACGGCCTTCCAGCCCGCCAATCCCCACTTTGAGATCGGTGCTGCATGAGCCCATTACCGGCGGAACATCAATACCACCCGCGACCGCCAGATAACTGCGCATCCCGTGCTGCGGGCGTTTAAGCGTTAAACGCTGGCCTGCTTTCATCGGCAATCGCCAGCCGGTCCAGACGGCATTATCATCCAGCCGCGCTTCGCAACCGGCACCCGTCAGAGCAAACCACCCATCAGTTTCGAACTCAACAGTTAACTGACCGAGCGTGATCTCCAGCGCGGGGGCATTGGCGTCATTACCCACCAGTAGGTTAGCAATGCGTAACGCGGGCATATCCAGTGCGCCGCAGTGGCTGATACCCGACTGGCGAAAACCGTGACGACCGCCATCCTGCACAGTGGTATACATGCCCGCACGAATAATCTTCAGCATACTCCCTCCTTCTGCGGTACAAAGCGCACGCTGTCTCCCGGACGTAATAAGATGGGTTCGTCACGCGCCGGATCAAACAGGCTGAGTGAGGTATGACCAATCAACTGCCAGCCACCCGGCGTTGCCAGCGGATAAACACCAGTCTGCGGCCCGCCGATCCCGACAGAACCTGCCGGAACGAGTAAGCGCGGTTCAGCGCGCCGTGGCGTGTGTAGTTGTTCCGGCAAACTCCCGAGATACGGGAAGCCCGGTTGAAAACCTAAAAACCAGACCACGTATTCCACGGAGGAGTGCAATTCAACAACCTGTTTTTCGCTCAACCCGCAATGCGCCGCGACCACCGCCAAATCCGGTCCGCCTGCACCACCGTAAACCACCGGAATTTCAATAAAGCGAGACTCCGGCTCCAGCGCCTCGCTCTCCTCCCACCAGCGTTGCAAACGCTCTATGGCATCCAGCGCCAGCGACTCAGGATTACGCAAAATCACCGTGATATTGTTCATGCCGGGAATGGCTTCAACCACATTCGGCATATCCACCAGACGCTGCGCCAGTCGCCAGATCCGTTTCTGGCTAGCCAGCGTCACCGGCGGTTCCAGTTCCAGCACTACCGCCGTTTCACCTATCAGATAACAACGCGCTCGTTGCACTTTCGATCCCTCTGATTATTCGTTATGCAGGATTAGGAATATCAATAAAGGTCACATCAAGATCGGTATTTTCATTCAGCCACTCGCTCAATGCGCGAATACCACCACGTTCAGTGGCATGGTGACCTGCAGCATAAAAATGCAATCCCTGCTCGCGGGCTGAATGAATGGTCTGTTCAGAAACTTCGCCAGTAATAAAAGCATCCACGCCAAAACGCGCGGCGCTATCGATAAAACTTTGCCCGCCGCCCGTGCACCAGGCGACGCGCTGGACCACCTCAGGTCCGGTATCGCCACACCATAACGGCTTACGTCCCAGACGCGCTTCAATCCAGGAAGCCAGCTCCAGTCCCGGCACAGGCATGGTCAGTTCGCCCCACGGCACCAACGGCTCAATTTCGCCCATGACCGTGATCCCCAGTAACGCCGCCAGCTGTGCGTTATTGCCCAGCTCAGGATGTGCGTCAAGCGGCAAATGCCAGCCATACAGGTTGATATCATTCGCCAGCAACGTTTTTAAACGGTTACGCTTCATTCCGCGAATGACCGGAGACTCTCCTTTCCAGAAGTAGCCATGATGCACAATGACCGCATCCGCGCCCAGACGCACTGCCTCATCGAGCAAAGCCTGGCTGGCGGTGACACCGGTAACAATTTTTTGCACCGTCTCTTTGCCTTCCACCTGCAAACCATTCGGCGCGTAATCACTAATCGCCGCGCTGTTCAGTTTTTCGTTAATCAGTTGTTCCAGTTCGGTGTTTTTCATCTTCGCGCCTTCCGTATTCTGATAGCTACACCGTTAACATAGCGTTACCTCGCCAGTTCGTCGATAGCCAATCTTTTGACATATTAAGAAACAAACCCGACGCCAAAAGACGCAAATTGTTTATATCATCACGCTTCAGCTAATGTATATTTATGCAATCAGACAGCATATTGCATAAATAATCAGATCTGTATCAAAGTTTTAACTTTAAGGAAACACAAGCACGCCGCGCAACTATTACGTGACGTTGCCGTCAATTGTGGAATTATTATGAATAAACACGCATCACAGCCGCGCGCTATTTACTATGTCGTTGCGCTGCAAATCTGGGAATATTTTAGCTTTTACGGCATGCGTGCCCTGCTGATTCTCTATCTCACCAATCAACTAAAATACAACGATACTCACGCCTACGAGTTATTTAGCGCCTACTGTTCGCTGGTGTATGTCACGCCAATCCTCGGTGGCTTTTTGGCGGATAAAGTTCTCGGCAATCGCATGGCGGTGATGCTGGGGGCGTTGTTGATGGCGATCGGTCATGTGGTGCTGGGTGCCAGTGAGATCCATCCGTCATTCCTCTATCTGTCCCTGGCGATTATCGTCTGCGGCTATGGCCTGTTTAAATCTAACGTAAGCTGTCTGCTCGGCGAGCTGTATGAGCCAACCGATCCGCGTCGTGATGGCGGTTTCTCGCTGATGTATGCGGCGGGTAACGTGGGGTCTATTATCGCACCTATCGCCTGTGGTTACGCCCAGGAAGAGTACAGCTGGGCGATGGGCTTTGGCCTGGCGGCGGTTGGCATGATCGCGGGTCTGGTCATTTTCTTATGTGGCAATCGTCATTTCACTCATACCCGCGGCGTTAACAAAAAAGTACTGCGTGCGACAAACTTTCTCCTGCCGAACTGGGGATGGCTGCTGGTTCTGCTGGTGGCAACGCCTGCACTGATTACCATACTGTTCTGGAAAGAGTGGTCGGTATACGCCTTAATTGTCGCGACTATTATTGGCCTGGGTGTACTGGCAAAAATTTATCGCAAAGCAGAAAACCAGAAACAGCGTAAGGAGCTGGGGCTGATTGTGACGCTCACCTTCTTCAGTATGTTGTTCTGGGCCTTCGCACAACAGGGCGGTAGCTCGATTAGCCTTTATATCGACCGCTTCGTTAACCGCGATATGTTTGGTTATACCGTTCCGACCGCGATGTTCCAGTCGATTAATGCCTTCGCAGTTATGCTGTGCGGTGTGTTCCTGGCGTGGGTGGTAAAAGAGAGTGTCGCGGGTAATCGTACCGTGCGCATCTGGGGGAAATTTGCTCTTGGCCTTGGCCTGATGAGCGCCGGATTCTGCATTCTGACCTTAAGCGCCCGCTGGTCCGCAATGTATGGTCACTCTTCTCTGCCACTGATGGTATTAGGCCTGGCGGTGATGGGCTTTGCGGAACTGTTTATCGACCCGGTTGCCATGTCGCAAATTACGCGCATTGAAATCCCCGGTGTGACCGGCGTATTAACCGGCATCTACATGCTGCTTTCTGGCGCGATCGCGAACTATCTGGCGGGCGTGATTGCCGATCAGACATCGCAGGCTTCGTTTGATGCTTCCGGGGCGATCAACTACTCCATCAATGCATATATTGAAGTATTTGATCAAATTACCTGGGGCGCACTGGCGTGTGTAGGACTGGTACTGATGATTTGGCTGTATCAGGCGCTGAAATTCAGAAACCGCGCGCTGGCGCTGGAGTCTTAATAGGCCAGCACCGATGCCTGATGCGACGCTTGACGCGTCTTATCAGGCCTACGTATTTCCTGCAATTTATTGAATTTGCACAAATTTGTAGGCTGGATAAGGCGTTCACGCCGCATCCGGCATCTGGGCTCGATTGCCTGACGCGTCTGTTATTTCCCCTTCCGCGCCGCCTCATACGCTGCCAACGTTTGTACTCTCGCTTCTTTGTGCTCGACTATCGGTTGCGGATAATCCAGCGTCACACCTGCTTTCTGCGCCCACTTCCACGGCTCATGCACCACTTTCCCTGGCACATCGCGCAGTTCCGGTAGCCACTGGCGGATAAACTCGCCCTCATGATCAAATTTCTCGCCCTGGGTTGTCGGGTTGAAAATACGAAAATACGGCGCTGCATCGGTTCCGGTTGAAGCGGCCCACTGCCAGCCACCGTTATTGGCTGCCAAATCACCATCAATCAGCTGCGACATGAAATATCGCTCGCCTTCGCGCCAGTCGATCAATAAATCTTTCACCAGAAAACTGGCTGTAATCATCCGTAGCCTGTTATGCATCCAGCCAGTGCTGTTAAGCTGACGCATAGCGGCATCAACAATCGGGTATCCCGTTTTGCCTTCCTGCCAGGCCTGTAAATGTGCGGGATTGCTCTGCCACTGTACACGATCCGTCCAGGCAATAAATGGACGATGTTTACACAACGAGGGGTGATACGTTATCAGGTGACGGTAAAACTCGCGCCAGATCAGCTCATTAAGCCAGACACTACCGGCCCCACCGTCCAGCGCCTGCGGCTGTTCAGCCAACAAGCGATGCAAGCACTGGCGAGGCGATAACCCGCCCGTTGCCAGGCTGGCGGACAAACGACTGGTGCCTTCCACTGCCGGAAAATCTCGTTGTTGCTCATATTCTCCGGCACCGTTCTGGCAAAACTGGCGTAATTGCGCAATCGCCGCTTTTTCTTCCACCGGAAAATGCGCAGTATCGAAAGACTGACGAGGATAATTCAGCGTAATGGATGGCGAGGGCTCTATCGATCCGCTACTACGAACTTTTGGTGCAGCGACGCACTCCGGCATCCCTTCCCGCAGCCGTTTCAGCCAGGCATTCTTAAAAGGCGTAAAGACTTTGTACATCTCGTGATTACCGGTCATCACCGCGCCAGGCGGCAGGATCACGCTGTCATCAAATCCTTCACACACCACGTTACGCAGCGCTCTTTCAACTTCCACATCCCGCGCCCGCTCATTCACTTCATACTGATAGTTATAAAACAGGTGGGTAACGCTGTTTTCCGCGCACACCTGTTTAACTATTTCGACACTGGCGACAAAGTCATCCACTTCACGGAACAATAAAGGAATACCTTTTTCCGCAAGCGCTATTTGTAGCCCATTCAGTTGAGCATTGATAAGTTCAGCCTGACGCGGCGACATGTTATGCGTCGCCCACTGGCGTGGTGTAGCGATATACAACGCCAGCACGCGTGCAGACGAATTGCGGCAGGCGGCAGCCAGTGCGAGATTATCGTGCAGACGTAAATCCTGGCGAAACCAGACCAGATGGGTAGTCATAAAACTCCTGAATGGCGCAAGTTAATCACACGCGGCCAAAGTTCGAAATAACGCTGCCCTGAAAGCCAGGCGTCAGGATAAAGCGCCATATAGTGTTTGATACGCATCAGCGGCGCAAGAAGTGGTTGCTCGCCACGGCGATAACTGTCGATAAGCGCAGCCAGCTGCTGGCGTTCTGTGGAATCAATATGCGGGCGAAAATAACCCTGAACGTGCATCAAAACATTGGTGTGATCGCGCGGGTTGGCGGGGTGAGAAAGCAAAACAACTACGCGTTGGCGGTACTGGTTGTAATAGTCATCCAGATTTTGCCACTGGTGAATATCAGCCACGAACGGGCCAAGTTTGCGGTACTCCGGCTGAGAATGCGCCAGAAAGACGAGTTTATAGCGGCTGTGATAATCGAGAAGCGCCCCGCGCGTTAAGCCATGTTCTTTCAGTCGATGTAACTCATGAAGGGCAAAGATACGGATTAGGGTGCTGTCATCAAATCGTTGTAGATTCATTACTGCTCCTGAGCGGTTTACAGGAGTAAGTGTAGACGTTGAGAAATGATATTTGTGAAGTTAATCCTGTTGTAGCAGGACAAATTTACGAAAGCCTGCTCCCCGCAAGGACTGACGTCAGGTAGTTTCTAACCATAGCTGCCCTTTCTATTCAAACGTGAAATCAATAAGTTCATCAGGGACATCGCAAACAATATGAAGACG
>OGNF01003517.1_pt1 | contig 10330 bp, 8 predicted proteins | sample 1573321 | NCBI WGS metagenome assembly OGNF01 (sample SAMEA2581911, study PRJEB24529) | metagenome | biome: Human gut stool | place: China | collected 2011
GTACGTTTGCACGGGAACGGCATATCGAGGCGCGCATGACCTCACAGGTCATCTATTTCGAGTGGTTCCTGAACTACCGGTTCGGTAAATACATCAAGGACGGCAAGGACCGCATCTTCATCAAGGACAGCACGAGTGTCGGTGTGGACCTGTACCACGAAGGGGCGGAATACCAGCGTCCTTTCACCGTATGGTACAACGGGGAACAGGTTACAACGGACAATGAGGCGGAACGCCCCCGTCCGTTCTACCTGCTGGCGGAAGAGAAGCTGATCAACAAGGTCAGCTTCATGGTCTGCGTCCCGCCCGTCACCATACCTCCGCGGGAACTGGTCTATATGCTTTCCTATGTGGTGAACACCTATAAGACAGCAGGCAAGACCTACCTGATCAAGATCGACGAAGACGAATACACCCCCAATAAGAATACAGGACAATGAAAGAATATATTGCGGAAACCGGCGGACGGTATACCTACTCGGACGATATCCTGAACTTGCAGGAACTGGCTCTCAGCATGAGTGCCGTTTTTGACGGCTGCTCGGACTTCATCATCTCCGGATGCGAGATCGAGGGTCCCCGCGTCTCCCCGGGTTATGTCTGGCTCGGCGGAAAGGTACGCCGTTTCGACGGCTGCGCCGATGCTGTCTATCCCTATTATATATACGAAATCAACCGGCATGAATCGGTGGTCTACGCCAATGAGGTCAACAAGCGCGGGCGTACCTGTTATCTCTGTGCCGGAGCCAAGGCTGTCCCGGATACGGTCGATCCGGTTACTGACAAACTGCCGGCGGCCATCGAGGTGACGGAGAGCTATGCACCCCGGTTCATCGACAAGTTCTTCGGCCGCTATGCTGTCCTGCTCGATACACCTTTTGCCCGGCAGACCGTCAAGAAGGATCTGGTGCTGGCCGGAACGTTCACCGGGCAGAAAGAAATCAGCTCCAAGACCGCCGTCTCCGTCAGCGGCGGGAACGGCTACATGCTCAAAGGCATCGTCAAGGCGGACGGCCATGCCGCCATCGGTGCCTACCTGCACGGTCTGCTTGTCAACGAGATTGTCATCCGGACGGACGGCACGTTCAGTTTCATGAAACAAGGCAAGGAACTGGCCAGGGTTACGGAAGACGGCATATCCTGCGGTACTTCGCTGAATGAAAACGCCCGGATCGGGGCTGTCCGCATCAAGGGATACGACATCTATAACACCTCGGATGTGACGGATGAGGGTTGTATCCGTATCAATTACCACGGCACGGAGGGCGGCGGAACAAAATACCGTGACTTTGCCGTGCATGACGGAAAAGCCTGCACCACACCTGTTTTGAAAGTCATCGGGCGTACCGCCACCCTGCAGGTCGGCGGACTGCTCTCCCTGCAAAGCACCGGACGGGGTATCGATATTCAGAATACCGCCTATACGAAAGACAATGCCAGGCTGACAAACCTGATTACCTGGCGCGACAGTGCCGCCGCGCTTCTCGCCACCGTCGGCTTCGGCACCGCTGACATTTTCCGTTTTGCGCTGAGGAACGCTCTGGGCGACATCGTGCTTGCCCCTTTGGGAGCGGTGGATGTGCTCGGTACGCTTAAAATCAACGGAAAATCCGTGTCCGACACCTATGTGACCGTCAGGGCCTTTACGGAGGCGATGGGAAAGAAAGTGGATGTGGTAGAAGGCAAACAGCTCTCTACCGAAGACTTCACGACCGAATACAGGAAGAAACTGGCGGCTATCACTACCGGAGAACTGACGGAGGGCGGCGAAGGTTATGTCACATCGGGAACCGTCGCGGCGGCTTTGAAAATGAAACTCTCCGCCGACGGGAACCTTTCCGATGTCATGGACAAGGCTGCCGCCCGGAAGAATATCGATGTCTATTCCAAAGCGGAAGCCGGGGAGGTATTTCTGGAAATCTCCGAAGGATTGAAGGAGCTGGTGCGCCTGACGGCGGACGAGATCAGCGGGCTGACGGCAGAGGAAGCCGCCGAACTGAAAGCAAAGCGGCAGGCGGCCGTCAGGGATACCCTCGATGCCGAAAAGAAAGGTACCGGGGAGCTGAAACTGGCCAAGACCTCGAACCTGTCCGACCTTCCGGACAAGGGCAAGGCACGCAAGAACCTCGAAGTCTATTCCACGGCCGAGATAGACCGGATGATGGACGGCAAGCTCGGGACTGACTCCGCTTACGAGGGCATTGTCTTCACACCCGAACTCAGGGACAAACTGCTGGAAATCAAGACCGGTTCGTTCGCCTACATAGATGAAGGTGGCATTTCGCACGCGCAGGTCGAGGGATACGTGATGACCTCGCAGGTTGTCAGGGAACTCAAGAAAAAGGCGGAACGGCTGATGGGCGGCTACAACGCTTCCGAAAAGGATACCATCGCTACCAACCTGAACCTGTATACCAAGGTCGGGGCGGACGCCCGCTTCGCCGCGCTTGAAAACCTGTTCCAGGATTACATCGACTTTTTGACCGGGCAAGGAAAATCCCCCATGGAAGCCCGGCAGCTCCTGCGGAACAAGTTGGACGTGCTGTCCAAAGACGAAATCGTCAAGGACTACCTGCGCAAGGACGGCAAACTTTCCGACCTGTCCTTGCCGACAGCGGAGGCGAAACGGCAGGCCTGCCGCGCTATCGGTGCCGCCTATGCGGAAGAATACCAGCCCCTGCTGGCGGATACAGGATGGATACGGATGGAAAACAGCGGCTCGGGAACAGATACCCAGGGGCTGTTTGTCCGCCAGATCGGGAATATCGTGTCCATACAGGGGTATATCAATACCGCACGCAGGGACGGCAGCAACTGGGGCGGCATCGTTGCCGTCATCCCGAACAAGATACAGCCCCCGAGATACAGCGTGCGCTGCAGCGCCGCTGACTGGAACGATGACCACAAGTACAACCGGGGCTCCTCGTTCACCATCTACGGCGGTTCGCGCAGGATACAGCTTTACGAGCGCGGTATGTACAATGTCAATGTAGAACTCAACTTCACCTATTTTGTATAGTCATGAAACATAAACTCAATGTAAACGGCGATATTGAAAGCCGCCGGAGGATTGCGGAGCGCAGGAACGTTCCCGTCCGTGAAACCGTACAGCAAACCATTCAACCGCAACATCATGAAACAGAAGAAAATCAGGCGGCAGCCGCAGAAGAAACCGTCTCCCCGGCAGCAGAAGCCCCGAAAGCGAGAAGACGGAAGACCGCAGGGGACGCTTAAGCGCTTTCCTTTCGACGAGACACGGATAGGCTTCATGCTCCGGTATGAGATGCCGGTAGTCTATCATCTGCTCCGCAGGTTATGCGCCACGCAGCAGCCCTTCGAGCCGGACTGGCAGGTCATACGGTCGGTGGCGGAGGCATCGAAAGACCCTTCCTGCGGCAAGGCGAAGTTCCGCCGCTACCTGGACGAGTACCGCCGGGACGGGGTCTATTGCCGGCGCGGGAAACGGCTCACGCCGGAGCGCAAAGCCTACTATGAAGGCATATGCCGCCGCAAGAGAGAAGAGTATATCCGCCGGAACCGCAGAAGGTTGCTTGCCGAAGCGCGGAACGCGCCGGGCGGCGACAGACTGCTCGGGGAGATTAAAAGCATTCTTAAAATGAAACGGTAATGCGCTGAAGGACAATGCCGGTGAGAAACATTCATGTACATGTATGGCTGTTCCGGGTAATTTGCCTAATTTTGTATTCCACGGTCGCTGCAAGACCTTTCCATATTGTCAAATGAGTATCCTCTTTCGGGATACGGTCAGCGAGACATCCTCTCCCAGTTTTATCAGTTGAACGCGGACGGTGCAACCGAACCCGTCCGTCCTGTTACCAGTTTCTTTGCGATGCGGGTATACCGTGTCGCATTCTTCGGGCATTTTTAAATCCATAAAACAAAGCGTTTATGCAAGAAGAAGAAAAGAACAACGGCATGGAAGGCATGTCTGTCGAGGAAATGTTCCTCGGCGTTCAGGAATCTTATCAGGAGGCACAGTTGCGTGCCCAGGAGGAGAACAGGGCGTTCGCCCGTACGGAGTTCTTCCGCATGGACAAGTTCGGGACTTACCGTCTCCGTATCCTGCCCATCGCTCCCAATCCGGACGGCTCGCCGACACGTCCGGGCTATGAGTATCCCGTCCACCAGCTGCTTCTGGAGCTGGAGAAACCCGCTACGGGGAACAAGCCCCAGAAGATGTATGTCACTGTCACCCGCGCTACCGATGCCGGATATAGCGTTGATCCCATCGAGACCTACCGCCGCATGGCCGTCGAAGCCGCAAAAGAGGACGGGGACGACAAACTGGCGGAAAAGATTGCCGGGGGCTCGTTCGGAGGCGGTCTGAAATACAGTTATGGCCACTGTCTCTATGTATTCGACCTGGGTGAACGAGCCAAAGGCGTGCAGATGATGACCCTTTCCCATGCCCAGTTCAAGGATCTGGATGAGAGGAAGTTCAAGCTGTGGAGCAAGAAACTGGCCAAGAATCCGTCTTACCCGTGCCCGGTTTCCTCGGTGTATGACGCCTATCCGGTGGAGATTGAAAAGCGCAAGAACGGAGCCAAGACCGAGTATGTCATTTCCATTGACAACGAATCGGAACCGGTACCGTTGACCAAGGAGGAGCTGACCGCCCTGATGGGTGCGCCGCGTATCCCGGAAATCATCTACCGCTACACCCGTTATCATCTGGGAGCCACCGTCGAGTTCCTCAAACAGTGCGACGGCATCTACGGCATGTCGCTCATGGAGACGGATGAAATGAAGACGGTCATCGACACGCTGGACGGTGAACTGCCCAAGGAGGACACATCCGCGTTCTCGTTCGACCGCCGTACGAAAGATAACAGGGAAAACGGGCGTGAAGGCGGAGGCATCTCGCTGGACGACCTTTTCGAACGTTATGACGAGCTTCAGCGGCAGGAACTCGGTGAGAAGACCGAGGAAGGCCAGGAGCTGCGTGCGATGATCCGCGGCTACATCGAGCAGGAAGGGCTCTCCGTGCGTGTCACACGCTCCACGAGCAACCGGGAACTACTCGACCTGATCGAAAGCGAGATGGAGGGTCCGAAGCCCAGTGACGAACCGGAGGATGTCCCCGGGGAGGAAGAAGAGCAGCCGGAGGAAACGGAAGAGCGTGCCGGGCGTCCCCGCCGCCGCAGATAAGCCTTTCACAAGTTCTTGAATTCTAATCCGACGGGAGGCATCAGGGCCTCCCGTCCTAATCACAATCGCTTAGTATGAAAGAGAACAAACCCTGCCTTTTGTTATTGAATGACATCCACATCTCGAAAGACAACATCCCTGCATTCCAGGCCAACTGGCAGGAGGCCATGGGAATTTGCAGGGAACGGGATATCCGGGAAGTGGTTGTCGGAGGAGACCTGTTCTTTTCCCGTGCCGCCCAGACACTCGATGTCCTGCTGGCCGTCAGGGATATGCTTGTATCCGCCGCGGACCATGGCATCCATGTCACGCTGGCGGAAGGGAACCACGACAAGGTGAACCAGGAATCCCTGCGCGGATATTGTCATGTCTTCGACCGGCATCCGAATGTGACTGTCGTGGATGAGTACCTGACCCTGTGCCGCCCGGAATGGAAGTTCACGCTCCATGTAATGAGCTATTTTCCGGAAGACGGCTCTTTTGCCGAAAGGCTCGGACGATTGGCTGCGGAAGCGCTTTCCGGAAAACCGGAGCACTTCCTCTACATCCATGAGGGTATCAACGGGGCATTGGCACAGCCTTCGGAGAAGGAGCTGCCTGCCAGGATATTCTCTCCTTTCGACAAGGTCTTTGTCGGCCATTACCACAACCGTACCGTCATTCCGGGGACGGGAATCGAATATATCGGTTCCTCGCGCCAGCACAACTTCGGGGAGGACGAGGAGAAAGGATACACGGTGCTGTACACGGACGGCACGCACGAGTTTGTCAAGAACCGCGTGAACATGCGGTACCGTGTCATGGATGTGCCGGCGGAACGTGCCGGGCTGCACCTGATGGACGAGCTGCGTGAAATGGAGGCCGACGGCCGCTACAAGGTCAAGGTGCGTATCCATGCACCTGCCGCCGCGATGAAATCGGTGGACAAGGCCGTCTTGCTGGAAGCCGGAGCGGCGAAGGTGGAACTGGTTGCCGATGACGAGCAGCCGCCGGAAGCGGTATCCTCTTCGCTCTTCGAGAAATTCGACAGCCGCCGCATCCGGGAAACCTACGAGGACTTCTGCCGGGAGAAACAGATCGAGGATGTGTCGATGGGATTGGAGTATTTATCTAAAATAGAAAACAGATCATGTGGAAATTAAAGACGATAGAAGCCGAAAATCTCTGCGCCTTCCGTTCGCTGTCCTACACGCTGCGGCAAGGCGTGACGACATTGATTTTCGGCGATAACCGGGACAATGACTCCCAGCAGTCGAACGGGGCCGGCAAGTCTGCCCTGTTGGAATGCATCGCCGTGGGTATCACGGGCAGCCCGCTTAGAAAGATACGCTCAGAGGAGATTATCAACGATGCGGCGGAAGAATGCCGCGTCGCCTTACATTTCATCAACGATTCCGCCGCCGAGGAACTGCTCGTCAACCGCCGTATCCCGCGCAAGGGGGCTTCCTCTGTCAGCTGCACGCTTTACCGTGGGGGCAGGCAGGTGATGACCGACGAGGCGGTACAACCTTCGGTTGACGCCTATAATCGGTATATTCTTGACAAACTGGGTGTCACACGCGACGAGCTGCTCAACAATTTCATCCTTTCCAAATACCGGTATGAGGATTTCCTCTCGTCATCGGACAAGGAGAAGAAAGAGGTCATCAACCGCTTTTCCAACGGTATCCTGGTGGATGAAGCCATCGCCAAAGTGGAGGAAGACATCGTGCCGCTCTCTGAAAAGAAACGGCAGGTGGAACTGGAACTGGCCGGGTTGGACGGGCGTATCGGGATGTTACAGGAGCAGATACGCAAGGAGGAGGAAGCCGGAGCCGAGCGGGGGCGTACCCGTGTGGAACGTATCATGGGACTGGAAACGGCCATAGCGGCCAAGAGGGAGCAGATCCGTACCGGGCACGAGAACGTGGACAGGCTTGAGGAACAGCTTGCCGGAGTGCAGCGGGCGGACGAGGCTTTGCAGGAACTGGAAGCCGGAGATACCGCATTGGAAGCATGTCTGGAAAAGATAGCGGAAATGATGTCCCTCTTTCCCGATGCCCGGCAGACGGACTGGGACAAGGTCATTGCCGAAAAGAAAGGACGGTTACAGACCGCCACAGAGCGGTTGAAGGATTGCGATGCCGTCTTGAAACAGGCGGAACAGGAACTGAAAAACAGGACTGACGGCTGGGAACAGTTCAAGAAGGAGTATGCCGCATTCTGTGAGGCATACAGGGATCAGTCCGATACGACTGCGGAGAGACTGCGGGAAATCGACATCCGTCTGCGCGACCTGTCCGGCAGCATCGAGGAACTGCGCCATAAACGGCGTATCGTTTCTGCCGGTATTGACGGCCTCTCGAACAAACTGGCCGGCTCCATCACCTGTCCTTTCTGCGGGTATGAGTTTCTGGTGGCAGAACCACAGTTCGACATCAAGGCCGGCATGAAGGAACTGAAGCTCCGTCAACGGCAGCTCACGGAAATCAACGGCCGTATCGATGAGAAGCAGGAGGAGACGGATGCCGTGGAGTTGCAGCAGAACCGGCTGAACCATGAGCGCCGGATATTGGAAGGCAGACGCACCGGATGGGAGGAGCAGCTGGCCGGGCACGAACGGGCCGTCAGGAATGCCACCCGCCACGTGGAAGAGGTGGAAAGCGGGCATAAACGCATCGCTTCCGAAATTACCGCCCTGCAAAGTGAAATCGAAGGTGTCCGCCGCAAGGTATTCGACGAGGTGTTCGGATTCATAGACGAGCGCAATGCCGCACTGAACCGCGGCATACGGGTAGGCAAGGAAGATATACAGGCCGCGGCCTGCGCCATCGACACTTTGCAGGCCACGATCCGGGAGCTGGATGAGGCGGCTTCACCCGACCTCATACAATCGCTCAAGGACACTCTCCGTGAAACGCGCGGAAAGTCTAACGAGGCGGCAGGGCGCAAGACGGCCGTCGATACCCGGGTCCGTGCACTGGAGATACAGCGGGAACGGTTCGTGCAGTTCAAGACCTATCTGGCCAACACGAAAATCGAGGCGCTCAGCCGTATTACCAACGAGTTCCTGCAAAACATCGGCAGCGACATCCGTATCCGCTTCGACGGGTATACCATTCTCAAGAGCGGTAAGGTAAGGGAGAAAATCTCCATCTCGCTGTTGCGCGACGGCATGGACTGCGGCTCGTTCGGCAAGTTCTCGGCAGGCGAAGCCGCCCGTGTGAATTTGGCGACCATCCTTGCCATGCAGAAACTCGTGAACAGCAACTGCGACGGGGACAAAGGACTGGACCTGCTCGTGCTGGACGAGATACTTGAGGCGGTCGATGAAGCGGGGCTGGCCTCCATGTTCGAGGCGCTGAACTCGCTCGGCGGTACCGTGCTGGTCGTCTCGCACGGGAATGTGGCGGAGGGGTATCCGCATAAACTGGTAATCGTGAAAGAGAATGGCGAATCAAGACTCGGAGAATAGCGTACTGACCCGGGAGCAGGTACTGGCGCTGGACATTGCCACGCATACCGGATACTTCTCCCTGCATGAGGCCGGGACATGGAACTTCACCGAAAGCAAACGGCGCAACGGCAACAAGATGCACGGCGCTTTCAGGACTACGCTGCTCTCGCTACTCCGTCGTTACGGCATCCGCCGCGTCGTGGCCGAGGATGTGAGCGTGAACCGCCATTTCTACGACATGCGGCGGCTCTCGGAACTCAGGGGCGTCCTGCTCGAAGTGTGCGATGAACTGGATATCCCGGAACCGGAGTTCGTCAACCCGGCTGTCCTCAAGAAATGGGCGACGGGAGACGGACACGCCACCAAGACGCAGATGGTCGCGGCCTGCAAGGACAGGTACGGTATTGTCCCGGTGGATGACAACGCGGCGGATGCCTGCCACCTCTTCTACTATTACATCCGCAGGCACAGGCTGTGACAAGCCGACAACGGTTTGGATTTTTTTCGGGCGGCGGTAATGCTGCCGCCCGTTTTTTCAATTGACGCTCACGGTAGCTGACAGATTAGGACATGAGATTCATTATCAACCTTTTCAGTCAGTGGAAACGTGGAAAAGAAAGATGTGTTTATTGCGGTTCTCCAGCCTGAAGACGAATCCGCGAGACAGAGGGCGGAACTTCTCAGAAAATATGTGATGCCGCACAAGAATCTGATATACAGCATTTGTATCAAATATACCTATAACCAGGAGGACATCGAGGACAACTACCTCGAGGCGTTGGCCAACTTCTTCAAGTATATGGACAGTTATGACCCGGCCCGTCCGGTAAAGACCTGGATCTATGCCGTGACCAAACGGCTTGTGGCGGACCTGAACAACCGCAACAGGAACCGCATGCCCCCGGACGACAATATCGACATTTCGGAAATATCCTCTTCGCTGTCGGATGAGGACGAACCGTCGGGAAACAGCATGGGGATGGACAACTACCGCGAGTTCTATAACGATGACATCCTCTGGGCACTGGACCGGCTCAAACCGATTTACCGGGAAGCCCTGCTCTTGCAGCAGGCTGGTTACAAACTCGGGGAAATCATGGAAATCACCTATAACAACGGTACTTTGCAGACCAGGAACGTAGAAACGGTAAAAAGCCGCATCTTCCTAGCCAAGACGCAGCTGCGCAAACTATTGACACGCGATGGAGAGAAAAGAATGGATTGACGGATGCCGGAGGCTCTTTACACGGCTGGTCCGCACCACGGTGTGGGCGGATTTTGTGTTCCCTACCGGCGGCAAGTCGGACAGGCAGCTCGGGATGTGTTTCGACGGCTTGTGCCGGGAGGTCGTCTCCGTCAGTGCGGAACGCCTGTCCGACTTCTGTATCTGCCAGACATATGCCATTTCCGGATATGATACCGCGTATCGCAGGAAATGGAACGTCTCCCATTCATTCGGAAAGAAAGCCATCGGCCGCTATCTCCGCTCGGGAAAGGAACGCCGCTACCGGGAGGACCGGTGGCTGAAGAGTTTCGGGCTGTCACGGCATGATTTGGCGCGGGCAGTGGAAGACCGCCGCAGCCATCCGTTCGGGCGTTTTATTTATCCGGAATACGAGGAGACGACCAAGCGGCGACTGCTCTCCACCGAAGCGGGATATCTCGTCTGTGCGCTCTCCACGCTGATGTGGACGCCTTTCTCCCCGTCATGCTCAAAATGTGCGA
>OGNF01003521.1_pt1 | contig 10319 bp, 10 predicted proteins | sample 1573321 | NCBI WGS metagenome assembly OGNF01 (sample SAMEA2581911, study PRJEB24529) | metagenome | biome: Human gut stool | place: China | collected 2011
CGGGTTCTCCGTGTTGCCCATCAGCACGCACTCGTCACCGGCCTCCGGAAGGGAACCTGAAAATTCATCCTCACTTACGAGAATGGAGTCACCCTCCACGCCGGCCACCTCCACCCAGTACCCTTTCAGGTTCCCGCCGCTGAACGTGGCGCAGCGCATCAGGTCATGGGCCTGGAAACTGTTGTCCTGCTCGAAAGTGATCCTCCAGTAACCGTCCTCAAGTACGGCGGTCTTTATTTTCCCGTTGGCGGCGCTGACGCACAGCTGGCCGCCAACGCTGCGTACCTTCTCGATAAGCAGCTCCAATACTACCATGACCTGGCGTACCGTCAGCTTGTCGATGGTAAGATGGGACAAAGCGTCCTCCATCCACAGCCGCCACCCCTCACCGAAAAGACCGTCCACGAATTTCGGGCTGCGAAGGAACTCACGCACGACAAGGGTCAGCAACTCGGCATTGCCCTTGTCATCAATACCCGCATTATCCTCCTGTCCGAAAGAGGCTCCCGCTTCGAAGGTGATCTTCCCCTTTGCACGGTCATTCTTTTTTTTGCTGATGTGTTCCGCCTGACTTCTCCGCGCGGAAAAAAGATTGTTGTCCGTAGGCAGTGTCTTGTCCCAGCTACGGATAATGTCAGGAAGCGCGGCACCCTCCGCCTTTGACTTCGTATAGTTTTTCAGTTCCCCGATACTGTCATTCACCCGTTCAAACGCACCACTATGCAGGGCATCGCTGATCTCGATGTCCATCTCCCCGGGTTGGTTCACCTTCCGGGTAATTTTCGTGATGCGGCTGCTGCGATAACCGGTTTCGGGGAAATACTCCTCGCTTTCAAGTCTCACACGGCGGCCTACGGACAGGGAAACACCGTTCTCCTCAATCCACACATGGTCGGTCGGGGCCTTGTAAACGGCAAGATCCTGCCAGCATTCGGTATTGAACTGTTCCACCGCCGTAAGAAACTCCTCCTCGGCAAGCGGGTAATATTCGTCCGGCATACGGATATTCCAGAGAATATAACGGTCACCGGATTTCGGAATAAGTTTGCCGCCGGGGAGTTGCGTGTCATCATCATAGGGCCATATCGTAATAATCTCGAACTCACGGGTGGCACTGTTGAAATTCACCTCGAAATAGTGGTCCTCACCCTGCCCCAGTCCGGAAAGGTCACCGTCCTGGAACGATACACGTTTGGTCTCGTCGGGCAGCTCGTAATCGTTCGGATCGAAATTCAGGCTGTCGTCCCTGAAATAATAGACCGTGAAAGGGTTGCCGTCGTCATCTTTCACATCTTCGCTGCGCACACTGCTGACAGCCCCGATCCTGCGGGGATAAATGCCGCTGAAGGCGTCTTGCTCGTAACGGTCATAGATGCCGTACTCCTCCGTATGTATCTCGACATATTGCCTGCCCCCCGGAAGCATCAGGCGGCTATGCCCGTATTTTGACGGATCTATGTTCCGCGTGCTGCCTACCGGGAACAACCGGGTATAAAAATTGTCGGTACCCGTCGTGTCGCGTTCGATTCCGGTCAGTCCCTTCCCGTAGCCCAGCGTTATTTCCTCGCCATGCTCACACCGGCACACGTTCACGGTCTGGCCTTCCACCCACCATTCAGCCTGCCCGCCGACCGCTTCGGCTATCTCTTTCAGGGCTTCGTTGCAGTACTTCCCCTCGTAATCGATGACGATAAGGTCCGTACCGTCCACCCGCCCCACTTTCCAGTCGGTGGTGTGGTTCATTCCGTCATTGATACACTTCACGATCATGGCCACGTGTTCACGCGGAGTCGCTGTCAGCGTGAACACAGGCTCGGTGTTCCCGTCGGTGGTCTCCAGCACAAGAAAACGTCTCACCAGGCTCTCGATACCGTAAAACTTCAAATCATATACCCACTCCTGGCCGCTCTTCTGCTTCGGGATGTACCGTTCGGTCAGCCAGTAGCGCTCACCCTCAAAGTCCACCCGGTCATTCACGTCCAGGGCGATATATTCGTAATGCGTGAAAGAGAGTGTCAGGACATTGTCACCCTGCACCTCCTTCACCTGGGTGGAGCTGTCGCCCGCCTCGATATCGGTCCGTCTGTTGCCGTTGCTGTCATAGATGGTCAGCATGTCTGTATCTTGTTTAAACGTCGTTTGAATAGGGTTTGAATCACATTTATATGACCGGGACAGGTTCCCGGAACTTCACCTTGAACTTGCCGGCGTGCACGCCTTCCTTCCAGAGATAGGTCAGAGGCTGGAACTTGCTGCAATCCGTATATTTCACACGGAGAGTCAGGGCAAGTTGGGGAAAGGAAATCTCAAGCCACCCGTCACGGCCTTTCTTCAGGAAATTGATGAACTCGAAATACTTCTTCAGCCAGCCGGCCTGCGTTTTGCCAAACAGGGCGAAATGAAGCGTCACGTCACGGGCCTCGTTCCTGGGCGTCAGCACGGAGGAATATTTCTCCCCGTCCTCCTCCCGGATATTCACAGCCGTGTCCGTTTTCGTCTTGCTCGGGGTCAGGATGGCGGTCAGGTTATCCATCCCGCCGCGCTTGTCCTCAACGAGGAACACCCCGTATGTACTCCAGATGTCGGTACCGTTGACAAGTACCAGACCGCCTAATATCTTTTCCATATCATTTGCATTTTACTCCGTCACGATTGATTTTACGAATCTCTTCCTCTATTTTGCCAAGGTGCGACGCGCTCGTGCCGGTGTTCTCCTCGATACGGGCAAGATGCCCCTCGGCGGTGTTCATCTTGTCGATGACGCTCTCCATCTTCTCATCGATGCTCGACCAGTGTTGCAACCCGCTGGTGAACATGCCGTCCAGTTTTGTACCCTGGTCCTGTGTCATGGCTGAAAAACCGCCGGTTTTGGCGCTCTGGCTCGTACCGCCCGAGTTATCGTACCCGGTGGCCGCGGCAAGATTGTCACGAAGAGCGATGGCTTCCTCGACATACTTCATGTACTCGTCCTGGAGGGCCTTACGCTCGGCTTCTGTAAGGTCATTGTCTTCCATCGCCTTGCCGAATTTCTCCCACCAGCCTTTCAGCTTGTCGGAATACAGCTCACCGATCTTGTTTGACAGCATCGCACGCATGAAATACTCGGATATGTCCTCCGCCGCGGCTGCGGCATCATACTTCATATCCATCAGGTTATCCACGAAACTGCTGTACATGCTGTCGAAGGAAATACCGGTGAGACCTTCATACAGCTGGTCGGTAAGTTCCTCCAGCTTGCCCGCCTGGTCGATATAGTCATCCAGCTTCTCGGTCAGACGACCTCCATATCCGCCCTTGCCGGTATCCTGGATCTGCGTCCACATGTCCACGTTACTGCGCAACTTCTTCATCTCCTCCGGACTTAGGTTCCAGATGTCACCGTTCCAGCTACGCCCGATCTGACCGCTCAAACGGTCAATCTGTTCCTGTGAGAAACCGCCCCAGTAATAATTCCAGCTGTGATGCGAACCGTGATAGCCGGCCTGCGACATGGCCATGTCCAGATAGTTCGAGTTCGTCTCCTGCTGGAGCCTGTAGGCATCCCGGTAGGCGGCCACGGACTTTGTACCCTTGCTCGCCTTGATCTCCTCCGTCAGGTCCTCGATAGCCGTCTGCAAGGTCTCGTTGCGCTCGGTCAGCCGGTCGATGGTTTCCTGGACCTCTTTGGCATTGCTTGAAGTCGTCCAGGAGGAAAATCCGCCCCAGGTCAATGCGTCGAATATCTTGCCCACACCGGAAAGCAGCGATTTTCCGATAGTCACAAAAAGATCACCGGAAAGCACATCGTCAAGAATACCGCTCACGGCATTGAACACCGCGTCGAGCAGGCCACCGATGACCACACTCAAACCATCTTTGAAAAGGTCTATAATACTTACAATCCAGCCGACAACAGGCACATCCTCAAGTGTTTCGGAAACCTTTCCGAAAGCCTCGCCCAGTTTGCCGTCCACTTCCTTGGCACCTTTGCCGAGTGTGATCAGGCCATTATACGCCCCGCTGATACTGCCGGAGGCAATCTGCTGCAATCCGTCCCTCACATTCTCCATACTGGTCTTCAGACCGGAGGCAGTATTCGAGAGGGACTGCCGGGCACTGTCAGCCGTTTCCTGCAAGGCGTTTATATTCTCACTCGCGGCATCGGCATTAGCCTGCGCCGTTTCCAGGGCTTGCCGGGCGGACTCCTTCTCCTGTTCGGTTCCGGACTGTTGCGCCTCAATGTATGATTTCTGGGCGGCAATGAGTGCCGTATAGGTGTCCGCATACACCGCCTGTGCCTCCTTCAGGTCTGAAAGGGCTTTCTGGTAGGCAGTAACCTCGGCACCCAGTTTCTTGAAACTGACCTTGCCGGAACCGCCCAAAGCCCTCTCCATCTGCTGGACGGCAGAGACAAGCGCGTCCTGGCTGGCATGGTCGGCATTTCGGAACTCGTCAGTGAGCATGTATTTTCTGGCATCCGCCAATACAGGCTTTATCATATCGGAAAACATCCCGCTGAATTCACCGAAGACAGTACCCCAGTCAATACGGGCTTTCAGTTCCTGCACTTCGATGCCGGCAAGTTTGCTGTCACGTTCAACACCGAGAGAGAGCTTCTCGCTGCCGGACGTCGTCTTTTGTATCTTTTCCGCATATTCGGTCGCGATGGCGAGTTTCTGCTGCTGGAAGGTGCCGTAGGCCTGCAAATATTCCTGCATCACTCCGAACTCTTCCCGATAAGCTTCCGCTATTTTCTTCTGTCGGCCGGACTCGTTCAGCTCACGGGCCTTGTCTATTTCGGACTGCTGATCTTCCGACAGCGAACCGGACTGCCCCGCTTTCGCGTTGTCACGTTTCCAACCGGCTTCCTGCCTGGCTATTTCATCCTTGCGTGCCTGGTATTCATTGTCTATCTGGCGCAGCTTCTTCTCCAGCCCCTCGGTCATCATCTCAATCTCCGCCTCGTCATTCTTCCTTTGCAGCCCGGCGAGTTCCTGGCCCAGCTTTTCAGAAACCTGTTTGCGGCGTTGGGCTTCTTTCTCCGCCTTGTCCGCCTTCTTCCGTTCGGCCTCGGAATCCTTATCCTCACCGGGCTTGACCTTGTCGTACTCCTTTTTGGCGGTATCGACGGCATCCTTCAGTTCTTTCGCCTTCTTCTCAAACTCCTCACGGGAAAGGCTGTTGGACGTTTCCTGAAGAAAGGCGTTATAAGCCTTGAGCGCATCCTGGTATTTCTCTTTTGCCGCAGCCACCCAGTCAGTGCTTGAATCCGTGGGCAGGTTACGCCGGTTTTGTTCCGAAACCAGTTTGTTCAGCTGATACTTCAGTTCGTCACGGGAATAAGTTCCGGTAAGATTTTCGTCACCCTGCGTAATCTTTCCGTATTCCTTCTCCTGGACAGACATCCGGGCAAGCAGGGTTCTACGCTGCTTTATCTGCTGTGCAAGGGTCTCGTTACTCACACCGGTCAGGTTTTCGAAATAGGCATTTACCTCGTCCTTGCGGATTTGTCCGTTCAGGCTCTTGCGTTTTCCGTACAGATTCTGAAGCTCTGCCTCCTCATCCCTTGAACGTGCGGATTTCCGGACATATCGGGCTCTTTGCCGCCCGTAGCTGTCCTGGTAATATTCGGTTGCCAACCGGGTCTTGCCTTCAAGTTCTTTTATCCTGTCATCCACACGTTTCAATTCATTGGCGGGATTGGATATGGACTCACCGGCTTCCAATCGGGCTATCTCTTCCTTGATTTTCTTGATATTCTTCAGTTTCTCATACTCGGTGTCGTATTTGGAGAATATATCCGGATATTTCTGTTCCAGCTTGTTTAGCGCCTCACGCCGGGCATCCGTGGACACGGCTTCATCCCCGGCAATGGAACACAGTTCCTCTATTTTGCGCCTGTGCTCTTCCTCGGCCTCTATGGTTTTCTGCTTCTGCTGCTGATACCTTTCCTCGGATTCCTGCAAACGTTCGGTTTCCGTCTTCATGGAGATCAGTGCCACGGCAACACCGGCAAGCAGGGTCGCAACCAGCACATAGGGATTGGAAAGCATGGTCCGGTTGAGCATTTTCTGCGCTTTCTCAACCAGCAGGAGCCAGTTGTAATGCAACGCCTCCGCAGCCACCGCCCAGCCTTTCACGGCCGTGACTGTCATGACGGCGGTCCGGTACACACCATACGTACCGACAAGCCCGAGCAGGATACGGCCGAAACGTTCGTAATGCTCCACCATGTAGGAAACACCGGAAAGCGTGGTGTTGATGACACCTTCCGACTGTTGCCCGATTTCATTGAACATCATTGAAACGGCATCCTCTATATTGGAGATCTGTCCGGTTATCGTTTTGGATTGTGCCTCCATCAGACCACTGAATTTTCCGCCCTCGTCCGTCAGGCTCTCTATGACCTTCTGCACTTCGGGAAAACCGACCTTGCCTTCCTCCACAAGCTCCTTCACCTTGCTTTCAGCCACGCCGAACTGCTTGGCCAGTTCGGCGATCATAGGGATGCCCCGGCCGGTGAACTGGTTCAGGTCCTGTGTATAAAGCCGTCCCTGGGACATGGTGGTGCCGTAAAGATAGACCAGATCGTTCAAAGGGATGGAAAGTCCGGCAGCGATGTCACCCAAGCGGATCAGCGTCTCGTTCACTTTCTCCGCTCCAAACCCGTAGGCAAGAAGCTGCTTGGCACCCTGCGCGACATCCTCCAGGCCGAAAGGAGTGGTCGCGGCCGTATGTACCAACTGCTGCATCAGGGTGTCGGCCTTCTCCGCACTGCCGAGCATGGTCTGAAACGACACCTCCAGCTGCTGGAACTCGCCGCGTACCTTGGTGATGTTCGACACCAGCTCCTTGATAGTAAAGGCGGCCGCCAGCTTGCCGACGGTGTTGTTCAACAGGGAACCGCTCCTGTCAAGTTCCCGGATCTGTCTGTTGGCGGACGATGCCTGCTGGGACATCCGCTCGATCTTGCCCACGGCCTTGTCAAGACGGGCGCTCAAATGGTCCACCATAAGGAATTCTATTTGTACCGGTTTCATCTATTTTAGCTTGCTTTGAAAAAATCCTACTATTCCATCCGCTTCATCCTCGGCGCTCCGCTCATCCGCAGGACCGGAAGATCCGGACTTGTCACGGACATACCGGGGAGCGTCACTAAGCATCATGATCAGGGTCTGGTAATTCACCTTGTTCAGTATATAGTCCACGCTCCAGCCGGTGGCACTGGCAATCTGCCACACAAAACCGAAAGGGCTATGGGAGCCTTCATAACGGCTCTTTAACTCCCCTTCTTTCTTTGGCTCAGTCTCAAGCTCATCGGATTCGTCCGCTCGGCTGATCTGATAATAGGTATAAAAGGGTCGGTACCCATCAGGCTGACAAAACGCTTGATCGCACCCACCAGATAACGCTGTTCCATGAAGTTCCTTATGAGCCATGCCACCGGGCGCAAAAGCACGCGGCGGCTGAAAGGGCCACGACAAAGGGTATAGGCCACCATACGGCTCACCGCCTTGCCGTGAGAGGCCAGAAACTGCATTTCCTCCTCCTTGCTGAACCCCCACATCTCCTCACTGGTGATCCCCATCGACAAATATGTCCGGGCAAAAAGAATCTGACCGGACATATAAGGCCGCCTCATGGTCACGCGCAGCTCCAGCGGGGATTTCCTGAAAGGGATATGAAACGCTTTCAGCGGGACGCTCACACCGATATCCAGCAGCGCGTCCGCACCCTCACGCTGGATCTGCTTGATGACAGCTTCGTCCATACGCTACTCCTCGGCCAGGTTAGTGGAAGCAGCAGCGGCAGATTCAGCAGGAGGCAGTTTATACTGTTTCCACTCTTCCGGGATAGAATCCGTATTGAATACGCCATGGGGCTGGGAGCCGTCTTCCGGCATGGCCACTTCCAGCGTGCATTCGATTTTCGCCGTTTCTGTCAGGGTCAGCTTGCCGCCGAGATTGGAAAGTAGCGTGCCATTGGGAATCAGGATGCTCTGCCCCGAAACAAGGGCTATTTCCCACGGACCGGTCAGCAACACGGCTGCCGTCGGGGCCAACCAATCGGGGTTTTCTTTTCCGAGTCCTCTTCCTTGTAGTGCATGGTACCACCCAGCAAGCTATGCAGGTTTTCGTAGTTCAGCTGGATAACGTTGAACGTGGGGGCGATGCTGCCATTCGACTGGGGAATGATAAGCACCGGGGTTCCCGGCACCTGCTCCGCCTCGATTTTGGCGGATTCGGGTTTCTGCCCGCCCATGTCAAACGAATTCTTCTCTATGTAACCCACCACAAAGTCCTTGTATTTCACGGCACCGACGCCGTACATGAAATTCTTATTCATTGTTTCTTGATTTTGAAAGTTAATACTATGCCGGCAACACATCCGGTTATAAAAGCGGCCAGCGCTATTTTAACGGGACTAAAGCGACGTTCAAATTCCGTTTCAACTGTGAATGAGTCCTCATGTGTCTCATTACGGATACGGGTCAGTTCCTCCTCATAACACAGTACCAGCCGCTGGAGGCTGTCGCAGGATGCCTCCGCTATGATATTGCCGGCCGCATCGCTCTTCACCGTCAGGCCCGCCTGCCCGTTCCTGGAATGGTAGGACGAACCGGAGGGAAGTTTACGGAGGCTGTCCGGAGGGATCGTCAGGCTCACCGCCGATTTCGGAATCCCCGCCATCAACAACCCCCGCCTCACGTTTGACACGTTGTCGGCGCTTGACGACAGGCTGCTGTTCCGGTTCACCTCCGTCCTGCTCTTTCGAGTACTCGCGCATCCCGTAAAGAACAGGACAATCATCATGATGCCTGCAACTGTTGGCAGTATCAATGGCTTTCCGGAGGCGTGCCATTTCACGCCGGGTCGCCTGCAAAGCTTTCCTGTTTTCATTCAGTTCCTCTTTTAAGGGTTCTACAATATTCTCGATCAGGATACGGGTGGCATGTTCGGTATTGTCAATCCGTACCGTCTCGGCTTCGGCGGTAGCCTTCTCCGCTTTCGCCCTCGCTTCCCTGACCGTTGATTTCAGGGTGATGATGGCTATTATCGTGGCTACCAGACCACCGCCCAGCACCAGATTCATGACAGCACTGAAGTCCATACGCACACTGGTCTTTCAGGTCAAAGCCTATTTACCGGCATCCTTACCCGCAAACAGTCCGATGAGCCACTGGACAAATCCCGTATCGGCAACACCATTGGACACAAGGGACGCACCGAACCCGTAACACAACGCGATATACCACGTGGCATCAGCGACAAAGCCCGCATCCAGCCACCATAAAAGCATGGCGGCCACAATGCCCACACACCAGCTGACAATCTGTGTCGCCAAGCCCTGCATTGTTAGCCGTTTTATATGCAACAGTCTCTGGAATACCATCTCCAGGCTCTGTTGGAGTAAGTGAAGGCGGATTTTTAGGAATATTTAGAAATGCATTCCCAGAGACAGTTATTAGTAGCGCTATGCTTTTAAGTAGAGGAGTAAATTTCTATTTATTAATATTAATAAGTGCAATAGTTGTTGTAATAAGTACATTCAGAGATAGAAAAGAAGAAAAAGAAAATGTTGCAGAAGAAAATAAAGATGAGATAGAAAAACCAACTAATTTGTAACATAAAACCACATTACTCAATATAATAATAAGAGGTGTATTTAAAAAATTGTACATTGAGAAAGGAAAAAAGTGGTTAAATGGCGTATTCAGAAAGAGAACTAATTGCAAGAATGATACAGTGCGAAGCAGGTGGAGAAGGTGACAACGGGATGAAGGCTGTTGCGTCTGTTATAATGAATAGGGTAAATGTGGCAACAGGTGAATATGCCCGTGTATCTCAAGGGGGAAACATTAGAAACATACTTTTTCAAGAAGGACAATTTGATTGTGCAAGAGAAAACATACGTGGAAACTATAACAGTCAAAATATATACAACATGACTCCCACTGATGTGCATTACAATATTGCAGATTGGGCAATTTCTGGAAACAGATTAAATGAAATAGACAATTGTTTGTGGTATTTAAATCCATTTAGACCAACATGTGGAAGTACTTTCCCAGCAAATGGTTCAGGCTCACTGCATACAAGATTAGGAAACCATTGCTTTTACAAGGCAACACCTCTATATAATAATACTTAAAAGAGGTATTGTTGAAAAATGTTTGGATTTAATCCTATTTAACTAACAAGAGTACCTCGATGGAGGAATGGTAAATGGAAAATAAAGAAATAGAAAATAGACAGTTGCTAAATCCAAACCAGCAAGATAATTGGCCAGAAACATTGAAAAACCCGATTTATACACCAGCTTTTTTACGTGAACAAATA
>OGNF01003522.1_pt1 | contig 10318 bp, 10 predicted proteins | sample 1573321 | NCBI WGS metagenome assembly OGNF01 (sample SAMEA2581911, study PRJEB24529) | metagenome | biome: Human gut stool | place: China | collected 2011
TGGAATCAGTCCTAATTTTTTCTCAATTCAAAAATTTTTATCGGACAGCAATAATTGGCATTGAATTCTGATTCTCCTTTGGAGAGGATGGAGTGGCGGATGACCAGTGCCGAAAATATATCGACAGCTATCACCAGCACAAGCAGCCAGGGATGATGGCCTTTGAATAGGTCTTTCATACGGTGGTTGTTTAATCTTATAGTCTAAAATTTGGTGGGTTTAACAAACAACGTTAAAACACGATGATACTTCCTATTGTTCAGCAGGCAAAGATAGTAAAGTCACCTCGCGGAATGCGAGATGACTTTACTCGGGATTAAAATGTTCATTTCAGGGTGATGGCGTTGGATGCCTCGCGCTTCTTCTCGCTGACCACATCGGCATAAATTTGAGTCGTTCTGACGCTACGGTGTGTAAGCATCTTTGAGACAACATATACGTCGATGCCCAGCGAGATAAGAATGGTGGCGAATGAGTGTCGGAGACAGTGAAACGAAAGTTTCTTCTCGAAGCCCGCTGCCTTGACCCATTTCTTGAATGGCTGTTGAGCCATTGAACGTCGAAAACCTTTGAAGATTAGACCTTCGCCTCGTTCGCCGCAGTATTTGAGTGCTTCATCGCTGACGGGGAGAGTGGCTTCGGTGTCGGTCTTCTCAGTGCAGAGTCGGATGCAATAGCCGCCGTCGGGACTGCGTTCGATATTTTCCCAGCGCAGTTGCAGCAGGTCACTGAGACGCAAGCCTGTAAATAATCCGAACATTGAGGCTCGTTTGAGAACGGGCACCTCACATTCGGTTGCATCGAGAATCTTCATCTCGTCGAGCGTCAAATATTCCTTTTTAACCTCCTGCCACTTGATGCCTTCAAGGAAGTCATTGACGTTCTCGGTGATGTATTTCTCCTTGTATGCCATTTTCAGCAGGCAACGGAATGTTGACCAATAGCCCGCTGCCGAGTTGTTGGAGAGTGGTATTTTCTTATCCGGGTGTCTGAGGTTGTGAGCATAGAGCAGATACTCACGGAAGTCCTCGCACAGGCTGGCAGTAACATCGCCGAATGTGCAACTGCCTCCGCAGAAGTTCTTGAAGTGGAGATAGACGCACATCCATTTGTCGTACTTGCTCTTTGCTTTCTTCTCGAAGTAGGCGAGAAAGTCCATCTTCAGTTTCGCCTTGTCAAGAAACCCGAACTGTTCGTTGATAAGGCTCTGATAGCGGATGCAGCGGATGGCCTCGGCCTTCTCTTCCATTTCCTGATTGAAACGGCGTTGCATCTCATTGGCTGGTTCCGCATAGATGACTATGCCGAGGGTCTCGCGGCGCGTCATCTTGTTGGTGTGGGGATTGCGTATCGCGGGGTAATAATCGAGATAGAGCGATACTTTTCCTCCGACATACGGACGGCGACGGAGGAACACTTTTGTGCAGGTGTTTGTCATTGCTTTTATGGGTTTGATGGTTGAAAATCAGTTACAAAAGTAGCGGGAGAAATAAAGGGGAACAATGCCGTCTCCGGCGGTTCCAATGTTTCTCCAAACCGTCTCCACGAACTAAATCTCCGGAGAACCAAGCAGAGAATCAAGCTCCGAGCGGAGAATCAGAGTGTATTTGCCTTTCTTCGCACGGGTGATGTTGTGGTATTTCAGATAGTGGTGGAGCTGATCGCGGGTCAGGTTATATTTCGCCATCGCTTCTGGATAGGTATAATACTCCGGCTCCTTTGGCGCAGTCTGACCCTTTGCCAAATCGAAATGATATTTGGAGTACATCACATAGTTACCTTGTTTTTTCTTCGGGATGCCTTCCTTTGACACGAGCGTATAGATAGCAGACAAGGTCATGCCGTACTTGGCTTGAATGTCAGCCACAGTATACCATTCTGTTATTTCCTCCTTCGGCTGTTGACTCGCAAAGTAGCGGTCAACATGGCTGCGACTCCACAATGTTTTGCCTCGGCTCTGAGTTTTCGGCCAGCCCTCGCGCTCGGCAATCTTATACATTCCCGAATTGGACACACTGTATTTCTCCTGTACCTCCTTCGAGGTGTAGAACTCGGTAATAGGTTCTCGTGCCGGCTTTTCTCGTTTGAGATATTTATGGCCATTCTCAAATAATTGGTCAATATCCTTACGGCGTACTAATGTCTTTCCTTTGAACTGTACGGTTGCAATAGCGTTGTCGGCAAAGTATCGGTAGATGGTCGCACGGCTGACACCAAGCAATCGGCATACCTGAGTCGGGGAAAGAAACTCAAGTTTTTCTATTTCAACCTTACCCTCTACCTGTGTTGAATATTCAGCCTTGTACTCGCTGAGTTTTACCTGCCGTTTCCTCTCCTTATAGGCGAGGCCGGAACATCTGTGGCTACAGTATTCCGTGGTAGTTTTTCGTGCGACAAATTCATTGCCGCACCACTTACATTTTTTGATGATTTCAATGTTGCTGCTCATATTCGCTTTATTGGTGGTTATTTCGCCAGTTATTTCGCCGAAAGTGTCTCATCGCGTCTCACTGTGTCTCATGGTGTCTCAAAAGCCCACGACCTTGCTGCACGCTTTGACGGGATTGACCGACTTGCTACAAATCGGGTACAAAAACACAGGTAAAAAGGGATGAAAAGCGGTTATAAAGAGGTATGAGCACGAAAAAAGTCGCCTGATAACAAGCGACTTTTCAATGTTTTACACCAGATGGCACCAGTTATAACCAATAGGTTACTTGCCGATGCAGAAGCGGGAGAAGATGGTTGAGAGGATGTCGGGAGTGGTGATGTCGCCGGTGATAGTGGAAAGGTGGTGGATAGTTTCACGGACGTCCTGAGCGACGAGGTCGGCGGGAAGGGCGGTCTGCAGGCCGTCGATTACGCGGCGGAGTGAGTCGGAGGCGTGCAGGAGGGCTTGATAATGGCGTGCGTTCGTTACGATGACTGCATCCCCTGAAGCAATTTCCGGAAGATTATTACGGTGATTTCCCGGAGATGTATTGGCGGAAGACCTCTCATTAGATGCGTCAGCAGAGGGACTTTGATGTCCGAAGGCGTTGGCGCGCAGGAGGGCGCGGAGTGCGTCGTGTCCTGTTCCGGTGGAGGCAGATATCGCGATGGCCGAACTCACCCCCGGAAGATGCCGGTAGCAATCGAGTAGTTTCTGCACCGCACCTGGGTGGATAAGGTCGATCTTGTTGAGTACCGCTATCACGACGCTATCGGCAGGAAGCCTTTTGGAAAGTTCATGGGCGAATTCTTCTGCATCGGAAGAACCGCCACCCGTTGGCGCCGGCCTCTCCCCTCCCCTACATTCCGTTTTTTCCAACGAGGAATCGACAACCCACAATACAATGCGGGCACGGCTGACTGCGGTCCAAGTTCGCTCTATACCGAGGTTCTCGATAGCGTCGGAGGTTTGTCGCAGTCCGGCCGTGTCGATGAAGCGGAAAGAAAGGCCGTCGACGACGGTCGTGTCCTCGATGGTGTCGCGGGTGGTGCCGGGGATATCGCTCACGATTGCCCGGTCGTCGTGGAGCAGCAGATTGAGCAGGGAGGACTTGCCTGCGTTTGGAGCTCCTACGATAGCCACCGGTATGCCGTTTTTGATAGCCTGACCGGTGGCGAACGATGCGGAAAGACTGTCTACGGTGGCAAGTGTTTCACGTGCGAGGGCGAGCAGACGGCTGCGGTCGGCAAACTCCACATGTTCCTCAGCAAAATCCAGTTCAAGTTCGATAAGTGAGGCAAGCTCTACGAGCCCGTCGCGCAATCGGCCGAGGCAACGGGAGAACGACCCGCGCAACTGCTGCTGCGCCACGCGGTTGGCTGCCTCAGATTCCGCTGCGATTACATCGGCCACCGCCTCAGCCTCGGCAAGGTCTATGCGTCCGTTGGTAAACGCCCTACGTGTGAATTCGCCGGCATCAGCCAGCCGACAGCCGTTGCGAATTAAAAGATTAATAAGTTCCGTCTGAATCCATCGCGATCCATGAACTGAAAATTCAACAACATCCTCTCCCGTGAAACTGCGTGGTCCGCGGAATAACGTCGCAACTGCCTGATCGAGCTCATTGCCGGTGGAAGGGTCTACAATCACGCCAAGATGAGCCGTATGCGAAGCCGCCTCGCCGAGACTTTTACCGCGCCACACGCGGTCAGCAATAGCGATGGCTTCAGGGCCACTGATGCGAATTATGGCGATGCCTCCGATGCCCGGAGGAGTGGAAATTGCGCAGATTGTCATGCTATATTCCTTTACACAAAATGTTTATCCCTTTTACAATTATCCTTACATTTCCCAACCGACTCGGTTATTTTCTTGGTTTAGGCGAACGGCTCCAACGCGCGAAATTGCATTGCGATTCCACGGCGGCCTCCACATCGTCGGGCAACGCGGCGAAAAAATCGTAGCCGGTGACTGCTTCTACTGAATCGACCGGAACGGCGCAGCGCTGCATTCCTCCTACAACGGGACCGTTGGGCATCAGGAATCCTATCGCCACCGGCGGGTCGGCATACGGCGAAAGTACGACTTTAAAGAACTGCCGCGGCACTGCCACACCTGTCTCGCCGATGCGCTCCACCGCCTCCCCTTTCCGGAAAACCGGTCCGCACACAATGATAACCGCGCTATCGACCTCGGCCCTTTGCCGACATTTCTCCTCAAGTTTCTGCCATGCACCGCGATTCAGTTCCCCCGCCTGCGGACATATGTTTGTCATCAGAAAGGACTCGCGCATGCTCTGGCGACTCCATTTCATATCGCCGGCCGGTGCCATATGGCCGCGGTCGTAGCCGCTGCGACGATAGTCGGCCGGAGTTGCGCAACCCTTTACATTCTCGTCGACGGAGAATTGCGACTCACGCGCATGCAGCCCCGTGGTCTCCGACCCGAGAAGTTCCCAGGCCACCCAATTAGGCTCGTGGGTCTCGGAATTGAACGATACGGTCATCCCGGAATAGTCGATTATCTGCTGCGGAAGATCCTTGGGGGCAGCCACGGCAAGCAGCGAGCCCCCGGGCACGTCTACACGCTCCGCGCCGTCGGTCTGCTTTGCCGAGGCGACGAGCCACGTGATTACACCGATAACGACCACCCCCATTACGTAGGCGAGACGCCTGGTGGTATGTTCAGGATTACGACGTCCGGAAGCCGTGCGGCGCGGAGCCGACGGTCGGCGGCTTCGGCGCGGGGCGGGACGGCGGGAAGAGGGTTGAGCCATAACTTGCTTTTTGATTGCCCTGTCGGGATAAGATATATGCCAGCTGTTACATCACTATGGTTTGCTCCTTCGCGGCCGCAATGGCGATGCGGCCGCGATGAAACAAACCATAGCGCTATATGAGAGTCGGAAGCGGCTTCCCCGAAGAATCAGAGGATTGCCGAAATGTTGAAGTTCTGGAACTCGATGTCCTTGGCGGCCTTGGCAGCCAGCGAGCGGTCGAGCTTAACGGCCTGACGGAGGTTGTTGTTTACCATCGTGTCGTTGTTGGTGCGCGCGCCCAGAATTGCTGTCAGGTAGTAGGTCATGGCGTTGGGGGCGGTAATGCCGGCAAGCGTCGACTTGGCTTTGCTATAATCCTTTGCGAGCAGCTGGGCCAGAGCGGCGTTGTTGGTCTTTGCATTGCCGAATGCCTTCACCGCAGCGGTTGCGTCGCCGGTCATCAGGTAGTAGGTACCCATTGCGTCGTTAAGCTCTTCGAGACCGGCGGCAGCGCCGAACTTCTGGTTGGCCTGACGGTAGTCCTTGTTGAGGAGCGAGACGAGGCCGAGGTTCATCTGAGGCTCTGCTGCGTTGGGGGCCAGACGGCTTGCGCGGGCGAAGTTGGCTTTGGCGGCATCGTAGTCGCCACCCACATACTGTGTGAGACCAAGGTCGTTGTATGTGCGGTAGTCGTTGGGATAAAGCTCGGCGGCAGTGTTGTAGATTTTCTGTTTCTCGGCGTTGCTGTCGGTTAGCGTGGCGGCGTACAGCAGTTCGTCGACACTCAGCTCCTTGGGGTTGGTGGAAAGAAGACTGAGAATCTCCTGGTCGCTCTTGCCTATCACATTGATCGAAGCCGTGATGCGGCTCTTACGCAGCTGCGGCAGAATCTGGTCGGCCAGCTGGTCGAAGATGCTGGAGAGATTGCGGATCTCCTTCTCGCGCTGCTCGGGGTCCTTATACATGGAGAGAACGCTGAGAATAAGCTCCTTGTCCTGGATGTCGCTCTTCGACACGAGGCTCTGGAAACCTTCCCAGTCCTCGGGCGTGAAATTTGCGGTCAGTTCGCCGAACTCAGTGATATTATCCTTCTTGAGCTGATTCTTAAGGTAGGCCTGAGTATTCTTCTCGCGGTTCTCGGCCAGACGGGTGTTGATGTCGAGCGAACCTTCGGGCGAGGCATACGAGGCGATGTTTATCTCCTCGATTTCCTTTTTGGCGTCGCCGCTGGCATCCTTGATCTGCTGATTGAGGGCGAGCATCTGGTCGGACTTAAGCTGGCCGTCGCGGATGTTGGCCTGATTGATGAGGAAGTGGATATCGGCGTTATACTTTTCGTTGATTATGCGCTGGAATTTGTCGGGAGCCAGCGCGGGAGTTACGGTCGAAGCATCGGCGAGAGCGGCCGTGGCAACCACACCGTCGGCAACCTTGACGCGCGGAAGCACATACTGCTTGTTGCCCTGGCGTACATCGAACGCAAGTTCAAGCTCGCTGCGCATCATCTCCGGCTGATAGGCATACATCACCGGGATGGTCACCGTGCCGCCGTTGTCGTAGCTGATTACCGGGGCATTGCCGCGCACCTTCTCACCTTGGAAGGAATACGCCTGCGAGGCTACCTCCTGACCGTCGAAACACAGATAGGGGGTTACGGTCACCTGCGCGTTCTTTACGAAGAACTTTGCCGGGACGCGGGCCGTCACCGTAGCGGGAACGCGATCGCCCACCACTTCGAGCGGATTGGGATTAACGGAAAAATAGTCGGCCTGAAACTGGTTGAGCTTCTTGCTGCAACCCGTAAGCAGCAGAGCGCCTGCTGCGGCCACGATTGTTAGCTTCTTGCTGTTCATGAGCTGATTATATAAATTTATTGTTTTCGATTCATGTAGGCTGCCCTCCAATCAGGCGCCCAAGGTTGCGGATTGACAAAGATACGCAAAATTTGCCTAACATTATTCGTTCCGGCTCCCGTTATTCCTTAATAAAGGCTAAAGACGGATTTTCGTAGTCTTCGATCCCTGGCGGCGGATGGCAATGCCGTGGTAGCCCTCGGGATTTATGCGACGCCCGTCAATGGAATAGTATTCCACGGGCAGCGTGCTGTCTTTTTCGTCGGGCTGGAGGTAGACAGGCACCGTCTCAACGCCTCCGGTCTTACCAACGGCCGTGAGTTTCAGCGTTTTGATTTCCCACGTGCCTGCTACGTCGGTATCTGAGGTGTAGCGGAAAGCAAGTTTAATCGTCTTGCCACAGTAGGGAGTGAGATCGACGGAGCCCGACTGCACGAAAGTCCAGTTCTTACCACTCGGCCACGTCGGCACCGTCAGAGGCGTTGCCATATCCGTGGCGACGTCGATTACAGAAACAGAAAGGTATTTGGCGTGGTCCGTACAGAAATTCAACGCATGCTCGAACGTAAGCGTAGCTGCTCTCCGCGACGTCAGGTCGACCTCCGGGCTGTAGAGCGTGGCGTCAGTGGCGTGTTTAACCAGCGGCGTTCCCCCTCCTCCTCCGGTCGCACCTTTACCGACCCAGCCGTATTGCGTGTCGAGTCTCCATACATTTGATATGGCCGATGGCTTGACCTCATTTACAGCCGAAAATTCGTTGGCACCGGTCTGGAAATTGGCATCGATGAGTGCGTCGGTTGGTTCATCGGGCGTACCGGTAAACTTCGTGGACTTCACCGAAGTCAGCGGGTCGAAAGCCTTGCCGATCGAGTCGCCCCATACGTATTCCATGAGATTGGGGAAGTCGACGTAGGGATTGCGGTTGTTCTGCAGTGCGCCGACACGCTCGTTGCGCGTCACCTCGATTTCGTCGACCTTATACTGCCGCGCCCACTCCATATATAATTCCGACGCCCACTGCTTCAGCGTGGGATATGCGCCGGTGGTAAGGCTTTTGAGGCCTTCGCCACTCCAGGTGAAATCCTGATAGGCAGTGGCCATATACATATATCCGCGTGCGAACGCCCCTTTCCACTCGTCAGCAGGTTCCCACACCTTGAAACCATCGGGGCCGGTGCCCACTTTTGTAAAGCCGTTGCCACCCGAACCGGAAACCACCAGGCCCATCGCGTAGTTCGACTTTGAACTGTTGATTTTCGATTCGCTCGGCATAAGATTGTACAGGTCCTTATAGGCATTGTTGGAGGAACCACCCCACCATGATTTCGGGAAGGAATGCTCGATATTCATCCCGCTCACCGCATCGCCGCGGCTACCGTAGTAGCGCACGTCGGTGGAATAGCGGTCGATTACGGAGTTGTTGCTCTCGTCGCGGTCGGTTTCGTAAAACCACCACCACGTCTTATCCTTTCCGGAACCGTAACTGTATACCTTCACGTCGGTGGTAACGAGTGTGTGGATGGCCGTTTTCAGTTTCTCGCCGGTAAGCCCGTTGAGCGACGAATAGTAGGCAAGATCTATCTCGCCCCACGCCTGCGACGCGCCCGCAAGAGCCAGCACCGCCACAGCCAGAGTTTTCAGATTTATCTTCATATTCTGCATGCAATGAATTTTGTACTTTTTTAGCGGAACCCGCGCCCATCGGCGCACGTCTACGCAAAGATAGATAAAAATTCCGACAAACCGCATCCTCACCTCCAAATTCCCCCTTCTCACCTCCCTAATTCCAAAAAACAACAGCATTCATCGGCAAATGCAGCATGGTCGTAAAGTAATGGATTGCTTTGTGCGGACCAAATACAATTAGGAGATTTCACTGAAAACGGTTATTTTTGCGATGGGGATTGATGGCTACGACATGGCTTGACCGTCTTTGTCCATCATGCGCTTCAAGCCCACACGCGAATGCCCGGAGGGTATTTGCCGTACACAATACAAGCCTGAGTGTGTCTTGAAAAGATTTTATTGCAACGGAAAGATATTTATGGAAGAACTGATTGAATGGGAATATAAAGGTATTACGTCGAGGAAGCCGATGCCGGTTGAGGCTCGGGCCGGCCAATTCGCGGCGTTTGCCGCACTCTCCGGCCTCGACGAGGCTATCGATGAAACCGCCCGCCTGACAGAAGCCTCCCTCGAAAAAGACGAGGAACCGTAAAGTTCGTGCATACGTCGGGAGGGCGCAGGATTCAATTTTCCCTGCATAAATAATTTTAATCTAAATAATTATGAAAAACGACGACCCGGGCAACGACCGGAAGAAAAGGTCAAACGAGCCGGTGAGCATTGAGAATATGCCGCTTGCATTAGGCTGCATATTAGACGATGTAGCCGATGATTTCAGCGGAAACGCAATTTAATTTCTACATCTTAACGGTCCTGAGCAAACTTACTTTTTATCGACGGTGTATCTTAGCCAGACGGTGTTGCCTGCCCGCTCTACACTATTGAGAGTCAGGAGTGTCGTGGGATAATCGGGATTCTTTATGCCATCGAATACGGCAGCCATTCCTTCGCGTCCGTCAATACCGCCCCCAATCATGAGGCTTACCTCGTCAAGCAGCCCGGCCTGAAGAAACGCTCCGTTGATATGTCCGCCGCCAACGACTCCGAGACGCTTCACTCCGAACTTTTCGCCGAGTATTTCCATCGTCTTGGGGAAGTCGATGCCGTTCTTGCCGCAGGCAATCCATGAGATACCATGGGCCGTGAGATAGTCGTGATATTCCCGGGGACAGGCCTCGTCGGTGATGACGAGCAGATTCTCTGCGGAAGCATCCTCAGGCCACATCAGCGAGCCATGGGTATCCACGGCAACGTCATAATGGTCGGCCGGATGAGCGATGAAGTATTTCTCCTCGCCGACAGGTGTGATGTCCTTCGCCTTGAACGGCTCGGGAAGGGCATAGTGCATCTGACGGCTCACGCGCCCCTCGAGCGTAGCGTCGAATTTCAGGCTGTCAAGTGCCTGATAATAATTGTCGGTATTGTCGATTTTCTCGGTCATTGCGCAGTCAATGCGACCGTCGACCGACGACATCATATGGCAGATTATATTTGGTCTCATCTTATCAGAATGTTTATGAGTATTATTTGCGCAAAATTTAGCAAGTATCGGGCGAATAAGCCTTATCCTTATTGCTTGCAAAACTACCAAATTTGCGCAATTCAGCAAAAATGCCTGATTTCGTCAATATGGCTGCGACTACAGGACAA
>OGNF01003529.1_pt1 | contig 10303 bp, 7 predicted proteins | sample 1573321 | NCBI WGS metagenome assembly OGNF01 (sample SAMEA2581911, study PRJEB24529) | metagenome | biome: Human gut stool | place: China | collected 2011
GTCATTGGTATGAAACTTCCAATGTATGCAACAAAGACAGCCTGGATCTACATTGTAATGGCTTACCTGTTCCTTGCATCGGTTATGCCGATGTGGCTGTTGATGGAGCCGCGTGATTACATGACAACATTCATGCTGCTCGGTATGATTATTGGTGCTGTTGTCGGTGTCATTGCAGAGCATCCGACTATGAAGCTGAATGCATTTAGCGGATTTAATGTAGATGGCAGTTATCTGTTCCCTACCTTATTTGTAACGATTGCCTGTGGTGCGGTATCCGGATTCCACAGTCTGGTTTCTTCCGGCACATCATCAAAGACCATCAGTAATGAGAAAGATATGCCGATGGTCGGTTATGGTGCCATGGTGGTAGAGTCACTGCTCGGAGTCATTGCACTGGTTGTTGTTGGTGCGGTTGCCGTAAACGGAACAAAGCCGGAGGGTACTCCGTTTTCTATTTTCTCTGCTGGTGTTGCAGGATTTTTCGAAAAATTCGGTATTCCGGTACAGGTTGCTACCGTATTTATGACGATGTGTGTATCTGCACTGGCACTGACCTCTCTCGATTCTGTTGCACGGATCGGACGTATGTCGTTTCAGGAGCTGTTTTACGGGGATACTACTGACACTTCCAAGATGCCGGGCTGGCAGAAAGTTCTGACCAATAAATATTTTGCAACAATTATTACCTTATTCTTTGGTTATTTACTGACTCTTGGCGGATACAATAATATCTGGCCACTGTTTGGTTCTGCGAACCAGCTGCTTGCAGCACTTGTACTGATTGCACTTGCGGTATTCTTAAAGACAACCGGAAGAACCGGCTGGACACTTTACATACCGATGTTTGTTATGCTGGCAGTTACGTTTACCGCACTGATCCAGAAGACCATTGCACTGGTTTCCAATATTGCCGGTGGTCAGGCAACTTTCCTGGTAGACGGTCTACAGTTTATCGTGGCTATTCTTCTGATGGTTCTCGGTGTGCTGGTTGCATTCAGCTGTCTGAAGAAACTGTTTACTGCAAAGAAGCAGGAAGCATAAGCTATTTGTGCTGTTTTCTCCATTCCCGCGGAGAAACACCATAAATATTTTTAAATGCACGGGAAAAATGAAGCTGATTTTCGTATCCGACAGCGGAACTGACGTCCGCAATAGATAAGGGTGTCAGCTTTAACAATTCGGTAGCCTTTACCATGCGGTAGTTCATAAGAAATTCCTGCGGAGAGCGGCCAATAGAGTTGCGGAAGATTTTTCCGAAATAACTCCGGTTGATGCCACATACCGCAGCGATATCTTCAATCGAAATAGTATTCTGAAAATTCTGTTCCATATAATTGATCGCTTCTTTTATATAATAATCACTCATGCGCCCACTGGAAACCAGCTTAGTAGATTTTGCTGACTGCAGCAGATAATCCATAAATAAATACAGATGGCCAATGAGATGAAAAGAAGATTCATGAGAATGATTTACAATATAAAGCATTTCATCAGCAAGTTTTTCACGCAATTCTTTGGAGTGTGAATGATAAATGGGCGCATCTTTACACAAATCTGTGACACTTAAAGCCTCTTTTACACGTAAGCCGTCAAATTCAATCCACATATATTCCCAGGGAAGCTGTTTATCGGCAATGTAGGTGTTGATCTGACCGGGAAAAATAATAAATCCCTGCCCGCTTTTTATGGAATAGGTCTGTGTTTCACCTTTTGCATTGTCAGCCATAAGGGTTCCGGTTCCGGAAAGAATGTAGTGAAACAAGTAGTGGTTGCGTGTTGCAGGTCCGAAAGAATGACCGGGATCACACTGTTCGTATCCAAACTGATACATGCACAGATCAATAAAATTTTCATTTGGAAAAATATTAAAAAATGTATTGCTCATAAAATACTCCTTATATACCAAAATGCGACATTAACATTTATTATAGCATAAAATATTGCATTTCGGTATAAAACTGAAAAAATATAGATATTTAAGGACGCATAAAGGTATGTTATAATCAGATTATCAAAAAAGTAAACGGATATATTGAAAAAAAGGAGAGAGGAATATGGCAAAAAGAAATATTTTCCACAGTGTTGCGGCGGTGCTTGCACTTGGCATGTGTATGACGGGTCTTGCCGGATGCGGAAGTGAAAAAAGGGCAGACGGGAAAACCGAAATCGAAGTGGTTTCCTACAAACCGGAAGCAGTTAAGGCATTTGAAAAGATTGAAAAGCGGTTCAATGAAACACATGATGACATTCATTTGACGATTTCATCTCCAAATGAAGCAATGACCATTTTAAAGACACGTTTTATCCGGGAGGATTATCCGGATATCATCGCAATCGGAGGAGACATCAACTATTCCAACTTTTTAGATGCAGATCTGTTTGATGATATTTCCGATCTGGATGAAGTCCAGACCGTAAAACAGGCATATCTGGATATGGATAAGGAACTGGAGTTTATTCCAAAGGATGGCACGTATGCACTTCCATATGTGGCAAACGCGGCAGGAATTTTATATAACAAAGATCTGTTTGAGGAAAATGGCTGGAAAGTTCCGACCACCTGGCAGGAATTTACCACATTGTGTGATGAAATAAAACAGAGCGGAACACTTCCGCTGTATCTGGGCTTTAAAGATACCTGGACCTGTCTGGCTCCGTGGAATGCGCTGGCAGTCGGACTTACCGATTCGGATACCTGCAATCAGGTAAATATGGGAAATACCACATTTTCCGATACGTATGGACCGGTAGCAGAAAAGATGCGTGCGCTTTTGGATTACGCCGAAAAAAATCCGTATGCATATGGTTATAACGATGCATGTACAGCATTTGCCCGCGGGGAATCTGCCATGTATCCGATCGGAAGCTATGCGATCCCGCAGATCAAATCGGTCAATCCGGACATGAATATCGGCTCTTTTACATTTCCTGCAAATGATGAGGAATCAGACAATGTATTAAATTCAGGAATTGATTTACAGTTTTCTGTGATGAAAGCATGCAAAAACAAAGAAGCAGCATATGAAGTTTTAAAATATCTGTATGACGATGAGACCATTCAGATTTATCTGGATGATCAGGGCGGAATTGCCTGCAAAGACGGGGATTTTGCAATTCCGGAAACACTCGAGGATATGCGTTCTTACATTAAAAACAACCGCATGGCAGATTATCAGGATCACCATTATCCGAGTGAGATGAGTGTGGATGCCATGATCCAGACGTTCCTGCTGGATACAAGCGACAATGCACAGGAAAAGTTTTTGAAAAAATTTGATTCCGACTGGAAGCGCTACAACCGGGATCTGATTCGGAAAGTACAGGATTATCAGAAAGAACAGGGGGATGCACAATGAAAAAGAAAATGTCAAACAGGGACAAAACATTCTGGGCGGTTATCATACCGGTTGTAATCTTATTTTTTGCATTCAATACACTTCCAATGATCAAAGGTGTGATTTACAGTTTTACCAATTATAAAGGATACGGAACGTACGATTATGTCGGATTCCGGAACTATGCAGATCTGTTTACGGATTCCCGCGTGGGAAAAAGCTATTTGTTTACGTTTAAATATGCACTGGCAGGAACGATACTGGTAAATGTGCTGAGTCTGATCATGGCAGTTGGATTAAACAGTGCAATCCGTTTTAAAAGTGCACTGCGCGGTATTTACTTTGTACCGAATATTTTAGGAGGACTTGTCATCGGCTATATTTTTAGTTTTATTTTTACTTACATTCTCCCAACTGTGGGAAATGTGTTCCATATTGGATTTTTACAGAACAGTATTCTTGCAAGTGAAAAATACGCATGGATTGGTGTGCTGATTGTTGGTGTATGGCAGGCAGTTGCCATGAATACCATCATCTATATTTCCGGTCTGCAGACTGTACCGGAGGAAATCTACGAGGCGAGCATGCTTGACGGAGCCAGTAAATGGAAGCAGTTCTGGAAAGTAACATTTCCACTGGTTATGCCGTTTGTAACAATCAATCTGGTATTGAGCACAAAGAATTTTCTCATGGTATTCGACCAGATCATGTCTTTGACCAAGGGAGGTCCAGCACAGAGCACCGAATCCATCTCTTACCTGATTTATAAAAATGGTATGGATGGCGGACAGTTTGGATTCCAGAGTGCAAATGCAGTTATTTTCTTTATTGTGATTGTGGCAATTTCACTTTTCCAGATGACAGTCATGAATAAGAAGGAGGAGCAGTTATGATGAAAGAAAAACAGAAAACAAACCGGGTACTTACGATTGTTCTGATTTTGGGGACGGTTACCGTATTTTTTCCACTGTATATGGCAGCGATCATTGCGTTTAAGAAACCAAGTGAGATGACAAACGATGTGGCGGGTGCACTTTCTTTCCCGAAACAGTGGAGTTTTGAAAATTTCCGTCAGGCAATGGAAGTGACCGATTTCTGGCGTTCTCTTGGAAACAGTTTACTGATCACTCTGGTAACGATCGTACTGGCAATTCTGATCCACTCGATTGCAGGCTATGTGATCGGGCGGGGCATGGCAAGAAGAAAAAGTTTCCGTTTTATCTATCTGTATATTGTCAGCGGAATGTTTGTTCCGTTTTCCATCTTAATGATGCCTCTGGTAAAGCAGACGGCGCATATGGGACTTGGAAACCGCGCGGGTGTCATTCTGTTGTATCTGGTATTTTATATGCCAATGAACGTCCTTCTTTACAGTGGGTACTTAAAAAATATCCCGGAAGCACTCGAGGAAGCAGCAGATATTGATGGGGCAAGTACCTGGACGACTTACTGGAGAGTGGTATTCCCGATGATGAAACCGATGCATGCGACGGTTGCGATCCTGACAGCCCTTGGAACCTGGAACGATGTTATGACACCGCTTGTAATCATGTCTGGAACCGGACAGAATACGCTGCCGCTTGCACAGCTTAATTTCCAGACACAGTTTGGAACCAACTACAATCTGGCGTTTGCCTCCTATATTCTGGCGCTGATCCCAATCCTGATCTTTTATGTGATCTGCCAGAAACAGATTTTAAATGGTGTGGCAAACGGTGCAGTCAAAGGATAAAAATAAAACGATAAAAATAAAACGAGGTGACTTCTATGGCAATTATATACAATCCAAATAAAAAAATATTTACCCTGCATACGGCGCATACAACTTATCAGATGCAGGTTGATCCACTGGGATATCTGCTGCATCTGTACTATGGAGATAAAACAAACAGCCCCATGGATTATGTTTTAACCTATGCAGACCGTGGATTTTCCGGAAATCCTTATGCAGCGGGCATGGACCGCACCTATTCGCTGGATGCGCTGCCACAGGAGTATCCTTCCATTGGAACTGGGGATTACCGCAATATTGCGCTGAATATCAAAAATGAAAAAGGGGTGGAAAGTGCAGATCTGCTTTTTAAGAGCTATGAGATCCGAAGCGGCAAGTATCAGTTACAGGGACTTCCGGCTGTCTGGGCAGATGAAAACGAAGCACAGACACTGGAAATTGTCCTTGCAGATGAAAACGCACAGGTTGAAGTGCATCTGCTGTATGGCGTTTTAGAAGAAACCGATATCATTACAAGGAGTGTCCGGATTAAAAATACGGGAACCGGACAGATTACGATCGAAAAGGCAGCGGCAGCCTGTCTGGATTTTGTACAGGGAGATTTTGATGTCCTGCGGTTTTATGGAAAGCATGCCATGGAGCGCAATCTGGAGCGCACCCCGCTGGGACATGGAACGATTGCGTTTGGCAGCCGCAGGGGAACATCCAGCCATCAGTATAATCCGGCAGTAATTCTGGCAGAAAAAGGGACAACAGAGACGGCAGGCAGCTGCTATGGCATGCTGTTTGTATACAGCGGCAATTTCTCCTGTGAGGCGGAAAAAGACCAGTTCAACCAGACGCGCCTGCTTCTTGGATTAAATGAAGAACTGTTTTCCTACCCGCTCGCGGCTGGAGAAACCTTTACGGTGCCGGAAGTCATTTTATCCTATTCGGCAGATGGATTGTCTGCATTGTCGCAGCAGTATCATAACTGCATCCGCAACCATGTGTGCCGCAGCAAATATGTCCATATGCAGCGCCCGGTGCTGATCAACAGCTGGGAGGCAGCCTATTTTGATTTTACGGGAGATACGATCGTGGATCTGGCAAAAGAAGCCGCTTCCCTTGGAATTGATATGGTAGTGATGGATGACGGCTGGTTTGGGAAAAGAAACGATGATAATTCTTCCCTTGGGGACTGGCAGGTCAATGAAAAGAAACTGGGGGGAAGCCTGGCAGAGCTTATTACCCGTGTGCATAATCAGGGGGTGAAATTTGGCATTTGGATTGAGCCGGAGATGGTCAATGAAGACAGTGATCTGTACCGGGCGCATCCGGACTGGGCGATCCGGATTCCCGGGAAAAAGCCGGTGCGCTCGAGAAACCAGCTACTGCTTGATTTTTCCAGAAAAGAAGTGCGCGACTATGTATTTGACCAGATCTGTGCCGTGCTCGATCAGGGAAAAATTGATTATGTCAAGTGGGATATGAACCGCAGTATGGCAGATGTCTATGCCGGAAATCTTTCCTATGATTACGTGCTTGGTGTCTATGATTTTATGGAGCGCCTGTGCAGCCGGTATCCGGATCTTCTGCTTGAGGGATGCAGCGGTGGCGGCGGCAGATTTGACGCAGGAATGCTTTATTATTCCCCGCAGATCTGGTGCAGCGACAATACCGATGCGATCAACCGCACAAGAATCCAGTACGGAACTTCGTTTTTCTATCCGGTTTCCGCAATGGGGGCGCACGTTTCGGCGGTGCCGAACCACCAGACCGGACGTGTGACAAGTTTCCACACCCGCGGGGTGACAGCGATGGCAGGAACCTTCGGTTACGAATTAAACCCGGCGCTTTTATCCGATGAGGAAAAACAGCAGATCCGGGAGCAGATTAAAACATACAAGAAGTATGAAACGCTCATTAACGAGGGAACCTACTGGCGGCTGTCCGATCCGTTTATGGATGAAATTGCGGCATGGATGACGGTATCAGAGGAACAGGATCATGCATTAGTCAGCGCAGTGCGTCTTAGGGCAGAGGCAAATCAGGCAGCCGTTTATGTCCGCCTGCGTGGGTTAAAACCGGATGCCGTGTATCTGGAAGAACAGAGCGGCAGGCAGTATTCCGGTGTAGCACTGATGCATGCGGGAATTCCGCTTCCGCCGTTTACAGGAGAATATGAGGCATATCAGTTTTCTCTTACAGAGCTGAAAGAGGCTGGAACATTATATGAAAAAGTGCAGAAATGGTGTGACAGGAATGCCAAACATCGAGTGGTCATCAGCCTTTACGGTGGTTCCGGTTCCGGAAAAACAACACTTGCAACGGCATTGCAGCAGTACTTTTTAAATGACGGAACCGGATGTTATCTGCTCTCGGGTGATGATTATCCACACCGGATTCCAAAACGCAACGACGAAGAACGGCTGCGTGTGTATAAAGAAGCCGGGGAAGACGGACTGCGTGGATATCTCGGGACAAAGAAAGAGATTGACTTCGACCGGATCAATGAAGTGCTTGCGGCATTTCATGAGGGAAAAGATACGATCACATTGCGGCATATGGGACGGGAAGATGGCGAGATTTCATCGGAAGAAACCGATTTTTCCGGAATATCCGTATTACTTCTGGAGTGGACACACGGAGGCAGTGACGATTTACATGGTGTGGATCTACCCGTCTTTCTGGAAAGTTCCCCGGAGGAGACCAGGGAGCGGCGCATCCGCAGAAACCGCGATGAGAATGCCGCAAGCCCGTTTATCTGCCGCGTGGTAGAACTGGAACAGGAAAAACTTGAAGTGCAGCGCAAAAATGCAGGATTAATCGTGGGAAAGGACGGAAGAGTTTATGAACCATAAACCGATGCTCAATGCATATCCCGACAGTCTTGGAGGAAATCTGGGAGATATTGTAACATTGCTAAAAACTGAGGCAATGCAGGATGTATTTTCTTCCTTTTACATTCTGCCGAGTCTGTATCATTCCGATCTCGACCGGGGATTTTCCGTGATCGACTATGACCTGAATGAGCAGCTTGCCAACCGGAAAGACCTTGAACAGTTAAAGGATATGGGAATCGACCTGAAACTGGATTTTATTTTAAACCATGCTTCCGCACAGTCCCCACAGTTTCAGGATCTTGTGGAAAAAGGGGAGGCTTCTGTGTACCGCGATTTTTTCATCGACTGGAACCGCTTCTGGGAAGGGCATGGAACCATGACGGAGGAAGGCTATATCCAGCCGGATGAAAGCTGCCTGAAGCAGATGTTTTTCCGCAAACCCGGGCTGCCGATCCTGATGGTGGAATTTCCGGATGGAAAAAAAGTGCCGTACTGGAATACCTTTTATCAGGAAGTGCATGGCAGACACTATCTCGGACAGATGGATGTAAACATCCAGTCGCCAAAGGTGTGGGAGTTTTATCGTGAAACACTGGAGAAAATAGCTTCTTACGGAGCGGCGATCGTGCGGCTGGATGCCTTTGCCTATGCGCCGAAGACACCGGGAAAGAAAAACTTTCTCAATGATCCGGAGACGTGGGAACTTTTACAGAAGATCCATACGTTGGCAGAACCTTTGGGACTTACGCTTTTGCCGGAGATCCACGCAGCGTATGATGAAAAAATATATGAGACACTTGCAGAAAAAGGCTATGCAACCTATGACTTTTTCCTGCCGGGACTGGTCATTGATGCGATTGAGAACCGGCGCGGAACGTACCTTGCGGCATGGGCAGAGGAGATCGTGGCAAAGAAGATCTCTACGGTCAACATGCTTGGCTGTCACGATGGCATCCCGCTTCTGGATTTAAAGGGGCTGCTTCCGGAAGAGGAGATCCAGTCGCTAATTGACCGGATTGTATCCCGCGGAGGCATGGTCAAAAATTTACATGGACAAAAGAATCTGTATTATCAGGTAAATGCCACGTACTACAGTGCATTGGGAGAGTCGGATGAAAAAATGCTTCTGGCGCGGGCAATTCAGATGTTTATGCCGGGCAAACCTCAGGTCTGGTATCTGGATTTGTTTGCCGGAAAAAATGACCACGAAGCGGTGCGGCGCGCGGGAGAATCCGGACATAAGGAAATCAACCGGACAAATCTTTCCGGTGATCAGATCGCGGAAGGACTGAAAAAAGATGTGGTTCAAAAACAGCTTGCGCTAATCCGTATGAGGAATACCCATAAGGCATTTTCGGAAGGTGCAGAGGTGACAATCTCCGGAGAGGAGAGTTCTCTGGAAATCCGCTGGGAATATGACGGGGCATATGCCGAATTGCATGTAAATTTTGAAGAGGGGACTTATACAATAGAAAGTAATTGAGAACAGAACGATATTACATGTAAAAAATAACATGAAAGCAAGAAGGAGATGCAGGAATACCGGTATCTCCTTCTTGACTATAGTGCCGTCGGGTTGTTCCTGATACGACACCGTGGTGTCCTCGACGGCCTCGTGGTCGAGACGCACGGGATTGGTCTCGGGCGACAGGTCGTAGTCCTTGCGCAGGGGGTAGCCTACCCAGTCGTTGCGCAGGAAGAGACGACGCATGTCGGGATGGTTGATAAATATGATGCCGTAGTAGTCGTAGACCTCGCGCTCATATAGATTGGCTACGTCCCATAGGTCGGATACCGAGTGGAGCATCGGGTTCTCGTGGTCGGCGGTCTCTACCTTGACGGCAATCTGGGTGTTGTGGGCGGTCGAGTGCAGATAGTACATGCAGCCGAGGGTCTCGGTCCAGTCCATGCCGATGAGGGCCACAAGCTGGTCCATCGAGGTCTCGGGATCCTCCTTGAGCGACTTGGCCAGCGAGTGCCAGTCGGCGTCGGCAACGTTCACCTCAAGCCATTCGGTGTCGGTGACAAATGTTGCCGACTTGCACATCGAGGCGATTTTTTCCTGAAGGTTTGCCATATATCGTGGTTGTTGGGAAAATGTTCGTGATAACGTGGTGTTTGGTGTTCGCGGGGTGGGTTATTTGTCCTCGATGGAGAGCTGCATGATGCCGTATATCATGGCCTCGGGACGCGGAGGACATCCGGGTACATATACGTCGACAGGTATGATCTCGCCGACGCCCTTGACTACATGATATGAGTTCTTAAACGGGCCGCCCGATATGGCGCATCCACCGCAGGCTATGACGTACTTGGGCTCGGCGAGCTGGTCGTACAGTCGGCGCACCACGGGTGCCATACGGTGTACTATGGTGCCGGCCACCATCATGAAGTCGGCCTGACGTGGC
>OGNF01003530.1_pt1 | contig 10302 bp, 6 predicted proteins | sample 1573321 | NCBI WGS metagenome assembly OGNF01 (sample SAMEA2581911, study PRJEB24529) | metagenome | biome: Human gut stool | place: China | collected 2011
TGAATCAGTCCTTCTCGGACATTCTCACCGGCATTATCCTGTTTTTCATCATCGGTAGCGAATTTTTCATCACCTATCGGGTCAGCTTGCGCAAGGGCGGAAAGAAGGAGGCATAAACCATGGATCTTATTTCATTCCTTCCCCGGGCAGTCATGCAGGGTATTCCCCTGCTCTATGGCAGCACCGGCGAGATCCTGACGGAGAAATCCGGCAACCTGAACTTAGGTATCCCCGGCATCATGTATGTGGGCGGCATCTGCGGCGTCATCGGTGCGTTCTTCTACGAGCAGTCCACCCCTGCGGCCTCTATGAACGGCCTTCTGGCCGTTGGAATCCCTATGCTGTGCTCCCTGCTGGGCTCTCTGCTGATGGGTCTGCTGTACTGCCTGCTGACGGTGACCCTCCGGGCTAACCAGAACGTGACCGGCCTTGCCATGACCACCTTCGGCGTGGGCATCGGCAACTTCTTCGGCGGCTCTCTCATCAAGCTGACGGGCAGCGAGGTCCCCTCCATCGCCCTTTCCGCCACCAGCGCCTATTTCAACAGGTCCCTCCCCTTCGCCGCCAAGTGCGGCTGGTTTGGTCAGATATTCCTGTCCTATGGATTCCTGGCGTATCTGGCCATTCTGCTGGCGCTGCTGGCCTCCTACTTCCTCAAGCACACCCGTCCCGGACTGCATCTCCGGGCCGTGGGCGAGAGCGCGTCCACAGCGGACGCCGCCGGCATCAACGTCACCAAGTACAAGTATCTGGCTACCTGCATCGGCAGTATGATCGCGGGGCTCGGCGGATTGTACTATGTGATGGACTACGCCTCCGGTGTCTGGTCCAACAACGCCTTCGGCGACCGCGGCTGGCTGGCCATCGCACTGGTGATCTTCACCATCTGGCGGCCCAACGTCAGCGTGCTGGCTTCCATCCTGTTCGGCGGGTTTTACATCCTGTATCTCTACATTCCCACCGGCACCAATCTGGCCATCAAGGAGCTTTACAAGATGCTCCCCTATGTGGTAACGCTGGCGGTGCTCATCATCGTTTCCCTGCGGAAAAAGCGGGAGGATCAGCCCCCCGCCTCTCTGGGTCTCAGCTTCTTCCGGGAAGAACGCTAACCAAACCTTTACCGGCTCTCCGTTTTCGGAGGGCCGGTTTTTTCGTTGGCAACTGAACAGATAAACCAAGCCCGGCCTCCGGAATATTCCGAAAGCCGGGCTTTTGGGATCTTTGGCTATTATTTGACAACCACATTTTCGTGACCCAGCGTCTCCTGAGCTTCCTGCACCAGCGCCGGATGCAGCAGCGCCTGAGTGGCGTAGACCTTTCGGGTGTCCGCCATGACCATTTTCACCACGCTTTTGCCGGGGAACATCTGGAACACCAGCTTCATGTGGCGGATGGCGGGATCGTCGATGCTGGGGAATTTCAGGAACAGGGTCTCCCCCGCTGCCGTTTCCTGCTTGGGCTGGGGTTCCGGAATGCCGCCCTCCACCGTGGACAGAGGGTAAATGGAGTCGCACATGATCTGGGGGGCCTTTTCGTCCCGGACGGACAGCCGCCCCTTTACCACCACTGCCTGATTTTCCTTCATGTAAGCACCGCAGGTCTCCAGCACCCGGCTGAAGCACAGCAGTTCCATGGAGGCGGTGTCGTCCTCCACCATGACATAGGCCATGAGGCTGTTGTTCTTGGTGGTTTTCGTCTTGCTGGAGGTGATGACGCCGGCAATGGTGATCCGCTGGCCGTCGGTGAAGCGCTCCGGACCGTTTTCCCGGGAAAAGTCCTCGATAATTGAAACGATGGTGGGAGCGTGGAGCTTCCGCACAGCGTCCCGATAATGGTCCATAGGGTGACCGGAGAGGTACAGTCCAGTGGTGGCCTTCTCCATGGTCATCAATTCCTCCGGTGTATACTCCGGAATATCAGGCAAGGGAATTTCCTTTACGGAGTTTGATTTTTCATCATTGTCGGCGGCCATGGAGAAGAAGTCCATCTGTCCCTCCACGTTTTCCCGCTGCTGGGCTGCCACGGAGTCCATCACCGACTCATAAACCTTGATAAGCTGGGAACGTCTGGCACCCATGGAGTCAAAGGCACCGGAACGGATCAGGTTTTCCACCGCCCGCTTGTTCATTTCGCTGCCGTTCATGCGGCTGCAAAAATCGTACAGGGATGTAAAGTCGCCACCGGTCTCCCGCTCCCGCATCACTGCCTGAATGAAGCCCCGGCCGATGTTCTTGATGGCCACCAATCCGAACCGGATGCCCCCCTCCTCTACCGTGAATCGGTCTGCGGAGCGGTTGATGTCCGGCGGCAGCAGGGCGATGCCGCATTCCCGGCACTCACCGATGTAGCCGGAAACCTTGTCGGAGTTATCCAGCACGCTGGTCAGCAGCGCCGCCATATACTCCCGTGGGAAATGGCATTTGAAGTACGCTGTCTGATAGGCCACCACCGCATAGGAAACGGCGTGGGCCTTATTGAATGCGTAATTGGCGAAGGCGAAGATCTCATCGTAGATTTTTTCGGCTGCGGCGGGATCGATGCCGTTGGCCACGCAGCCCTTGATGTTGCGGGCGGGATCGCCGTGGAGAAACGCCTCCCGCTCCTTGGCCACGTCCTTGGCCTTCTTCTTGCTCATGGCACGGCGGAGCATATCCGCCTGTCCCAGCGTGTACCCGGCAAGCTGCTGGAAGATCTGGATGACCTGCTCCTGATAGACGATACAGCCGTAAGTGATGGACAAGATCGGCTCCAGCTCCGGGATGATATAGCTGACCTTGCTGGGGTCATGCTTACAGGCGATGAACTTGGGGATAGAATCCATGGGGCCGGGACGGTACAGGGCGATGATGGCTGTGATATCCTCAATGCTCTGGGGCTTCAGTCCTACGCAGACGCCGGTCATGCCGGTGGATTCCATCTGGAACACACCGTTGGTTTTGCCGTCAGAGAGCATTTTGTAGGTCTCCGGGTCCCCCTCCGGGATGTCATCCAAGGTGAAGTCCGGCTGCCGGGTCTGCACCATTTTCACGGCATCGTCCAGCACCGTCAGGTTCCGCAGGCCCAAGAAGTCCATTTTCAGCAGGCCCAATTCTTCCAGTGTGGTCATGATGTACTGGCAGACCACGGATTCGTCGTTTTTCGCCAGCGGCACATACTCGTACACCGGCTTCCGGGTGATGACCACGCCGGCAGCGTGGGTGGAGGCGTGGCGGGGCATCCCCTCCAGCGCTCTGGCGGTGTCGATGAGCTTTTTTACCTGCTCGTCGGCCTCATAGAGGTCGCTGAGCTGCTTGCTGAGCCGCAGCGCGTCATTCAGGGTGATGTGCAGGGTGTTGGGCACCAGCTTGGCGATGACGTCCACATCGGCGTAGGGCATATTCAGCACCCGGCCCACGTCCCGGATCACGCCCCGGGCGGCCATGGTGCCGAAGGTGACGATCTGAGCCACATGGTCGTCGCCGTACTTGCGGCGGACGTAGTCCACCACCTCTCCCCGGCGGGTATCACCGAAGTCCATGTCGATATCCGGCATACTCACCCGCTCCGGGTTCAGGAACCGCTCAAAGTACAGGCTGTACTTCATGGGGTCAATATCCGTGATACTGAGGCAGTAGCTGACCATGGACCCCGCCGCGCTGCCGCGGCCCGGTCCCACCGGGATACCCACGCTTTTGGCGTAGCGCACGAAGTCGGACACGATGAGGAAATAGTCGGTAAAGCCCATTTTCTCGATCATGTCCTGCTCGTATTTCAACTGGCCTCGGTAGCGGTCATCGTCGCCGTACCGAGTCTTGTAGCCCTCGTCGCACAGCTTTTTCAGGTAGGAAAAGCTGTCGTAGCCCTCCGGCAGCTGGAACTCCGGCAGATGATAGGTGCCGAAGGTAAACTCCACCTGGCAGCGGTCGGCGATGGCCTGCGTCTGATCCAGCGCCTCCTGAAGATTGGGAAAGAGCTCCCGCATCTCCTCTTCGCTTTTTAAATAATACTGGCCGCCTTCGTATCTCATACGGTCCTCATCCATGACTTTTTTTCCGGTCTGTATACAAAGAAGGATATCATGTGGTTCTGCATCCTTGGCATAGGTATAATGGATATCGTTTGTTGCCACTAACTCGATTCCAAGCTCCTGACTCATCCGCAGTAAATGCTGGTTGACATTCTGCTGCTCCGGGATTCCATGGTCCTGAAGTTCTAAGAAGTAGTTCTCTTTTCCAAAACACTTCTGATATTTTAAAGCAATCTCTTTTGCTTCTTCGTAATTTCCTCTTGTGATTGCTCTTGGCACTTCACCGGCAAGGCAGGCAGACAGGGCAATGATCCCTTCGTGGTACTGCTCTAAAACCTCCATGTCCACTCTCGGTTTGTAATAATATCCGTCTACAAATCCCTTGGATACAATCTTCATCAGATTGCTGTAGCCTGTATTATTCTCTGCTAATAATACCAGATGATAGTACCGGTCTTCTCCATGTACCGTCTCCCGGTCAAATCTGGAATTTGGTGCAACATAGACCTCACATCCTAAGATCGGATTGATCCCCTGCGCTTTTGCTTCTTTATAAAAATCAATCACGCCAAACATTACACCGTGATCCGTGATGGCTCCCGCTGTCATGCCGAGTTCTTTGATTCGTTTTACATATTCCTTGATTTTATTGGAACCGTCCAGCAGACTGTACTCTGTATGGACGTGTAAATGTGCAAATGACATAATAAATCCTCCGTTTTTTCATTATATTATGAACAACGGAATTATTCAAATCTTTTCACGGATCATTCCCGTGCTTTCCATAGCAGAAATAGATAGACAGACACGTCCCGAAATTGTTTGGTTGATGACAGCGGCAGACTCGCCGCTTAAGAACGAGACAGACTCGTCTCTACATTCCAGACAGGAACTCTTCCACAGTTGTTGAGCGTGCAGCAAGTTTCAGCCACTTTTCCAGTGTCTCATCATCCTGTTCCCCTGCAATGCGCTGCTGCTCTTCTGCCGGAATAGTTCCAAGCTCGGCTGCTAATGACAATATACTCTGTGCTACTTTTGACGCTGCAAGTGACTCCGCCATCGGCTTCGCAAGCGTCTCTGCCATCGGCTTCGCAAGCGTTTCCGCCATTGATTCCGCTATCGAAGGTGCCATCAGCTTTGCCCTCCGCTCCGCTTCCTCACGGATATACTCTTCCATCGTCATATAGCCTGCCTCCAATTTTCGATCACGTTTTAGATATTTGACTCTCTCATGAATATTACGGATTTTTTCATCCGGATGCATCTCTGCAACTTCCTCAGTGCTCTGCTTTAAATACGCAAACAGATGCAGTAGTTCAGGTGTTATGTTCTCCCATATACAAGTACCTCCTCTGTGGGAAGTGCCTGTCTACAAAAATTATTATAAATCATTCTTCCGTCAAATGTCTATTAGGCGAAATCACGAATTGTAATGTCTGCGTTTTCACACAGATGCATTTCTTTTTTATTTATGCTATAATTCGTTCCGTGAATTAGCAGAAAGGATCTGATCCATTATGGGAAAAACAGGACTGATTGTTGAGGGCGGCGGCATGAAATGCGCTTACAGTGCCGGCATTCTCGACAGGTTTTTAGATGATAAAATCACATTCGACTATTGTATCGGCGTCTCTGCCGGAGCTGCCAACACCCTCTCCTACCTTGCCGGCCAGCGCGGCAGAAATCTGCGCTTCTATACCGTACACCTTGACGATCCGCGCTATCTTTCCGTCCGCAGCCTGCTTCGGACCGGGAATCTCTTCGGGCTCGAATATATCTACGGAACGCTGACCAACTCAGACGGTGCCGACCCGATTGACTACGATGCCATCATGAAAAATCCGGCTGAATTTTATATGCCGGCAACGGATGCCCTCACAGGAAAGGCAGCCTATTTTTCCAAGTTCGACATCGTGCGCGACGACTACCGCACCATCATGGCGACCTGCGCGCTTCCTGCGTTCTGCCGCCCGGTCAATGTGAACGGACATTTCTACTACGACGGCGGTGTTGCCGATTCTATCCCGGTACACCATGCCTTAGAACACGGCTGCGACAAGGTTGTCATCATCCTGTCAAATCCGCGCGATTTCGTGAAGCAGCCGGAGGCACACCGGCCGATCTACAAGCGCATGCTGCGCAGATATCCCAAGACCATCGAAGGGATCGACCACCGCCATATCAATTATCAGGCTTCGATTGATCTTTCCAACCGGCTGGAAAAAGAGGGACGTGCCTTAATCTTTGCGCCGAGCCGCCATCTGCCGCTTGGCACTTTCTCCAGGGACGCTGCCCTAGAGCAGAAGCTTTATGATCTTGGAGTATCTGATTATGAAGCAAAACGCGCTGCCCTGCAGGAGTTTTTAAAGGCGCAGGGTCACTCATAGGTTTTCTTTAAAAATGCCTCTGCCCCCTCCTGTGTTTTTTCCATGAATTCCCCTATATCCGTCCAGCGGAGCAGAAGTGTATCTTCCGTATAGCCCTGCTTCTTAAAATAAGTTTGGGCATACTGTTGATACGCCTCCTCTGTCAGCGGGTTTCCGTCCGCATCCTTACAGACAATCTGCGCCTCCCCTTCATCACCGCTGTTCCCCGCCACATACAGCCATGACATGGTTGCCAGAGTCTCCACCTTAATCTCATCCTCCAAAACAGACATGGCGTCTGTCGCATAGAGATGCTCCGCTGGCGAAACCCTCAAATCATCATACACAATATAATATTCCTGCAAAGTTTCTTTCGTTTCTTTCCGATACACGGTAAGCTCATCCGCAATCAAATCCGGTTGGGAATCCCCCTCTACAAAAGACGTCTTCAGTTCCTTTAACGTGCCATTCTCCTCCACCCTGTAAAACCTGCTGTACGTATAGATTCCGGTTCCCCCACAGTTCGATACAATCAGCTCCAGTCTGCCATCGTGATCAAGATCTGCTATCGCAAACTGATACATCTCATCTGCGTAATCTGGATCATTCACCCACTGATTCCTTGTCCGCGCAATGACGGCAAGCTGATCGTCCGCATCCTCCACATCGGAATTTTCTGTCTGCTCTTCCGCCTGTGCAATACTTTGTATCTTCTCTGTCTCATCTGAGGAATTTAACTGAGCTTCCTTCGTCTCTCGCTCCGTCTCTCCCATCCCGTCTGCGTGCGGTAAAGCCGTCCCGCACCCGGCAGTTATCGCACAGATAAGCATTCCTGCTATCATGATCTTCCTGTTTTTCATCGCTCCTGTCCCACTTTTGAAAAATACATCGGTATCTATCCTTTTAAAATATGTAGTATCTGTTTTATTTTAATGACTTCACAGGCATTTTTCAATCTTTCGTTTCACTCAAGAACAACGTGTGCGCTTGCCGCACACTTGCGCGCCCTCGCGGTATGCAAAGCATTATTTACCTCACCGCGAGGTGCGCATCCTCGCGGAGCGTTTTTGTGTAATAGGAACGAAGTTCCCTATTACACAAAAAAAGGGGCGGAGGCTTTCTGCCTCCGTCCCTCTTCTCTGTTCCTGTTTTAGATCAACCCTCACGCTTTCACTGCTGCCGTCAGTTCATTTCCGGAGACATCAATCAGAATCGTATCTCCCTCCCTGACTTTATCCGCAAGAATCAGCTTTGCGGAAAGTGTCTCCACATGCTTCTGTAAGAACCGCTTTAACGGTCTTGCACCGTAGATCGGATCATATCCGTTTTCCACGATATACTGCTTTGCCGCATCGGTCAGCTCCACCGTGATCTCACGGTCTGCCAGACGTTTGTTGAGATCTGCAACCAGAAGGTTGATGATGTTACCGATGTTGTCCTTCGTCAGCGGCTTAAACATAATAATCTCATCCAGACGGTTCAAAAACTCCGGACGGAAATGTCCGCGCAGTTCGTCCATAACTGCCGCTTCGCACTCCGGATTGATATCCCCGTTTGCATCGATGCCCTCAAGCAGATGTGCTGATCCAAGGTTCGATGTCATGATGATGATTGTATTCTTAAAATCGACGGTACGTCCCTGTGAATCTGTGATTCGTCCATCGTCCAGTACCTGCAACAGAACGTTGAACACATCCGGATGTGCCTTCTCCACCTCATCAAACAATACCACCGAATACGGCTTTCTGCGCACTGCCTCGGTCAGCTGTCCACCCTCATCGTATCCGACATATCCTGGAGGCGCTCCGATCAGACGGGAGACGGAATATTTCTCCATATACTCACTCATATCAAGACGCACCATATTCGACTCATCATCGAAGAGACTTGCTGCAAGCGCCTTTGCAAGCTCTGTCTTACCAACACCGGTCGGTCCTAAGAACAGGAATGATCCGATCGGCTTACTCGGGTCTTTGATACCTGCTTTGGAACGGATGATTGCTTCCGTCACTTTCGTGACGCCCTCATCCTGGCCGATGACACGTTTGTGCAGTTCCTCGTCGAGATGCAGCGTCTTGTTACGCTCGCTCTCCGTCAGCTTTGCCACCGGAATTCCTGTCCATCTGGAGATGATCCGCGCAATCTCTTCCTCACTGACGTTTTCATGCACCAGGGAAAGGTCGCGTTTCTTCACGGCTTCCTCCTCGATCTCCAACTGCTTCTGTAGCTGTGGCAGCTTGCCGTACTGCAATTCGGCTGCCTTCTCCAGATCGTACTTCTGCTGTGCCATCTTGATCTCATTCTTGACCGCTTCGATCTCCTCACGCAGCTTCTGTACTTTTTCTACCGACTTTTTCTCATTCTCCCACTGCGCTTTCTTCGTGTTGAATTCATCGCGCAGCTCTGCCAGTTCTTTCTGCAGATTTGCCAGACGCTCCTGGCTCAGACGGTCGGTCTCCTTTTTCAGCGCTGTCTCCTCAATCTCCATCTGCATGACACGGCGGTTCAACTCGTCCAGTTCCGTCGGCATGGAATCCAGCTCGGTCTTGATCAGCGCGCACGCCTCATCGACCAGATCGATCGCTTTATCCGGAAGAAAACGATCCGAAATATAACGGTTGGAGAGCACTGCTGCCGATACCAGCGCAGAATCTGTAATCTTAACTCCATGGAAAACCTCGTAGCGTTCCTTCAATCCACGCAGAATGGAGATGGTATCCTCGACCGTCGGCTCATCCACCATTACCGGCTGGAAACGACGCTCGAGCGCCGCATCTTTTTCAATGTATTCGCGGTACTCATCCAGGGTCGTCGCACCGATACAATGCAGTTCACCACGCGCAAGCATCGGCTTTAACAGCTGTCCGGCATCCATCGCACCATCCGTCTTGCCCGCACCCACGATCGTGTGAAGCTCATCAATGAACAGGATAATCTGTCCCTCGGAATTTTTCACCTCATCAAGCACTGCCTTTAACCGCTCCTCGAATTCACCGCGATATTTTGCACCGGCGATCAGCGCACCCATATCCAGTGCAAACAATTTCTTGTCCTTTAAGCCCTCCGGCACATCGCCTTTTACAATTCGCTGGGCAAGCCCCTCGACAACAGCCGTCTTGCCGACACCCGGCTCACCGATCAGCACCGGGTTGTTTTTCGTCTTACGGGACAGAATCCGCACGACATTCCGGATCTCATCATCACGTCCGATGACCGGATCCAGCTTCTGGTCTCTCGCACGGGCTACCATATCATACCCGTACTTCTCCAGCGTGTCGTAGGTTGCTTCCGGATTGTCCGATGTCACGCGCTGATTGCCGCGGACTGTCGAGAGCGCCTGCAAAAACCGTTCTCTGGTAATGCCGTACTCCTTAAAGATCTCCTTCAATGCCTTATTCGGATACTTGATCAGCGCCAGGAACAGATGCTCGACAGAAACATACTCGTCCCCCATCTGCTTCGCCTCATCCTCGGCATGAATGAGCACCTTATTTAAATCCTGTCCGACATAGACCTGACCGCCGGACACCTTGACACGCGCTGCCAGATGCCGCTCGGCGTTATCCATGAAGTGCTCCTTCTGAATCTCCATCTTCTCAATCAGCTTCGGAATCAGTCCATCCTCCTGCCGCATGAGTGCAACCAGAAGATGCTCCTGCTCGATCTCCTGATTTCCATATTCATAGGCAAGCTTCTCGCAATCGTTAATGGCTTCCACTGACTTTTGTGTAAATTTCTGAATGTTCATAAGCGTACCTCTCTTTCTCTTCCTATGATATACAGGCGGCACATATCTATGCGCCGCCTGCTTTGTTCTCCCTGTTACAATTATGTTATAGCACCAGTTGTTAGCACTGTCAAGAGGTGAGTGCTAATATTTTGTAAAGAATTTGTGAAGCCTTTATTTTACGGGCTTCACAGGGATTTTCC
>OGNF01003534.1_pt1 | contig 10291 bp, 6 predicted proteins | sample 1573321 | NCBI WGS metagenome assembly OGNF01 (sample SAMEA2581911, study PRJEB24529) | metagenome | biome: Human gut stool | place: China | collected 2011
CATCAAAAATCGGTCGCCCCTGCATTAACATTTTTTATGGGATGGGGTCTTAGTATAAAAAATTATAGGATTATGAAAGGATTAAGCAAATTCGGAATAGGGGCGCTGTGCGTCCTGATGCTCGCAGGAGCGGGCGGATGCAATATGAACAATACAGGTAAGGGCGCACTGCTTGGCGGCGGAGGCGGCGGCATCCTTGGCGCCGGCATCGGCGGCCTCATCGGCGGCGGCAAAGGCGCAGGTATCGGCGCAGCCATCGGCACTGCAGTAGGTGCAGGCGCAGGCGCGCTTATCGGCAATCATATGGACAAGCAGCAGAAGGAGCTTCAGCAGACCCTCGGCGACCAGGCAAAAGTAGAGAAAACCACCGACCAGAACGGTCTTCAGGCCATCAAGGTCACCTTCGAGGGTGGAATCCTCTTTCCCACGGGCAAATACACGCTGTCGCCTCAGGCACAGGCCGACCTGACACGCTTCGCCACCAACCTCCAGCAGAATCCCAACACCAACGTGCAGATTTACGGATTCACCGACAATACCGGATCATTCGAAATCAACTCCAAGCTCTCCAACGAGCGTGCCGACGCAGTGATGAGTTATCTGGCGAATTCCGGAGTGGCTCCAACACGTCTGCGTGCCGAGGGAATCCCTATGGCCGACTATGTGGCAAGCAATGACACGCCGGCAGGCCGCGCGCAGAACCGCCGCGTGGAGATCTACATCACCGCCGACAAGACAATGATCCAGCAGGCCGAAAACGGCGCCCTCAAGTAATTAGACCCCATCCCATAAAAAATGTTAATGCAGGGGCGACCGATTTCTGATGCAGCTCAGCAAGTTGAAGAGGGAGCGATGCGGGCATCGTGACCGATGAGACTTGGCTGAGATGCGCAAAAAGCGGTCGAACCTACCTGATTTTTATTGTGAAAGAGGTCATTTGTTAAAACTTTTAATTTATGCCCCATCTTGAAATTACGCCTGTCTCGCAGCTGCACCTCATCTGCGACCCCTGCGTTAACATTTTTTGTGGGATGGGGTCTTAATCTCCCCATCAAGAACTGCAGAAACAGGCTCAGCGACCGTGTGCATAAATGCTCAGATTTAAACGACCGTTATCATTTCTTTATGGGATGGAGTCTTATTTATAAGAATTTTTTATGCGGGGAATACAACGTTTCCCGCATTTTTTTTATTAATTTTGCCGATTATTCCTCCTCAGCTACTCATTAATATAGTATCAGGAATATATATCAGTGGCTATAAATCAGCTCTTACTCCTTAGCGCTTAATATGAAAAATCTCGTAATTGTCGAGTCTCCCGCCAAAGCAAAGACGATAGAAAAATTTCTCGGACCGGACTTCAAGGTGATGTCCAGTTTCGGTCATATCCGCGACCTGAAGAAGCACGGGCTCTCAGTGGAAGTGGATGATAATTTCTCGCCTATATATGAAATTCCGGATGACAAGAAGGAGTTGGTAAAGAAATTGCGCAGTGCTGCAAAGGCTGCCGACACAGTGTGGCTGGCTTCCGATGAGGACCGCGAGGGAGAGGCCATTGCCTGGCACCTCGCGGATGTATTGGGACTTGACCCGGCCTCCACGCGGCGCATCGTGTTTCACGAAATCACGAAGCCGGCCATTCTGAAGGCGATAGAGAACCCGCGCCACATCGACCTCAACCGCGTAAACGCACAGCAGGCACGCCGCGTGCTCGACCGCATCGTGGGCTTCGAACTTTCACCCGTGCTCTGGAAGAAGATCAAGCCGTCGCTCTCTGCCGGACGTGTGCAGAGTGTGGCAGTGCGCCTCATCTGCGAGCGCGAAAAGGAGATTGAGGATTTCAAATCAACATCCTTCTATCGCGTGACAGCGCTGTTTACCACCACCGACGGCCAGCAGATACGCGCAGAGGCCTCGAAACGGTTCGATTCTGAGAAGGCAGCCCGCGAATTCCTCTCCACTTGCTCAGGGGCCGATTTCACAGTGTCGGATATTCAGGTGAAGCCGATCACGCGCAAGCCCGCGCCCCCCTTCACCACCTCCACCCTGCAGCAGGAAGCCGCCAGAAAACTCGGTTTCTCGGTCAATAGCACGATGCGTGTGGCCCAGAAACTCTATGAAGCCGGTCTGATCACCTATATGCGAACCGACTCCACGAATCTTTCCTCATTGGCGCTCAATGATATCTCACGCGTGATAACCTCCTCCTATGGGGAAGACTATCTGAAGGTGCGCCGCTATCACACCCATTCCAAAGGTGCGCAGGAGGCTCACGAGGCAATACGTCCGACATATGTGTCCAACACAGAAATCGACGGTGACCAGCAGGAGCAGAAACTCTATCGTCTTATCTGGCGTCGCGCCGTGGCATCACAGATGGCCGATGCGCGCCTCGAGAAGACCACAGCCGACATCCGCCTCAAGAATGCCACTTCAGACATCCCCGACGCATTACGCGCCCAGGGTGAGACCGTGAAATTCGAGGGTTTCATGAAGGTCTACGACAATCCCGACGCAGAGGCCAATACCGATAGCGACACCACACTTCTCCCTGCCCTTACCGTAGGCGAGGGCCTTATTCCCGGCCCGTTCACAGCCACGGAGCGCTTCACCCAGGCGCCGGCCCGCTACAATGAGGCCTCACTCGTGAAGAAACTTGAGGATCTCGGCATCGGCCGACCCTCCACCTATGCCCCCACCATCTCCACAATCCAGGCCCGCGGCTATATCCGCCACGGCGAGAAGGAGGGCGCACCAAGGGATTACAACGTGATCACACTCTCTTCCGGGAAAATCTCCCAGAAGACCCTCACCGAGAAAGCAGGCTCCGACCGCGGGCGCCTTGTGCCCACCGACACGGGTCTTGTGGTCAATGAGTTCCTTACCCAATATTTTCCCTCCATCCTCGACTATAATTTCACCGCACGCATCGAGCAGAAATTCGACGAGATTGCCGAAGGAGAATTTCCCTGGCAGAATGAGATGAAGAGTTTCTACGACGACTTCCATCCCCTGATAGACGCAGCCGATTCAATGCGTCTGGAGCACAAGGTGGGCGAGCGTGTGCTCGGCACCGACCCGGAGTCGGGACGACGCGTTTCTGTGAAGATCGGCCGCTTCGGCCCTGTGGTGCAGATTGGCGAGGCTTCCGATGAGGAGAAACCCAAATTTGCATCCCTCTCCGAAAACCAGTCAATATCTACCATAACCCTCGAGGAGGCCCTCAAACTCTTTGAATTGCCCCGTGTGCTCGGTAAATTCGAGGAGCAGGATGTGAAGGCCGCCATCGGACGCTTCGGGCCCTATGTGCAGATTGCGCGCGAGTTCGTGTCCATCCCCAAGGACCTTGACCCCCACACCATCACCTTGCAGCAGGCCGTGGAACTCATCCAGGCCAAGCGCGAGAAGGCTGCCAATGCCGAAATCAAGACCTTCCCGGAACTACCCGGCGTGAGAGTGCTTCGCGGAAGATTCGGCCCCTATGTGGCCTATCTCAAAGATGGCGCTAAAAAGGCTGTGAACTATAAGATTCCCAAGGGCACTGACCCCGAATCCCTCACCGCCGAGGAGGTGACCGAACTGATGAAAGCCCAGGACGCCGCGCCCAAAAAGACACGCCCCTCCCGCAAGAAATAAGAAACAATATATATTGCACCCTTGTTATAGCAGTGAAGCCCTATCGGTTTCACTGCTATATCTTTTATTATGAGCCGCTCCAACCATATTGCACGGCATATTTTTCGAATCGCCGTAATATCTCTGGCACTCATTATCGTCCTTGCGATAATCAGCGTCTGCGGGCTTATGGTGTGGCTTACCCCAGAACGGCTCACCAATCTCATAAACCGCGAGGCATCGGAATATCTTGATGCCGACGTACGCGCATCCAACGTGAGATATTCCCTCTGGTCCTCATTTCCCGACATAAAGATTGAGGTGGATTCGGTAAGGATTGTGAGCCGAGCGCTGAAGAATCTTCCTCAAAATGAGCGGCAGCAACTGCCTTCGGATCCCGACTTTCTTGCATATGCATCAGGTATCCAAGGAGATTTCAATCTCCCTGCACTTCTACGCTCCAAGATCTCTGTGGGCAATATCTCGATTGATTCCGTTTCGATAAATGCCGTGGCCCTTTCCGACACTGTGGCCAATTATCTGATTCTGCCCGCTACTCCAAAGAAAGAGATGCCGGCCTTCAGTCTCGGGTCGCTCACCATCAAAAAAGGCTTGAGCGCAAGAGCCGTGCTGCAGCAATATGCCCTCGACGCTCATTTCAATGCCGATAAACTTGGTATCTTCCTGCCCGACGAGCACACTTGCCGCATCGGGTTTGCAGGAACCGCATCCTTGGAATATGATGGCATCCGCTATCTTCGTAACACTCCCGTATCAGTCAATGGAGTAATATCGGCCAATCGCGAACTGACACGATTCTCCACACGTGGGCTGCACTTAGGCGTCGGTCCACTGCAAGCCGCCATAAATACCGACTTCTCAGGCAAGAGTCTCGATTCCTTCTCACTGCGTCTGCTTCCCTTCAACATTCAGGAAGTAATGAAGATGGTACCGGGGAAACTTCTGGAGAGCGTGCCGATGCTGAAGAGTCTCAATCCACGCGGACGCATATCCCTGAGCGGAGCGTTAAGTAGCCCGCTGCAACTTGACGGCAACTCGCTTCCTGCATTCGAGATGGATCTCGCGCTCGCCGACGCAGCCCTGGAATATTCATCCTATCCCATATCCGACATCAATCTTCGAAGCAACATCCTCTATGACACCTCTCGTCCCGAAGCCTCATTCATAGATATCCGTTCGCTCTCGCTTAAAGCCTTCAATTCGAGCGTAAGCGGAAGTGCACATTTAGCTTCATTATTGTCCGAGCCGAATCTCAGTTCCGACCTTAAGGGCATTGTCAACCTGCCAAACCTGCCGCTGGCCAAGGTGGCTCCCGGGCTGAAGTTCTCCGGCGATGCCGAAGCTGCCATCAACCTTCAGGCGCCAATCCTTGATTTGATCAAAGGGGATATCACGAGGCTCGCGGCCGGGGTTAAGGCGGAACTGCCAAGTGCGGCGGTGAAGGCCGGGAAAACGGCTGTAAACGCCCAACAGCTGCATCTGGAAGCATCAATAGCCAATTCCAAAGTGACGGCAAGAGTGCATGGCGGCATTTCCCGATATCAGAACCCATCCATAGGGAAAGCTGCGGCAGGAAATTTCTCACTGCAGGCCAACACCGCCATCCGCTCGCTGAGCAAGATGCCCGACTCGGTAAAGGTAGACTTCAACGGCACCGGACTGCGATTTACCAAGGATACCACCGACATTCATCTCAACGGGCTGAAACTGCATATGGCCGTGCATCGTCGCGCGGCCGGGAAGCGATTGCCCAAAGGGGCTGCGGCAGCGCCTACCGATCCTGAACTCGCAAAAGTGCAGCATACCGACGAATACCTTACCGCACCCACACTTCCTCCCCGCATTGCAACGCTTCTGAGGCAATGGGATGCCCGCTGCAATCTCAGCCTTGCCAACGGAAAGGTGCGCCTCAGCGATTTTCCGGAGTATGTGGGCCTCCGGAATATCTCCTTCTTCACCGACCTTGACTCCATCGCGCTCCGTTCGCTCGACGTCAGGGTGCTCGACACGCATCTTGCCATGGAGGCGTTCATGGGCACAATGCGCAATTTCCTCCTCTCGCCGGCACCCGAACGGCTGCCTATGGCCATACGGCTCACCGTGGACACTCTCAACCTCAACCGCATAAGCAAAATCTATGAACGGGGAATGATCCGCACCATGGGCGATTCGGCCTATCGCGCGTCGCTGCAGATTGAACATATTCCCCCGGAATCAATCGCATGGCTGATTCCCAAGAATCTTTGTCTCGACCTGAAGGCGAAGGCTGCCCGCACGGATTATATCAACCTGCAACTCAATAATATCCTGGCAAATGTGCGCGTGGCCGACGGTCTCGCCCACTGCGACACCCTGCACATCGCCACCGATTTCGGCCGCATAGGTATGAATTTCATCTACGACACCTCGCGCCATCTCGACATGCGGATGAAGGCCAATGTGAGCGTGCGCGACTGCCATTTCACCGACCTGCTGCATAATTTCCCGAAACTGGTGCGCGCCCAACCGCAGCTTGTCAACCTGCACGGCCTTATCAATGCCGACGCCTCGGGAGAGGTGAGGATATTTCCTGATATGTATTTCGACGTGCCGAGTCTTCAGGCAGGCATCAGCCTGAAAGCCAGACACCTCAGGATTCATCAGAACAGGTTTATATCCAAATTGCGAAAGAAGTTGTTGATTCCCAGTACCGACAATCTTCATATCGAGAATATCAACATGTTCGCCTCAGTGCATGACAATCTGTTTCAGGTATATCCAATATATTTCAATCTGGCCAATTATGAACTGGAGATGCTGGGCATGAATAATTTCAACGGCGAGTTTGCCTATCATATCGGTGTGCGCAAATTCCCGCTGCATTTCAGGTTCGGCGTGAATATCGAGGGCACATACCAACATCCGAGACTGCATTTCGGGGGAGTGAGATGGACCGACCGGCGCGCCTCACAGGTGGCCGACCATATCGAGCGCGTAATCAGAATCAATCTGCCGCGCCAGCTCAAATATTTCCTGGGAGCATTCGTACACACAGGCGCCGACTATCGCCCTGCCGATTACAGTTTCCCATGGAAGGAGGTAAACAAAATCGAACAGGAATAAGCCACCATCTCCACAAAAACGAGGCTATGCCGTAATAATTACAGCATAGCCTCAGTAAAACCTATTAACAAATGGGGAAAAGGGTTAGCCAACCTGGCAACCCGGTTTCACATCTTTAGATGGTGAGATCACGGTGAGGGTACCGTCAGGATTCACCGCGCTCATAATCATACCCTGGCTCTCGATGCCCATCATCTTGCGGGGTGCGAAATTAGCCACGAAGCATACCTCCTTGCCAACCAGCACTGAGGGGTCTTCATAACTCTGGGCGATGCCGCTCAGGATTGTGCGCTTCTCCATACCATCGTCGATGAGGAACTGGAGGAGTTTTTTCGATTTCTTCACCTTGGAGCATTCAAGCACCTTGCCCACGCGAATATCCACCTTCTCGAAATCCTCGAATTCGCAGGTTTCCTTCACCGGTTCGGGAGTCCAGCTCTTCATTTCGTTCTCCTTCTTTGTATCCAAAAGGCGCTTGATCTGAGCCTCGATGGGCGCGTCCTCGATCTTCTCGAAGAGGAGACGTGGCTGAGCGATTTCGTGGCCGGGCTCGAGGAGGTCGATGCTGCCGAGGTCGTCCCAGCGCATCTCCTTGAGATTGAGCATCTCGCGCAGGTCGGCGCTCATGAAGGGGAGGAAGGGCTCGAAGGCCGTGGCGATATTGGCGCATATCTGGAGAGCGATATTGAGGATAGTGGCCACGCGGGCTTCATCCGTCTTCCAAACTTTCCAGGGCTCAGTGTCGGCGAGATACTTGTTGCCGGCGCGGGCGATGTTCATCGCGCTCTTGAGAGCCTCGCGGAATTTGAACTCGTCAAGATTGCGGGTCTCCTCAGCCACGGCCTTGCGGATCTCCTCAACCACAGCCTCATCGATAGCCTCGAGTTGGCCGCGGGCAGGCACCTTGCCGCCGAAATATTTGTGGACAAGCACCATCGCACGGTTCACAAAATTACCGAGGATGGCCACCAGTTCGCTGTTGTTGCGCTGCTGGAAGTCTTTCCAGGTGAAGTTGTTGTCCTTTGTCTCGGGGGCGTTGGCAGTAAGCACGTAGCGGAGCACATCCTGCTTGCCGGGGAAGTCGGCGAGATATTCGTGGAGCCATACTGCCCAATTGCGCGAGGTGGAAATCTTGTTGTCCTCGAGGTTGAGGAACTCATTGGCAGGCACGTTGTCGGGGAGATTGTAAGTGCCATCGGCCATAAGCATTGCGGGGAACACGATGCAATGGAACACGATATTGTCCTTGCCGATGAAATGGATCATGCGGGTTTCGGGATCTTTCCACCATTTCGTGTAGTCGTCGCCCACGAGGTCGATTGTATTGGAGATATAGCCGATGGGGGCGTCAAACCACACATAGAGCACTTTTCCTTCGTTGCCCTCCACGGGAACGGGGATACCCCAGTCGAGGTCGCGGCTCACGGCGCGAGGCTGCAGGCCGAGGTCGAGCCAGCTCTTGCACTGGCCGTATACGTTGGGCTTCCACTCCTTGTGCTCTTCGAGAATCCACTTCTCGAGGCGTTTCTGCCATTTATCGAGAGGGAGGTAATAGTGCTTGGTTTTTCTCATCACGGGCACGCTGCCGGTGATTGCGGAGCGGGGGTCGATGAGGTCGGTGGCGTTGAGGCTGGTGCCGCAGGCTTCGCATTGGTCGCCATAGGCTCCCTCAGCACCGCAGTGGGGGCATTTGCCGGTGACGTAGCGGTCGGCAAGGAACTGGCCGGCCTCTTCGTCGTAGAGCTGTTCGGATTCCTGCTCCACAAATTCACCCTTGTCATAGAGTTTGCGGAAAAAGTCGGAAGCGGTCTTGCTATGGGTTTCCGAGGTGGTGCGGCCATAGACATCGAAGGAGATGCCGAGACCCTCGAAGGAATCCTTGATGATATTATGGTAACGGTCCACGATATCCTGGGGTGTGACGCCCTCGTTGCGGGCCTTTATGGTGATGGGCACACCGTGCTCGTCGCTGCCACCGATGAGAAGCACCTCCTCGCCACGGAGGCGGAGATAGCGGGCGAAGATGTCAGCGGGGACATAAACGCCGGCGAGATGGCCGATATGCACGGGACCATTGGCGTAAGGCAACGCCGTGGTGATCAGAGTCCTTTTGAATTTCTTATTCTTATCCATATCCGAAGTGAATTTTGAATAACCAAAGAGGCCGGATTTCTCCGGCCTCCTGTCGGGGTGAGGCGACTCGAACGCCCGACCTCTACGTCCCGAACGTAGCGCGCTAACCAACTGTGCTACACCCCGATTTGATGCTTAACGCCAGCGAAAAAGGGAATCGCTGGGCCTAATGCGTCTGCAAAATTATAAAAAAATCCGCGTCTGTGCAAAAAAACGGGGTGATTTTTACAAATTATTCGGGGTAGTGAAGGTTGGAATCAGTGGGGTGGGCGAGGGTTTCTGTGAGGAAGCGGCGGGCGGCATCGCGGGCTGCGGGGAGATCCATAAAGCTGTAGTTGCCGCAGTCGCGGGGTGTGGCGCCGGGCACTTCGCCTTCGAATCCGGCTACGAATTCCATTGTGCGGCGCATAAGGTCCAGAATGTCGCGGCTCTCGAGGTCGCCCTGAAGAAGGAGATAGTTGCCTGTGCAGCAACCCATCGGGCCCCAGTATACCACGCGGTCGCGCCATTCGGGGTCGTTGCGCAGGAAGGTGGCGGCCAAGTGCTCCATGGCATGGAGGGCCTTCGGCGAGAGAGCCGCCTCGCGGTTGGGCCGCGTCATGCGGATATCGAAGGTGGTGATGGTGTCGCCGGCCGGGGTGCGGTCCTTGCGGCTTACATATATTCCAGGTTCGAGGATTTCGTGATTAATCGTGAAACTTGCTATTTTTTCCATCTTGATTTCGTCTTGATTTGCGAAGATAATAAATTTATTTGAGAAGAAGTTGTTTCGAAATGCTGAATTTTAGTCTTTGTGAAAAACCCATTTATGCTTCCCGAATGTTATCATTCTAAAACATCAATGATTATGAAAAACACAGACGAAAAAGCCTTGTTGCAAAAAGCCAAGGATCAGCTTGCCGCCGACCTGCTCCAGCGGGGTTACGGCGCTGTGCTGTGGGATTTAGCCACAGCGGGTTTCCATTTCATTCCCGAGATTTCCCTTACCACCGAACGCGGCTCACAAACAGTTCGCGTCACAGGCGTATATGCCTATGATGGCCATATCTATGCCATTGAGGAGGATAAGGCGGGCGTGAATACCGACCAGTTCTATACACCCGGAGTGGATGTGCCGCCGGTAGTGGTGACACTTACCCCCGACAAGGCCGCCGAGGTGCTCGGCGACCCGACAAAACGTCCCGGCTTCACCAGCGAGGGCTCCACGGCAGAATGGCTCTCCATAGCCGACGCCTACTTTGAAGCGCTAAAGGAATAAAATTAGATAACACGAAATTACGAATACCTTTTCGTAACCTTGATGTTGCGGGAGCCACGGCCATAGGGCCAAAGCTCCCGCTTTTCTTTGCAGATGCGCCCGAAAAGTTGTAACTTTCCTCTAAAACGTATTTGTCAACATCATACAGGAATAGCATCAAAA
>OGNF01003537.1_pt1 | contig 10283 bp, 7 predicted proteins | sample 1573321 | NCBI WGS metagenome assembly OGNF01 (sample SAMEA2581911, study PRJEB24529) | metagenome | biome: Human gut stool | place: China | collected 2011
GATTAAACAGGACGGTCTGCAAGCAACGAAATCACAGATTATTAGTCATCGTTCACCACTATTTTTTACCTTTGCACAATTCAACTAAAACATAAACAATATGACAAACGAACTGGAACTGAAATACGGTTGCAACCCCAACCAAAAGCCCGCGCGTATCTTTATTAAAGAAGGTGAGTTGCCTATCGAAGTCCTGAACGGACGCCCCGGATATATCAATCTATTGGACGCCCTCAACAGTTGGCAATTAGTGAAAGAGCTGAAAGAAGCGACCGGACTTCCGGCAGCTGCTTCATTCAAGCATGTAAGCCCGGCAGGTGCTGCGGTAGCAGTAGAAATGAACGACACGTTGAAGAAGATTTATTTCGTAGACGACATGGAACTCTCTCCGATGGCAACTGCATACGCCCGTGCCCGAGGTGCGGACCGAATGTCATCATACGGAGACTTTATCGCCCTTTCCGATATCTGTGACGAACCGACTGCCCGAATCATCAACCGTGAAGTATCGGATGGCGTGATTGCTCCCGGCTATACTCCGGAAGCACTTGAGATCCTGAGAAACAAACGTAAAGGTACATATAATGTCATCAAGATCGATCCGGCCTACCGTCCGGCTCCCATCGAACATAAGGATGTATTCGGAATCACATTTGAACAGGGACGAAACGAACTGAAGATAGACGAAAGCCTGCTAAAGGAAATGCCTACCCGTAACCGGATCATCCCGGCCGATGCCCAACGCGACCTGATTATCGCACTGATCACTTTAAAATATACACAATCCAACTCTGTCTGCTATGCCAAAGACGGACAAGCTATCGGCATCGGTGCAGGACAGCAATCACGCATTCATTGTACCCGCCTGGCCGGAAACAAAGCCGATATCTGGTATTTGCGCCAACACCCGAAAGTAATGAATCTGCCCTGGAAAGAAAAAATACGCCGTGCCGAGAAAAACGCGTCTTATAGTCGAAGATACCGTAACCGAATACAAGGAAGAGGACTTTGTTGACAACTACAATGTCAAATTTTATTTCACACGCGGCGGATATTTCAAGAAAATAACTCTCACCTCACTCAGAGGCGCGGACGAACAAAAACTGAAAGACGGTGACGAGATCGCACAGGTTACGGACGGAGAAAACATATCCGAGCTTCTGTTTGTCTCGGACAAGCAACGCATTTACCGCACAAAGGCGTCGGATTTCGACACCTGCAAAGCCTCCGCTCTCGGCGATTATATTCCGGCAAAGCTCGGCTTTGAAAAGGACGAAAAAGCGATCGCCATGGATGTAGACACAAAATTCGATTCAAAGCATTTTGTCATTTACATCTTTGAAAACGGCAAAGGCGTAAAGCTTCCGCTCTCACTTTATGAAACGAAAACCCCACGAAAAAAGCTTGTCGCGGCATATTCTGCGGCATCGCCGATAGTCGCTGCGTTCTTCGTGTCGGAAAACGAGGATATCATCCTTGTGAACTCGCAGAACAAAGCTATTGTTATAAATACAAAGCTCATTCCCGAAAAGGCAACGAGAACCGCAGGCGGCGTAACGCTGTTTACACTTAAAAATGACCAGACGATAACCGTCGCGAGCCGTGACATAGAAAATTTTGCCGGAAGCGCACGCTGCAGAAAGATAAAGATTCCGGCAAGCGGAACGGCTCTTGACTGACGGAGGACTTATGACCGACGTATATATAATCTGTTCCGACGGAGTATTCCGTCGGATGCTCGAGCTTGAGCTTACGGAATACGGCGCAAACGTAATGCCGGAGGGCAGCGCTGTCACAGCGCCGTGCGCCGCCGTTATCTCCGCTCCGGATATCGATAAAGCGGCTCTCCCGCAGGACGGATGCCTTACGGTGGTATTCGGATATCCCGAAGAACTTCCGGACACCGACAGAATAAATCCTTCGGCAGTTCTCGTCCGTCCGTTCGATACGGATGAACTTATGCGGGTGCTTTTCGGAGAAAGCAAGACGGAATCGGTACCGACAATAAGAAAAATAACGGCGTCCGGCAGACTTACGGTAGATATTGAAAAACGCACGGTAAGTTATCTCGGAATATCATCACGACTTACCAAGCGTGAATTCGCCCTTTTTGAATATCTTTACAAACGCAAAGGAATCGAAATTCCGAGAAGCGAGCTTTACGACAACGTGTGGGGCGGAGGCGACGGAGAAAACGTCGTTGACGTTTACGTCTGCTATCTGCGCGAAAAGCTTGAAAATAAATTCGGAGTAAAGCTCATCCGCACTGTCAGAGGCAAGGGCTATATGTTTGAAGAGTAGAAAGGCGCAAAGATGAAAATAATTTCACGCGACGAATATTTCATGGGCATTGCGCTGAAAGAAGCCGATAAGGCGGCTGCTCTCGGAGAAGTTCCGGTAGGTGCGGTCGTCGTATGGAAAAACAAAATAGTTTCGCAAGCGTTCAACACCCGCGAAACAGACAAAAACGCTCTTTGCCACGCAGAAATAAAAGCAATAGATGAAGCGTGCCGAAAGCTCGGAGGCTGGAGACTTTTCATGTGCGAGCTTTTTGTCACGCTCGAACCGTGTCCGATGTGCGCAGGCGCAATAATAAATTCAAGAATAAAGCGCGTCGTTTTCGGAGCGCGCGATGAAAAAGCCGGAGCCGTAGTGTCACGCGAGGAAACGTTTTCGCTCGGCTTCAACCACACGCCTGCCGTAACCGAAGGCATTCTTGCGGAAGAATGTGCAAAAAAGCTGTCCGACTTTTTTGCGGATCTCCGCGAAAAACGGAAAAAGTGTAAAAAATGACGGAGTTTCAAGCGGAATTTTGTAATTATTTCCGTATAAAATATATTTGACTTTTTTCCGTATATGTGGTAACATATAAATTACACAAGCGGCGTATAAAAGGACGGGGGCATGACGCCCCGAGCAAAGGAAAAGAAAGGAAGTCCGTTCAATGAAGAAAGAACTCAAACAAATATTACTTATGATTTTGACAATAGCCATTGTCGCATCGTTCTGCGCAACAGCTATAAGCTGCGGCGGTAGCGGAAACAAGCAGACAACCGAGGAAGGCGGTCTTACGCTGAAGCCCAGCACAACCGATATACCATCCCCACCGGAGACAACCACAAGCTCAACGTCTCCTGTATCCACAACAACGGAAATTTCCGAAACAACGACGGAAAAACCCATTGAAACGACAAAACCGATTACTCCTCCCGAAACAGGTACATATATAAATCCCCTTACGGGTCTCAAAACAAGCGTGACCGATCCTTCAAACAAACGTCCTGTCGCAATAGTTGTAGACAACATTTCAAACGCCTACAAGAACCAGAAGGGTCTCTATCAGGCAGACATCCTTTATGAAGCACTCGTTGCTCCCGGCATTACGCGTTATGTTGCGATAATCGAAGATTATGAATCCGTAAAGGATATATGCAACGTACGTTCGGGCAGAGATTATCATATCGACATCGCTCAGGGACACAATGCCATCCTCGTTTGTCACGGCGGTTCCATTACAAATAATTACAACTTCTATCAGCTCGTTATAAGCAGGCTCGGCAGCCGTTATGCGTTTGTTGACACAAAGGACGAATACGTTACGGGGACCGAAGAAGGCGGAAAGAAATACGGTACTATACAGAACTACAAGTCCCGTTCGGATCTTCTTTTCGACACGGTTGTAAACGGCTCGGCACTTAAAATAATGGTAACGGGCAAGTCCTCCAGATTTGCAAAGAGCGGCGCAGGCTACACAGACACTCCGAACGGTTTCAAATTCGGAACAAGCTCCGCTTCGTCTTCCTCCATTTCCGCAAAAACAGTAAAGGTACAGTTCACAATGGATAACAACACCAGCACAAAGGACGTTACCTTCACTTACGATTCAACATCGGATAAATACATCCGTTCACAGCTTCCCAAAGAAGGCACAAACATCTCCGGCGAAGAACTTTCCTTTACAAACGTTGTATTTCTCGGCGTTGAAGTAACTCAGGGCAAAGGCACTGAAGAAGACCCCAGAATGGCTCTCATCGACGTAACAGGTTCGGGCAAAGGCTATTACTGCTATGGCGGCAAGATGGTTGCCATCAAATGGTCGAAGACGGCAAACGGCGCGCTCAGACTTACGACCGAGAACGGCGCAGAGCTTACCCTTTCCGCAGGAAACACTTATATCGGCTATCTTGAAAAAGACTATGTCGGCGAATTTCCTTCAAAAGGTTATCACGCAAACTGAATCAAATGAAAAAGCACCCCTTCGGGGTGCTTTTTTGAGTTGAAAATGAAAATTTTATTTTCGCTTCAATTAAAAAGCCGCCTATAAGGCGGCTTTTTTCATCCTATATATACCGTAAGATTCATCTTTTCGCCGACAGGCGCGATAATGTTTCTCTCCGGTTTTATTTCTTTTCCGTCAAGCTCTATTTTGCTTACTTTGTCGCTCTCTCCCGAGCAGACAAATCTGATATTGTACTCACAGCCTCTGAAAAGCTTCTTTATCGAACATTCTTTCCACGAAAGCGGCAGACACGGTTCGATCCTCAGTCCCTCAAGCTCGGGATGCAAGCCGAAAATATATTCAACCGTACTTTTGAGCAGCCATGAGCTTGCCGCCGTTCTCCAGCTTTGTCCGGGAGTAGCGTAACGGTAGCCTGTCTCGGGTGCAAAATATGAATTATACATTGCATAAGGCTCGCCGCATTTTGTTTCATACTCGGTGTTTGTCACAAGCATTTTCTTCAGTCCCTCTTCAACCTTGTCGGGACGATGAAGCATACTGTCAGCAGCAAGCTTCCATGCGGAAGGATGCAGATAGATTCCGCCGTTATCCTGAACGCCGGGCGCCTTTTCAGCCATAGAACCTATGTAAGGGTACTGATGCGAATATGCGGGATATGCGAGTCTTGTGCCAAGCTTTGTTTCAAGAATTCTGTCTGCGCTTTCCATAGCAATACGGTCCTTACCGTCCTTTGCTGCACCCGAAAGCACAGCCCACAGCTGAGAGATAAGGAATATCTTTCCCTCTTCGCTATCCCTTGAGCCCATAATTATATCGTCGTCCGTGCGGGCATATATGTAATATTCGCCGTCCCAGCCGTACTTGTCAATGCGCTCGCGCATGATGTCGCCGCGCTCGGCTGCGGTTTTTGCGTCGTCCGTTTTTCCCATAGCGGCGGCAAGTCTGCCGAAAGCGGCATTGGCTCTGTACCATGCAAGCGTCAGCCATACGGAAACGCCTTTGCCTTCAAGTCCGGCAAAATTCACGCAGTCGTTCCAATCTCCGCCCCATATGCGAACAAGTCCGTAAAGTCCTGTGAAATTCCACAAAAAATCTACCGAACGGCGAAGATGCTCATATACGCTCGCCTTTGTACCGTTGTTGAATTCAACCTCTTCATTGAGAAGATTTATATCGCCGAGTTCTTTTACTATCGTGTCTGCGGCGAACGTCATCCAAACAGTGTTATCCGCGAATTTTCTGTCGCGTATCGCGCCGTCGATTATCGTTCTCGGAGCATAGCCGGTATCATACTGATATGTAAGGATGCGTTTCAGTCTTTCCCATGCAAGGCGCGGATTTACACACGCAAGACATTCCGTATCACTTGTAAGATCGCGATATCCGTTATGGCGGACTCTTGCCCATCTGCTGCCCATATCGGCGGCGTATTTCATCCAGCCGTTTATAAGCTTGTCGAAGTCTCCCCACGGAGTGCTTATCTCAATACCGCAAAGTCTTTCTTTATATTTGTTTTCCATAGCGGAAAATTCTTTTTCGACCTCGTCCGGAGAAAGTGCGGCTATGCCGTCTTTATCATAGGCAAGACCGAGCGTGAAATGAACCGTCTTTTTCTCACCGGGGAGAAGCGTCATATCGTTTTGCAAAACAAGACAAAGCTTTTCGGAGTTGCAGTCCGTGTTCTGACATTTAAGTCCTTTTTCAAGCGCCGAAGGATGCTGTTCGTCGCCGTAAGGTCCGATAAAAGCGTTTCTTCTTGAATCAAAGCCACTTATTTTATCGCTTGAAGCCATATATGCGTACATTGGACGGCATCTTCCGGGCAATGCGGGATCGGGATAAAACTCAGTGTAGAAATGTCCCCATACTGCATTTTTATCTTCAAAAGCGCCGCCTGTGGCAAGATTATAACCCTGCGGACGGTATGTTCCGTCAACTTCGGTCTTTGCATACGAAACAAGCGAAAGCGTTCTTTCCTTATCGGAAGTATTTTCAAGCGTTACGCTCCATATTTCGCGCATACCGTCGCACGGCACAAATATACACAACGTGCTTTTTATGCCGTTTTTCTTTTGGCTTATTTCGGTCGAACCGTTTTTGTGAGTACAAAGATAATCGGTATATCCCGAATTCATCGGCAAACCGCATATGCTGAAATATTTTCCGTCCTCCGAGACGAAAAGATTACGGTTTGAAACAAGCATGGCTCTTCTGCCCATGTCGTCCTGTGCAAAACCTTCTCCGTAGCCCACCTGAGATGTAAAGGTTATGTATTCGTCGTTGTACATATAATTGTACCAATGGCGCGGAGTTTCCGGCTCTGTTATATAATATGCGTCCCCTTTTTCGGAAAAATGACCGTACTGCTTTGTTCTGTCCATAAAAGCGGTTCCTTTCAAAAATGTTTATATATCCTTTAATACAGATATCAATTCAATCGCGGCAAATACTTTTTAGGATCAACTTTTACATATGAGCCTTGCGAATACTTTCTTATCTCAAAGTGAAGATGAGTGCCTGCATAGGGATTTGATGCGGTAGGCGCCGGAGAGACTCTTCCGGTGTTTCCGCTGTAGCCTATAACCTGACCCTGAACTACTTTATCTCCCGCAGATACCGTCTTTGACTTTAAGTGTGCGTAATATGTGCGATAGCCGTTTCCATGATCTATAACAACATACGTTCCGTATGTCCAGCGAAGGTCTGAAGAGGAAAAATAGCCGTCGTTGCAGGCATAAACGACCGTCCCGCTCATTGAAGCCGTTATCGGCGCTCCGTAATAAACGCCGAAATCTATCCCTCCGTGTGAGTTTGATCCGCCGTAATATTGCGTCACACGGTAATCCGCTCCGCCCTGAGCCGCCGTCCTGAACGGAAGAGCAAAAGTCTCCTCCTTTTTCTTTGTGCCTATGGCTATTACTTCATCAATAGGCGCAACCGTTTCGGATGAGATGACTTCGCGCTTTATCTCTTTTCCCCGCTCATATGTTATTTTATATGTATTTACCGTATATCCGTCGGCGCCGTGGGTTTTTGTCCTTCGTTCGCCTTCGTAAATATTTCCGTCATAAACGTACTTTACGGAATATTTCACCGTGTTTTCGTTTTTCTTTATCGTTTCGTATGTAAATACAGGCTTTGTGCCTGTTTTTATTATTTCCGATACCGCCGGAGTTTTCTCCTCCGATATAAGCTTGCGGCCTACTTCCTCGCCGCGCTCGTATGTCACTTCGTAAACTCTCAGAACAACGCCGCAGACGCCTTCCATCTCGGTAATCCGCTCATCCTCGTACATATCGCCATCGGTCACCGTCTCCGTTTCAAACGGCACGCTTTCCCGCTCTGTTATGTGGTCTGTACTGATTATCGGCTTTGTTCCGACAAGTATTTTCTTGTTTTCCGGTTCGCTCAGAATCTTTTCCTCGCTGTCCTCAATAAAAAGCTTTCCGTCCGAATAATAACCCGTTTTTGTTATCTGCAAAAGACCGTCCCTGCCGTATTTCAGAACGTAACTCACGTCCTCATATTCATCGTCAGAATAGACATATTCCGTTTCGCGCGGAATTTTTTCTATCGTCGCGGACTTTTTCGTCTCAAACGAAGGCTCAGGCGTGCTTTCCGACGAAGTCGAACCGGTCAGAACGTCTTCTTCCTGTGTTTTTGTAAAAGAAGTCTGAACAGCCGACGTTGCAGCCGCCGCTGTTGTCTCTGCCGACAAAGTGCTTATGTAAGTTTCGGACAGCTGTCCGTCGTCGCTTTCGGTGTGGGGAGCCTCCTTTGCGCATGACGCAAAAAATGCCGAAACCGCAAAAATCACCGCAAAAATCATGATTGCGCCGAATCGCCTGTGATGTGATCGTGCCATAAGAATACCGCTTTCTTATCCGGACAAGAAGCCGCTTGTCGCTGCCTGCCGAAATTACCTTGCTTTGACAAAATTATATAACACGGCACATAATATTTCAATGAATAAATAAAGGGTATAAAAGAACAATATTCCTGTAAATACCTAATAAATTTCAAAAGCGATATCCCCATTATTACGGCTCGTATTATACCACAAAACCTGTAAAAAATCAAGACTTGTAATTTGTCTTTCCCCGATTTATAATTTAAAATGCAATAATATGATAAGAAAATACAAAAGGATGTGATGAAAATGAGCCGACCACCCAAAGATCCCGGACTTATGAAACACCCGATGGACAAAATGCGCGAGCCGAAACCAAAAAACATAAAAGAGGTTCCGGGATATCTGAAAAGGGTAATATCAAAATTCTTTTACAGACTTTTCTATATTTTCGCCCTCGTCTGGGAAGCAAAGCCAAGCGTTCTGCTTCTGATTTCGTTTTTCTCGGTAATACTCGGCGTTCTGCCGGCAATATCCGCGTCGATAGCAAAGGATATCTTAAACCGCCTTGCAGTTGACTATGCTCTGGTAAAGGCGGGCGAAGGCGATCCTTCCGCCATGCTCAATGAAATACTTATGCTGCTTGTATGGCAGTTTGCGATAATCTTCGCGACCTCCGTCGTTTCAAGCCTGAAAACATACACAACGAGGATTGCAAGCGAGCTTGTCGCATACAGGACCAACGTCAAAATAATGGAAAAGGCAAAAACGGTCGATGTTGCAAGCTTTGACCGTCCCGATTTCTATGAGAAGCTTGAAAACGCCTCACGCGAGGCGGGCAACCGACCGATGCAGGTGCTTTCGGCTGCTTGTTCCTGCATCTCCGCCGTGATCAGTATGGTTTCGTTCATCGTCATTCTTGCCGGAATTCCGGGCGAAGTACATATTGCAAGCCTGAGCGTAAAAACAGCCGGCTTTGCGCCGGTAGCTGTTGCGCTCGTTGCGATTCCTTCGGCTATCGTTTCCTTTGTTTACAGACGCAAGGTATTCGATTATGTCCGCGGTCGCTCCAAAGACAGACGGCAGTTCAACTATTATAAAGGTCTTATGACAAACAAAGATATGGTCAAAGAGATCCGCCTTTTCGGACTTTCGGACACATTTATCGAAAGATACAAAAGCATCTTCGGTCATTATTTCAACGGTGTGCGCCGCATATATTTTTCGGAGGGCGCATGGAACCTTGTGATGTCAATACTGTCGTCTTCCGTCAACTGTGTGCTTTTTTTGCTGATAGCAAAGGGCGTCATAGCAGGCGATTTTGAGGTCGGTAACTATTCGCTTTATACGGGCGCGCTGCGCTCGATAGCGAGCGGAATTTCAACGCTGATAAATACCACCGCATCCATTTACGAAGGCACGCTTTTTATCGACAATCTCATAACATTTATTGACGAAAAAACCGAGATAGTGCCTTCACTTCCCGAGCCTCGTCATCCGCAGCGTCATATCGCTCACAAAATAGAGCTGAAAAACGTTTCGTTCCGCTATCCCGGCACAAGCAGGGATGTTATAAAAAATATGTCCGTAACCTTTGAACCCGGCGAAACAGTCGTTCTTGTAGGGCTCAACGGCGCCGGAAAGACTACGCTTATAAAACTGATAACAAGACTGTACGATCCGACCGAAGGCGTCATTCTCCTTGACGGCCACGACATAAGGGAATACGACATAAGCGAGCTTTATTCGATATACGGAATAATCTTTCAGGATTTCGGCAGATACGCCGTATCCGTCCGTGAGAACGTCTCGTTTTCCGATATAAACAGCCCGATAGACGATGAAAGAGTTTCAAAAGCGGCAAAGGAAAGCGGCGCCGAAGATTTTATAAAAAATCTGCCGGGAGGATACGATACCGCGCTTATGCGTTATTTCGAAGAAGACGGGATAGAGCTTTCAACAGGTCAGTGGCAGAAGCTTTCCGTTGCGCGCGCATTTTACTCCGATTCCGATATTCTCATTCTTGACGAGCCGACTGCGGCGCTCGACGCGATCGCGGAGCAGGAGATCTATTCTCAGTTCGACAGTCTCCGCAAGGATAAAACCACAATTTTTGTTTCGCACAGACTTTCAAGCGCAACGACGGCGGATAAGATCCTCGTTCTTGAAGACGGACAGATAAGCTCCCCGTCC
>OGNF01003549.1_pt1 | contig 10248 bp, 9 predicted proteins | sample 1573321 | NCBI WGS metagenome assembly OGNF01 (sample SAMEA2581911, study PRJEB24529) | metagenome | biome: Human gut stool | place: China | collected 2011
AAAAGACGGATATCAGAGATTCGGATGAAAAAGTAGTTGAAATTGAAATGGAGCGACTGGGATATAAGAAAATTCCTGCGATTATCCGCATGATGCAGGATGACAGGCAATCAGGATCAAGAAATTAAGTGAGGCTGGAAAACCATCTCATACAGTTGAATAATGAAAGGGGAAGTGCTACTATTATATATAGATGTCGATCACGGCAGCTTATTTAACGGGTAAACTAGGAGGAGCTTTATATGACCACACAAAAGCAACAAGGTATTAAAAAGCAACTAACGAAAGGATTTGTGAAAGTAGCAATAATCGGTGCGATTGCGGCAGTTATTGGAATCGTAGCACTACTGATCGCAGCGATACAGTATGAAAAGGCATTGAGCCAATACGGATTTACACAGGGAGATATCGGTAAAGCGATCGCGGCATTTTCGGAGAGCCGGAGCGCATTACGTGCAGTAGTAGGCTATGATGACATAGCAGTGATAGACAAGCAGAGCGAACTGCATGACCAGAAAAAGGCAGCGTTTGAGAGTTACATAGATGAATTGAACCGCTCAATCAAATTCACCGAAGGCAGGGATGCATATAATAAAGTATTGCAGGAACTGGACGGGTACTGGGAATTGGATGCACAGGTATTGGAACTGGCTACTTCCGATGACGAGGAGGGATATCTGAAGGCGCAGGATCTGGATATCGGAGATCTGACCGCACAGTACGAACGGATATACGCAGAGTTTGTAGACTTGATGAATCTGTGCGTCGAAAAAGGAGATCAGGCGGAGGTGGATTTGCGCAATATGGAGCGTTTTATGCTGATCGCGATTCTGGTTATCGTAATGACCTCTTTCTGGAGTTCTGTGGTATTAGGTAAGAAAATGGCAGGAAATATCGAAGAACCGATGATAGCGCTGGCAGATCGACTTCAGACTTTTGCACAGGGAGATCTGAATAGTGCATTCCCGGACAGAAACACGGAAGATGAGATATTCTATATGATACAAGTCGCAAAAGGCATGGCTGCTGACCTGAATCTGATCATTACGGATGCAGGAGAATTGTTGGGACAGATGGCGGAGGGTAATTATGCCATCGGTACTAAGATCGAAGAGAAATATGTAGGACAGTTTGTGACACTGAAAGATGCCATGCGTAAGATGAACCGACAGATGAACAGCACCTTACAGCAGGTAGAAGAGGCCGCTAATCAGGTATCTGCCGGATCGGAAAATCTTGCACAATCTGCCCAGGCGTTGGCAGAAGGAGCAACAGAGCAGGCAGGATCTGTGGAAGAACTGACGGCAACCATTACGAATATCACAGATGCCGTGTCACGTACAGCCGGCGAACTGCAGAGGACGACGGAAAAGGCTGAGAATTATGCACAGCAGGCGGATGCAGGGCATACGCAGATGAGGTCATTGATGGAGGAAATGGACCGAATCAATGAAAAATCTAAAAAGATACAGAATATTATTGCTGACATTGAAGATATTGCGAGTCAGACGAACCTGTTGTCTCTGAATGCGGCAATTGAGGCTGCAAGAGCAGGGGAGTCAGGAAAGGAATTTGCAGTGGTGGCAGAACAGATCCGTAAACTGGCCGAACAGAGTGCACAGTCGGCAGTAGATACCAGAAGCCTGATCGAGGGATCGCTGCAGGAGATCAAGAATGGCAACCAGGCAGCGGAGGTAGCAGCGGAATCTCTGGAGCAGATTGTTGCGGGAGTCAAGGAGATTGCGACAGATGCAAAACGATTGAGTGAAGAGTCTGCTGCGCAGGCACAGGCGATGCAACAGGCAGAACTTGGTGTGAATCAGATATCGGAAGTAGTGCAGTCGAACTCTGCGGCAGCAGAGGAATCGTCTGCTACCAGTGAGGAATTATCCGCACAGGCATATGCATTAAACGATATGGTAGAAAAGTTTACACTACGTCGGGATTAATTGCTAATTAAAAAATGAAATAAATACCGGTCTTAATAATCCGTAAATAGTGGAGAATTAAGATCGGTATTTTTTATAACATAAAACTTTCATTATAACTGAAATTTTCATTTCCGCATTATCTATTAGAATTGTAATAAGGTTATTGATGCTAATGAAAACAACTTGGTTATTTATATAAAAAATGTAATGAAGAAGAATCTGATAAATTCACAGCCTGCGTCATACATCGGTGACATACAAGCTAAAACTGAGTGGCGGGGATATAAAGGCGGTCCATGGCGATTCCGGTCATGCGCAGGCAGACATGGTAACAGAGGTATATGGACATATTCTGGACGAGGACCGCAAAAAGAATGCCCAGCTTATGAAAGTGCTTGGAAATCCTGAGATGGCAGCTCTGCTGACGAGTCTGGCGAAGTCGATGAACTTGAACGACCCTCCAGAAGTGGTGCATCGTTCAACTAAAAATATGATAAAAAATACTAGACGTGGGCTTTATTATATAACTCCTGAATTTCAGGAGGAAATTTGTCGGGCATCATTTCGTGAATTGAGTCCTCGTTTCCGTCAGCCATTGCTTTTTCATAGTACCAGCATTTGAATTTAAGCATGGCGAGGGTCTTTTCAAGAGCTGCAATTTCTTCTTCAACAGCTATCTTGCGGGCTTCAAATATTTCTTTTCTCTCGGCATAAGTTGAGCTCCCGCCGGACACCAGTTTAAAAAACTGTTTTATATCTTTGATTTCCAGTCCCGATTTTTTCAGACATTCTATGAGCTTAAGTGAAGCAAGCTCGTTATCGCTGAATTTCCTGATGTTACCGCTTCGTTCAAGATTTGGGAAAAATCCCTCTTTATCATAATATCTTAAAGTTGAAATCGGAATGCTAAACATTTCCGAAACCTGTCCTATTGTATACATTTTTAAATCCTTTCAAAAAAGTATTGACCTAAAGTTAGGTTTAGGTATTACAATTACTTCATTATATAATAAAAAAAAGAAGGAGTAAATATTTATGTTAATTGATAATGTAAAATCCCCTGAAGATATCAAAGGGTTTAATAAAGAGCAGCTTGAGAAACTGGCAGAGGAGATAAGAAAAGGTCTTATGAACCGCTTATCTAAGAAGGGCGGACATTTCGGCCCTAATTTTGGATTCGTGGAAGCAACTATTGCACTTCATTATGTTTTCAATTCGCCTGTAGATAAATTTGTATTTGACGTATCTCATCAGAGTTATGTGCATAAAATGCTTACAGGACGTAAAGACGCATATTTTTATGATGAGCATTTTGCGGATGTGTCAGGTTATACCAATCCTGAAGAAAGTGAACACGATTTTTTCAATGTGGGACATACTTCCACATCAATCAGTCTTGCCTGCGGCCTTGCAAAGGGACGGGACTTGAAGGGTGATAAGGAAAATATTGTTGCGGTAATCGGCGATGGTTCATTAAGTGGCGGTGAAGCATTGGAAGGGCTGGATTTCGCTTCGGAGCTTAACAGCAATTTTATTATCATTGTCAATGATAATGATATGTCAATTGCGGAAAATCATGGCGGACTGTATAAGAACCTGAAAGAACTTCGTGATTCTGACGGAAAATGTGAATGTAATCTTTTTAAGGCAATGGGACTTGATTACAGATATGTCGCTGACGGAAATAATATTGAATCATTAGTCAAAGCCTTTGAAGAGGTTAAAGATATAGACCACCCCGTTGTTGTCCACATCAATACATTAAAGGGTAAAGGATATAAGCCTGCTGAGACCAATAAGGAGAACTGGCACTGGTGCATGCCTTTTGACGTTGAAACAGGTAAAAGCAATGTGGACGATTTCGGTGAGGATTATGGCAACCTTACCTGCGAATATCTTTTGAAAAAAATGAAACAGGATAAAAGCGTTGTTGTACTTGTAGCCGCAGTTCCTACCTGTATAGGTTTTACCGAGGATAAGAGAAAAGAAGCCGGTAAACAGTTTGTTGATGTGGGAATTGCCGAAGAACATGCAGTTGCAATGGCATCAGGAATTGCCAAAAACGGCGGCAAACCTGTATTTGCAACTCACTCAAGCTTTTTCCAGAGAACATATGACCAGATATCCCAGGACCTTTGTATCAATAATAATCCTGCAACATTGCTTGTAAACACAGCTTCCGTATATGGCATGAATGACGTTACCCATCTTGGAATATATGACATTCCTATGATGTCCAATATTCCTAATCTTGTGTACCTTGCACCTACAAGCTGTGAGGAATATTTTGCCATGCTTGAATGGAGTATTGAACAGAATGAACATCCTGTGGCAATAAGAATCCCATGCAACGGCGTAATCAGAACCGGTAAAGAAGCAGACGCAGACTACAGCGTAATCAACAGATATAAAGTGACAGAGTCAGGACAGGATATTGCAATTATTGCACTTGGTGATTTCTATCAGATTGGTGAAAAGCTAGCAGAGTTAATTGCCGACAAGACAGGAGTGGCACCAACACTTATCAATCCAAGATACATCACAGGTATTGACACTGAAATGCTTGAGGACCTCAAAAAGAACCATACAAAAGTAGTAACCCTTGAGGATGGAATACTTGACGGCGGATTTGGCGAAAAGATTGCAGCTTACTATGCCGCAACGGATATGAAAGTCTACAATTATGGCTTAAAGAAGGAGTTTATTGACAGATATTCAGTAGATGAGATTTTAAAAGAGAATCGTATTACTCCGGAACAGATTTTTGAGGATTTACAGTAATTATATACACCTCGGATTGTGGTTTTGACAGCCGCGGTCTGAGGTATTTCTATATTTAATAATTTACACATTGTGTAATCTAAAAATATATGATACAATATACACAATGTGTAAAACAGGGAGACTGTATCTATGGAGAATTTAACAGAGTGTCAGATTGAGATAAAGAAAATTCGTGAAGCAACAGGAATGAACCGCAAGGAGTTCTGCGAGCATTTTAACATACCATACAGGACGGTTACCGAATGGGAGCGTGGAACCCGTAATGCACCGGATTATGTTTTGAGGCTGTTGGCTTACTATATTAAGAGTGAGAATATGATTAAGAAGGAGGAACAGAATGGACAAGAATAGAGTTATCACGGTACAAAATATTCCTATCACAATATCCAGAGCGGATATTGATGATTATATATGTATAACGGATATGGCAGCAGCCAAATCTGATAATTCAAGGGCAGCGGATGTTATAAAAAATTGGCTGAGAAACAGAAATACATTGGAATTCTTAGGAACATGGGAACAAATTTATAATGCCAACTTTAAAGTGGTCGAATTCGACCACTTTAGGCAGGAGGCAGGTTTACATACATTTGTTATCAGTGTAGGAGATTGGGTAGAACAAACCAACGCTATTGGGTTATATGTCAAGAAAGGCAGATACGGCGGAACATATGCACATAAAGATATTGCATTTGAATTTGCGTCAGCAATAAGCCCGGTGTTCAAGTTGTATCTTATTAAAGAATTTCAAAGATTAAAGGAACAGGAAAATGATTTAAAAGATATTGAGTGGAATGCAAAAAGATTTCTTACTAAGAATAATTATCTGATTCAGACAGAAGCGGTAAAGAACTATTTAATTCCTGTATGTAATTACAGGGAAGATTTGAGGTGGTTGCCATATGCAGAAGAAGCTGATTTGCTGAATGTTGCATTATTTGGTTTTACAGCGAAAGCATGGAGAGAGGCAAATCCTGAATTGGCGAAGAACAGCAACATAAGGGATTATGCGTCTATTAATGAATTAACGGTTTTATCAAATCTGGAAAGTCACAATGCACAGATGATACGGGAAGGAAAATCAAAAGAAGAGAGATTTATGATATTAAAGGAAATTGCAGAATATCAGATAAAAATATTAAATGAAGCTCAAAATATAAGTATCGGAACAGACATATAATTCTCCACGAATCGTAGAATCCGCATAAATTCACCAAATTCTACGAATTGTGGGTTTGAAATATGATGCACAAAGGATATTATTACCATGAAAGGAGGAAGAGGATGGACCAGATAAAGATTGGCGGATTTATTGCAGAAGAAAGGAAAAGGAAGGGATACACCCAGAAGATTCTTTCCGAAAAACTTGGAATAAGTGATAAGACAATTTCTAAATGGGAACGGGGAAACGGATTTCCTGAAGTATCACTTCTGATTCCATTATGCAGTGAACGTGATATAACAGTTAATGAATTGCTCTCAGGGGAAAGGGTTTCTGAAGAGCAATATCGTAATAAGGCGGAGGAAAACATGGTGAATTTAGTTAAAGAAGCACAGGAAAATAAAAAGAAAATAATCCTGTCGGTAATGGTAGGCATATTAACAATACTTGCCACCGTTCCTCTATTTATGGTTGCGGGAATGTTTGATATGAGGACTGGTGTCAGAATAACATTTATTGCAATTGGTATAGTTGTATTGATAATAGGAATTGCAGTTGCGTGCATTATGGACAGAGAAGCAGGGGCTTTTGAATGTCCGGAATGTCATGAACGATTTATCCCTGATATGAAATCATATATCATGGCAGCGCATACACTGACTAAGAGAAAACTAATATGCCCTAAGTGTGGTGCACACAGATATTGTAAAAAAGTTCTTACAAAATAATATTAAATCACCCCGGATTCATGTGAATCCGGGGCAGATAGCTTCTTATTTTTCACAGATATGTCTGGCTACATAGACACCGCTTGCGGAGGCGTGTGAAAGGGAGTGGGTAACACCGCTGCCGTCACCGATTATGTACAGACCGTCATATTTACATTCAAGATTTTCATTGAGTTCAACTTCCATATTGTAGAATTTAACCTCAACACCGTAAAGCAATGTATCATCATTGGCGGTGCCGGGAGCAATTTTATCAAGGGCATAAATCATTTCGATAATTCCGTCAAGTATTCGCTTTGGAAGCACAAGGCTTAAATCACCCGGCGTAGCCTTAAGAGTAGGTGTTACAAGACCTTCTCTTATACGGGTCTCATTACTTCTTCGGCCTCTGACAAGGTCACCGAAACGCTGTACGATTACACCGCCGCCAAGCATATTGGAAAGGCGGGCAATACTTTCGCCGTAACCGTTGCTGTCCTTGAAAGGCTCAGAAAAATGCTTTGCAACAAGGAGTGCGAAATTAGTATTTTCTGTCTGCATTTCCTCACCATCATAACTGTGGCCGTTGACGGTTACGATTCCGTTGGTGTTCTCATTAACAACAATGCCATGTGGATTCATACAGAAAGTACGCACATTATCTTCAAACTGCTGTGTCCTGTATACGATTTTACTCTCGTATAATTCATCTGTAAGATGTGAAAAAATAACGGCAGGAAGTTCAACGCGGACACCGATGTCAACACGGTTTGATTTAGTAGGGATGTCCATTTCATGACATATTTTTTCCATCCATTTACTGCCGCTTCTGCCTACAGATACGATACAGTTCTCACATTCAAACTCATCGGAAGCTGTTTTAATAAGATACCCGTTATCGGTACGGTTTATTGATACAACAGGTGTATCAAAGTGAAAATCAGCTTTTTCCTTCAATTCATTGTAGAGATTTTCAAGAACAACATAATTTATATCTGTTCCGAGGTGACGGACAGAAGCATCAAGAAGTTTTAATTTGTTCTGCATACAGATTTTCTTAAATTGTGTGCCGGCGGTTGAAAAAAGTCTGGTGCCCTCGCCGCCGTGCTCCATATTAATTTCATCTACATATTTCATTAATTCTATGGCTTTTTGCTTACCTATGTATTCGTACAATGTTCCGCCAAAATCATTGGTAATGTTGTATTTGCCGTCAGAAAATGCACCTGCACCGCCAAAACCGCTCATGATGGAACAGCTTTTACACTTAATGCAGGTGGGAATTTTGTCACCGTCAATAGGACATTTCCTATCGGATAACCGGTGCCCGGCTTCAAATACACCGATTGACAGCTCCGGATTCTTCTTTGCGAGCTCATAGGTTGCAAATATACCGCCCGGACCCGCACCGATTACAATAACGTCATAATGTTTCATTCAAAAACCTCCTGTGTTGTTTTAGACATAAAAAAACCACAGACAGTTCACCTATAAAAGATTATAGATAACTGTTTGCGGCAGCTAGTAGAAACATTCATCCTTATCATGAATATATATAACCTGCTTATAGAATAGCAAACCTGATAAAAAAAATCAACAAAATAAAATAAATTGACATTGCTTTTTTTGAGTATTACTATTCGGTTAGGAACAACTAACAGAAGTTATGAAAGGAGAACTACGGAGGTGAAATCAAAAAAATCCTGATAATGATATAGAGATGCTCCAAATGACTCGGCATAAATTTTCAAATCTCTTTCACAAAGGGACTCAAACAAAAAGCTAAGTGCCTGCAAATCATCAATTAATCTTGGAGAATCTCCTTCAAGTACCGGCACCACACCATTTTTTAATCATAAATCTATTATCACCTCTTGAAAAAACTATATACCAATCGGAGAGCTTTGAAATAATCAATCCGAAAGATTCAATCATTTTCTCGGTGCTAAAAGGGATAAGTTGTTAGGAAAAGAAATAAATTTTTTTATAAAATAATATACAAAAGGTTAATTAATTAAACTGCGTGTCCGATATAAAAAATGTAACAAAGAAAAGTTACATAATCATATGATAATTGTGGGATGCCCAGGAATCCCATTATTATTCCGGCAAAAGGATTCGCCGGTGATAACGTTTAAGCGGAATAGAATAGGATACTGGCCGGTATCATCTGTTACTGACTTGGATAATTTTAAAATTCAATTACATGGAGGTAATTATTATGGTAGTACAGCACAATTTAACAGCTATGAACTCTAACAGAATGTTAGGAGTAACAACAAGCAAACAGGCAAAATCAACAGAGAAGTTATCATCAGGTTATAAGATTAACAGAGCAGCCGATGATGCAGCAGGACTTTCAATTTCTGAGAAGATGAGAAAGCAGATTCGTGGACTTACACAGGCTTCTTCAAACGCACAGGATGGTATCAGTGCAGTGCAGACAGCAGAAGGTGCATTAAATGAAGTTCAGGATATGTTACAGAGAATGAACGAACTTGCAGTTAAGGCAGCTAACGGAACTAACTCAGAAGATGATAGAAATTACATCCAGGATGAAGTTAACCAGCTCATCAAGGAAATCGACAGAGTATCAACAACAACCAAGTTCAACGAGACATACCTCTTAAAGGGGGATGATGCAGCAAAGGCAACTGTTGCAGATACAACAGTTAAAGCGGGTACAGTAGGTGGTACTGGTGCTAACCCAACATTTGAAATTGAGTTTACCGGAATTACAGCTCCAACCGAAGGTAAGTCTGATGTTACAATTAATATTGCAGGTAAGTCGTATTCTGTAACTGTAGAAAAAGGTGACGATGCAACAAAGATTGGTGATAAGATAGCAAGTGCAATTAATAACAACAAGATTGTAGATGATACTGCAGGTGAATACGAAGCTACTAACAATGCCGGAACCATTACACTTACAGGCGCTAAGCAAGCAGCAGCTACAACTAATTTAGCAGATGCAACAGACAATAAGAATGCCGTAACAGTTAAATCATCAGGAATCCTTACACTTAGTCTTCATGTTGGTGCAGATTCAACATCGGACAACCAGATTAGTGTAGATATCAAGCAGATGTCAGCAGATGTACTTGGATTAAAGACAGGTAAGTCATCAACAACAGCGGCAAAGAATGATACCCTTCTTGTAAATGGATCAAATGATGATAATGCAAGAAAAGCAATCGATACAATCGCATCAGCACTTCAGGAAGTATCTAAGCAGCGTTCAGCACTTGGTGCAGCTCAGAACCGTCTCGAGCATACAATTGCTAACCTTGACAACGTTGTTGAAAATACAACAAGCGCTGAATCATCAATCCGTGATACAGATATGGCAACAGAGATGGTTAAGTACTCTAACAACAACATCCTTGCACAGGCAGGTCAGGCAATGCTTGCACAGGCTAACCAGTCTAACCAGGGTGTATTATCATTACTTCAGTAATTATAATCAGTTGATAAAACATACCATAATAGAAAAGGCGTTCGGGAAACCGGACGTCTTTTTATACTTAATATTTTTTATAAAATCTTAATAATATTCCTCTTTATTTTTCTATATTCTTGTGCTAACATACAATTAAAGCATTCATATTCTTTTTTCTATGACGTAAGTCATTTCTAATTTCTAAATTGAAATCAATGCTTTATA
>OGNF01003551.1_pt1 | contig 10245 bp, 6 predicted proteins | sample 1573321 | NCBI WGS metagenome assembly OGNF01 (sample SAMEA2581911, study PRJEB24529) | metagenome | biome: Human gut stool | place: China | collected 2011
GGTATGCGCCTGTTCCATCATTAAGCAAGGAGGAATTTCTCCATGAAGCTCATGGTCATCGGCGGCGGCGGCCGCGAACACGCCATCATTAAAAAGCTGAAGGAAAATCCCGCGGTCGAGAAAATTTACTGTCTGCCCGGCAACGGCGGCATCGCCGCCGACGCAGTCTGCGTCAGTGAGATCGGCGCGAAGGACATCCCCGCGCAGGTCGAATTTGCCAAGGCGCACGGCATTGATTATGCCGTTGTCGCGCCGGACGACCCCCTCGCCCTCGGCGCGGTGGACGCGCTGAGCGCGGCGGGCATCCCCTGCTTCGGCCCTGACAAAAAGGCCGCCGTCATCGAGGCGAGCAAGGTGTTTGCAAAGGATCTGATGCAGAAATACGGCATCCCCACCGCAAAATACCGCGTCTTTACCGACGCGCCCTCCGCCTGCGCCTACATCAACGCCGAGGGCGCGCCCATCGTCGTCAAGGCGGACGGTCTCGCGCTCGGCAAGGGCGTCGTCGTCGCGCAGACAGTCGAGGAGGCGAAGGCCGCTGTGCGCGCGATGATCGAGGATAAGACCTTCGGTCAGAGCGGCGCGCGCGTCGTCATCGAGGAATATATGGAGGGTCCCGAGGTCTCGGTGCTGAGCTTCACCGACGGCGAAGCGCTCGTGCCGATGGTCTCCTCCATGGACCACAAGCGTGCGCTCGACGGCGACAAAGGCCCCAACACCGGCGGCATGGGCGCGGTCGCGCCGAACCCGTATTATACAAAGGAGATTGCGGCGGAGTGCAGGGAGAATATCTTCCTGCCGACGATCCGCGCGATGAAGGCGGAGGGCCGCCCCTTCCGCGGCTGCCTCTACTTCGGGCTGATGCTCACCAAGAGCGGCCCGAAGGTCGTGGAGTACAACTGCCGCTTCGGCGACCCCGAAACGCAGGCGGTGCTGCCGCTGCTCAAAAGCGATCTGCTCACCGTCATGCAGGCAACGACGAACGGTACGCTCGCGGATGTGAGCGTGGAATTTTCGACCGGTTCCGCCTGCTGCGTCGTGCTCGCGTCCGAGGGCTACCCCCAAAAGTATGAGAGCGGCTTTCCCATCACGATGAGCGAGGAGGCCGCTGCGCACTGCTATGTCGCGGGCGCAAAAAAGGACGGCGATACGCTCCTGACCGCGGGCGGGCGCGTGCTCGGCATCACCGCCGCCGCCCCCACGCTGAGGGCCGCCGTCGAGGAGGCGTACCGGCTGGCGGAGGGCGTAGCTTTTGCCAACAAATACTGCCGCGGCGACATCGGCAGCGCCGCGCTCGCGGCGCGGGAGGAGAGAGGATAAAATGGTATTTCGGACCTATGTGGAAAAGCGGCAAGGTCTCGCGCCCGAGTGCGAGGCGCTGCTGACGGACTGCCGCGATTTTCTCGGCGTGCAGGGCCTGCGCGCCGCGCGTATCTGGAATCGCTATGATGTAGAGGGGATCGAGGCCCCTCTCTTTGAAAATGCCTGCAGGAGCGTGTTCTCCGAGCCGCCGCTGGACCTTGTGTCCGACGCGGCGGACACGCAGGACGCCTGCGCGGTCTTTGCCGTCGAGCCCCTGCCCGGTCAGTTCGACCAGCGCGCAGACAGCGCAGCGCAGTGCATCCAGCTTTTGAGCCAAGGCGCTCGCCCGACCGTGCGCACGGCAAAGCTCTACGCGCTCTATGGCACGCTGACGGATGCCGATGTCGAGGCGGTCAAGCGCTATGTCATCAACCCCGTCGAAAGCCGCGAGGCGAGCCTTGCAAAGCCCGAAACGCTCGCCGAGGAGCTTGCCGAGCCAAAGCGCGTTGCGTCCGTCGAGGGCTTTACCGCCATGGACGAGGCCGCGCTCTCCGCGCTGCTCTCCTCCATGGGGCTTGCCATGGATATCGCCGACCTCAAGGCGCTGCAAGACTATCTCCGCGAGACCGAGCGCCGCGACCCCACCGTGACCGAGCTGCGCGTGGTCGATACCTACTGGTCCGACCACTGCCGCCACACGACCTTCTCCACGCATCTTGACGAGATCCGCATCGACGATGACGCCGTCAAGGACGCCTATGCGCGCTATCTCGCCGCGCGCGAGGAGGTCTACGGCGCGGAGAAGGCCGCCCAGCGCCCGCAGACGCTTATGGATATTGCGACCATCGGCACAAAGACGCTCAAGGTCCGCGGTCTGCTCCCCGAGCTCGACGAGAGCGAGGAGATCAACGCCTGCTCCATTCATGTGCCCGCCGTGGTGAACGGCAAGGAGCAGGACTGGCTTTTGATGTTCAAAAACGAAACGCATAACCACCCCACCGAGATCGAGCCCTTCGGCGGCGCGGCCACCTGCATCGGCGGCTGCATCCGCGACCCGCTCTCCGGCCGCGCCTATGTCCATCAGGCAATGCGTGTGACGGGCGGCGGCGACCCGAGAAAGGCGCTTGCCGAAACGCTTTCAGGCAAGCTCCCGCAGCGCAAGCTCGCCCAGACCGCCGCGGCGGGCTACTCCTCCTACGGCAACCAGATCGGCCTTGCCACCGGCCATGTCGCGGAGCTGTACCACGAGGGCTATGTCGCCAAGCGCCTTGAGTGCGGCGCGGTCGTCGCCGCCGCGCCCGCGAGCAATGTCGTGCGCGAGCGTCCCGCGCCGGGTGATGTGGTCATCCTGCTCGGCGGGCGCACGGGGCGTGACGGCATCGGCGGCGCGACCGGCTCCTCCAAGAGCCACGATATGAAATCGCTTTCCACGATGGCGAGCGAGGTGCAAAAGGGCAATGCGCCCGAGGAGCGCAAGATCCAGCGTCTGTTCCGCGACGGCGCGGTCACGCGCCTCATCAAGCGCTGCAACGACTTCGGCGCGGGCGGCGTGTCCGTCGCGGTCGGCGAGCTGGCGGACGGACTCATCATCGACCTCGACGCCGTGCGCAAGAAGTACGAGGGCCTCGACGGCACGGAACTTGCGATCTCCGAATCGCAGGAGCGCATGGCGGTCGTCGTCGCACCGGAGAACGAGGCGAAATTCATCGCCGCTGCCGCGGCGGAAAACTTAGAGGCCTACCGCGTGGCGGTCGTGACCGAAAGCCCCCGCATGGTCATGCGCTGGCGCGGACAGACGATCGCCGACCTCTCCCGCGCCTTCCTTGACACCAACGGCGCGACGAAGCACGCCTCCGTCGCCGTCCCCGCGAGGGAATGTGCCGCTCCCGCCGCAGCTCAAACGCTGCGCGGCATGGCAGGCAGCCTCAAGAGCGCATCCCGCCGCGGTCTTGTCGAGCGCTTCGACTCCACCGTCGGCGCGGGGACGCTCCTCATGCCCTTTGGCGGCAGGACGCAGCGCAGCCCCGCGCAGGCGATGGCGGCGCTCCTGCCCGTCCTCCCCGGCGAGAAGACCGCGCAGGGCAGTGTGATGGCCTGGGGCTGCGACCCCGACGCGCTGAGCGCCGACCCCTATCGCGGTGCGCACGACGCGGTCTATACCTCGGTCGCCAAGCTCATCGCCGCAGGCGCAGACTATCATAAGGCATATCTTTCCCTGCAAGAATTTTTTGAAAAGCTCCGCAATGAGCCCGCGCGTTGGGGCAAGCCCTTCGCGGCGCTGCTCGGCGCGCTGGACGCGCAGCTGGAGCTGAGCGCCGCCGCCATCGGCGGCAAGGACTCCATGTCCGGCAGCTTTCTTGACCGCGATGTGCCGCCGACGCTCATCTCCTTCGCCATCGCGCCGCTGCTCGAAGGCGAGCTGCTGACGACCGACCTGAAGGCGGTGGGCCACGGCGTCTACCTCTTCGCAGGCAAAACGCCCGAGCAGCAGGCCGCCGCGTGGGAGCGTTTCACCGCGCTTGCGCGCGCGGGCAAGGTCGTGAGTGCGTGGGCGGTCGAAAACGGCCTTGCCGAGGCGGTGATGAAGATGTCCTTCGGCAACGAGATCGGCTTCGCCGCGGAAAATACGGTGCTTGACTGGTTCGCCCCCATGCCAGGCGCGATTGTCGCCGAGCTGAGCGATGAAGTCTCCGACGCCGTGCGCATCGGCGTCACCACAGCGGAAAAGGCCATTGCCCTCGGCGCGGACAGTGCCTCCATCGAAGAGCTTGCCGCACTGAACGACGCCGTGCTCGAAGCCGTCTACCCGACAAAGACGCAGGACAGCGGCACGGTCGAGAGCTTTTCCCATGAAACGAAGACGCGCGTCGCCCCCGCCGTCAAGCAGGCGCGTCCGAAGGCGCTCATCCCCGTTTTCCCCGGCACGAACTGCGAGTACGACACGCAGCGCGCGCTTTCGGAGGCAGGCGCGGACGCCGAGCAATTCATCGTCCGCAACCTCACGAGCGCCGATGTCGCAGACAGCGTCGAGCGCTTTGCAGCTGCCGTCAGGACCGCACAGATGATCGTCATTCCCGGCGGCTTCTCCGGCGGCGACGAGCCGGACGGCAGCGCCAAGCTCATCACCGCATTTTTCCGCAACGCCGCCGTCCGCGAGCAGGTGACGGCGCTGCTCGAGCAGCGCGACGGCTTGATGCTCGGCATCTGCAACGGCTTCCAGGCGCTCATCAAGCTCGGCCTCGTGCCCTACGGAAGGATCATGGATACCGACGAGTCCTTCCCGACACTCACCTACAATGTCATCGGCCGCCACCAGTCCAAGCTCGTGCGCACGCGCGTGTGCTCGACGCGATCTCCGTGGCTTGCGGGAACAGAGGTGGGAGATATTTACACCGTTCCCATTTCGCACGGCGAGGGGCGTTTTCTCGCCTCGCAGGAGCTGATCGAACAGCTTGCCGCAAACGGCCAGATCGCCACGCAGTATGCAGGCCTTGACGGATATGCTACAATGGATACTGCTTTCAATCCCAACGGCTCCGTCTGCGCCATCGAGGGCATCACCTCCCCCGACGGGCGGGTGTTTGGCAAAATGGGGCACAGCGAGCGCATCGGCCCCGCGCTTTACCGAAACGTGCCGGGGACTTACGATATGCACCTGTTCGCCTCGGCGGTGCATTACTTCAAAAAATAGGAGGGCAAGTCATGGCCTATTACTATCCCGATCCGTCTCATACCTTCAGCGAGTACCTGCTCGTACCGGGCTACACCTCGGAGGAGTGCGTGCCCGACCGCGTTTCGCTCAAAACGCCGCTGGTCAAATACCGCAAGGGGCAGGAGGACTGCCCCATCAGCCTGAATATCCCGATGGTCTCGGCGATCATGCAGTCGGTGTCGAACGACACGCTGGCCATCGCGCTTGCCAAGGAGGGCGGGCTTTCGTTCATCTTCGGCTCGCAGTCCATCGAAAGCGAGGCGGAGATGGTGCGCCGCGTGAAGAGCAGCAAGGCGGGCTTCGTCGTCAGCGCCTCGAATCTCACGCCTGAGCACACGCTGGCCGATGTGCTCGCGCTCAAGGAGAAAAACGGCTTCTCCACCGTCGCCATCACTGAGGACGCCATGCCCAACGGGAAACTCCTCGGCATCGTCACGAGCCGTGACTACCGCGTCAGCCGCATGAGCACAGACCTCAAGGTGCGCGATTTTATGACGCCGCGCGAAAAGCTCATCACTGCTCCCTCCTCCACAACGCTCAAGGAGGCCAACGACATCATTTGGGAGCACAAGCTCAACGCCCTGCCCATTGTGGATGAGAACGACTGCCTGCGCTACTTCGTTTTCCGCAAGGACTACGCCGAGCACAAGGAGCACCCCCTCGCCCTCCAGGACGCGCAGAAGCGCTATCTGGTCGGCGCGGGCATCAACTCCCGCGACTACCACGAGCGCATCCCCGCGCTCGTTGAGGCGGGCGCGGATATTCTCTGCATCGACTCGTCCGAGGGCTACTCTGTCTGGCAGAAGAAGGTCATTGACTTCGTGCGTGAGAACTACGGCAATACCGTGAAGATCGGCGCGGGCAATGTGGTCGACCGCGACGGCTTCCGCTTCCTCGCCGAGTGCGGCGCAGACTTTGTCAAGGTCGGCATCGGCGGCGGTTCCATCTGCATCACGCGCGAGACCAAGGGCATCGGCCGCGGTCAGGCGACCTCTCTCATCGAGGTCTCCGCCGCGCGCGACGAATATTTCCGCGAAACGGGCGTCTATGTTCCCATCTGCTCCGACGGCGGCATCGTCCACGACTATCACATGACGCTCGCCCTCGCCATGGGCGCGGACTTTCTGATGCTCGGCCGCTACTTCGCCCGCTTTGACGAATCGCCCACGAATAAGCTCCTTGTCAACGGCGTGTATGTCAAGGAATACTGGGGCGAGGGCTCGAACCGCGCGCGCAACTGGCAGCGCTACGACCTCGGCGGCAAGACGGGTCTTGCCTTTGAGGAGGGCGTGGATTCCTATGTCACCTACGCAGGCTCTTTGCAGGATAATGTCGCGCGTAGCCTTTATAAGGTCAAATCCACCATGTGCAACTGCGGCGTGACCACGATCCCCGATCTTCAGAAGAACGCGAAGCTCACGCTCGTCTCCGCCACCAGCATCGTCGAGGGCGGCTATCACGATGTGATGCTCCGCTCCACCGGCAAGGGGAATGACTGAGCAGGGGCGCGCCAATTGACAGCGCAAAGCGCATCCAGCTTATCGCTTATTGGGCGTAGATTTTCAGAAATTCGCGGATCTGCGCCGCGTTCAGTTTTTTTCGCAGGGTCGTCCCCCTCCCCGCCGCCCGCGCGGGGCGGCGGACGCGGCAGGGCAAAAAAACGGCGGCTCGAAAGCCGCTGCACATAACGCTTATCAAAAACAACGATGACCCTTGGCCGATCTCCTGCGTTTCACGGCCAAGGGTCATCCATGGTTCTTAATATCTAACATCATTGACTACCTCTCTTTCTGTGGAGTCACGGCATACAAGATCTTTCCTGTGCTGGGGTACTCTCTGCTATGCAATGCACCGTTGCGCGGTTCTCATGATGCGGGGAACATTGGAGTGTTTTTCTCAGATCCCTTGCAGCCGTCTTCCCCGTGCCGCCACGGCTCGGGGGTATCCTCACTGTACATTGGACTCACCCTTTTTTGTACTTAAAGGATAGCATCTTTTTGTGGGGACTGCAATTCGCAAAACAGCAGAAAAAAGCAGCGAAAAACTGTTTGAGCTAATGAAATTCCGCACGATCCCGAATTTTCACTTGACCGATTTATCGCTTTATCGTATGATAGTATTGTTGGGGCACAGAGCCTTTGTTCTCCGCGCACGGACGCCATCCCTCCATCAGCGTGTCGTTCTCCATGATAAAGGGCCGGGCGGTATCCTGCCTCCACGAGATGTCATACTTGCCCATGAGATAATCGCTCAGCGCCGTTCGGTCAGTAAAGCGCAGCGGTCGGTAAGGCTCCTGGAACGCCACCTTTTTGACGAAATAGAGCGTCCCGTCCTCCGCGCACAGCAGCACGCCCACATGCCCGACAAACAGCAGAGATCCCTCCTCGGTCGGCTTATCATGGAAGAATACCGTGATGAGGCGTATCCTCTCGCTGTCGCGGAAGCTCACGCCGCGCTTTCTCCACTGCGCCTGCACGGTACGCACATGGCGCCCGACCTCCGTGCTGTCCTCCGCTTTCATGGAGGCATACAGCGCGCGGAAATCGTTCAGACTGCTCCCGCTCAGTGCCTTCGGATCGGCCTTCAGCGTTTCCTCGTCCACGGACAGCACATCCTCGCCCGCGTCGAAGTCGGTGTCCTCCCCAAAAGAGAGGAACTCCCCGAACAGGCTCATGGCGGTGATGCGGCAGTTATACCCCGGAAAGGCTCTGTTCTTCTCTGTCCACAGATCCTGCATCTCATACGGGTCGTACTTTGTCTCCGTTATCCCCGCTGTTTCAAAGCCCTGCGTGAGCCACTCCGCGCTCACGCTGTCGTTGAAGCAGTTCACGCGACTGAAAAAGTCCTCCATGCGCTCCTCCGACACCCCCGCGTCGGAGAGCAGCCTTTCCAAAAGCTGCCGCGACGCACTATCGTTCAGGTTCGTATATTCGACCGTGTCCGCCGCCGGACGCTGCTCGGCCGGGCCGTCCTTCCCGCCGCAGCCCGCGAGCGCGGAAACGATAAGCGCGACACAGAGCAGCAGCGCCGCGCCCCTCTGCTGTATTTTCGTGGCTTCGATCCATCCTTTCTTTTTGCTGACAAGCATCAATGTGTTTAAGCGTTCCTTTTTGCGCCGCACCCCTTTGACTGCATATTTGCCCACAGACAGCGAAAAGCCGCCCCGCCGGAGATTTCCCTCAGGCGGGGTGGCCTGTTTCCTGTTATGCCGTCCGTCTGCTCCATCGCTTTCTTGCATGGAAGTCGGTCATCGTGCGCTCTTGTAGTGTGTTTTCTTCTGCCGACAGCGGCTGCGCTTTGGCAATGCCTGCGTCGATTTTCACCGTTGCCTGCCGCCGCATCTCCTCCGTGATGTGGGAGTAGGTGTTCAGCGTGGTGGCTGCGGAGACATGGCCCAGGATGGTGGACAGCCGAAAACCACCAGTTTACTGATGGTTACGATTCTTGCGGCAGGAAGAAGCAAGCTGCTGCCGCAGGCATCAGGTCAGGGGAGAAAAACCGTAGCTGTTGGACAGCGCGTCAATTTTCTGTCCTGCCTTGCACATGGGACAATCCTTGACAAGGCTGGTCACATATCCGGGGATATCCTCCGGTGAAAACAGGCTGATCACGGGAATGTCGCCCACCTGCTTCAAGGCGCTGAAGACAGCTGCGACCCCCTGCGTGGTGCCTCCGTAATACTCGATGCACTCGAGTGCGCGAGCCGCGGTCTTTCCCGAATTCACCGTGGAGATCAGCAGCAGGACATTCTTTTCAGACACCATGGGGCGAAGATTATCCCGGAAGATCAGAAGTCCGTTGGAATCGTGCTCCGGTGCGACGACGCAGATATTTTTTTCGCTGCTCAGGGAAAAGAGATTCTTCTGAGAGAGCTGGCGGGCGAGAAACGTACCGATGACCTCGCTGCCGTCCAGGCAGACGACCGTATCGATCTCCTTTTCATAGACATAGTGATTGGCAAGAGAGGCGGCAGCGATATTGGCCATTGCACATTCATGCTTCATGCGGGTGATGTCGAGATAATGGCTGTTGTGAGAGTGGCGGGTCGCAAAATGCCCGTGGTATGCGGTCAGCTTCAAATCGTTTGCTTCTCTGGATTTGATGATCATTGCGCTCATAGCTCCATCCTCCTTTTTGTCTGCCAAAGTCCTGAATACAGGCAATGTTTTCCCTTACATTGTGTAGACCGCAGCGGCGCGGAAGCCGTCCGGCAGCGCAAAGAGAACCTCGGGAGAGAGCTTCCGGGTCACTCTCCCGACCCGCTGCGCGGCAACGACAACGGCCGAAAAGCGAAGCGGTACGATGTCAAGATCCGGCACCGCGTTGATCGGAAAAGAGAGAATTCAGCGATTCTTTTTAGCTTCCAGAAAGTCGTTCAGTTCGGAATTGATGATATCCGTGATGAACATGTGGCCCGGGGCATGGGTGATAGCAATGGGCGGTTTCGCATTTTCGACCGCCGCCTGCGGCGTCACGCCGCAGGGCCAGAACACGGGAATCTCACCCTCGTAGAAATCAACCGCCTCGCCGTAGTCAGGCTTCATCACATCGGCAACGCCGACCTCGGCGGCATCGCCCATGTGGACGGGCGCGCCGTGGACATTCGGCATTTTGACGGTGATGTCATACGCCTTTTTGGCGTTTTCCGGCGTCATGGGGCGCATGGAGCAGACCATAGGACCGCAGAACGGGCCGGCCGGCTCGGTCATGATATTGGTCTTGAACATCGGCACATTGCGTCCCTGCGCGATGTGCCTGACCTCGATGCCCTCGCGCATGAGCGCTTCCTCAAACGAGAACGAGCAGCCAATCAGGAAGCCGACATAGCCCTCCTTCCAGTAGCCGCTTACGTCGGTCAGCTCCTTGCCGTCCCACTTACCGTCGCGGTAGATGCGGTATTTGGGAATGTCGGTGCAAATGTTGCCGCCCTCGCCCATGTCGTGGGTTTCGGGCGTACCACGGACGATCTCGAGAATGGGGCAGGGGAAGGGGTTGCGCCGGGCAAATTCCTCAAAATCTCCCGCATATTCCGGCGGCAGGATGATGAGGTTGGCCTGCGCGTAGCCGCGGCACATACCGGCGGTGGGGAAGTCGATGACGCCCTCGCGGATGAGCTTGCGCACCTCGCTCGGCTTCATATCGATATAAGGTGTAATATCAAAGGCCATGTGTCGTTCCTCCTATTACTATTATTTTTTGCGTTTTAGGGCTGCGTCAACGATTCATGGCGC
>OGNF01003556.1_pt1 | contig 10230 bp, 7 predicted proteins | sample 1573321 | NCBI WGS metagenome assembly OGNF01 (sample SAMEA2581911, study PRJEB24529) | metagenome | biome: Human gut stool | place: China | collected 2011
GATTCTTCAAGAACACGGGTGCTGTGGGCGGAAAAGATCGGTATTGCCACGCTGAAAGACGGTATCCGAATATCCGGCTGGACAAAAACCGGAGACACACTTACCGTATATATTTTCGGTGAACCTCCGAAGGACGGTATCACATGGTCACTTTATGAAAACGGCGCGTGTAAAAAGAAAATTGACGGCAATATTACATTGAAATATTCGGAACAGATGATGAAAACGAAATACGAAGAAAAGCCTCTGCAGTAAAAAAGTACGGCTCGGGAAGGAAAAAGAAATTTACCGAAAATGATATTGCCGAACTTCGCAACCTGTACAGCAGCGGTATGACAATTGAAATGATAGCTAAAAAATACAATACCTCCCGTCAAATCGTCAGCAAATACCTTACCGAACCTATCCACAGCGGCTGTACAATGCGAATGACATATATGTATAAGAAAAAGCCCTGCACTGAAATAGATGTTGATTTTCTTAACAAAAAAATATATATCCAAAACAAAACAAACGATATTCTCCACCGAGCATTCGGGGTCGTTGAACAGCCAACTTGGAGCGACTTTGAGTATTTCATCGAGGAAAGATGCCCTCCCAAAACCAGGGGAAACATAAAAGATATACTGAAAGAGTTATCCGTCCCCGATTATGACCCGATCAGCATTATTGAACGCACAAAAGGCAAATGTGTTGATGATGATATGTGGATAAAATGCCGGTACAGACCAACAAGGATGTGATTTTTATGAAAATCATAACTGTAGACGATCAGATGAAAATTGAAAACCTTAATCATTCCTCAAAAGGTGACCAACCCAAATGGCTGATAAAGAATCAATACTATAAAGCGGACCACATGGGATATGAAAGCCTTTCGGAGTACCTTGTTTCTGAACTGCTTAAGAACTCGAACATCACAAACTTTGTCGAATATACTCCCGTCACTATAAAATATAACGGCAAAGAACTTATCGGCTGCGAAAGCAAAAATTTTCTGAAAAAAGGTGAAGAGCTTTTCACTTTTGAACGTCTTCACCGAGCATATACAGGTAAGGAATTGTATAAAACAGTCTGGCAGATGAACGATGTTAAAGATCGCATTGTTTACACCGTTGACTTTATCGAAAAAGTAACCGATCTGAAAAATGTCGGAGAATACCTCACCGCAATTGCTGAAATTGATATGCTATTTCTGAATGAGGACAGACATTTTAATAATCTGAGCGTGATACGAAACCAGAAAAACGAATTTCGTCTATCCCCCATTTTTGACAATGGACTATCTTTTCTTTCGGATACAAAAATAGACTACCCGTTGGGAACTGATATTTATCAGGCAATATCAAAAATTGAATTAAATTTTTCACATTTTCTAATCTGCCGTGATATGGGAAATAGCCCGTATTTACGGCATTTTTTAACCTTAACTCGTTTTATTATGCTGTCCTTTATTCTATCTTTTTGAAACTTGTAAAGGACAGACAAAGGACAACGTTATGGTCATACTCCTGTTATTATCATTTCAAATCACGGAATACATTTTTGAACACCGTGAATTAGATGTGCATCACGGATCATAAATTTGTTATCCGTGAGTAATCATTAATAGGAGGTAAGAACCATGAGCAGATATAAAAGTGAACAGACCGCTTACAATCCACTGAAAAAGAAATCAGTTCCGCTGTGGAAACTTGACACTAATACCGTGACCGTCACCCACTTCAACACCGATACGCAGACCGAGGAGAGCAAGACATACCACACCGACTTTATCAGGTATCATCTTCATTTCTCTGACAGCCATTGTCCCGATAGGCTTCGCAGGCTTGTCAATGATGGCAAGATCATACAGTATCTCAATGATATGGAACGGAAAGTCGGTGAAGCTATCTCCCGTCAGGTAGAGCTTTGGAAGCAGACAGATAGTTGTTATCTTAAAGCTGTCCTCAGCGGTGACACTGAGAAGATGCTCGGTCTGGAAAACTGCTTCGTCTATATGGCAAGAGAAGCTGTGTTTGAGTGTATGGTTTATATTTGAGAATCAGCGGCTGTGCCTTCGGGTGCAGCCGTTATGTGTATGATTCTAACAACTTTTTTATTATAGCCTCATATGGTTTTCCACTTATTTTTCTATATATGTATTTTACTGCGAATGATGAATATGGAGTTTTGGGATCTATTTTGAGCTTTATTTGTTCAAGGCTTTTTTGAATTCCATTAGCATTATTATCCTGATAGAATATTTCAAACATTTCAATAGCTGTTTTGCTTTCTAATCGTGCTTTTTTTCTGCCTTCTTTAAACTCCTTCCAGTTATATACTTTTTTACTTGTTTCTACACGAGAAACATCATACTTATCCGTACTCATAGCAATGATATCACCATTCTCATCACTGTCGATTAAGTAATAATCATCTTGGTTACATGGATCTAATAATATGTTATCATCTGAACTCTGAGGATTAATTGCAGGAGTACTTCCTTGTTTTAACGGAAAACAATCATTTTTTCCACCACCATTATAGCAACGGTTACATTTTTCACAACTTAGTCTATAATTATTATAATCGTATGCTAACCACCAATATCCATCTGGGAGAATAGTCGTTCCATTTAAAGCTGTAGATTTGTTTTTAGGGCGGAAGTGATCTACATCTCCATAACTTCCATCAAGGGAGCATTCAGAATACCAGCATTTGCTACCATAAATATTTAATAATATAGGTTTAAAATCACTCCAAAAACTATTCTTTGAAAAATAATCTTTTCGATCCTTATGTGAAGATAACGTTGAAATGTTGCCTAAATGAACAGCCGCTTTTTTCTTCCATGCAATAACCTCTGGACTGTTTGGATTGATTTTTGATAAATCTATATACCTCATTCGCCTAATAATCCTCTCAATATTTCTTCTGCCGTTGCATTTCTTTCTTCAATTTCTTCTTTTGAAAGTTTTCCGCTTGTTTTTTCACGATATATTTTGTGCATTGCTACGACGTACTCATCATAATAAATATCGGTGGGTATATTTCTTGAAAAAGTCATATCTTCAAGAATTTCTGTTAATTCTTTCAGCTTTTGCCTGTCTTTTTTGTTGAGTACATTATCATTTTCTTTTGCTTTAACCATGAGATCATATTTTTCATCAAGTTTTTTCTTGGTTTCTGTATCCAGAACAGTCGGTAAACCATAATACTCACTCTGCAACAAACCGTCTATGCCCATGCCGTCGGTATCACTTTCTGGTACAATAACCTTTGTGGCTCCTGTTTCATCATCACGTTCAAAAATGCGGATAAACTCTTTTGATACACCATTGATGACCAAAGGATCATGAGTAGCTATTATTGCTTGAGTATTAACAGTGGATTCTAATACTTTATCAATAATTTCTTTGATTTCATATTTCCACCTGGGATTCATATAGACATCAGGTTCGTCCATTAATACTAAGCAGTCCTCACTCTTACAAATTCCAAGCATTCCTAATACTTTTATAAGCTGACGTTGCCCTTCACTCAAATAATCAATATTAACATTATTGCCATCATTTTCGGCATAAACAGCATATTCAGCTTTGTAAAATAGTTTTAGCTTTTCCAAGAAATTCAGTATTGATATAGAATCGAGATGCAAACTATCTAAAGCATAAATGGTGAAGAATACTTTATTATCAGAAAATGTCCAATTTTCTTTCTTAAATACTTCGATGAATCTATGATCGATATATTCAATGAAAGAAAACAATCTATTTTTGAAATTTGATGAATCAAATAAAGCTTCAACATCTATAACCATAGATATGTCAATTTGATTAATTCTCGATAATTTACATTTTTCTTTTATAATTTCCTTTTCATAAGAATCATTTCCTGCAAGGATTGCGCACAGATAAATAGGAACCAATGATTCGTCACAATAAATATAGTTCCTTTTTGGAATACTTACAGAAGTAAATTCAACTCCGGTTGTCATTGATTTTATATAGTCTTCATAAATCTTCCTGCATTTTTTGTTGTATTGGCTATTTTGCTTTTTAATGTTATCATAGAAAGAATTGTTATTTCCAGAATAGAATGCAATTACTCTTTCCGGAAAAATTCTGGTTTGACACATTTTTAAACTAAGCTTAACAGTTAATAAACTTCCTTTGCAAAGCCTATCACCATCAACAAAAACAGTATACTCAGTTCCACTTTTTTCGATGCTGATTTCTTGTTGTGCGTATTCGTATTCTAACAGATAATCATAAGTGATTTTATTAGCGATAGAATAAGACCGCATTGACAACATATCAAACGATATAATAATATCCAGAATCGCTCTAAACATTGTTGATTTGCCTGAACCATTTTCGCCTATAATTACAGTCGAACTACCTCCGTTTATTGTTTGAAAACAAATATCAAAATCAACAAGACAAAGATGATTATCAATACAAAGCTTCTTGATTTGCATAAAGCTTACCTCACAAGTGTATATTTTGTATAATTTTTATTTTCGGATTTTATAATCAAATGTTGTTTTTGAAGTATTCTTATGGTATTTAGTATATCAAATTTCTTTGAGCTTACAGCCATAATCTCTTCTGCCGTTAATTCTCCTGTACTGCTTTTCAAAAACAACTTTATTATTTTTCGTTCAAGCTCTGTTTTAAGAAGAGAATCAATTTCTTTGGGGATTACAATGCGAGTTCGCTTTTGCTTTTTAGATTCCTCTTTGTTATTATTCCCAGACAGTATCTCCTTAAGCATCTCCACCGCACTTTCCTCCTCGGGATCATTCGTCCCCAGCTCGCCACGGAAAGCACGGGCAAGTATAGCCTTTTTCATCGTTTCTATCTGATCTATTATTGATTCGGCATTATCTTTTGACGTGTCTTCTTTTTCAAGCAAGCTGTCAAGAATTCTAACAATTTCAATCTGCTCTTCTTCTGAAGGACAATTGAAATCCATGAGACGAAGTCCTTTTATAGGTACAGTAAGCTGGGCAACGCCTTTCGCTATTGAGGATGCCTTTTGATACATCTCTTGTGATTGCAATAAATACCATAGGAAATATGTGTTAATGGATTTAGGCTTTAACAATGCCATATGTCTTTGAAAACAAAATGGAGCATTAGTATCAACAACTACAGGTATTCCAAATGAGCCAACTAAGGTGTATAGCACATCTCCTTTTTCAGGTTTTCGTGTATCCGTTATTGCATCATAATATTCTTGTGGAACAAATCTTGTATTCTCAAATGAAAGATATCCGTCATTAACATCAGATATTACAAGAAAAGGTATTCCACTTTCAGATTTAGGAGGTGGCATATGATCTCCGTCAAATATACTATTGCAAACTTCTCCTAAAGTTTTACGTTTCCAACTCTCAATCCCAACCCCATTTTCTTCTCTCCACTTAGCTGTCAGCTCACCTGAAAAAGCCTTATGCAGTATAGCAGCCTTTCTTGTTTCAAAGCTGTCAATAACCCCCTGTGCTTTTTCTTTTGCTTCGTCCAGTTTTGAAAATAGGGATTCTATGCGTTCGACTATGCGTTGCTGTTCGGGTAATGGAGGAAGAGATAACGGTGTTTCCGTTATATATTCATTTCTAATATTGTTTATATTTACTCCACTTGCAAGTGTTCTTATACGATTTCTATATATATCACTTTGAAGATAATAAGCTATAAATGGCTTATAAATATAATCGTTAGCTCTGACAAGTGTTAAAAAAGCTCCGAAAGCTACATCAGAATAATCACTAAAAGAAATACCTGCCCTTCCAATTACCTTTTTGCTTCCTGTAGAAGAAACAATTATTACGTCATATTTTCTAATTATTTGAGTGCCAGACACTAAATCTCTATTAACAAAAACGTTATCTGTCTCAGTATCAATGCTTCCTTCTTGAATATTTCCGCCACGCAAAACAAGGCAATCATTCATATGCTTTTCTGAGTGCCCCTCATTTTTCTTGTATGAAACACCACGATAGATATTTGTAACAGTACCAACAGTTGTCCAACACCAATTATCAGGAATCTTATATGGTTCGTATCCGGGAACAACCAATGCTTGTTCCAGTTTTTCTTCTATTGAAAGATCAGCGGCTTTTGTTTTCTTCGCCATAATCAATCCTCCGAGGTCAGTGACTTCAATTCACGGACAACACTTTTCAGCAGGTCAACAGCTTCTTCAAGCTGAGCGATAGCTTCTTCTCCGCTTTCGATAGGGTCGGGAAGTTCCTCGGCGTCTATGATCGAATCATCTTTGATAAGTCCGAGGTCAAGGCTGTCATCATGTTCGTTTTCGATCTGCTCACGGGCAAACTTGCTCCAACGCTCACCTGTACGCTTTGAAGCATCTTTATAACCCTCTATAAATTCTTCAAAATCGCTCTTTTTAAGCTGTCTTGTCTTGCCGAAACTCTCCATATTGGTTCGCATATCATAGAAAGCGACTTCTGTGGTGTTGCCCTTTTCGGTCGTACCACGAGTGAAAAACAGCACATTGGTCTTTACTCCCTGAGCATAGAATATGCCCGTAGGCAGGCGCAGTATCATATGCAGGCTGCAGAAGTTCATAAGCTCACGGCGAACACTTACACCGTCACCACCTGCAAATAAAACGTTATCGGGCAGTACAACCGCACAACGAGCCTTACCGTCTGCTTTCAGGCTGCGGTATATTACCTGTAAAAAGTTCAGCTGCTTATTAGATGTCTGGAAAGAAATATCGTCACGGGAGGTTCGCTCACCGCCTTTTTTCGTTCCAAAAGGCGGATTGGTGAGTATAACATCAAATTCCTTGAATCGCTTTGCACTTGGAGCGAGTGAATCTTCACAATAGATCTTTGCAGGCACGCTATGCAGATATGCGTTCATAAGTGCAAGGCGATGTGCATCAGGGACAAGCTCTACACCGCTGAAAGCATCCTGAAATGCGTTAACTTCACTATCTGACAGAGCGTAGAGGTCTTTATTCTCAGTTGTATGCTGAAAAGCGGATATCATAAAACCGAAAGTTCCGCAAGCAGGGTCAAAACATCTTTCACCAAACTGCGGGTTTGTAAGTTCGGTCATTACATCAATAAGCACACGGGGAGTAAAATACTGACCAGCGCCGGATTTCTTCTCATCAGCGTTTTTGGCAAGTAATCCCTCGTAGAGATCGCCAAGACCTTCTTTTTTGGCTTCAAACCAGTCAAGCTTATTGATCTCAGAAATGATCTTTTCAAGGTTTTTAGGCTCTTCTATGCTTGATACTGCCTTAGCATAGATACTGCTGATTTTTGAAAGAGGAAGTTTTCCAAGCTCAGTTAAAACTGCGTTATAGTATTTTTTTAGTTCAATACCATTAAGCGTAGTTAGATAAGCCCATGAATATGAATCGAGAACATTCTTTCTGTCGTTTTTCTCATCATCATCAAGATCATCGACAGTTTTTTTCTTGCTTGCAGCATATTTTTCAAGACGTTTTTTGTATGCCTGTTCAATTTCTTTCTGTAAAGCGCTTTCTTCGCCTGTTTCTTCAAGCATTTTCAAAAATAATATATAAGTCAGCTCGGTAACATACTGATGATAGGTGATACCGTCATCACGCAGTACATTGCAAAGATTCCAGAGCTTCTGTACGATATCTTGTGTGCTCATTACGCAACTCCTTCAAAAATATAAGTATTGATTCGCTCTATTATATCATTGAGCTTTCCTGCAAATTTCTTATCAAATCGAGAGAATCCGCCTTCCATTTTGAATACAGGAGCATCAAATGTCTCCGCATTCAGAATACTTTCATGCAGCATATATGTTTTTATCTTCTCCAGAAGATCAAGCTGCATTTTATTGAATTTTTCTTCCGATATTAGTTTCTTGAAAGCAGCTTTAACACGTTCTTCATGGTTATAAACAGGCGTTTTCAATACAGCCTGACGCACATAGGCGATTATTTCAGCCACGATCTGCTCATTCTTCACGTTGCTTGTGGCTTCATTAAGGCTGCTGATTGTGAAATTCTCCTTGTCAAGCATTAGTTTAAGCTCTTTCAACTGCGCCCTTGTCATGCTGCTCGGTTTTGTGCAGGCAAGTCGGATAGCCTCGATATTATCCTTGTTTTCGTTTATATAGGTCGTAAATGCTTCGAGATAGTCTTCCGGCTTATCGGTATTACCATATCCACGGGTAGTCTGCTTCAATGTATCTTTCTTTTCGGAATAGTATTGTCCACGTTTTTTACCTTTCAACGAATCAACCCATAGCAAGAAATCCTTATCTTTGCGGCAGGTTTCAATAAAAGCAGCTTCGGTACTGTTTTTCAATGCCTTAGCATATGCTTTCAGATCACGACCTCCTAAGCGTTCAGACACCTCGTATTTCTTTTCTCTTGAAAGATTATTATATTTACGCTGTAATCGCGCGATAATGCGATCTTTGGTCTGCTGCTTGCTTTCGTCACTTGGACGGAAAAGGTCTTCTAATAATTCTGCCATATCCTTGCTGACAGTTACAGACTTCATTCCGGAAGTTGAATCAAGATCTTCATAAACTCTGACAGCATCAAAGATGTTAAAGTGTGTTTTTCCTATCTCAGGACAAAGACGAGTAGCACGTCCCAGCATCTGCTCAAAAAGAATACGGCTGTTGATCTTACGCATGAAAACAAGGTTGCATATTTTTGGAACATCAATACCTGTTGTCAGCAGATCTACTGTGACTGCAATATTAGGATACTGGTTATTTTTGAACTGTTTTATAACTTGCAGTATCTTTTTCTTGTTTCCCCCGGCAGTCTTGCCTGTTATCTTCATTATAGCATTGTTTGAAATGCCATATTCCTTATAAATATCACGAAGAGTATCCACTATGCAATCTGCGTGGCTATCATTGACAGCAAAGATAAGAGTTTTTTCATCACTCTCGGGATTGATAAAAGATGCAATTTCCTCTAATACCTTCCTGGTATGATTAGGCAAAACGATCTGACGGTTGAAATCAGACACATCAAAATCCAGTTCATCTTCAAGAACCGAACCGTTTAGTAGTTCATTTGTGTTCGGATCATACTCAGCTAACGATTCACCCTTTTTAAACTTCACATTATTCTCAATAAAATCTGTATTGATAATATAGGGCGGATCATGGTCAACAAGCCAACCATCAATGACCGCTTCACGGTAACTGTATGTAAAAATAGGTTCTCCGAAAATCTGCGTTGTATGCAGTGCAGGTGTAGCAGTTAATGCAATTTTTACAGCGTCAAAATACTCAATAACCTGCTTATACTTACTCATGTAATCGAGCTGATCTGAATAGAGGATCTCCTCCTCGGTCATTTCTCTGTCAAGAATATAACCTCTATGTGCTTCATCCACAATTATAAGGTCGAACGCACCGGGCATAAGATCAGGCTTATCAGATAGGATTGTACGTTTAAGCAAACCCTGCACTGTTGAGATACTTACTTTTGTTTCAAGATTGATCTCATTATCGTCAATATCTTTGATCTCATATATCTGGTTCAATGTCATAAGCTCTTTCAGCTTAACATCTTTGAACGTATCCATAGCCTGTTCTCCGAGAGAAACTCTGTCAACAAGGAAAAGAATTCTTCTGAAGCGCTTGGATTCCAGCATTTTATAAATCAAACCAAGTACAGTACGAGTTTTTCCTGTACCGGTAGCCATAGCAAGAAGTGCTGTCTGTTTGCCTTCAATTATTGCATCTGTCGCCTTATTAATTGCTTTTATCTGATAATCTCTTAAATTAAGCCCTGTAGTATCTTCCATAAAGGAATCATCAGCATCATTCAGTGCTTTATTGGCTTTGTCAATATCTTGCTTGAGCTTTTCCTCAATATCATCAGGACTGAACCAATTTCTGATAGGGTAGGATTGATTTTCAGGTTTTCGTGCATCTAAGAACCATATTCCTGATTTGGTACGAAGCTGTTCTAAAAAAGCTCTGCCATTTGATGCAAACAGAAACGGCACTTGATATTTGCCCCATTTGCTTATAATGTATTTGTCATGTTCAGCTCTGATGCTTTGTGCATAATCCTTTACCTGCACATCAATAGTTGAAGCAACATCTTCACCCCATTTTTTTGCATCCATTACTGCAACCAGTTTTTCACCAATAAAGAATGCATAATCAGCAGACCCTTTACTACATAACTGAGAATCAGTAGGCCACTCGCTTATTGCGATATTTCTTCCTTTAACAGGACGAGTACCTTTGC
>OGNF01003560.1_pt1 | contig 10210 bp, 10 predicted proteins | sample 1573321 | NCBI WGS metagenome assembly OGNF01 (sample SAMEA2581911, study PRJEB24529) | metagenome | biome: Human gut stool | place: China | collected 2011
ATTGATTTTCAATAATTTCAAAGTACTCTTATGATTTTTTAGTGGACACTAATGATAACTTTTATCAGAATATCTGCAAGTGTATTTACAACATTCGTAAATAATTATAACAGATTTCTGATTCAACGATATTTCAATTTTCTGATTTTATGAATAGTCGTTTGCAATGGATTGATTACATAAAAGCCTTCTGTATGATTGGCGTTTATTTATATCATAGTCGAATCTATTTTTCCATGGAGATTCCGGACTATAATCTTTGGCTCTCTCCTTTTTATGTGAATGCCTTTTTCTTTGTTAGCGGCTACTTGTTTTTCAGGAAACAATACTCTAACAAAAGTTGGAATAATAACATAATTACCAATTTTAAAGATCAAAGTTCCTCATTTCTTAATATTTTATTCAGGGTAGTGATACCAACAATCCTATTCTCAATAATACTATACTTTCCAAAGATTCTATTTCATAGCAACCAATTCAACTTCAAAGATTTTACAATCGAAACATTTGGCGGCATCAGCTTCTGGTTTACTTCTGCCTTTGCAGTTGCACAGATATTCCTTCTCCTGCTCATATGTTTTGGTATTAACAATCTTAAAAAGATGTTGCTTTCATCATTCATGCTCTTTATCGTAGGCTTATATTTGAATAGCCTGAACGAAACGCCAATTACTGCGGCTACATACTTCCCATGGTATTATAAAACTGGATTGGTGTATACTTTCCTCATGACATTGGGAGGATTGTACTGGCGGTTTGAGAAGAATATTGACAGCTTGATGAAATGGGGATGGATACCCTTGGTTATTATCTATTTTACTATCCTCGCATATATCTGGGATGGCAAACCAATAGCCACGATGGGATTGGGGGGCAAATGTTCTGCCTTAGGATTCATTGAATTGATAATTGGTATTCTTCTCATTATCAAAGCTTGTAAATATATCAAACATGCTAAACTGCTTGAATTCATAGGCCAGAATTCAATAATATTCTATTTCTTTTCTGGCTTTTTACCTGCTGTATTTTCCGTGATTGCTCATAAAGCGTCATTCCCTATCACATATATTTCATCTCTACTGATAGCCTTAATATCTATTTCATTTGGAATATTAATAACTTTCATTATCAATCAATATCTATCATTTCTGATAGACTTTCGACAACTTTCAAAACCAGCATAGTCAATTCTTGTTTATCATTAATAAATTGGTTCTTTATGCCTATTAATCAGAGGTTACATTTTATCGATGCTTTAAAAGGTCTATCAATTCTTTGTATATGCCTACTTCATTTTGAGGAAGGCATATTTCCCCAATGGCTAAATGTATGGATTGGAAGTTTTATGATTACGGCATTCTATATAACGTCGGGTTGGGTATATGGACTAAAACCACAATCATGGAATCATAAAAACACTTTTAAAAAGAGACTTCGACAATTAGGGATTCCATATCTTGCATTTTCAATCATTTTCATAATAGCAGACGTAATCTTCATTGTTCTTGGCCATTATGATATACATATTTTAGAAAGAGATCTTTATAAAACCATTGTTCTCCGTGGAATAGGAACTTTATGGTTTTTGCCTGCACTGGCGTTTGGTGAAACTATTTTTTGCTATATTATGAGTAGGAATCATAAAATTGCAACATTTATAATTATGTTTATAATTTCTGTCGCTGCAGAATATCTGTATTTAGGTTTTTGGACTCCAATATATCGGAATATTAGTTCTGTATTTCAGATTATTGATGGAATTATTAACCCTTTTATTAGTATTTGTCGAGCATGGCCTATAATAATGATTGGTTATTTTCTGTCCATCTATTTTAACAAGTATTTTAAACATAATCCATCTTCACAATATAGACTGGCGATGCTAATGGCTGGTCTATTTACAATAGTATTAAGCATTTTTTATGTAACAAAAATGTCGAATAATGTATTTTATATTTCCTCTATTATCAATACAATTCTTCCCTCTTTAGGATTCATGATGCTTTTCTACGCTTTGGATGGAAGTTGGATTGTTAGTTTCTTTATTTATTGGGGAGTCAATTCTCTAATTTTAATGTGTACTCATTATTCTCTAACACAAGAAATATGCATCTATGTGAACAAATTAATGACAGGACAGGATCATTTATCAGGATGGCCAGCTATTGCATACTTCGTCTTTTGTATAATCATTACATATCCTATGGTTTGGTTCATTTACAAAAAATGTCCTTTCATTATAGGAAAATAGAAATTGACAAATAGTATTTATCTAAAACCCATAAATTCAACAACTTAAGTAGTTTTAATCATGACACCTAAAATCCTTCACTATTGTTGGTTTGGAGGGAAACCTCTTCCCGAGAAAGAACGGATTTGTATCGAGAGTTGGAAAAAATTTCTTCCCGATTATGAGTTTAAACTCTGGGATGAATCTTCTTTTGATATCAACTCTAATGAGTTTTGCCGCCAGGCATACGAACTCAAAAAATACGCCTTCGTGAGTGACTATGTCAGGACCAAAGTTCTTTATGAATATGGCGGCCTTTACATTGATACAGACTTTGAGGTGATCACACCACTGTCAAGTTTTTTAGAAGGAAAAAACAATGTGGCTGGATGGGAAACAAAGGTGCATGTCGGAACCGCGATATTGGCTTTCAATGCTAAGCATGCAATTATCAAGGAATTCCTGAACTATTACGAAACTCATCCTTTTGTTGATAAAAATGGAGTATGCGATAATATTGCTAACGTTTCAATACTTACCGATCTCCTTCAGGAGAGGGGACTTAAAATTGACCGAACACACCAAATTATCGATGATGTAGAGATTTTTGAACGAGAAGTTTTTTATCCAAAGAAACTATCCGAATCGGAATTTCGAGTTTGTGAAAACACGTTGGGCATCCACAAATGCTCTAACAGCTGGATGTCAGATGCACAGTTGAAAAGAGGAAACAATTATCTTTGGAGAAAGATTGCGCGCCCCTTGCTTACCAAACTCAGACATTACGGCCAGTTGACCTTAGGTAAAGAATTTACAAGAAAAATAGAAATTAAATTAAGAAGATATCTCAAATGATTCCCAGTATAGAATATAGATGGACTGAATTACATGCTGATTTTACTTCCCGTGTGATTGATTTCTTGAACAGCAGTAATATCAGATATTTTATCCTCCGCAATTTCGAAAAACTTCCCGAAGAAAATATCGGGAAGGATATAGATATTGTAATTGAACCCGGTAAATATAAAGAGACGCTATCCGGAATCAAGAAGATAATGCATGAACTAAATATTCACTATCTCCAGATTTCAAAATTTGGGAATATGCATTGTCTTTATATCATGGATCCGAATTTGGATTTCGGAATTCATATTGATATCATTGAGAATGAGGAATACAAAGGATACGTATTCTTTTCGTTTGATGAACTTTATAAGGGAACTGTCAAGTATAAGAATTTGATAGTTCTTAACAATCCAATGGATATTCTAATGCTGATTATCCAGAATCTTGTGGCTTATGGCAAACTTAAAGAAAAATACAGAATTAAAATTTCGCTATACTATCCCTTATATAAGGAATCAATTGATGAGCAAATAAGAAATTTCTGGAATAACGAACTTGCTGAATATATCATCAAAGTTCTCGATGCACAGAATTATGATGCTCTTGAATCCCAAGTAGGATGGATTAGAAAAGATACAAAAAGAAAAATCTTTAGAAGTAAGCCTTTTGCAACCTCTACGAAGTTTATCAAATTTTGCGGAGATAGATTCAACAGGATAGTTGTATGTCCCAATAAGTTGCAACGGCTCATTGCTGTAGTTGCGCCTGATGGCACTGGGAAATCCACTTTTATCGATGCTTTGATTGTGAAACTTAGCGAACTTTACGTTTCAGATCCTAAAAGATTTGCTGTTCATCATTTTCGACCAACAATTCTACCTAATTTAGGGGAAATTGTTCAAAAGAGCGGTGGAGCAAAGCAGGATACAGATTTCACAAATCCGCACAGGGCTAAACAGGCCGGCAAACTGTCTTCCTTTATCAGGATGACTTATTATTGGCTTGACTATGTAATTGGCGTTCCTTTGCTAACAAGGAAGGAAGTTCACTATGAGCGATTTTCAATTTATGATAGGTATATATACGATTTCCTTGTAGACCCCAAACGATCAAGGATTGACCTGCCGGAATGGTTAAGAAGAACATTTACCAGAATGGTGAAACAACCGCAGATTCTGTTTGTATTGCAGGCAGATCCTGATATAATTTATAAACGGAAGCAGGAACTTGAATTGCCGGAAATCAAGCGCCAACTTGGAGAGTATAAGAAATTAGAAAACCTAAAGAACGTTCACTTTATTGACGCAAATCAACCGGTTGATAAGATGGTTGACGACGCGGTTAAGATAATTTTGGATAAGTTCCTGATAAAGTTATAATATTCTGCTGACGGCGTCGGCAGAGACTATCATGGGGCGGAAGCGGGAACTGGACCACGCCGGGATTGAGGCTATCAATGAGCGGATCTCGTTTTTAGAGGGAAAGCGGGGCTTTTACCGTGTGGACAACGAGGGGACGGCTTCCGAGGCGACAGCACGGATCCTGCGCCTTGTCTTCGACGCGCAGGACAGGAGAATCGCTTCTAAATTTTGACAGGAGAACGCGTCTTTTTGGGGACAGGTGAACAGGGGGAGGACGCTAACTATGAGTTTTTGACAGGAGAACGGGAGAACAGGAGAACAGGAGGCTGCTATTAATGTTTGGCAAGATTCTCTCTGAGCCTCCGCGAGCATTAAAAAACTGACGGTCAGCGAATAAACACAGCAAACCGAAGGGCGTGCTCCTGTTCCTACTGTTCTCCTGTCGATAATTCTCGATCCTCCTGCCGCTTTATCGCTTTGTATTCTTGCTCTTTAACGGAATATTTTGTACCTTAGCCGAATAAAACATGGGAACAACTTCTATGGATACTAAAACTCTTGAATTTGTAACATACTGTATAAGCAAACTGTCGCATTTGCTAAAGATATCACAGCGCGATGTTTACCGCAGATTAAAGAACTCGGGAATCCTTTATGATTATATTGTTCCCTCATACGATGTTTTACATACGTTCGGTTCAAGATATCTTATGGAAGATCTTACCGACTTCATGAGGGAAAAAGGAGTATTGCCATAATGAAATTATATCATTCATCTGATGTATCGGTGATAAATCCCGATATTCTCCATTCTCATTTATACCTTGATTTCGGTAAGGGATTCTATCTGACATCCATCCATGATCAGGCAGTAAAATATGCGCAAAGATTTTTACGTCGTCAAAGAAATGGTTGGCTGAATTCCTACGAGTTTGAATATAATCCAACAGAATGGAACATAAGAATCTTCGAGAGTTATGATAAAGAGTGGCTTGATTTCGTAGCCAAATGCAGAGCCGGGAATGATGATACAGAATATGACTTAGTGATTGGGGGTATTGCCAATGACAAGGTGATAGAAACCCTTGACCGCTATTTCAATGGAGAGTTGTCAGAGGATGAAGCATTAGGTTTGCTGAAATATGAAAAACCTAACATACAGTATTGTATCCGTTCCCAGATGATGCTCGACAGTTGTTTGAAACATATTGAAAGTAAGCAACTTGAAATTGTTTAAACAAGTTCACGATGACAGAAGATAGCAAAATGGCTTTACAATCGATTAAAAGTGCCAACATAATCAAAAATCTTAGTGATTTATACGGCTTAACGATTCAGGAAGCAACAGATATATACTATCAATCAGATACTTCTGAATTGATTGAAGAGGGGGTGAGTGATTTACATTGTAGGAGCGCGAAATATCTTGCAATGTTAATCTGGGATGAGTATCAAGAGTAGGCTTTTACCGTGTTTTAGCCGCTGGCGCAAGCGCCCAGGCAATTTATCGCGCGCAAAGACGCAATGAAGATTGTGCCGATGTCGCTGATGGGGCGCAAGAACGCATAGGGCGCATAAGACCGCTATCTGGGCTCCGCCCTTGCCCCCGCCCTCGCTCACAAGATTCTCTTTGCGGCTTTGCACGAGATTTATTACGATTTCGTTGACGTCGTCGCTATGGCCGGCGGGGGCGCCGGCCGCTCCAATGCACGCCCAGCGGTGTCGCTGTGTAGTGGGGGGGGGCGCCGCCCACACACAGGCAGGGACGCCGCCCTCTCGCAGTAGTGTTCTACTGTTCTCCTGTCAATATTTTTCGCTCTCTTGTCATTAATCATTACTCATCTTTCATCTTTAATCACTATGCTGGATAATATCAAGGTGGCTGTGATCGGCACCCAGGGAGTCCCCGCTCACTACGGTGGTTTCGAGTCGATGGTCGAAAACGTGATCGGTTTCGGTCCGGAGCTCGGTATCGAGTTCACCGTGTTCTGTTCGTCGCCCGACTTGCCTTCTACCTCCAAACCGCGCCTACGCTCATATAAGGGCGCTACGCTGAAGTATGTGCCGCTCCATGCCAACGGCATACAGAGCGTGGCCTACGATATCGTGTCGATGCTTCGCGCGTTGCGCGGTTATGATGCGCTTCTTATTTTGGGCGTGTCGGGTTGCATGTTCATGCCTGCGCTGCGCCTCCTCACCCGCGGCAAACGGCTGGTGGTCAACATCGACGGTCTGGAGCACCGCCGCAATAAGTGGGGTCGCCTGGCCCGCTGGATCCTCCGCGAGTCGGAGGCAAAGGCTGTGCGCCATGCCGATGCCATCGTGGCCGACAACAAGGGGATTCAGGACTATGTGACGGAAACCTATGGCATCCACTCGGAACTGATTGCCTATGGCGGCGACCATGTGCTGCGCGAGGTGTCGCAGGAGAAGCAGGAGGCGGTGCTGAAATATTACGGCCTGCAACGGGGCGAGTATGCGGCGGCTGTGTGCCGCATCGAACCGGAGAACAATTGCCATGTGGTTTTGGAGGCGGCGGCGCGGAGCGGCCGACCGCTGCTCTTTGTGGGTAACTGGGAGCATTGCGATTATGCGCGGGATTTGCGACGGAAGTATAATGGTGTGTCGCAGATTCATATCGTGGAGGCGGTGTATGATCTGGAGACGCTTTACGCGCTGCGGGCGAATGCGGGGATTTATGTGCACGGACACAGCGCCGGGGGGACGAACCCTTCGCTTGTGGAGGCGATGTGGCTGGGACGGCCGGTGGCGGCGTTTGATGTGGTGTATAACAGGGAGACTACGCAGGGCAGCGCGGCTTACTGGAAAGATGAGGATGATTTGACTGAACTGTTGGCGGGCGACCGTGAGGCCGACTGGAGCGCAATGGGCGAAAAAATGGAGGAGATAGCGCGCGCAGAGTACAACTGGCGCCGCATTGCTTCGCTCTACGCCCGCCTCCTCCGATGATGGGAGAACGCTTCTTTTTGGACAGGAGAACAGGAGAAACAGGAGGTTGCTTCGGATGTTCTACTGTTCTCCTGTCAATAAAATTTCTACTGTCTGATTGCTTATGACGGCGGCTGTTTTGCTTAATTATAATTCTTCGGCTAACCTGCAGGTGTGCGTGTCAACACTTCTGCAGCAGTCTGTGGCGCCTCGCATCTATATCGTGGATAATGCGTCGTCGCCTGACGATGCCGCACGCGCCCGCAAGATTGCGGCAGATGCCAACGCTACGTTTATCGCTTCCCCTACCAACGTGGGCTATAATGCCGGCAACAACCTGGGCCTCAAGGCGGCGCTCGCCGACGGTTGCGAGTTTGCCCTGATAGCCAACCCGGATATGATCTTCAACGAACCGGACCATCTGGCGCTGCTGGAGGAGTCGATGCGCCTCGACCCGCAGATTGCTGTGGTGGCAGGCGATGTGACGCAGGTGGATGGAACCCATATCAATCCCCGCAAGACCGACCGCACGTGGAGGGAGACGTTCTGGTGGGTGCGGGGGATTATCTCGGCGTTCTACCCGATGCGCCGCAAGAATACGCCCCCTTACGGCGAGAGCCGTTATTGCAAGATTGTAGGGGGGAGTTGTATGATGGTGAGGTTGGCGGATATCCGCGACATCGGTTGGCTCGACGAGGGGGTGTTTCTATACTGCGAGGAGGATATTCTCTCGTATCAGCTTGAGTATTTTGGGAAGAGGGTTTATTATAACGCGGAGGCACGGGCGCTGCATGCCCACCGCCGTCAGGAGAAGCGCGACATGCTGCAGAGGATTCCCTGCCTGCGCGTTTCGCGATATTATTTCATTGACAATTACTGCGAGGATGGACCGATAGGGAAGCGCATCTGCAAACTGTCGGCGTCGCTATATACCTTCCTGTTGAAACTAAACATGCGCCTCCACCGCACCCCAAAATGACAGGAGTACGATTCTTCGGACAGGAGAACTCCTCTTTTTTAGACAGGAGAACAGGAGAACATGAGGTTGATACTTTTTTTAGACAGGAGAACAGGAGAACATTAGGTTGATACTTTTTTGGGCAGGAGAACTCCTCTTTTTAGACAGGAGAACAGGAGGAACAGGAGGCTGATACTTTTTTTGGACAGGAGAACAGGAGAACATGAGGTTGATACTACTGTTCTACTGTTCTCCTGTCAAAAAAAAGGTTCTACTGTTCTCCTGTCAAAAAAAAAGTTCTACTGTTCTCCTGTCAAAAATAGGTTCTACTGTTCTCCTGTCAAAAATAGGTTCTACTGTTCTCCTGTCAAAAAATATTGTTCTACTGTCCCACAGAAATGATGGATAAGATTTTTGTTAGTGCTTATGCTTGCGAGCCGGGACTCGGTTCGGAGCCGGGCGTAGGCTGGCACTGGATACTCGAGATGTGCCGCTTCGCCGAACTGTGGGTGATGACCCGCGCGTCTAACCGCCCTCGTATCGAGGCTTACCTCAACGCCCACCGTGCCGACCACCCGGAGTATGCCCGCCTGCATTTCGTCTGGTACGACCTGCCCCGTTGGGCGCGCTTCTGGAAGCATGGTCTCCACGGCGTGCGCACGTATTACGTGCTCTGGGAGATGATGAGCAACCCGCTCGTGCGCCGCACGATGCGCGAGAACAATATCTCCCGCTTCATGCATCTCACCTACGGCAATGTGATCTGGAACACAAGCCGCTACGGTGAGCGCCAGCATTTCGTGTGGGGACCGGTGGGTGGCCTGGAGACTATCCCGGCGGAGTTTTCACGCCACTACGGCCGCCGCGAGCGACTCGTGGAACTGGTGCGCCGCCTGATGGTGGCGACTATTCGACTCAACCCGGGTTTCCGGCTCCGCTGCCGCCGTGCGGACCTCATCCTCTGCAAGACGGATATCACCCGCCAGCATATCCCGGCGAAGTATCGACACAAGGCTGTGCTCCAGACCGATGTAGCCGTGGAAGTCTCCCCCGAAACCGGCGACCGCGGTGGCCGGAGGCCGGCTGCCGATGGAGTGGCAGACCAATTAGACCAATTAGACCAATCCAGCTCCCGGCTGGAGCTGGTGTGCGTGGGCAGGATGGACGCCTGGCGCGGCTTCGATCTGGCAATCGAGAGCGTGGCGAGGGTGAGGAAGGATCTGCCGGGCGTGTGCCTGACGATTGTGGGCAACGGTTCCGACCGGCCGCGTCTAGAGGGGATTGTGGCGCGGTTCGGCCTGGAGGACTGCGTGAAGTTTGCCGGCAAGGTGGAGACTGATGAGTATCTGCGCCTGCTGCAGGAGGCGGATGCGGTGATGAATCCCTGCCTGAAGGAGGGGGCTGTGACGGTGAGCTTCGACACCATGGCGCTCGGCAAACCGCTTATCTGCGTGGACACTACGGGATATACGCGCTATTTTTCGAAGGAATATGCGGAGATAGTGCCTCGCGGCAGCCGCGAGGAGGTGATAGAGGGATTGGCGCAGGGCATCCGGCGTGTGGCGGATGCGGGGGAGCGCGAGCGCATGGGGCGCAACGCCCACGAGGCCGGCGCCCGCTTCACCTGGCGCCACCGCGGAGAGGAGATCCGCTCCCTACTGACAGAAGAAAAGCAACATTCATAGGACAGGAGAACTCCTCTTATCGAACAGGAGAACAGGAGAACAGGAGAACAGGAGAACAGGAGAAACAGGAGGTTGCTATTTTTTTGGACAGGAGAACAGGAGAAACAGGAGGTTGCTATTTTTGGGACAGGAGAACAGGAGAAACAGGAGGTTGCTATTTTTTTGGACAGGAGAACAGGAG
>OGNF01003568.1_pt1 | contig 10198 bp, 11 predicted proteins | sample 1573321 | NCBI WGS metagenome assembly OGNF01 (sample SAMEA2581911, study PRJEB24529) | metagenome | biome: Human gut stool | place: China | collected 2011
TGTCTATCAAATTCTTGTGTGTTACTTTACCGCGCATGAGCATTATCACTTGTGCTGATAGTATCCAGATAATTCTTTTCTTTTCCATTTGCAGTCAGATACTCAGAGAAGGAATAAGGATATATATTCATGATGACAAAACGGCCGCCCAGTGTAGAAGCAATTTCGCTGCTGAGCATTTTGCTGATACATCATGTAGGATTTGCCGGTTCTTCTGATGCCGACAAAACAATAGTTTATATTTTATTCCAGAGGATAGTGTCTAACGATTATTGGGTTGTTTAGGTAAATATCCTTCTGATCAACCATGATCTGCTTTACCTGCAAGAAACAAATACTCATAAAAGTGTACTGCAAATGGAGTTGCAACAGCAAACTTTGAAGTTCAGACAGCAGATACAACAGCAGTTTCACCGAAAACCGGAGATAACGGTCAGGCAGCTTTGTGGATCACGCTTCTCATTCTTTCCTGTGGAGCATTGACCGCAGTTGGAATCAGAAAAAAGTAAGATAAGCAAAAAATTAAAGTGAAATGAACGACAATATGAGTTATAAGAAAAACCTATAGCAACCACAAGGAATCTTCTATAACCAGAACAATTGACAAACCATGACCACATAGTTATAATCACAAACATAAATTAATTCCTATAAAACATATCAAAAAGATAGGAAATAAAGAAGGGAGAAAATCATATGAAAACAAATACGATTGTAAAGAACAAAAAACAGATGTGCCGCTGTTGTATGTGCTGTATGGATGAATACGGTTTTATTTTCATATGATTTATGCACCTGAGTGTTTTGGAAAAAGAAGAAGCAGGCAGTTGTGATAAACATATGACAACGACCTGCTTCTTTCTTTATGTGCACACTCTTTAGAATTAACGTATGAAAGTGTATGAGAGAAAGATGCTTAAAAATAGAAATAGATAATTGCGAAACTCGTGAAAGAAGAATAGGAGGAGTTTCACAATTTTCTAAAAAGTAGAAAAATGAAGAGGAGAAAACATTATGAAACAGAGTTTAGTAAAAAAATTAACAGCAGGAATTCTTACAGGAGCATTAGCAATCAGTGTAACAGCGTGCGGTGGAAATAGCGCAGATACAAATAATGCATCCACAAATGCAGACGTCAGTGCAGAAACAGAGAATAGTGGAGATGTCACCGTGATCAATGCAGTGACCGGAGGTTCGCCAAAGCCTTACATTTCCGTGGAGGAAGATGGAAGTTATTCAGGATATGATATCGAAGTATTACAGGCAGTATTTGACCGGCTTCCACAGTACAGTCTGAATTTGCAGACCGCAGAATTTGATGCGATTTTCTCAGGACTTACCGCTGGTAATTATCAGATTGCTGTCAATAATTTCAGCTACAACGAGAAGAGAGCGGAAAGTTACTACTATTCTTTCCCATATGACGAGATCAAATATGTATTTGTTCAGAGAGCAGATGATGAACCACTCACTTCTTTACAGGATGCCGCTGACAGAGGTTACAAGATTGAGGCAGGTGCCGGAGTGAATGTCACGAATGCCATTGAAAAATGGAATGAAGAAAATCCGGAATCACAGATTGAGATTATTTACACAGAGGCAGATCTCTCGGTTGTATTTGAACATATTCAGGACGGAACAAGCGATTTCAGGGTAGATGACCTTCCAATTTACAACAGCTACATCGAAGAGTTTGGTTTTGACGGATTACAGAAAACAGAACTATCTGCTGATGAGACAGCAAAGTTTTCAACCGCACTGGATGCGTACTTCTTATTCCCGTTAAATGACGAGGGGGCAGCGCTTCGGGAGGATGTTAATAAGGTATTGAAAGAGTTACAGGAGGATGGCACATTAGGAGAACTTTCACAGAAATATTTCGGGGCAGATCAGGTTCCATCCGCAGATAAATTTGAAACACCGATCAACTAAGAAGAACGAAAAGCAGGAGGCAGAAAAATGGCAGAATTTGATTATGAAGTAGTAAATGGAAGAAAGATCAGAGTCCGTCCGGTAGAGACAGTTTCAGAGGTTGACGAGAACGGATATTTTCACAGACAGCCAAATCATTTTACAAAAGGATTCGGACCGGGCGAAAATCCGATAGAAAAAGGACGTTATCGTCTGGTCTGGGCAAAGCTGTGCCACTGGTCAAACCGCGCATCCATCGTGAGGGAGCTTCTAGGGTTAGAGGATGCCATCAGTGTCAATATGGTAGAACATGCGCCTCATGAGAAAAATCTCGGCTGGGAATTTGTATATGACGAGAACAACACAGATCCGGTTTTAAACATTCAGTTTTTGAGTGAGGCATATTACAAAGCAGATGATGATTATACCGGACGAACGACAGTTCCGGCACTGATCGACGTACAGACCGGAAAAGTAGTGAACAACGATTACAACAGACTGACCAACTATTTTGAGGTAAACTTCAGGGAATTTCATGGAGAGAATGCACCAGATCTTTATCCGGAAGAACTCAGGGAAGAAATTGATAAGTTAAATATATGGTTATTCCATAATGTAAATAATGGTGTATACAAAACAGCATTTGCCCGCTCCAAAGAGGCATTCTGGGATGCTTACAATGCATTTTATGCAGCACTTGATATTCTGGAAGAAAGGCTCGGACATCAGAGATTTTTATTTGGAGATTATGTGACAGACAGTGATGTGAGACTTTATGTGACGCTTGCAAGACTTGATATCCGCTATGCATTCCAGCTTGGCCACACAAAACAGCGTCTCATTGATTACAAAAACCTGTGGGGATATGCAAGAGATCTTTACCAGATTCCGGCATTTAAGAACAACACGTACTTTAAAGATTTTGCAAATCCTTCCAATAAAAAAGCGGGACATCTCATGGAGACGTTTAACGCAAGATTTTTAGATGAGATCAATTTTGACGCATACTGGGGAGCACCTGCAGACAGGGCACATTTAAGCAGTGATCCGGGTAACAAATTTAAAATTGGGAAGCGATAGGCAGGAGGCATATTATGGCAGAGTATATAGAAGTAAACGGCAGGCAGATCAGAGTCCGCCCGACAGAGACAGTAAGTGAAGTAGACAAATATGGCAATTTCCACAGACAGCCAAATCATTTTACAAAAGGATTCGGACCCGGGGAAAATCCGGTAGAGAAAGACCGGTACATTTTATTCTGGGCAAAAGGATGCCACTGGTCAAACCGTGCATCCATTACAAGGGAACTTCTTGGTTTACAGGATGCAATCAAAGTGGAAATCGTAGACTGGGATGATGATGCTTACGAAAAACCTTTGGGCTGGGAATTTGTAAATTCGCCAGATCATATCAACCCGGAAACAGGAGCACAGTTTCTGAGTGAGCTTTATTACAATGCAGACCCGGAGTACACAGGCCGTGCAACAGTCCCTTCTTTTGTGGATTACAAAGAGAAAAAGGTAGTGAACAACGATTATCACAGGCTGACCAACTATCTGGAGGTTGATTTTAAGCCATTCCAAAAGCCGGATGCACCGGATCTTTACCCGGAAGAACTCAGAGAAGAGATCGACAAGTTAAACTGGTGGCTGTTTGAAAATGTTAACAATGCTGTTTATAGAGCACAATTTGCACAATCCTTACAGGCTTTTTCCGATGCTTACGAGACATTTTTTGCAGGGTTAGATGCAATGGAAGCGCGTTTAGAACAGCAGCGATTTCTGTTTGGAGATTACGTGACAGACAGTGATATCCGTTTATATGTGACACTGGCAAGATTCGATGTCGCTTATTCCAGAAACATTGGTCCATGCAAAAGGCGTCTCGTGGATTACAAGAATTTATGGGGATATGCAAGGGATTTATATCAGATTCCGGCATTTTACCACAACACGTATTTTAAAGATTTTGCAGCGAGTGTTGATCTTAGCAAGGCAGACCCGGATTACTGGGAGTCTACTTATTACGATATCGTGATTCCGGATACTGATTTTGATGCGATCTGGAAGACACCGACTGGAAGAGAGCATTTAAGCAAAGATCCGGCAAATAAATTAAAAATTCCAAACGATTTTTATAAACCGTGGAACTAAGGGAGAAGCAAGGAGCGGAAGATGATGGAAGCAGTGCATGCAACAGAAGAATGGCAGAGAGCAGGAGTGCATTATATCAGAATACAGGCAATGTGTGTCGGGTTTGATATTCCACCCAGATACGAATTTGCGGATGACACAAAGGACAGTGAATACATTCTGGTTCACGAAAACGGATTTCCGGTGTCTACCTGCCGGGTACGGATCGATGAAGAAAATGCCGGTCATATCGAGCGTGTTGCCACATTGGAAGAGTACAGGGGAAAACATTACGGGGCACTTGGAATCAAGGCAGCAGAGCAGCTTTTGAAAGAGTGGGGTGTTACAAACATACGGATCAATTCCCGCGAGAAGGCACTTGGCTTTTATGAGAAGCTTGGATATACACCGGATTTTTCCACCCGCTCCGGTAAAGGAGAATTTGTGTGCATCATGACTTCAAAAACACTGTAAATTTCTACAAACAATTGTAGTGATAAAAACAGAAAACGAACGGAGAAAAAACTATGGAAAAGTTATTTGATTTTGAAGCGGTCTTAAGCCAGCTTCCGGAGATTTTAAAATATCTTCCGACAACCCTGATCCTTGCAGTCAGTTCCATGATCATTGCACTTATCATCGGAATGCTCCTGGCATTGATCAAAACCAAAAATATTCCTGTGTTAAAACAGATCGCAGGAGTGTACATCTCGCTGATCCGGGGAACACCAGTGATTGTGCAGTTGTATATTGCATACTTTGGAATCCCGATGATCACAAAATACATATACCAGCAAAATGGATGGAATTATCAGAGTTCGACAACATCCGGTTTTGTGTATGCGATCATCGCACTTTCCATCAATGAATCAGCGTATATCGCAGAGATTTTCCGGGGAGCTTTGGCATCTGTCAATGTCGGACAGATCGAGGCTGCAAGTGCGATCGGAATGACATATTTCCAGACGTTTCGCAGAATCATTTTCCCAGAAATGCTAAGCGTGGCGCTCCCGGGACTTGGAAATTCCTTTATTGGACTGATCAAGGGAACGTCTCTTGCGTTTGTCTGTGCAGTTGTTGAAATGACAGCACAGGGAAAAATCATTGGTGGAAGAACTTACCGTTATTTTGAAGTATATGTTTCACTTGCGATCATTTACTGGGTGATCACATTTGTGATCGAGCAGGGAATCAGGCTGATTGAGAAGAAAATGCAGATTCCGGATCAGGTGGCAAAAGTAGAGATATTCGAGGATGAGAGAGGGGTATAAAAATGTTAGAGATCAAAAACCTTTCCAAAAGTTTTCATGAGAATAAAGTATTAGACCATATTAATTTAAAAATTGAAAAAGGCGATGTTGTCGGAATTATCGGTCCTTCCGGTACAGGAAAATCAACCTTATTAAGATGTATCAACCAGTTGGAGATCCCGGAGGAGGGGGAGGCTGTTTTTGGTGGAAAAACGGTCGATCTTTCCAAAAAACACAAAGACAGTCTGGAATTCCGTAAGAGCACGGGCATGGTGTTCCAGAGATTTTATCTGTTTGAGAAAAAGACAGCGTTGGAAAATGTTATGGAAGGTCTTATGGTTGTTCAGAAAAAGAGCAAAGCGGATGCAAAAGCAATTGCTTTAAAAGAATTAGAGCGTGTTGGAATGGCATCATGGGCAAATCATTATCCAAAACATTTGTCCGGAGGACAGCAGCAGCGTGTCGCAATTGCCAGAGCACTTGCCCTAAAGCCGGAATTGCTCCTGCTCGACGAGCCGACTTCAGCCTTAGACCCGGAGCTTGTCGGTGAAGTACTTGAAACGATCAAAAATGTTGCGGCAGAAGGACATACGATGCTCTTAGTATCTCACGAAATGAACTTTGTAAGGCATGTTGCCAATAAAGTGATATTTTTAGATGGCGGTCATGTCGTGGAGTATGGAACGCCGAAGGAAGTATTTACCAATCCACAGAATGAACGGACAAAAGAATTCCTGAGAAAAATGCAGCTGCTGAATGAACCGGAATATGTAATATAATGAGCAGTGTTGACAGTAAAAGAAATAAAATGCAGCTGCTTGCAGACTGTATTTTATTTCTTTTGGTGGAAAGAGGGCGAATGCCCGACAGCCGGGAAAATCGCAGATTTTCCCGGCTGCACTGCGGATTAGATTATAGATTTTCCCGGCGTGCACTGCGGAATAAATCAAACTAAATTAAATGCAGATTAAATAATTCGGAAAGAGGTATCTCATCATGGCATGGAAACAGAACATCATAGAAGATTTTAAACAACTGGTATCCTTTGATTCCATCAGTTTTCATGAGCGGAAGACCGCAGACTGGCTCATTGAGCGGCTACAGAAAATGGGATTTTCAGTAGAAGAAGATGACGCAGGTTCGCATTACGGTGGTGATACCGGAAATCTGTATGCCGTATTAGACGGAACATTGCCCGGAGATCCGGTTATTTTTTGCGCACATATGGATGTTGTAGAACCGAGGAGCGGCAAAAAATCCGTTCTGGAAAAAGACGGAACAATACATTCTGCCGGGGATACTGTGCTTGGTGCAGATGACATCAGTGGTATTCTGGAAATTCTCTATGGTGTACAACTTGTGATTGACAGTGGAAAACCTCATAAAAAAATTGAACTTCTGTTTACAATTGGTGAGGAATTATATGTCAAAGGCTCTGATGTTTTTGACTATTCGAAAGTAACCGCAAAACAGGCGTATGTGCTTGATCTGTCCGGGGCAGTTGGTGACGCTGCGCGACGTGCGCCGTCGATCATTTCCGTGAGAGCTGAGATAAGAGGAAAAGCGGCGCACGCCGGATTTGAACCGGAAAACGGGATCCATGCGATTTTTGCAGCGGCCAATGCGGTCAGCCGCCTCTGCATGGGGCATGTGGATGAAGAGACGACGTTTAATATCGGAACGATTCAGGGTGGAACAGCGACAAACATTGTGCCGGATTGCTGTGTGCTGACCGGAGAAATCAGAAGTTACGATCATGGGAAAGCGTTGGAGACAGTGCGTATGACGGAACGGATTTTCACAGAGTAGGCGCAGAAGATCAATGCCACGGCGGAGGTGACAAGCCAGATCCATCTGATTGCCTATGAGACATCACTTGAGAGCAAGTCAGTGACCGATTTTCAAAAAGCCTGTGAAATCTTAGGATTTTCCGGTGAACTTACAGGTACGTTCGGCGGAAGTGATAACAACAGTTTTGCAAAAAACGGAATAGAAGGGCTTGTTTTATCGAATGGAATGTATAATGCACATTCGACACGTGAATACACAACTGTCGACGATCTTTATAAAGGAGCAGAGCTGATCGGACAGCTTATTTTATTATAAAAAGAAATTTTGGTCGTATTCTGTTGAAGATTGTTGTTTTCGCATATAGCTATCTCGTGTAAGTTATGGTAAAATAGCCACAGAGAGCGTCACGGAGGACGCAATAGTGGGAGGTAGCTCTTATGGATAAGAACAGCGAAAAAAATGTCAGGTTCCGCATAAATATTACATTGTTAATTGCGGTAGTTTTACTGGTTGCAGATTTATATGCAATGATCAATATGCCTCAGAAATTTATTATTCTGGCGATCATTACAGCATTGTTTCTGGTTGCAATCTATTTTTTGGTAGATTCTATTTCAATTTATCTGATGGCAGAAAAGAATCGCAAAGAAGAACAGTATGATAGTATTTTTAAATCAGAAAAAGCGTCTTATCTTTTATTGAGGAAAACATTTGATGATCTGTATGAACTCATTGAAAAAGGAAACCAGTCCCGGAAAGCAAATGTGGAGGATATTATCCACGCACAGAAAGCAGTAGCAAAGGTTTCCATTGGAAGAAGTAAAGAGAATGCAGATGCACTGATGAATTCCAATGACCACATCATGGAAAAGATTTCGATGTTAGAGGCTGTTTTATCAGACAATGTTTCGCATCCGGCACCGGAAACTAATAAAAATGACAGCGCATATGCACAGAATATTTTAGACAATCAGAATAAAATATTACAGCAGCTGGAAGTTTTGCAGAATACATTGAATACGATCGGAGCTGATGCAAAGATAGCAGCAGAGTCTGCAAAACAGAACTTTTTTACCGAGGAACGTATCTTGGCAGAAGAGAATAAAATTGAAAAAGAAGAACCACAGGTTCAGGAAGTCGCAGTTGAGGAGATCCCATCGGCTGCTGGAGAAGCAACTGTGATGGAAGAGACACCAATCGAAGAAGTTCCATCTGATATGGAGGAAACACCGATTGAAGAAGAACCATCCGTGATGGAGGAGACACCGATTGAAGAAGAACCGTCCGTGATGGAGGAGACACCGGTCGAAGAGGAACCGTCCGTGATGGAGGAGACACCGATCGAAGAAGTTCCATCTGATATGGAGGAAACATCAATTGGTAAAGAAGAAGTTTCTTCTCCGGAGGAAGATTTATCCAAGTATGATGATATTATGGTAGATACTTTGACGGATTCGGATGATAATGTTCCGGTCGAGAAGATTCCATTGGAAGATGAAACCGTTGTAGATGATGAGCCGGCAATGCCTGATCTGTCAGATCCGAATAAGGTTATGACACCGGATGAGATCGCAGCGTTGATTGCAAACTTATAATAGAAGAAAGACTTCGGTGTAAAGTAAAAAATAATATTTAAGACAATAAAAAATCTGTCATACAAATGCAATTTTTGTATGGCAGATTTTTTGTGTAACAGGAAAAACGTTCCCGATCATTATTCGGCAGTGATTTTTACGATTTCTTTGATAACCGAAACAGCGGTATCCATACCTTCTACACTGATATGTTCAAACGGTCCGTGGAAACCATAGCCGCCGGTTCCGAGGTTCGGACAAGGAAGTCCCATAAAACTTAATCTGGCGCCGTCTGTACCACCGCGGACTGGGCGGGAGACTGGTTCCAGACCAACGTTTTTGATTGCTTTTTTTGCAATTGCAACGACATATTCATTCTTTTCAATGACTTCCAGCATATTGCTATAGGAATGCTGAATGTTCAATTTTACAGTGTCTGTGTGATATTTTTCATTCATTTTTTGCTCAATGCCACGCAGTGTATCAAGACGTTTTTCAAAAGTGGCTTTGTCATGGTCACGCACGATATAATTCACTTTGGCGTGGGCGATGTCTCCGCTAAAATCAGTCAGATGATAAAATCCCTCTCTGCCTTCGGTATGGGCAGGAGTCTCATTTTCAGGGAGAAGAGTTGCAATCTCACAGCCGACAAGGGCAGCGTTGATCATAATATCTTTTGCCTCTCCAGGGTGGACATTGACACCATTGATCTCAAAAGAAGCACTTGCCGCATTGAAGTTTTCATAGGCAACTTCGCCCTCGTAGTCGCCGTCAACGGTGTAGGCAAATTTGGCTTTAAAATAGCCAAGGTCAAATAAATCAGCACCGCTTCCGACTTCTTCGTCCGGTGTGAAGCCGATCCAGATGTCGCCGTGAGGTATTTTTTCTGTGATGATCTGTTCCACTGCGGTCATGATCTCGGCAACCCCGGCTTTGTCATCAGCGCCAAGAAGCGTTGTGCCGTCTGTGGTGATCAGTGTGCGTCCTTTTAATGTTTCAAGTGTCGGAAAATCGGATACTTTCAGATAAGCACCTGATCCTTTTAAAAGAACATCATTGCCGTCATAATCCGGAATGATCTGTGGTTTGACATCTTTTCCAGAAAAATCAGGAGCAGTGTCCATATGGGAAATAAAACCGACAGCAGGCTTGTCAGCATATCCTTTCGTTGCCGGCAACAGTCCGTAAACATAGCAGTGATCGGTTAAAGTGACTTTCTCTAAACCGAGATCTCGCAATTCCTGTTCTAACACTTTTCCTAACTCAAACTGTCTTTCCGAAGATGGAATCTGTCTGCATTCCTCGTCAGAAGTTGTCCAGTAAGATACATATTTTAATAGTCGTTCTTCAGCGACGAATGTTATTATATAATACTTTTTTTAGAAATGCAACTATTTTTTTATAAATTTATTTCGCATTTCACTATTTTATGGTATTTTATAACTATGTGTGCCCGGCTTGATTTTATATCAAAATAAATACGGCACCATTTTATAAGGAGGTTTCACATGCGTGTTGAAGAACGATTATTAAAATATGT
>OGNF01003572.1_pt1 | contig 10187 bp, 11 predicted proteins | sample 1573321 | NCBI WGS metagenome assembly OGNF01 (sample SAMEA2581911, study PRJEB24529) | metagenome | biome: Human gut stool | place: China | collected 2011
ATAGGCCCGAAAAAGATGTTTGACCTGCTGCTGGCAGCGTGCAGATGGCGGGCGCGCCGCAGATCCGCTCTATCTCCGCCACATTTTCTGCCGCACTGCCGAAGCGCGTGTCGAGCCCCGCCGCGTTGAAAGACATAACGGGCGTAAGCCGCGCACCCAGCTCGGTCAGCCGCCGCGCCTGCTCAAAAGCTTTGCCGAATGTGCAGAATGAGCCGCTCATGCAAAAGCCTATTCTAATTCCATCAAGTGACATTTCTGCCGCTCCTTTCATTGTAAATGTTCAGTGCCGCCTCGGCGATTATCTCTCCTGCCGTAACGGGCGCGCATTTGCCCGGCAGCGAAAGGGCGTGCACCGCGCGGCGCGAAAGCTCGGCGGCGGCGGCAAAATCAGTACCGCCCGGCTGCGAAGCGAGGTCGATCACCAAACAGCCGCGGCGCGTTTCTTCAATGATCTCCCGCGTGAGCACCGGCGCGGGCACGGTATTGATGATGAGCGGAAAGCCCCCCGCGCGCGCGAAAAGCTGCTCCAGCTCAAAAGCCTCAAAGCCGCAGCTCTCCGCCTCGGCAAGCTGCCCCAAGTTCCTCGCCGTAACGCACACCCGCGCGCCCGCAGCGCCGAAAAGCCGCGCGCAAGCCTTCGCGACCCTGCCCCAACCGATTATGAGCGCCCGCGTTCCGCTGATCGTGACGTCCATTTCGCGCATCGCCAACGCCAGCGCGCCCTCCGCCGTCGGCACGCAGTTTTTCACCGCCAGTTCCTCGCGCCGCAGGTAGTCTGCCGTGGTGAAGCCGAGCGAATTGAAGTATTCGATCATCGCCGTCGGCATTTTTCCGCCCGCGACCACCGCGTTTTTCGCGAGGTACGGGGTAAGCTCGGCGCAGGTCAGCCGCCCGCAGGCAGGTATTTCCAAGCCGCCGCCCGCCGAGCATGGCATGGGCAGCAGCAGCATATCCGCACGCCGAGGCAGCTCGCCGAGCGTCTTTATCACCCGCGCGCCCTTCGGTTCTCCGTCGGTGAGGTAGGCGCAGACCTCTGTATTATCCAGACTTGCCAACTTTTCGGCGGCGTACACCTGCCTGCGGTCAGAGCCTGTAACGAGAATAAGCGGTGTGTGTTTTCTGTCAGCCATTTCGCTGCCCCCTTGCCCATGAATTCACTGCGTAATACATTATATGCGCCGCTCAAATTTGTGTTAAACAAAAAATTCCCCCGCCCGCAAACGCGAACAGGGGAGTGCTATTGCTATAATTTGCATTTTTTATCGTTCAATGGAACGTATGTAGTGGAAAAGGTACTGCTGCGCCGCGCCCTCAGCGCCCTTTATGCATTCGGGCAGACCGTTCGGGTACCACTCGGCAATCACGCGCTTCACCCACACATCTTTTGGAAAAGCCTCCAGTTTGTACATTCCGAAGAGCATGGTGCAGTCGGCGACTTTTGGGCCAACGCCCTTGATCTTCATAAGCTCGGCGCGCGCTGAGTCGGCGTCCATTTTTGCGACCTGCGCCAGGTCAACTTCGCCGCCCGCGACCTTTTGCGCCGCGTCTGCCAGATATTTCGCGCGAAAGCCCGCACGCAGCCCCGCCAGCGATTCGCAGCCCTCCGCGGTCGCCGCCGCCATCTCCTCAGCCGAGGGGTAGCCGCCGAACTGCTCGCAAAGCCGCCCGATTATGCCCTTTATGCGCGGGATGTTGTTGTTCTGCGAGATGATGAACGAGCTGAGCGCCTCCCAGCTATCCTGCCGCAAAATGCGTATGCCGCCCGCGAATTTGCAGGCTTTCGCGAGCGTTTCGTCCTCGGAAAAACGCCGTTTCAGCTCGCCGTAGTCGGTCGCGAAGTCGAAATAGCTCTGCCATACCTCCAGCAGTTCGCTTTCGCTAACGCCGCAAAATCTAAACACGCCGTCGGCTGGGTCTTCGTCCAATATCGTCAGCGGGCGGTTGAGAAAATGCCCCGTGTAGCCGCCCTCGACCTTAGTCCAGCGAAATGCCTGACCGCAGTCGAGCGTTTCGTCAAGCGAAAGATCCGCTTGTTTTACCAAAATATCCTTACCTTTAATTGTATAATCCATAGATAAACCTCAAACTTAGCCGGTGGGACGTAAGCGCGGGCTGTCCGCGTAGCGCTCCTGCACCGCCTTTATCTCGTCGAAATGCTCGACAAAAACGTCCACCACGCGGGGGTCGAAGTGCTCGCCGCGCTCGTTGACTATCATTTCGTAAGCCTGCTCGCTGTACCACGCCTTTTTGTACGAGCGGTTGCTGGTCAGCGCGTCGTAAACGTCCGCCACCGCGGTTATGCGTGCCTCTATCGCTATCTCCTCGCCCTTCATGCCGAGGTAGCCGCCGCCGTTGTACTTTTCGTGGTGCTGCTGGGCGATGACGCGCGCTACGCTCATTATCTCGCCGGGGGCGTTGTGCAGCAGATTTTCGCCGATGACAACGTGATTTTTCATCACCTTGTACTCCTCGTCGGTCAGCCTGCCTTTCTTCTCCAAGATCTCGGGCGGTATCAGCAGTTTGCCGACGTCGTGCATCATCGAGGCTATGCGGATATTTTCTACGGTGTTGTGGTCGTAGCCCATGCCCTCAGCCAGTATGCGCGCGTATTCCGAAACGCGCTTGATGTGCTGGCCCGTCTGCCCCGATTTTGCCTCCGTTATCTCTGCGAAAGCCAGCGTTACCTGTTCCTGCGCGGCGAGCGATTCTTTTGAAAGCGAAACTATCTCGCTGCTTTCCTCTATATGGCGGAAAAGTATGTTGTAGGAAAGCTGCGCCGATATGTAAAGTATCACGGTGAATATCAGTATCACAATGTAGTACGCCGTGTCCATATTGCCATTAGCTTCCATCATTATTTCCAGCCCCAGCAGTATCGTCAGCAGTGCGAAGTTGATGGTAGGCAGGGTGTTTATTTGCCGCAGCACTTTCGAGTCGGGCTGGCGGCGCATGAACTCTATCTTCTCAGCCGCCGACTGATAGAATATCAGCAGCATCGTGATAAAGCTGACGGTAGAGATCAGCCCCGAGATGGTCGCGTTTATCTCAGTAATTGGCAGCGTCACCAGCGTTCCGGTGACGTACATATAAAGCACCGCCATGTACACGAATACGCCCAGTCCGTGCGAACAGCCGATTATCCTGCAATAGCTGCGGATAACGGCGACGAGTATCGGCACGGCGGTCACGGCGGCGAGTGCCAGAGTAAAAAGCAGCCCGTCGTTTGTCGCGGCGGCTACGCCTGTCTTGATAAAAAAGCCGCGCTGCGCGGAAAGCGAGGGTATAAGCGCCACATCGCTGGAAAAATCTATAACACCGAGCGCCAGCAGAAATGCGTTTACTATCATCTCAAGCGCTATGAATGCGAAAATGAAAAGCAAAAAGAAGCCGATTGGCGAAACGAATATCAGCTTTATCAGCTTTTTGCGGTGCTTTCTGCGCATAGCGGGGTCAGCGTCGCGCTCGGCTTTGGGCAGGTCTTTTGAGAGAAAAAGTATATCGTTCAAAAATATGAATATCAAGGCTGGTATAGCCATATTTACCAGATTGCTGAATATCCCGATAGCGTTCTCCATTTCAAGCTACCCCCTTTCGCTTCGGACATTAGTATATAGTACATTAGTACTAAAGTATATTTTAACATATTTTTGCCGAATTGTCCAGCCTTTTTTGACGAATTTTCTAAAACAAAAACGGCGCATTTTTCAGCGCCGTCCCTATTCGACATATATCAATCTTCTGCATTATCCGCAGGTTCGGGGGTATCGGGCGTATCAGCCGTATCATCGACCGCCGCCTGCTCAGCCGCTCGGCGCTTTTTCTCAGCCCGCCGCTCGTTGCATATCTTTACCGCGTCGCCAAGCAGGCAGTAGAGCACCGAGCATATAGGCACGGCAACGAACATACCGAATATCCCGCCGACGTTGCCGCCGATGGTGATGGCGAAAAGCACCCACATACTCGGCAGACCCACTGATTTTCCCACAACTTTCGGGTAGATGAGGTTGCCCTCTATCTGCTGAAGGATTATCATGAATATCACGAAGAATATCGCCTGCTTGAACGAGGTTATCAGTATCAGCAGCGCGCCGATGCCCGTACCGAGAAACGCGCCGACTATGGGGATAAATGCCGTCACCGCTACCAGTACGCCGATGGTCGCCGCGTAGGGAAAGCCGAGTATCTTCATGCCCAGCGCGCAGAGCGAGCCGAGTATGCAGGCTTCCAAGCTCTGACCCGAGAGGAAGTTTGAGAAGGTGGCTTTTGAAAGATTGCCGACGTGCGCCAGCCGCCTTACCGTCTTTTCGGGCAGGAAAGCCGTGCAGGTGCGGTAAAGCTGGCTTTTCAGCTTCTCTTTCCGCGCCAGCATATATACTGAAAATACCAGCCCGATGAAGAAATTCACCATGCCGCTCACCATATCCGTCGCGAAATTTATCGTGCCCGTGAGAGCGTCGGAGATTATCGTGCTGTTGTGCAGTTTGTCGGTGAGGGTGGCTATAACTTTGTCGGCGGAAAGCCCCGCTTTGTTTATCCAGTTGTTGAGCGCGGCGTTGTTCGAGGCTTTATTGAAAACGCGCACTACGAAGTCCGGCACCTGCTCGCTTAGCTGCACCACCGTTTCTTTCACCGATGGCACTACCAGCGCCAGCACCAGTACTATCACACCCGCGCAGATAACGTAGGTCAGCGCGAGGGATACGGGGCGGGCTATTTTCGCCGACAGTTTTCCGCGGCTGCCGTCCTTTTTCGGGCGAAAGAGATTGCGCTCGATGAAGCTCATCGGCACGTTCAGCATAAGCGCCAGCACAAAGCCTATTATGAATGGTGAAAGCACGCCGAAAAGCAGAGCCAGCCAGTGCTCCACCACCTTGTAATTTGCCAGTCCCCAGTACAGCACCACGCCGACCACCACTATCGCCAGCGTTTGCAAAAAATGTTTTAGTTCGCGTTTGTTTTTCATATGCCGCTCCTGTTTTTCCGTCCGTTGCCTGTTTTCCTATTATGATTATGTGGTGAAAAAGCGGCGCATATTCAACGCCGCCGTTTTTCAGTTATCAATATGTATTTCTGTCTGTCAGACTTTTAGTCCAGCGAGATCTCCATTATCGGGTCGAGAACATCTCCGCCGGGGGCTACCATAGGCAGTACGTTTACGTCCTTGTCGATAACACATTCTACCAGGCAGGGTCTGCCGCAGTCGAGAGCTTTTTTCAAGCCCGCCTCTATCTCGTCCTTCTTGGTTATGCGAACGCCCTCTATGCCGAAAGCTTCCGCCAGCTTCATCATGTCAGTTCCGCGGTCGATGTCGGTCTGCGAGAAGCGCTTGCCGTAGAATATCCTCTGCCACTGGCGCACCATTCCGAGTACGTTGTTTGTGAAAACAAGCTCGATAACGGGTATGCCGTGCTTTGCCAGAGTAGAAAGCTCGTTGCAGTTCATGAAAAAGCTGCCGTCGCCCGCTATGTTTATAACATACTTATCGGGGTTGCCGACCTTAGCGCCTATCGCCGCGCCTAGGCCGTAGCCCATAGTGCCGAGTCCGCCGCTGGAAGCAAAGCTGCGCGGCTGAGTGAAATCGTAAAACTGCGCCGTCCACATCTGGTGCTGACCTACTTCGGTAGTGATGATGGCGTTGTTCCCCGCAAGCGCGTTCAGCGTGCGGATAACGTCGCAGGGCAGTACCTCGTCCGCTTCGTGTATAGGCTTCATGTTCAGCGCGTAGGTCTTTTTCCATTCTTCCACCTGCGCCATCCACTCGGGGCGGCTCTCCTGCGCAAGCGCCTTGTTCAGCTCGGCGAGAACGTATTTCAGGTCGCCGTTTACATAGCAGTCGGGCGCTACGTTTTTGCCTATCTCGGCGGGGTCTATCTCAACGTGCAGTACTTTCGTGTGCTTTGCAAATGTCTTTGTGTTCAGCGCCACGCGGTCGGAAAAGCGCGAGCCGAGAACTATCATAAGGTCGCACTCTTTCAGCGAGAGCGCCGCGGTCTTTGTGCCGTGCATACCTAACATTCCTACGAAATGCGGGTCTTTGTTGTTAAAAGCAGCCTGTCCCATCAGCGAGAGCGAAATGGGGGCGTCGAGCTTTTTTACAAACTCTGTCAGCTCCGCCTCGGCGCTGCATGATACCACGCCGCCGCCCGCGTAGATAAAGGGGCGTTCGCTCGACTTTATCAGCTCCGCCGCCTGCGCTATGCGCTCGCCTATGTCTTCGGGATTGTGGTTGACGGGCTTCTGCGGCTGTTTCGGGGTAAATTCGCACTTGGCCGCCGTGATGTCTTTGGGTATGTCGATGAGCACGGGGCCTTTTCTGCCCTCGTTGGCTATGTAGAAAGCCTTGCGCACCGTATCGGCAAGGTCGTGAACGTCTTTAACTATAAAATTGTGCTTGGTAACAGGCATAGTGATGCCGCAAATGTCTACCTCCTGAAAAGAGTCAAGACCCAGCGCGCTCGTGCCTACGTTTCCCGTAATGGCAACTAGGGGGATAGAGTCCATATTCGCGGTGGCGATACCGGTAACTAGGTTGGTAGCGCCCGGGCCGGAGGTAGCTATAACTACGCCGGTCTTGCCGGTAGTGCGCGCAAAGCCGTCCGCCGCGTGGCAGGCAGCCTGCTCGTGCGCGGTGATAACGTGATGTATCTTATCTGAATACATATAAAGTGCGTCGTAGATATTGAGAACAGCGCCGCCGGGATAGCCGAAAACGGTATCAGCGCCCTGCTCGAGCAAACATTCAAGCAGTATTTCAGAGCCGTTAAGTAACATTTAGAGATTCCTCCATCTTAAACATAGGATAATTTGAATATACCTTTTTATTATACACCACTTGTCGCATTTTGTCAATACTTGCGCGCGCCTTTACAGCCCATTATAGCAGCAGATACCCCAGCCCCAGCAGCAGCTTCATATCCGCCTTATTTTTGTATAGTATGTATATCAGCAGGGCTATCATCGCTTTTTCCTCGTCTATCTGTATCCCCGCGAAGTCAAAGAGCGCGCCTTTTTTTTCGGCGTGCCCGCCATTTTGCCCGCCGCCCGAATTATCTGCAACGCTTTGGGTATTCAGCCCGTTCAGCCCGACCGCGCCCGCCGTATTTGCCGTTTCGGACGAATTGCTCATGCCGCTCATGCCGCCCTCCTGCGTGTAACTCCGCGAACGCCGCTGCATTTCCATGACGCGCTTTACCGCTTCCTCCTGCATACTGCGAAAATCGCTCTCAGCCAAAAAGATCGCCCCCCAGCAGACCGCTCTCTTTTATGAGCGGGTAGGCAGCCATCAGGCGGAATATTTTTACCAGCCTGTCTACCTTTTTCTGATTTTCCTCTTTCAGCAGCGGCTTGAGCGCATAAAGCAGAGCGATGTTTTTGTCGTTCGCCCCGCTTGAGGAGATTACGCTGCCTATCTGCATTATCCGAGCTAGGTCGGGCATATCCCCCGCGGGCGGGGCGGGCGGCGAGGGCTGCGCTGCCGCGTTTGTCTGACTTGACTGAACTGTCTGACTCTGCTGACTCTGCTGACCCTGCTGAACCGACTGACCGTCCATTCCCGCCATCAGCGAACTCAGCATAGATGAAAGGTCGCCCATTCCGCCCGAATTGTCTGTATTCGTATTGCCCGAGCCGTTAATATTGCCCGCATTGCCGACGTTGCCCGCATTGCCGACGTTGCCCGCATTGCTCAAATCGCCTGCGCCGCTGTCAGAAGAATTATCCGCCCCCGCGCCGAACATCGAGGCGAGCTGCGAGATCTGCTGCATACTCTGCGGGTCGTTCAGAACATCTGAAAGCTTGCTCATCAGATCGTCCACACCGCCCACGCTCCTTTCCTTATAATATCAGCTGCCGAGCAGCCGTTATCTGCCCCTGCCGAAGCCGCCCTTGCTTATGTTTTTCAGCATTTGCGCGGCAGAGGGGTCTTTCGCCAGCTTTTCGGCAGCCGCGGGGTCTTTCATAGCGGCGCGCACCGCGTCGAACTTAGGGTCGGGGTTATTCTGCACCGCCTTCACCAACTCGCCGCTCTCGATCTTAGCGCGCAGCATAGCGGGCGGCACGCCGAGCTTTTTGGAAGCCATATTTATAAGCATCTCGAGCGCGCGGGGGTCGGGTTGATTCGACTGATTTGACTGGTTGGACTGTGAGTTATCATCGGCTGGCTGATTTAAATTTTTGTTCAAAGTATTTTTCATAAAAATTTCTCCTTTATTAGAATTATTTCATATAAATATATGCTATAATACATTATAAAATACAGGTAAAAGAAAGGAACTTGTGGCACAATGCGCTTAGTGGTATTTTCAGACACTCACGGCAATTTCAGAGCAGCTCGCGAGATCGTCGAGAGAAACGAGAACGTGTATACATTTATCTTTTTGGGCGACGGCGAGCGCGAGATAGACAAGCTGCGCATAGTTTACCCCGAGAAAATGATACTTAACGTAGCGGGCAACTGCGATTACAATTCGTTCACGCCGAACAGCGATCTTTACAACGCGGGCAAAGTGAAAGTGCTTTTCACGCACGGTCACAGGTTCAATGTAAAGTACGGCACCGATATGCTGCTCGCGAAAGCGAAGGAAGTCGGCGCAGAGATAGCGCTTTTCGGCCATACACACGAGCGTTATTACAAGTATGAGGACGGCGTTACCCTGCTGAACCCCGGCAGCGCGTCGTGTCCGCGCGACGGAAAGCCGCCTTGCTATGCCTTTATCGACATCACCCCGAACGGCATAATGTGCAACCATGTAGACCTCTGACCCGCCTTAGCAGTATATGCGTTGGCGGAAATATATGTGAAGATCAAAGCCCCCCGGCAAGCGAAAAGCTAAAGCCGAGGGGCTGTTTTGGTTTTTGTTTGACAAATTTCTACAAGTATGCTATAATAGTCAGAAGGCGTACTGTATAAAACGGTAGGCGGTTCAATTCTATCCTCCAGAGATGGAGGTGAGCAAGTATGAGCGTTTCAGATGTGATCTCGTTATTACTCTTGATAACAAACATAGTCGGATTAGTTTTCGACATTTGCAACAACAAAAAGAAATAACCGCCCCACCTACCAAATAGGGCGATTATTTTAGATAATTCTCAGTTTGGAGGAGAACCGCTTACAGCAGTGCGCCTCTTGTTATCTATATTATACCACGCCGCGCGCGGTTTGTCAAGCGCTCAAACAAACATTTGACATTTGCAATAATAAAAAGAAATAACTGCCCCAAATCGCCAAAGGGCGTGATGAGCCTGAACGTAAAAGGGAAGTTAGAATAGCAATACAAACCGTAATTTGACGAATTAAAGCTTACATATCATAATGTACTCTTCTTCGTTTTCGTCAGTTATTTCAAATCCAACATTCCTGTACATATTAACTGCATAGTTTGTTTTTTGAACGGCAAGTGATGCTTGCTTATATTTTTCTGTTTTCAGTAGATCAATCATTGATTTCATCAAAGCAGTTCCTATTCCATGGTTTCTGTATTCTGGGAATAATGATATTGCAAAAGATGGAGTTTCATTATCAACATGACCATAATCATTCATAATCCGAACCCATACGGCACCCACTATTTTTTTGTCAGACTCTGCAACAAGACAGTAATCTCCACTATGCTTTCCAAAATCTGATATATACACCTGTAATTCAGGTTTATTAATAATATCTTTTGGAGGTGCTTTGACACCTTCGGGAATAAATATTGCCTCATATAAAAAATCGCTTAATATTTTATATTCAGTTTCTCTTATATTTCTAATTATATAGTCCATAGATTACCTCTTCAAATCCCGATTTATCAATCTTTTTGTATCGTACTCACTACTATAATTATACTCTCTCAGAAGCTTTTTGTCAATTCATCTAATAAAAATGCTATGTAGTCATAGCACGCCCAAACAAGCATTTGACAAAACCCGACAAATATGTTGCAATAGACATCAAGGCGTACTGCACAAAAACGGTAGGCGGTTCAAATCTTCCTCCAGAGATGGAGGTGAGCAATATGAGCGTGGCAACAGTAGTAGCGATACTCAACTTAGTCATTAACATAGTCAGACTTGTTCTCGACATTTGCAATAAAAAAAGATAACCGCCCGACTACCACATAGGACGGTTATCACAACAAAATCGTTCATGGAGGAGAACCGCTTACAGCAGTGCGCCTCTTGTTATCTTAATTATACCACGCCGA
>OGNF01003573.1_pt1 | contig 10184 bp, 4 predicted proteins | sample 1573321 | NCBI WGS metagenome assembly OGNF01 (sample SAMEA2581911, study PRJEB24529) | metagenome | biome: Human gut stool | place: China | collected 2011
TATAGATGCCGCGGGGCAGCTCGGTGAGAGCGTCGCCCTTGGCTACGCCGTGGCGCAGCATCACACCGCCGGTGGTGTAGACATCTACGGGCGTCTCGTCGGTGATGCCCTGCTCTTCGGCAGCCACATCCTCAACCCCGGTCAGCACGTTCTGTTCCTCGAAATATACCCCGGAGCGTGTTGCACCGGTATTTTTGTTGAAATAGGCACGGTTGGCGGCAACGGTCATTGTGGCGTCGCTGTCGTTGAGACGGAACAGCTGCGCGTAGTCGGTCTGCTCGAGGTGGTAGTGGCCGGGAGCGGCCGAAGCACCTTCGATGGTACCTGTCAGCACGCCGTTGGGGTCATTGTAGAGGTTCTTGTAGTTTGTGGGATATCCGGTAAACTCGTAAACCTTGGCGGCTGCGGTTTCCTCTGCCGTGGTGGCCACGCGGCGGGGAGTGGGTGCGGAGTAAAGCTTATCTACTTCTTCGGCCTCACTCTGGTGCGGAGGCTTGGGGGCGTTGGGGTTGTTTACAAGATATGGAACGTTGGCCTGGAATTGAGTGGAGGGAGTCCCATCGTATTCAATGATGTGAACATCGTATGAGCCGCGTTTTTCGGAAACAGCGGTATAATCGTGGAATCCGGTTGCAACGTAGGCGTGAACGTCAGATGGAACCTCTGCTTGGAAAGGAAGAATTGCGGTGTTCCATTCGTTGGGGAACTTCAGCTTGATAGTCTCCGGCTGAGCGTTGTCGCCGTAGTATGTCAGGCGGATGTTGTCGAGATAGAAAGATGTCTGAGAGGTTTTGGAATCATTACGCTGGAACTGCAGTGTAATTGTCCCGGCGTCTGTCACAGTCAGGTCAAATTCCTGTTTGCCGTTGTCAGCGCTTGAACGGAAATAAATGCCGGCTTTCTCTACGTCGTTTGCACCTGTTGTCATCCCGGTGGGCGTGTAGCCAGTAATTGAGCCTGTACGATTGGTGGTTCCGTCGTTGATTGAATAGCTTACATCCTGGTTGGAGGCCAATGCCTGGAAATAAAGTTTGTATTTTCCTTTAGGCAGGCCGGTGACCGAGCCGTTTACAGTAAACTTAGTCGTGCTGCCGTCACCCCATCCCCATCCGGAGATGCCACTGGGTTTTTGATCGTTGTAAACGCGGTACATACCACCCTGCCAAACGGCCGTTTGACCTGGATGTGCATTACTGCCCACGCCTGATGTGGTCCACTTGCTGTTATCGGAATCGCCGTTGCCGAAGCTATAGGCGGGAACGAGGAAAGTGGCATCCATTCCGCGGTCGGGATTGCCCTTCTGGGCAAGTTCGGCCAGACGCTCTTCATAGCTTATGAGCTCCCACATCTGGAAAGTGTCATTCTGGTCGTAGTCAGCAGGGTCAACCCAATATTCCGGACGGTCGAAGTAATCGCTTGAGCCATTGTAGCTGAAGGCTTTCAGGGCTTTCCCTGTGTCAGTGTCGGTGAAGTAGTATACGGTACGGCCTTCGTAAGAACCCGATGTCATCTGCAATGCGGTTCCCGCTCCGTCGAGATAATACTGTCCATAGGGTGTATCGCCCCCTTTCTCTTTTGCTTCCAGTTTCCCGAATGTAGTGCTGAAGGTATAGACATCGGTTCCGCCGGCAGCTTCAAATTCCACTGCGTGACCTGCGTAGTTGGCCACTGCGTGAGCGCCCCAGTTGGCACCTCCGCCGAAGTACTGATACATTGAGGATGCGTCGCTGGCACCGACGTTGCGTAGGAAGAATTTCTGACCTTTATAGGGGTTGTCAGTCACGGGATTCCAGTCTTTGGTCTCGTCGATGGCATAACGCACTACGGGGGCTTCTTCACCGCCGGTGAAGTTGTTGGCGATAATCGAATAGACGAGTTTGTCGCCCTCGATTGTATCGTAGCGGTCGCTGGAGTTATGCTTCTTGGTTGATGTGCGAAGTACGTAATCGGAGAAGAATACGCCGAGAGGGCCACGGCCGAGATTTGCGTCAATGTATTTGCGAATCTCCGGATTCATCACGCTTGCGCCTCCCTTGTAGCCGTTGGTGTTGTCGGAAGTCGACGAACTGCCTGAATTATCGATTGAGGTGAAATTCATCACCCATTCTGATTTAAAGTAGCCTTTTGCTTCCATTACCTCGTTGGGCGTTTTCTGCGCCTGCGAGAAGTTGATCAGATTCTTGCAGTGGTCCAGTTTTGTGTCGCGTACGGCGTCGTCGCCTTCCGAAATGTCCTGAACGTGCAGTTTGGTCGAAAGTTCGGCATTGAGCTCGTTGGTGATTATGGCCGGGTTCTTCTCGTCGACGAAGTTGGTGTCCCAGTTGGTGATGCGTGCCTGCTTGTCGAGATGCACGAAATCAATGCGGTCGCGCAGGAAAAGCACCATTTTGCCGCGTGCCTGTTCTACCGTAAGGTTCGGGTTGAACTCTACGACGTATTGGCCGTATTGGGTTTCAAATAGCTGCTTCATCAAGGCGTTGTAGTTAGCCTGGTCGCTCGAGCTGTCGGAAGCTCCGATCAGACCGCTCATGCTCGGTGCCTCGCCGGAACGGTAGATATTGCCGCGGAAGAAGTGTACGATGAAGAATTCCGAGGGATGCTGTTGGAGGAAGTATACCATGTCGGCAACAGCTGCCGCAAGCGTCTTTTCTGTCTGGGCCAGACCATGGTTGCAGTAGAGCGTATTGCTGTAGAGGCCGGGTCGCAGGTCGATGCCGCGTATGCCGCGGTCCATCTGTTCGCGCATAGTTACCGCCTGAGTGGTCGACGATGCCGGGCCGTTGGCTACGCTCGAAACCCAGTTGTCTTCGCCGGTGGCGAAGTCGTGGGCGCCGGGGATGGAGACGTGGGCCACAAACATGTTGTCGGGAAGGTCGGCCATCCAGCTGGCGGCTTTGTCAGTGGTAGCATTCTGCAGTCCGCCGGCGCGGGTCCAGGTCTTGTCCCAGGTTACACCCAGATAGTCGTCGGTGTAGTCGGCACCGCCCCAGGTGTTGTAGGCGTGGCAAAGCGTCGGCGTTGCCATGGCCATTGCAATCAATGGAAAGTAAAGTCTTTTCATTTTAGGCAATTGTTAGATTTTTCGGTAAAAGATATTATAATTTGTTAGTTATCATTTGATTGGAAGTCATAAGGTTGATTCCGTGGTCGCGCGGGAGCGCGCATCGGATTTCGGGTAGCGAAAGTAAGCAAGTCGGCGAGGGGGCCATAGCGGTCCGGACTGTTCCCACAGGCCGGTGCCATGTTTTATCCAGACAATATAAAATCTTAAGTCACAGCTTTATAGGGAGCGCCCCTCGTCTTGCTAACTTTATCTACTTTTTTACATTATACTTCTGGCAACGCCCAGCACAGGGCATTGACTGTCGGCAAATTTATACAGAAATTAGCACTTTTACCCCCCCCAATCGTTAAAGCTTGTTAATCGTGTGTAATTTTAACACTTTTTGTCGGCTTGTGATAGCCGCCCCCATCCGGATGGAAACTGCCTGCCGAGGTCGTTAGGGGCTTTAAAGTCCTTAGGGTCCTTACTTAAAGTCTTTAGGGCTCTTAAGGACCTTAGCGCCAGGTGTGGAAATTTAAGAATGGGTGCAAAAAAGCGGGGCGCCCGTTTGGGGGCGTCCCGCCTTATGAAAGTCGTAAAAAGTTTAGTAGCGGAGGGCGATGGTGAGCGCGGTGGCGCTCTGCCAGTTGGCGACGGTCAGGCGCAGGGTGCGCGTAGCGGCGTCGTAGCGGCGCGTGGCCTTGAGTTTCAGAGTTTTGCCTTCCTTGCCCGGCGCGGCCTGGGAGGCGCTGACGGTGCGCGGGTTGGCCACGTTGTGGATGGTATAGCTTATGGTGCGTCGCTCGGGAGCGCCGTCGTAGCTGCCGCTTACCGAGGCGCCGAGGCGGATGGCATCGGTAGTGCGGTCGGCGGCGAAGTCGATGAGCTGATACTGGCCGCGGTCGATGGTGTGGGTAGAGGTGCGGTCGTCGTCGAACATAGTGAATGCCGACTGTTCAACTCCCTCGGCGGGATAGTAGTCCACGCTGATGTGCGAGGGGTCGTAGCCGAGGGTGTTCTCCATCGGGTAGTCGGCCTTGGGGATAAGCGCTCCGGCGCGCACGAACATCGGGAGCACTGCGAGCGGCGCGCTCACGGTCAGCGTGGTATCTCCTGCGATGGCTCCGTCGGCGGGGCTGTTGGCGTTGATCCAGATCCCTTCGGGCAGGCGCACACTGCGCGAGGTGGCGCCGGCCTCCATCACCGGGGCGATGAGCACGTCGCGCCCCCAGAGGTATTCATCCTCCACATCGGCATAGCGTTCGGGCTGAGACGCATACATCCCGATTGGGCGCACGAGCGGCATCCCCTTGGCGGCGTTCTCGTAGGCGATGGTGTAGTTGTAGGGGAGCCAGCGGTAGCGCTCGCGTATCAGCGGCAGGATGATAGCCTCCTGATCGGGATAGAGGTATGGCTCGGCGAATTTCTGGGCGTGGGTGCGCAGTATGGGTGAGAAGGTGCCGAGCTGTAGCCAGCGCACGTATAGCTCCGGGTCGTAGGGGTGCGCCTCGTCGATGGCGAAGCCGCCCACGTCGTGGCTCATGTAGCCCAGACCGCTCAGCGAAGAGTTGAGCATGATCTTGACCTGCGGCTGCAGGCCGCCCCACGAGCGGCTCACGTCGGTGCTCCAGGGGTATACGCTGTAGCGCTGGAGGCCTACCGTGCCGCCGCGCATCATCGTCATAAGGCGCGTGTCGGGATATTCCTCGGCGAAGAGATCGTAGACAATCCGGCTCCAGTCGTTGCCGTAGAGGTTATGGTAGAGGCGGTTGCTCAGGCCGTTGGCGTGAATCATACCGTCGGGGTGTACCTCCGGTTCGCCCAGATCGCCCCACCAGCCGGTTATTCCGCTGTCGGTGAGCTGCTTGTAGCGGCCGCGCAGCCAGGCGCGCGTCTCGGGGTTCGATACGTCGAGCATACCCCCTTCGCCTACCCATATTTTAACCTCCTTGGTGTTGCCGACGCTGTCGAGGCCGAACATATGGCGCGAGTCGAGATGGCGGTAGTTGTCGATGCCGCGGCTGTTACGGAGCACGTAGGGCTGCGAGATTGCTACGAGGTTCACGCCTTTCTTTTTAAGGCCGCGGAGCATCCCCGTGGCGTCGGGCCACTGCTCTTTGTCCCAGGCCAGTCGGCCCATATCCTGCTCCTTGCCGTACCAGTAGAGGTCGAGCACTATGCCGTCGAGCGGATACCCCTTGGATTTCAGCGTGTTGACCACCGAGTCGGTCTCCTCCTGGGTCTTATAGCCGTATTTCGAGGTGATGTAGCCCAGACTCCAGAAAGGTGCGAGGTCCTGGCGTCCGGTTATTTCGGTGAGTTCGCCGGCAATCCCCTCGAAGCCTGCGGGAGAGCTTACGAAATAGTAGCTTACAGGGTAGAGGGCTGTGGTGGCATACTCCACCGGATTCCCGGCCACCATCTCGGCCTCGGCGTAGTCGTCGACCACCACGGCATAGCCCTTGGGCGAGATGATCAGAGGCATGGTGATGTTCATCTGCGAGATGCGTGGGTCGCCCTGAGTGTAGCCGTAGTTCTGGCGGTTGTACATCACTAAAGTGTCGCCGGCGAGGTTGAGCGAGTGGCCGCGCTCGCCCGCGCCGAAGAATGCGCGCGAGGCGTCGAGCGGAATGAGGTTCATTGTGCGCCGGCCACGGGAATCAGAGCCGCGTCGGCCGTCGTCGTAGAGGCCGCGTCCGCGCGAGCCGTTGATTATCAGTTCGCCGGCGTCGTTGAGCGTCGCCGTAAGCCCATTGGCAGTGGCGAGCGTGCGACCGGCGGGAGTGTCGGAGACAGTCGCCTTAGGAGTGTCGGAGGGGGTCAGAAGGGTGCGCGAAGCCGGGGCCGGAGCCTCGAACGCGGCGCGGTTGTCGACGCGCAGTATATTGTCGGTCACGGCTGTAACCGTAATTTCACGTCCTTCGGGCGTTGTGGCGGCGATGCTCGGGCGGTTTTCGGCGCCATATGCCGCCATAAAAGCGGGCAGAGCGAGCGCCAGGAGAGCGGTTTTCAGAAAAGTCATAGTTCGGATGGACAAGGTAAGAAGTGAATGTAAGTAAGCGGGTTGGGGGAGAGGAGGAAAGCCATGCGGCTGCCTCGGCGGCGCGTTTGCCGGCCGGGCAGCCGCATGGTTAAGGGATATAAGGGTCAGATAGCCGCGATGCGGGCTATATATTTGCCGATTATGTCGAACTCAAGGTTGACCGTAGAGCCTATCTCGATTTTGCCGAAGTTGGTGTGTTCGAATGTGTAGGGAATGATGGCGACACGGAAGGAGCTGGGCGTGGAGTCGCACACCGTCAGGCTCACGCCGTTGACGCATACCGAGCCTTTCTCTACGGTGAGATACCCCTGGCGCGCCATTTCGGGCGACACCTCGTATTCGAACTTGAAATACCGGCTCCCCTCCACCTCCTCGATGTCGGTGCAGCGGGCGGTGCAGTCCACGTGGCCCTGCACGATGTGGCCGTCCAGACGGCCGTTCATCAGCATGCAGCGCTCCACGTTGACCAGGTCGCCCTCCTTCAGCAGCCCGAGGTTGCTGCGGCGCAGGGTCTCCTCGATGGCGGTAACGGTATAGGTGCCGTCGGCGATGGATACCACCGTGAGACACACGCCGTTGTGGGCTACCGACTGGTCGATTTTCAGCTCGTCGACAAACGAGGCGCGCAGCGTAAGGTGCACGTTGCCGTCCTGGCGTACGGCGGCCACAACCGTGGCCGCTTCTTCAACAATTCCGGAAAACATAATTAGCGGGTTGTGGCTCAGTCGGCCATGTTGTGGAATACGTTCTGCACGTCCTCGTCTTCTTCAAGTTTCTCGAGAAGTTTATCAATCGATTCGCGCTGCTCGTCGGTCACCTCCTTCACGTCGTTGGGGATGCGCACGAATTCAGTCGAGAGGATTTCAAAGCCGTTGCCTTCGAGATACTGTTGGATGTTGGCATACTCCTCGAAGGGGCCGTAGAGCACAATCGAATCCTCGTCGGCTTCGAGTTCGTCCACGCCGTAGTCGATCAGCTCGAGTTCGAGATCTTCGAGGCTCATGTCGGCCTTGGGCTGGATTTTGAGCATCACCTTGTGGTCGAACAGGAATGTGAGCGAGCCCTGGGTGCCGAGCGAGCCGCCGTGTTTGGTGAAGTAGGAGCGCACGTTGGCCACGGTGCGTGTATTGTTGTCGGTAGCGGCTTCTACGAAGATGGCGATACCGTGAGGGCCGTATCCCTCGTAGGTGATTTCCTTATAATCCTTGGCGTCCTTGTCAGTAGCTTTCTTGATGGCGCGTTCCACGGTGTCCTTCGGCATGTTTTCAGCCTTGGCGTTCTGCATCAGGGCGCGGAGGCGCGGGTTGGTCGAAGGGTCGGGGCCGCCGGCCTTCACGGCTATGGTGATTTCCTTACCGATGCGGGTGAACGTGCGGCTCATATTGCCCCAGCGTTTCAGCTTTCTTGCTTTGCGATATTCAAATGCGCGTCCCATAGGGGTTATGTATTTTTATTTGTGAGTATTGTTACTGATATGTCGGATATGACTTATGTAGCTGATGTATGTTTGACGGATGTGACGGAATGTCCGGTCAGCCGTCAGCGGAGTTCGGCGCCCAGGCGCGTCTGCAGGTTCTTGATGATCTTGGCCATGGTGGCGTCGATCTGCTTGTCCTGGAGGGTGCGTTCGTCGTCCTGAAGGGTCATAGAGATGGCGTACGACTTTTTCCCCTCGGGGAGGTTCTTCCCCTCGTATACGTCGAAGAGCTCTACCGAGCGGAGCAGCTTGCGCTCGCTTTCGCGCACGGTGGCCTCTACCTGGGCCATCGTGACGCCCTTGTCGAGCAGCAGGGCCAGGTCGCGCTTCACGGGGAGCGTCTTGGGCAGCGGGGTGAATTCCACCTTTTTCTTGAGTGCCAGGCGCACAAGTGCATCCCAGTCGAGCTGCGCGTAGACCACGGGCTGACGCACGTCGGCCTTGGCGAGTACGGCTTTGGATACAAGACCCATTTCGCCGAGCTGTTTGCCCGAGCGCGTGGCGATTGTAAGATACGCGGAGAAGATGTCGCAACCCTCGCCCTTGGCAACTGTGATTTCGCGCTCGGAGATGCCGAGGCGGGCGAAGATGTTGGCCACGTGGCCCTTGAGGTCGAAGAATGTGGCCTCGCGGGCGGCCACGCTCCAGTTGCCACGGTTGGCATTGCCGGTGAGCCAGAGGGCCAGACGAGCCCCCTCGCTGTAGGGCGCGAGTGGAGCCTCGGCGGTCGACTCAACATCGGGGCGCATCGAGTAGACGTTGCCGAATTCGTAGAAGGCCAGCGAGTCGGCGCGGCGGTTCACGTTGTGGGCAATCGATTCGAGGCCGCCGAAGAGCAGTGTCTGCCGCATCACATTGAGGTCGTTGCTCAGCGGGTTGAGCAGCTTTACGCAGTGGTCGGCGGGATAGGCCTTGAGGTCGGCGTAGTAGGCCTCGGCGGTGAGCGAGTTGTTGAGTATCTCGTGGAATCCGGCGCCGGTGAGCTGGTCGGAGATCAGGCGCGTGAGGTCGTCGGATTCGTTGGCTATCGTGGTGAGCTGCAGCGCGGAGTGAACGGTGTCGTTGATTTCCACGTTGTTGTAGCCGTAGATGCGGAGTATGTCCTCGACCACGTCGCATGGGCGCTGCACGTCCACGCGATAGGTCGGCACGAGCAGGTGGAGCGTATCGCCGTCGCGACCGGTGGTCTCGATTTCGAGCGAGCGCAGTATCGCGGCCACGGTTTCTTCGGGAATCTCCTTGCCTACGAGGCGCCGCAGATAGTCGAGACTGAGGTCTACCTTGAAGGGTGCGACCGGTTCGGGGTAGATGTCGACGGGTTCGCCGCAGATTTCGCCTCCGGCAAGCTCCTTCACCATCAGGGCGGCGAGCTTCAGGGCGTAGAGTGTGGCGTTGGGGTCGAGGCCGCGCTCGTAGCGGAACGAGGCGTCGGTGCTCAGACCGTGGCGGCGCGCCGAGCGGCGTATGCGCGTGGGGTTGAAGTATGCGCTTTCAAGGAATATGTCGGTGGTCTGCTCGGTCACGCCCGAATTTAGGCCGCCGAACACTCCGGCGATGCACATCGGCTTCACGGCGTCGCAGATCATCAGGTCGGCCTCGTTGAGCTTGCGCTCCACGCCGTCGAGCGTGGTGAAAGGCGTTCCCTCCGGGCATGTGCGCACCACTATGCGTCCACCCTCAATGGCCTTTAGGTCGAAGGCGTGCATGGGCTGGCCGATGCCGTGGAGTATGTAGTTGGTAATGTCTACGATATTGTTGATTGAGCGCACGCCGATGGTTTCCAGGCGGTCGCGCAGCCACTGAGGCGACGGGGCCACCTTCACGCCGCGGATTGTAAGACCCGAGTAGCGCGGAGCACCCTGCAGGTCGACAACCTCCACTTCTATGGCGCCGTCGGCGCGGTCGGGGCGGAAGGCATCCACGGCGGGGCGGCGCACCTCCTTGTGGTCAAGATGGCAGTCGAGATATGCGGCCAGGTCGCGCGCCACGCCGAAGTGCGAGGCGGCGTCGATGCGGTTGGGGGTCAGGTCAACCTCCATTACGTAGTCGCTCGTAAGGTTGTAGTATTCGGCTGCGGGGGTGCCGGGTGCCGGAGCCTTGTCTGCGGGAATCACGATGATGCCGTCGTGGGAGCTGCCCACGCCGATTTCATCCTCGGCGCATATCATGCCCAGCGACTCCACGCCGCGGATTTTCGAGCGCTTGATCTGAAATTCGTTGTCGCCGTCGTAGAGCGTGGTGCCGACGGTGGCCACTACTACGGTCTGCCCTGCGGCCACGTTGGGGGCGCCGCAGACTATCTGCGTCGGCTCGCCCGTGCCGAGGTCCACGGTGGTGATGTGCAGGTGGTCGCTGTTGGGATGCTCCACGCAGGTGAGCACCTTGCCGATCACAACTCCTTTCAGGCCACCCTTTATCGATTCCACTTCCTCAAGGCCGTCCGTCTCCAGGCCTATCGAGGTAAGTGCCTCCGTGGTCTTTTCCGGACTGAGGTCAATCGGAAGATAATCCTTTAACCAATTGTAAGATATATTCATCGGTGTAACTGATTTTGAAGTCATTTAAGCTTTTTCTTCGAAAAGAATTTGAGACTGTTTTTGAGCGGATTTAACCCGAAATTG
>OGNF01003575.1_pt1 | contig 10182 bp, 11 predicted proteins | sample 1573321 | NCBI WGS metagenome assembly OGNF01 (sample SAMEA2581911, study PRJEB24529) | metagenome | biome: Human gut stool | place: China | collected 2011
ACAGGAGCGATAACTCCTTAAACCGTTATATCACTCACCTCCGTCACTTTGTCCATCCAGCCGTTCATTATCACTGCCGGAGAGTGGGTGGTCAGGATTATCTGCACATTGGGGTTCAGCTCTATTATCATGTCTATCAGACGCTGCTGCCAGTCGATATGCAGGCTCACCTCCGGCTCGTCCATGAAAAGAATGTACGGCTGCGAATCTTCGATGAGCACCGTTAGCAGTATTACAAGCATCTGCTTCTCACCGCTCGACAACTGATAAGGAGTTAGTTCCTCACCTATCTGCGTGAAAAGAATCTCGTTCTTGGTACGTATCAGACGCTTGCCGGTGGCAGCAAACAGTTTGTCTATCATATCCTGAAACCGGCTCTTGGGGGCCGACAGTTCCGTTGCCTTCAGCGGGCCTTCGGGACCGCCGTTCTGCAGCGCCTCGATAATGCGGTTGCCTATGTTCACCTGATAGTCAAGATACTTGCGCTGAAGCTGATACAACTGCCAGTCGAGTTCGGTGGTCACCGAAGCATCGACCATTTTGTTCATCACATCACCCGACATAAGCGGACGGTCGAAACTGCGTATCACGTCATAACGAATCCGTATGGCATCATCCGGCATCACCTTCATCCGCACTCCAGGAATACGGTTGCTGGCAAACTCGCCCCCCTGCATAAGTCCGCGCACCACCCTGTTGAGTATGGTGCTCTTGCCCACGCCGTTGATGCCGCTGAGAATGTTCACCTTGGGGTCGAGCGTCCACCGTATATGCTTCATACCGCTCCACAGCGAATCAATCTCAATCTCCTCTATGTATTCTGCATATTTCATAATATCGGTATTTTAGTTTTCTGTCAGCAAATATAACCATTTTATTCGACAAACCGCCATGCCGTATGCGTATTTTTTGTAATTTTGCACCCGATTTATACAAACATACATTTTTTTGTTTTATGGATAACAGAAACACCCGACCGCTCATTGCGCATCTGAGCATTTTTCTGGCATGCGCCTTTTGGGGACTGATGGCCCCTCTCGGCAAAGATGCCATGACACACGGCATAACCGGTATCGACATGGTAACCTTCCGAGTTTGCGGTGCAGCCATACTATTTTGGGTAACATCGTTTTTCACACGACGTGAGCACGTCACCCGGCGCGACCTCATGCTATTTCCCCTGGCGGGCATTTTCGGACTGGTGTGCAATCAGTGCTGCTACACCATCGGCCTGAGCATCACCTCACCCATCAATGCCAGCATCGTAACAACCTCAATGCCTATCTTCGCAATGATTCTGGCTGCCCTCATCCTCAAAGAACCCATCACAGGCAAGAAAGCCACAGGTGTGCTCATGGGATGCAGCGGTGCTCTGATACTTATACTGACCTCTGCTGCCGCCACCAGTGACAAGGTGGGCGACATACGCGGCGACCTGCTCTGCCTCTTTGCCCAATTCTCTTTCGCACTCTACCTCTCGCTGTTCAACCCGCTTGTGCGCCGCTATTCAGTGTTCACCGTCAACAAGTGGATGTTCACATGGGCGGTAGCCTTCATCCTGCCGTTCTCGTTCGGTCATGTGGCGGCCATACCATGGGCCTCCGTACCCACTTCGACATGGCTCGAAACGGCATACGTGGTTGTAGTAGGCACGTATCTGAGCTACATTCTCACAATGATAGGCCAGCGCACGCTACGCCCTACGGTGGTGAGCATATATAACTATGTGCAGCCGCTCGTCTCGGTAACCGTCAGCGTGCTCACCGGCATCGGCGCTTTCCGTTGGAGTCACGGTCTGGCCGTGATGCTGGTGTTCTCGGGCGTGTGGCTCGTTACGAAGTCGAAAAGTAAAAGGGACATGGAAAATTTGTAATTGAAAATTAAGAATTGAGAATTGAAAGTTGAGAATTGATAATTATGATTACCACTGTTATTGGCAGGATTGATAATTATGATTACCGCCGTTGTCTCCGTTTTACATTATGTAATGGGGCGCATGGCAATATCAGTCTTTCCTTTATGCTGCAAATCATAATTTTCAATTCTCAACTTTCAATTTGTCTAATTTGCCCTCTCAGAGGAATGGTGGCAGCCATGGGCGGGGCAGGCGTGTTGCAGTTGTTTATAATAATATTATATGTAGAGAGAGTATGTGTGTTGGTTTTTCTGCAACCGCTCTTCTGCCTCTCGTCCGCCGGCTGTCCCCTGTCCTCTCGGGAGCCTCTTCACAGAGGTGTGCTCACGCTTCTTCTGCGTCTTTTCTGTATTCCAGTATGTCACCCGGCTGACATTCGAGTGCGTTGCATATGGCATCGAGTGTGGAGAATCTCACCGCCTTGGCCTTGCCTGTCTTCAGTATGGAGAGGTTGGCGGGTGTCAGCTCTATCTTTGTGGCCAAATCGCCCAGCGATATTTTGCGGCGGGCCATCATCACGTCGAGATTTACTATTATTGGCATATCAGTATCTTTTTTTATTGTTTGTGTTAATGTGTCTGTTGTCGTTTGCGTCTCAGATTGTCAGCTCCTGCTCTTCGCGCATCTGCAGGCCGCGGGCAAACACCTCGCCCATTATCATGGCGGCTATGCCGATGCCGAGCAGCAGTATGTTTTCGCTCACTCCGCTGAACCAGTCCACCATATAGCCCTTGGGAGCGAATATGTTGGTGGCGGCAGCGTATTCAGCCAGGTTGGCTGCCACGGTCATCACGAAAGCCACGGTGATGGATATTCCCATGCGGCGGAGCATCTTGACGTTCTTCCACTCGAAAATCTCGTTGCGGCGGACGTTTCTGATAAATCTCACCAGATAGCAGATGAAGAAGATGTAGGCTGCGGCGCATATCACTCCTGTCACGTTTGTGGCGATGCCTGTCGCCGAAGAACTGTTGCCTGTGTTTTTTACAAAAGCTATGCTCTTGACGGGCATTATGGGCGTTTGTTCGCCCGTGACGGTGTTTTCTATGGTGGTCTCGTTTATACCCGTTATGAAGTCATTGGGTATCAGCGTGAGTGCGCACATGCTGTACTTTTCATTGTCGAACACTTCGATGTTCTTTTTCATCTTCATCATTTCCTCTTTGGACATGCTTGTCATTTTTGACGCAATCTTGTAGGTTATCACTCCTGTGTAGGCAATACTGCCGGCCACATAAAGAATTATCACTGCCACCATGCTCATGCAAAGGATGTTGAACTTCTTTTTCATTGTCTTTTTTTGTTTTTGTTGTTTGTTGATTTGGTTTTGGGTCTCTCGTGCGTTCCTTTCGGATTGCTGTTTTTTCGTTTTATGATAAACATTTATCGTTATTCGATATTGCAAAGATATGGCAAATATAAACAACTGTCAAACAGATAATTCCTATATACATATAGATAGAATCTATATTTAAACGATCAACAGGAAGACATGCGATAGAACTTAGGTTTCTATTTACCCAATTTAAACTTATATCCTGCGGTAAGAGCCAAGGTATGGTAATTCGCCTCGATAGATCCTCCCTTATACTCTTTACCTAACGATACATCATAGCCAAAATTGATAAAGCATTGTTTTATTTCCACACCTACAGTGGAACTTATACCCCAATCAAAAGCACGAAGCCCTTCACAGGGATCATGGGTATAAAACTTAGCGGATTCTTCCGAAGCGACAGACCATCCCCCGAACATTCCTTTATCCAATACGCTTACGGCTATATAAGGGCCTACTCCGACATTCAAACGAATATCCTCAGCTAATTTGAACGATAAATTAGCCATAATCGGTAATTGCAAGAAATTTCGTGTCACCTTATTTGAGTAATCATACGCATATCCATACGGATCATAAGTAGGTCCCGGCACAGTCCACCAATAATGCCCATATCCATATCCGGGGAATTGGTCATTACTATATCCCCTTTGCGTATAATACAAACCTGACTTCAGAGAGAGAAATTCCGGCTTCAACTGATATTCCACTCCTACCCCAATCTTCCAACTCGGTTTCCAATCAACCATTGGACCCGCCTTCATCACTGTCATACCCGCTTCCGGAACTACCGACCACTGGGCTTGTACCGATACTACACCCAGCATTAACACCATCGCAAATAATACAACTCTTTTCATATACTTTTTATTTTGATAAAATAATCGAACGATATATATGAATAAGACATGAAACAATAAAAAACCCCTATTGGCACCAACAGAAAAAGGCCGGAATCACTTCCGACCTTCTCCAAACGCAATGAATCACCTTTTTTACTTCTTGCAATCGCAAGTTAAATATGCTACTAACATCCAAACCAACTTCTCTTGTTCTTTCAGATAATCACTCATCAAAGCGACCGTAGCCTCATCTCCCGCCCCGGATGCCAAGGAAAGAAGTTTACGCTCCTCACCAATCAGCAGGCCATAGGTATCGAGAATATGTTTCAATGCCTCGTCACCACAGGATACGCCTGATACCTCTTTTACACGGGCTACTTTCAGGTACTCGCTGAACTTGTTCTCCGGCTCGCCTCCCAACATCAGGATACGTTCCGCCAACTCGTCAACCTTCTCGGCAGCGTTGTTGTACATATCCTCGAATTTACCATGAAGAACGAAGAAACCGTGTCCCTTGATATTCCAGTGGAAACCACGAAGGTTCGTATAAAATACTTGGTAGTCCGCCAATAATTGTTTCAAGCTTGCTACTACGTTACTTACCGCTGATGCGTCTAAATGGATATAATCTAATGTTTTCATAAAAACACCATACCTTTCTGTATCCGTTTACTGATACAGTTTTAGTATTTCCGGCAGGAAGAAAATATATACACTTATCTTGTCAAAATCATAAAAAAAAGCTATAATAAAAAGGTTAGAACCACTCATTTTGGAAGGAGGGATTTTGTGGCAGGAAAGCGGCGTTCCGGGAACGTAGTGAAGATGAAACGCAAAAATTCAAAAGTGACCGGTTTCTTTTTGATTCTTTTTGCCATATATATCCTTTTGCAGGGAACATTGTCCCTGACCAAAGATCATGTATCCATTTATGAGGTAACAGAAAAAAAGATTGCCGATGATAATCTGGTGAGGGGGATTATTATCCGGAATGAAAAACTGGTGAACAGCGATCAGGAGGGATATATTAATTATTATGTGGCAGATGGCACGAAGGTGGGAGCACGGACGAAGATCTATTCCATTGATCAGACCGGTCAGATATATAATCAGCTGGCCAATGCAGACACCGGAGAAATCAAGCTGAATGCACAGAATACCAGTGATATACGGAGTGAAATTTCTTCGTACAAGGCAGCCTACAGCATGTCAAACTTTGGCGAGACATATAATTTTAAATATAATCTGGACAATACGATCTCCGAGTTGACCAATGCCAGACTTCTGGACAATGTGACGAAGATTTTAAAGGAGCAGGGAGGAGAGAGTTCTTTTCAGTTTGGCAGCGCAGGGGAAAGTGGCATTGTATCCTACACCTCTGATGGGCTGGAAAATTTGGATATGAATACGATCACGGCGAAAACCTTTGAAAACACCTCAGATGATCCGAAACAGTTAAGAAAGACAGAATCTGTCAAAGCGGGATCACCGATTTATCGTCTGGTGACCAATGAAAGCTGGTCTGTTGTTTTTCCCTTGTCCAAAGAACAGTTTAAAAATATTCAGCAGGAAAAGACGGTGACGGTTACTCTGAAAAAGATTCAGGCAAAGGTAACACCGCAGGTTACGACTTTTACCATGGATGGCGGTTATTATGCCCGGATAGATCTTAAACGATACATGATTCAGTACATCAATAACCGTTATCTTGATCTGGAGATCAAGATGAATGATGAGGCAGGTCTCAAGATCCCCAAATCATCAATTTTGCAGAAGGAATTTTATAAGATACCGGCAGATTATGTGGTTACGGGACAGAGTGGAGATACAATAGTGAAGGCTGTATATAAAAAGAACGGGTCCGTGGATTATGAGCCGTGTGATACAACGATTCTTTCCTTTGATGATGGGACAAGCCAGGCTGAGGGAGAGGAAAAGAAAGAAAAATATTGTTATATTCCTGCGGATGATTTTAAAGCGGGAACAGAGATTTCCACAGATACTCTGGGTTCCAGTCTGTTCCGGCTGTCGGAAACAGAAAAACTGGATGGAGTGTATTGCTGCAATAAAGGCTATTGCGAGTTTCGTCCGGTAGAGATATCGTATCAAAATAATGAATACTGCATTATAAAAAAGAATACATCCGGCGGTTTATCCGCATATGACCATATTATTCTGGATCCAAAGGTGATCCGGGAGGATGATATTATTTACTAACATCGCAGGGGAGGACAGAAGATGGTTAAAGATAATTTAAAGATCGTAGAGGAGAATATTCGTCAGGCATGCCTGAGAGCCGGCAGAGATTTGTCGGAGGTGACATTGATCAGTGTCAGCAAAACAAAGCCGGTGGAGATGATCGAAGAGGCGTATGAGTACGGCAAAAGAGAGTTTGGAGAAAATAAAGCGCAGGAATTAAAGGAAAAATATGAGGTGCTTCCGAAGGATATCAGATGGCATTTTATCGGACATCTGCAGACCAATAAGATTAAATATATCATTGACAGGGCCTGCCTGATCCATTCGGTGGATTCTCTTCATCTGGCGGAAGCGATTGAGAAAGAATGTGTGAAAAGAGACACGGAGGCTGATATTCTGGTTGAGGTGAATGTGGCACAGGAAGAGTCAAAATTTGGTCTGAAGCTGGAGGATACCCTGGCGTTGGTACAGCAGATTTCCAGACTGGAGCATTTGCATATTAAAGGATTAATGACGATTGCTCCTTTTGTAGAGGATCCGGAAGAAAATCGTAGTATTTTTCGTCAATTAAAGCAATTGTCGGTTGACATTGGAGCAAAAAACATTGATAATGTTGATATGAGTGTTCTTTCTATGGGAATGACAGGTGACTATCAGGTTGCCATAGAGGAGGGTGCGACACACGTCCGTGTAGGCACCGGTATTTTCGGAGAGAGAAATTACGATATTAAATAAAAGAGATGTGAGGAGCATCGGGAGGTAAAGTTATGGCAAATCCATTAGGGAATCTATTACAGTTATTAGGACTCGGCGGCGACGAGGACTACGATGATGATTACTATGAGGATGATTTCGAGGACGATATTGATGAGGCAGAGGAGAGAAGCCTTCTGGCAGAGGAGGAGAGACGGCAGAGACGTTCTGAGCGTAAGAACAGCCGCAGATCTTCTTATGAGGAGGACGAGCCAGAGCCACAGCCTGCACCGGAGCCAAGACGCACTTCGGTAAGAACCGCGTCCAATAAGGTGGTACCGATCCGTACAACGGCCAGGGGTCTGGAGGTATGTATCTGCAAGCCGAAGAATTTTGGGGATTCCACGGATGCATGCGAGATGCTTCTCCAGGGTCGGGCTGTCGTTGTCAATCTGGAGGGAATTGACATTATGGAAGCACAGAGGATCATGGACTTCATTTCCGGCTGTATCTTTGCTATTTCCGGTAAGATGCATCAGATTTCCAGATATATATTTATATTCTCGCCAGAGAGCGTGGATATTTCGGGGGACTATCTGGAGCTGTCCAGAGATGATGAATTTGGGATTCCGACATTAAATAAGGAGTTCTGATCATGCAGTTGATAATATATACCTTTCAATGTTTTTTCATTGTCTTGGATGTGGTCGTGCTACTTTATTTGTTAAGAAGCTTTCTGGTATTATTTCCGTTTGGAGATTATATTGTGAGATTTCTGGCGGTATTGATGACACCCATGTGGTATCCTATGCAGTGGCTGATAAAGCACTCTATATTATGTACTGCAAAGTTTGATCTTTGTCCCTATCTTTTGATAGTGGTATTGACTTATTTACAGGGACTTTGTTCCCGTATTATGAACATTTTATAAATTTCAGAGGAGGGAAATTGTATGCTTACACCGATTGACATTCAAAATCATGTACTGAAATCCACCATGGGTGGATACAACAAAAAGGAGACAGATGATTTTATTGAATCGATCCAGGCCAGCTATGAACAGCTTTACAAGGAGAACAGTGATCTCAAAAAGAAGATTACAACGCTGAGTGAGGGTATTCAGTATTATAAGCAGATGGAGGGGACACTGCAGAAAACACTGGTACTTGCGGAGCAGACAGCGTCTGAGACACTGGAGACATCCAAAACAGCTGCTGCACAGGTTGAGAAGGAGTCCAGAGCAAAAGCGGAAGTAATGCTTCGTGAAGCAAAGTCCCGTGCAGACGGTCTTGTGGCAGATGCACAGGAGAAGGCAAATAAGCTGACCAGAGAGTCCGAGGAGAGAGCAGCAACATTAAAGAAAGAGTCTGAGGAGACAGCTGCAGCACTGAAGAAGGAGTCTGAGGAGAAAGCAGAAACATTGACCAGAGAGTCTGAGAGAAAGGCCGAAACTGTCACCAGAGAAGCGGAGGAAAAGGCAGAGACTGTTACCAGAGAGGCAGAGGAAAAAGCCAGAAAGGTCACCAGAGAGGCGGAGGAAAAAGCAGATCGTCTGGAAAGAGATTCCCAGAGAAAGGCAGACGATCTGGTAGCGGAAGCAGAGAAAAAAGCGGACAATATTATGTATAATGCCAAAGAGCGTGCAGATCGCATTATGGCAGATACTAAAGCATCTGCTGATAAAGTGATCAGCGATACCCGTGAGAAGACAGAGGAGAAGCTTGCAGAGTCCGGTAAACAGCTGTCTGAGCTGACAGATATTGTACGGAAGCTGATGGGAAGTTATGATAATTATAAACAGCAGTTTAAGGATATGTTAAATATGCAGCTGGAGCAGCTTGACAAGGAGGAAGAAAAGTTAAATACTACCGGTTTGGAGGATCTTCTGGAATCCCAGCAGGTAAAAATGGTTGAGGAGCAGGCTGCAGCCAAGCAGAGTGTAGATGATATGGAGGAGCATACAAAGGAATTAGATCTTCCGGTGGAGGATACTGCTCCGGAGAGGGAAGATGTCCAAGAAGAAAATGACATTCTTGCAGGAGGTCTTTCTGCAGAGGTTTCAGAGGAGCCGGTAGAGGAAAAAGCAGAAAAATTATCCTTAGATATTGATACTCCGGCTACAGAGGATATTGCAACCGGTATTCACGTATCTGCGGAGGAGGCTGTGGCATATACAGCACCGGAGACTGTAGAGGAGGAGAAGGAAGAAGCACCTGTAGAGGATGATATCAAGTCAAAGCTTGATGAGATTGATTCGATTGCATCAGAGGCATTGAATGAAATGAAGAAGGAGTCATCAGAGGATCCGTTTAATTCAATAAATAGTATGCTGGGAACCTCTTATGATGATTTTGTCCCTGCCAATAAAGACAACACAGAAGCTGCTGAGGAGAATCCTGTCGTAGAACAAGCAGCGGTATCTTCTGAGACGCCGGTAACGGTAGCTGCAGACAATGATACAAAGGCAGAGGAAAGTGCAGAGAAGCCTGCAGAGCAGAAGGAAATTCCACCGACAACAACAGATGAGCTCCCAACGGTACAGGAGACATATGATGCAGAAACTTATGTAACCAATGAGACATATTTTGGCTCAGCAGACAATATGACATATTCGATTCCTGATCCGGTGCCGGCAGCAACAGAAGAACCTGCCCAGATTAAGGCAGAGCCAGTTGAGGATACCGCCGAGGCAGTGACGGCAGCAGAAGCTGTTCATGAAATCCCAATGCCTGATTTTAGTAAGCTGGATGCTGTGGACAGTGCAGTCAGTGAGGAGCAGCCGGTAATACCTCATGCTGTTCCAATGCCGGACTTTAGTAAGCTGGATGTAAAGAAAGACGAAGAGCCGGATGTCAGTGCAGATCTTGATGCGATTGCGGCAGAAGCAATGGCAGCACTGGATGCAGAGAAAAAGAATACAACAGACGAGATACCAACGGTACAGGAGTCATATGATGCAGAAACTTATGTGACAAATGAGACATATTTCGGGTCAGCAGACAATATGACATATTCGATTCCTGATCCGGTTCCGGCAGAGGAAGAAAAGGCTGTGGAGGATGAGTTTGCCAGTGGTATCAGTGGCGTGGATCCTACAGCGAATGGAGCAATTCCACCGGCTCCGGGTGAGTTATTTACTGCACCAAGCGAGTTTGATAATGTTCCGGCTGCGGATGATGAGTTTGCCGTAACAAAGC
>OGNF01003576.1_pt1 | contig 10181 bp, 8 predicted proteins | sample 1573321 | NCBI WGS metagenome assembly OGNF01 (sample SAMEA2581911, study PRJEB24529) | metagenome | biome: Human gut stool | place: China | collected 2011
GACTGTAGTGCTGAGCAGTCTCTTTTTTTCTGTACAAGAAGTGCTGGATATTGTTAAAAAAGTGTCTAAAAGAAAATAATATCTTGTGTTAGTCAGGGGCAAACGTATATAATGATACAAAAGGTCTGATGCCGGAAAATAAAAAGGTTCCGGTATCCGAAGGATTATTATTAATGGAAAAGAGGAAAACAGATCATGGATATCATAGTATTAGCAGGCGGGCTCAGCACAGAGCGGGATGTGTCATTTAAGACAGGAAGCATGGTTGCTTCTGCACTAAAAGAAAATGGACACCGGGTGATCTTGCTGGATGTGTTCATGGGTTACAGTGATAAAGAGGAAAATCTGGACGGAATTTTTGACCGTGCGGATGAAATCAGCGTAAAAGTAGATGACATCCCGGAGGTAGCACCGGATCTGGCAGCCGTAAAAGCTTCCAGAAAGGATCAGTCCCCATGCTTTTTCGGACCGAATGTAATCCGTATGTGCCAGATGGCAGATATCGTGTTTATGGCACTGCACGGAGAAAACGGAGAGAACGGAAAGCTACAGGCAGCTTTTGATCTGCTTGGTGTAAAATATACCGGAAGTGATTATTTGAGCAGCGCGATTGCCATGAATAAAGGTATGGCAAAACAGCTGTTTGCAAGTGCGGGAATTCCTGCACCGAGAGGCATTGCCATGAAAAAAGAGAACCGTGAGGATGATGTGACAAAGCTTCCGCTGACACTTCCGTGCGTCGTAAAGCCATGCTGCGGAGGGTCCAGTATCGGTGTGACGATTGTCAGAGATGCAGCAGAGTTTAAGAAAGCACTCGATGAAGCGTTTCACTGGGAAGATGAGCTGGTCATTGAGGAATATGTCAAGGGACGTGAATTCTCGGTTGGTGTGATTGAAGGAAAGGCACTTCCGGTTATTGAGATTGCGCCGATTCAGGGCTTCTACGATTACAAGAATAAATACAAAGCAGGCAGTGCGGTAGAGACCTGTCCGGCAGATCTGCCAGAAGAAGTTTCTGCGCAGATGCGTAAATATGCAGAGCAGGTAGCCGAAGTGATCGGACTGGATACCTATTCCCGTTCGGATTTCCTGCTGGATGAAAATAATCATATGTATTGTCTGGAGGCAAACACTCTGCCGGGTATGACACCGACGAGTCTGCTGCCACAGGAAGCTGCTGTCATTGGAATCAATTTCAATGAGCTCTGCGAGAAACTGATTGCCATTTCCATGAAAAAGTATGAGGGATAATCATGTTTGGATGTTTTTATAAAAATGAACTGGAAAATAAAATGCCGGGGATGACAATTGAAAATATTGCAGCGGCATGTGAGGGGACGTTTGTCGGGGACCGGGACCTGGTTACGAAGGAAATTGCCGGAGCAGTGACCGACAGTCGCCAGGTACAAAAAGATTATCTGTTTATTCCGATCAAAGGGGCACGTGTGGATGGTCATGATTTTATTCCGCAGGTATTTGAAAAGGGAGCACTGGTAGTGCTTTCGGATCATGCACTGCCGGAAGAGACGGGACCCTATATTCTGGTAAGTTCCACAACAGAAGCGATGAAAAAAATTGCAGCTTTTTACCGGACACAGTTATCCTGTAAAGTGGTTGGAATTACGGGAAGTGTCGGAAAAACAAGCACCAAGGAAATGATAGCTTCCGTTTTGGAACAGCGGTATAAAGTGCTTAAGACAGAGGGAAACTTTAACAATGAGATCGGACTTCCGCTCACTATTTTTAAGATTCGCGCAAAACACGAAGTCGCGGTACTGGAAATGGGAATTTCCGATTTTGGGGAGATGCACCGTCTGGCAGCGATGGCACGGCCGGATATCGGAGTGATCACAAATATTGGTTTGTGCCATCTGGAAAATCTTGGTACAAGAGACGGAATTCTGCAGGCAAAGACAGAAATGTTTGACCATCTGCAGGTCGATGGAACCGTAATTTTAAATGGAGATGATGATAAGCTTTCCACGAAAAAAGAGGTAAACGGAAAACCGGTAATTTTTTATGGAGTGGGGGCGGATTCCGCATTTGATATCAAAAAAGATATTTATGCGACAGACATCGAAAATCATGGACTCGAGGGAATGCGTGCAAAGATCCATACACCACAGGGCGATTTCGATGCACAGATTCCGATTCCGGGTGAACATAATGTATACAATGCACTGGCAGGAACTGCGGTCGGACTGCAGCTGGGACTTTCCATCCGGGAGATTGCACAGGGCATTGCATCCGTGCAGACCATTGCATGGCGCACCAATCTGCTGCATGTAAAGGGAATGACCGTGATTGATGACTGTTACAATGCAAATCCGGTATCCATGAAAGCATCCATTGACGTGCTGGCACATACATCTGGCAGACGGATTGCGGTGCTTGGCGATATGGGCGAACTTGGAGCAGAGGAAAAGGAACTTCACAGAAATATCGGAAAGGCAGTTGCCGCTTCCGGGATTGATGCATTGTTCTGTGCGGGTACACTTGCGGAGGAATATGCCAGCGAGGCAAAAGCAAATCCAGAGTGTGAGGTACATTATAAGAAAACCCGTGAAGAGATGACGGAAGAACTTCTGGCATATGTAAAAGAAGGAGATACCGTACTGGTTAAGGCTTCTCATTTTATGGAATTTCCAAAAGTTGTTGAGGCACTGACCAAAGAATAAATAAATTTATATAAGAAAGAAGAGGAACAAATATTATGGCAAATCCAGTAGTTACATTTACAATGGCGGACGGCAAAGTGATGAAGGCAGAGCTGGATCCGGAAGTTGCACCAAATACTGTAAATAACTTTATCAGTCTGGTAAAAAAGGGATTTTATGACGGACTGATTTTCCACCGTGTCATCAAAGGATTCATGATTCAGGGAGGAGATCCGGAAGGAACCGGTATGGGCGGCCCTGGATATGGAATCAAGGGAGAATTTGCACAGAATGGTGTCAAAAATGATCTGCGCCACACCGCAGGCGTGCTTTCCATGGCACGTTCCATGATGCCGGATTCCGCAGGATCACAGTTCTTTATTATGCACAAGGATGCGCCTCATCTGGATGGCGCTTATGCCGCTTTTGGCAAGGTGACAAAGGGACAGGATGTAGTGGACAAGATCGCCGAGGTAGAGACAGATTACAGTGATGCTCCAATGGAGCCTCAGATGATGATCAAGGTAACAGCAGATACCTTTGGTGTGGATTATCCGGAGCCGGAGAAGTGCTAATGGATAGACTTGTTTTGTAGTTTGTCTGAGCGGTAACTTATAATGAAATGATAAAAAGGAGATTTTCCCATAGGGAGGTCTCCTTTTTCAGTGGAAATTGTGATGCAGTGTTCAGGAGAAAATGTTGACTTCGTTTTTTGTGTTGATTGTTCACAAAGTTTTGACATTATTATGATAGAGTAGATTTTGACGTTGCGGAGAGCCGCAAAGATTGGAGGACGAAACATTGATTGAAGTAAAAAATCTGGTGAAGCAGTATGGAAATCATGCAGCCGTGGACGATCTTTCCTTTACTGTAGAGACAGGAAAGGTAGTGGGATTTCTGGGACCAAACGGTGCCGGTAAGTCTACAACGATGAATATGATCACGGGGTATATCGCACCCACATCCGGTATCGTTTTGATCGACGGGGTAGATATGGAGGAGGAGCCGGAGCAGGTTCGTAAAAACATCGGTTATCTTCCGGAAAATCCTCCGTTATACCCGGATATGCGTGTTCGTGAGTACTTGTATTTTGTGGCGGAGTTAAAAAAGGTACCCCGCAAGGACAGAGATGTTATGGTCAATGAGATCATGAACCGGACGAAGATCGTGGATGTCTCTGAGAGGCTGATCCGTCACCTGTCCAAAGGATATAAACAGAGAGTCGGTGTGGCAGGAGCCATGATGGGGTATCCGGAGATTCTGATCCTGGATGAGCCGACCGTAGGTCTTGATCCAAACCAGATCATTCAGATGCGTGAGCTGATCCGTGATCTCAGTGAATCTCATACGATCCTGCTGAGTTCTCATATTATGCAGGAGATCAGTGCAGTTTGTGATGAGATCATTATCATTAATGAAGGAAAGATGATCGCCTGTGATACTCCGGATAATCTTACGATGCATATGGCATCTAATGGACTCCATCTGGTGATCAAAGGAGATGTGCCGGTGATCAAGGGTGCCCTTCGCACGGTTTCCGGTATCAAGAATGTCGTATATGACGAGCAGATGGAGGAGGAAACTCTTGGACTGACTCTTTATTCTATTGATAAAAAGGATCTTCGTGAGGATGTGTTCTTTGCATTAGCGGAGGCAGGCTGTCCGATCCTTGAGATGCATCGTCAGGAAACGACTCTGGAGGAGGCATTTATTGCATTGACAAAGGGTGGTTCCCGTCAGTTTGGTGGCAAAAAGACAGCGGAAAAACAGACGAAGCCGGAAGATGAAAAGGAGGAAGAATAATGTTTGCGATTTATAAAAAGGAATTAAAGCAGTATTTTCATTCCATGATCGGATTTGTATTTCTTGCTTTTTTCATAGCGATCATTGGTATTTATACATGGGCAAATAATTTTTATGGAAAAGTGGGAAATTTTGAGACAACCTTAAGTTCTTCTACCTTTCTTTTTGTACTGTTGATCCCGATTCTTACTATGAGGGTTCTGGCAGAGGAAAAGCATCAGAAGACAGATCAGTTATTATATACGGCACCGATTTCTATCGGCCGTGTGATCATTGGAAAATATCTTGCGCTGATCACATTATTTGGAAGTGGTGTTCTGTTTGTGGGACTTTACCCATTGCTGTTGAGACATTATGGTCCGGACAGTGTGCAGCTTGCACCGGCATATAGTGCTCTGATCGGATTTTTCCTTCTGGGTGCGGCATACATTGCCATTGGTACATTTATTTCTTCGCTGACAGAGAGCCAGCCGATTGCGGCGGTTGTTTCTTTTCTGGTGCTTTTAATGAGCGTTCTGGTATCCAGCATCGCCGGGGCACTTCCATCAGATAAGCTTTCCCAGGCAGCAATTTTGTCAGTGGTATGGATCATTGTGGCAGCAGTGGCTTATTATATGATGCATAATATAACAGTCGCAGTTATTCTGGCAGTGCTGGGAGAAGCGGCCATCTGGATCATCTATGCAGTAAAATCTTCCCTGTATGAAGGGATTGTGGCTGATATTCTGAACTGTGCCGCATTGTCCTCCAAATTTGATGATTTTACACTGGGTGTTCTGAAATATGACGTGATCGTATATTATGTGAGCGTTGCGTTTTTGTTTGTATTTCTGACGATCCAGAGTATCAGAAAAAAGAGATATAACTAAAATATATCAGGCACAAAAGCAGTGCGGAAATGAGGTAAATGATGAGCGAAAAGAAAGAAAATGTGACCCAGAATAAAGAGCCGGGAAGAATTAAAAGATCTTTTACCAGCCGGCAGTTTAAGTCAGGGGCGTACAGCTCCGTGATCACTGTGATCGTCATTGCGCTGGTGGTTGTTGTAAATATGGTATTTAATAAACTGGATCTGTCCACAGACCTGACATCAGATAGTTTGTTTACCCTGACCAAGGATTCCCAGAAGGTATTAAAGGATGTTAAGGATGATATTACCATCTATTATATGGTGGCGAAGGGAGAGGAGCAGGATTATATCCAGCGTGTGATCAAACAGTACAATAAGATCTCAGACCATATCAAGGTGGTGACGAAGGATCCGGTGGTTTATCCGAACTTTTCTAAGAAGTATGTGGATGATGCCGTATCAGATAATGATGTGATCGTAGTAGATGAGACAACAGGTGCGGCAAAATATGTTTCCTGTGATGATATGTTGTATCAGGATCAGTATTCTTATTATACAAGTGGAAGTTCTGAGCAGTATCTGGATGTTGAGGGGCAGGTTACTTCAGCGATTCAGAATGTTCTTTCCACAGACAAGAAAAAAATCTATGTTGTAACCGGTCATGATGAGCAGAGCATCAGCGATTCTCTTTCCAAGACATTGGAGAAGATGAATGTGGATGTGCAGGACATTTCTCTTGTGACGCAGAAGAAAGTACCGGACGACTGTTCTCTGCTGATCGAGTACGGACCGCAGAGTGATCTGAGAGACAGCGAGAAAACAGTGATCATGGATTATCTGAAAAAGGGCGGTACAGCAATCCTGATGCCGGGGTATGTGGAGAAGGAAACACCAAATATTGATGAGATCCTTGACTATTATGGCATGAGTATCCAGAAGGGTATTATTTATGAAGGAGTGGGACATTATGAGAATTATCTCAACTGGATCGTTCCAACCATCAATACAGATGCGGATGTAATGTCCAAGTTTGGGGATAAGGATTATGTAGTGATTGGATCTTCCCAGGGCATTAAAGAGCAGAAGTCATCTTCTCTGAGAAACGGCTTGAAATTGACAGATATTCTGACCACTTCAAAGCAGTCATTGTTGAAAAAGGATCCAAGCTCCCAGAACACGGATAAAGAAAAGGGAGATCTGGATGGTCCTTTTGCAACCGGTGTATATGCAGAGGAGACTTTAGATGAAGGTACGACCAAGCTGACAGTGATCGCTACCAATGAGGTGCAGGATAACCTGATGGAGAATGTGATCAGCGGTATGCTGGGCGACTCTAAGGACGGCACTGCTGCAACCTCTATTGAGGCAAAGAGCTTATCTTATTCTACGATTACCATGAGTGCCGGCAGTGCAATTCTCTGGTCAATTGTTCTCGTTATTCTTGTACCGGTTGGATTATTGCTGGCAGGATTTGCAATCTGGTTTACAAGGAGGAGAAAATAAAATATGAGCAGAAAAAAGAGACAAACGGTGACACTTCTGGTGCTTTGTCTGGTGCTCATTGCTGCAGGTGTTGGATATTATGTCTTAATACGTCATCAGGCAGCACAGGAAAAGGCAGAAAAAGCGAAGGAAAGTGCAAAAGAATTGTTTCAGCTTTCTTCTGATGATATTAACAAGGTGGAGTATCAGGGAGAAAAATCATCGTTAACCTTTGACAAGGATGGAACAACCTGGAAACTATCATCAGATAAAAACTATCCTGTCAATCAGGACAGAATCACTGATATGATAGATGAGACAACAGGAGTGGCAGCAACCAAAACAGTCACAACAAGCTGTGATGATCTGACACAATATAATCTGGATAAGCCGGATCTGACCGTGACAGTGACAGATACTTCCGGTCAGAAAACAACGATATATGTGGGGATGGAATCTGTGTCCGGTGGTGGTCGGTATGCTTATTGCGGTGGGGACGAAAAGAAGGTTTACCTGATCTCTACTTCTCTTTACAGCAGCTTTGATTACAGTCTGGGAGATCTTATGACAGTACCGGATATTCCATCGGTACAGGCAGATGAAATCCGGTATCTGAAGGTGGAGAAGCAGAAAGGCAAGAATTTTGAAGCAGAGTATGATGAAAAGGACTCTCCATACAAGGATATATACGGATGGTCCATTAAGCAGCCGTATACACAGCCGGTAGCAGGGGATAAGGATGGGCTGCAGAACTTGTTTGGCAGCTATACGAATATAGGCTTTAATGCAGGTGTGTCCTATAAAAAAGATACTGCCTTAGAAAAGAAATATGGTCTGGATCAGCCGCAGTATACGGTAACCTTCCGGACTGCCAAAAAGAATGTGACTCTGTATATTGGAAAAGAAAACAATGATAAGAGCAGCTACTATGTTAAGATGAAAGGAAAAGACGGGATTTATCTGATGGAAGCATCCAGTGTCAGTAAGATGATCACCATCAATCCTCTTGATTGTGTATACCAGAGACTTTATGCAGGAGAACAGGAAAAGCTCAATCAGGTAGAGTTTTCTTATCAGGGCAAAAAATATACCTTTGATGTTTCCAAAACAAAGAAAAAGTCGGAGACAGAGTATACTTATACGGTAACGAGTGATGGAAAGAAAGTGGATGCAGATAAATTTACCACAGCCTATGGTGTCATCAGTTATCTGGCACCGGGTGGAAATATTGATCCGAAGGCTTCCGTGAAGGGAAATGAGCCGGTGGCACAGTTTACCTTCCATGAGGACAAAAAAGATACAAAGATGATCGTATATCCTTATGATGGACAGAACTTCTATCGTGTCAGTGTCAACGGCGTTATGCAGTTCACCGTAGACAAGAATGCCGTAGATAAGGTTTTGAAGCAGTTTGTATCGTTGAAATAACGTGAGCGAAAGCAAAAGTGAGATGCCTTCGCTTCACGTCAAAGATTTATGAAATAATTTTAGAATAGTAAAGACGGAGTGCAGAGGGAATGCTATATTCTCTCTGCATTTTTTCTGCAGTAACCCAGATGCTGTCCTCGGAAAGAGGAATGGACGGTGCCTGCTTTAGATGGATCAGGTAACCGATCATATGCCACTCAATATGGGAAAAGATATGCTTTCCTTTTCCGAGAAGTTCAATGTCGCTGGCACTGGTATCCCATTGTTCCAGAAGCTTCTGCAGTTCTTCCGTGGAGACAAAACCCTCCTGGGAAGGAAATTCCCATAAGCCTGCAAGAAGTCCTTTTGGAGGGCGTTTCTGTACCAGATAGGTTCCCTGGTATTCCAGAAGGATCACGGTCTTTTCTTCGATGCGGCGTTTCTTTTTGGGAGGCTTCACCGGGAAGGCAGACCAGGAATCGTGAATATGTGCCTGACACCGGGAGACAAATGGACATTTGTCACAGAGGGGAGCACCGTTTGGCTGACAGATTGTGGCACCAAGATCCATCCATGCCTGATTATAGATTCCGGGGGTTCCGGGGGGAATCGTCTGGAGAAGCTCAGAACGGAGCTGCTTTTTAAAGGCGGCTTTTGTAATGTCGGAATCGTCTTCAAAAAGACGGGTATAGATCCGGTAAACATTGCCGTCAATGGCAGGAACAGCTTCTCCGAGAGCAATGGAGGCAATGGCACCGGCGGTATATTCCCCGATGCCGGGAAGAGACAGGATCTCCTGATAGGTCCGGGGAAATTCTCCATGAAACCGCTCTTCAATCTCTATGGCAGCGCGTTTCAGATTGTTTGCACGGCTGTAGTAACCAAGCCCCTGCCAAAGCTTCATAAGTTCATCCTGTGGGGCATTTGCCAGACTTTTGATATTGGGAAATGCTGTCAGAAAGCGTGCATAGTAAGCTTTGACAGCTTCAACGCGGGTCTGCTGCAGCATAATCTCGGAAACCCAGACATGGTAAGGGTCCGGCCGGTGGGTTTCGCTGGCGGGAGTCCGCCAGGGCAGATCTCTGGCAGCAGAAGAATACCACTCCAGAAGGGGAGTGGTAAGCTGGTTTAATTTGTCTATGCGGTTGGGAGTAGGTGTATTCATAATGAAGCCTCTTTTCATGGTTTTGCTTTTCGTTCTGAAGTGGAACGCAGGTCCAGCAGATCGTGAATCTCAGCCAGAGGGATTTTGGTATATTCAGCCAGATCCCATGGTGTTGCTTCGCGGCCGTTTTCCTCAGCCAGATATTTTGCCGCCTCATGGAGCAGATTTGTTTTGGCAAGAACAGTGCTTTCCCAATCCTTGGCCGCAGTAACGGAATCGATCATATTCTCGATGGCAAGACGGATCTCCTCCTCAATTACAGAATGGATCTGTTCCAGATCCGGTGCTGTCCCTTTACGGAAATCAGCAGGAGCACCTCCGATCCGCTCCAGAGCCATCAGAATACCGATATTACCTTCGGCAATCATTTCGTCCAGGGCAATTCCACGTTTTTCATAGGATTTGGCAATCTGAAATACTTTATCGAGCTGTTCGTGTACCAGAGCCTCTTTGGTGGAAGCATCACCGGCAAGGAAACAATCCCAGAGGGCGGCAAGCTCGGCACCGCTGTGAGAGGTGAGAGCAGAAACTTCACGGCGGTAAAGCTCCAGATTACGTTCTGCTTTGGAAATGCGGCGTCTGGCTCCCTGATCCTGCGCTGTATTGTCATTGTCATCCGGTGATCCGGATAAAGAGGTATACTCCTCCGGAGCGTTGCCGGTGGCATTTTTTGTTTCATTGATACTGTCATCTGCAGAAGATATCTCCTGAAAGGAGACAGATGGATGATATCCCGAAATGGTGATACCGTTCATCGCCAGATACTGATAGACCGCATCAAACTGATCCTCGTGAAGCTCCATATCAGAAAGATACT
>OGNF01003583.1_pt1 | contig 10149 bp, 5 predicted proteins | sample 1573321 | NCBI WGS metagenome assembly OGNF01 (sample SAMEA2581911, study PRJEB24529) | metagenome | biome: Human gut stool | place: China | collected 2011
AGTCTTTTTGAACATTCTTTAAAGGTTACAATGAAGGATTCGGAAAAATATTTTTCAAATCTTTCCAATATTACGTTTTATACTACCTATGGGAAGGATATAAACGTAGGCGACGCCCTTGAAAACGGATATTTTGAGCTTTGGATCAAAACCCCGCGTCCGCTTACTATGGATCTGGTATTATCAAAATACTGGCCGACGGCTAAGATCCGGTTTACAACCGCCGAGGGAACGGGATGGCAAAAAATAAGAATGCCCGTTGCGGATTTTGTTGACGGCTATGAGTCGATGTCATACAACGGTATGATACTGATTCAGCTTGCGGCGGCAAATGCCTCAAGCTTTATCGCTGATAATGAGTCCTTTGAGGTTGGCAGACTGACATTTTTCTGCCCGAACAGTGATATAGGCTCGAGCGGCGCTGACGAAACCTACCCGATAAGCGAGGATAAGCTCACAAGGTATGAGGGTACAAACTTCTTACTGACAACCTCTACACACGGCTTTTGGGCGGGAGAGCCTTCGGATAAAGCCAATATACACAATGAGTATGCCGGCGTAGCTAAGGATGATGTGAACTACTATAAGTTTAAAAACATAATGCGTATGTGGCTTGTAGATGTAGACGAATACTATGCAAAGGGTACAAGCGGCGCTATGGTTTACATCAAAAGAGGGAGCGGCCCAAACGGAAGGGTTATTCCGGTTGACGTTAATGACTACATTCTGACAGGCACCCTGAGAGTATGGATTAAGGTTACCAAGAAAATGACCTTTAATATCTCACTCAGAAACGGTCAGGCGAATGATGATATCGGTGTATCAATTCCCGTAACTATTGAGCCGACTGCCGAAAATAACGGGTTTAAGGAAATTCAAATTCCGCTTAAGGATTACTATGATAAAGCGGTAAAGGAAAATATTAAATACCGTTTTGATAAATTGGACGGATTCCATATTTCACCCGTTATTAAGGACAGGGAGCATTTCCTTGACGAGGGCGACGAAATAATTTACAGCACATTTGAATTATGGGCAAAGGAAGCGCCCGAACCGGTTCCGGCAGAGACCAAAAGAACATATACCTGCAGCAACGGCAACGGGGTAATACTGATTGACGAAAATGAAATAATGCCTGAGACAACCGTGGTAAACACATTCCGAAATACGGTTGAGCTGAACAAAATGAAACACATTCTTTCCGAATGGTCAAAGGAAGCAACGCTTGTAGATACATATTGTATTCAGGCAATTTCAGATAACAAAACAGACGCAAGACTTACTCAGCCCTATGACAAGGTTAAGTTCAGTGTTCCGCTTACTTATCTTTGCGGTAAGGATAAAATCACCACGAAAAACATAAGCGCTTTGAATGCGGTATTTTATTCCGAGGGCGTTTGTTCAAGTGCCAAGCTCACGGTAGAGGAGGATAACCTCATAATTGAAACCTCGCTTTCGGGGGATCTGATTTTCTTCAGCGGCAAGCCCGGCAAGGACGGCAGGCTTTTTGATTTGCCTAAGAGCGATAACGATGATTCTGCCGCGGTGGATTCGACTGATGACAGCAAAACGGACGATACCGCCGGATATGAAGATGAAGATGATACCGAAGACGAGCAGAACGACACCAAAAGATACAAGAAGGTCATAAGACGGAAAAAGAACACCCAAAAAGGAAGTAACAAAATAATTTGGCTTTCGGTTTGCATTGTGGGGGCTGTTGCCGTACTTGTTTTAGGCTTCTTCGGGTATAAGAAGTTTATTGCGGCTTCTCTGAGCATTTTCCTGATTCTCGGTTTAACCTTTGTTGCGCCAATTACCGGTCTGGCGGCTGATGAAGACGTAAGACGTGCGGAAATTCGACTTTTGTATGACCATCCCGGAGTTCCCGGATACGATGCGGAATACGAAACAATTGTTTATTACGGCGTGGGCGACGATTTAACCCGCCTGTCACCGAATGAATATACTCTGCACTGCGATTTAGCGGATATAAAAATTGACGGAATCAAATTTATTGTTCCTGCCTCATTTAAGGATAATACCGATATAGACGGATTTAAAATATATGCTACCGTTAATTCCGATAAAGAGGTTGAAGCATCATATCCGTTAATGGTTAAAAACTGGAAGCTTGAGGTTCAGGATGATTTTGACGGAACAAGCCTTAATACCGAGCTTTGGTCGAACTACCCGCGCACAAACGGACAAATACCTCAGGATAACGGGAAATACTGCCATGCATATGTTTCGGAGGACTGTGTGACCGTTAAGGACGGCAAGCTGGAAATGCGTATTTTGGACGGCAAGGACGGCACGGCGTACTCAAAGAACGAGCCGATTGAGGCAGAATTCCTTATGCCGAGAATAACCTCAAAGGGCAAAGTTGAAAGCACATACGGCTGCTATGTTTCGAGTATACAAATGCCACATAACACTTCGGCAGGTTCTAACAGCGGCTTCTGGCTGCTGCCCACAACCGGAAACTGGGGCAATACGTTCCTGTTTGACAGCCCGACTACCTTAGACGGCTTTTCATGCGGAGAGCTTGACATTATTGAATATTCGCCGGCTTGGGGCGGCGGTAAATTCCAATCGGCACTGCATTGGTGGGATTCCGCAACTCTTTTAAAGGGCAGCGGAATGGAAATGTCAACCAGTTATCCTAAGTTTGCAAGGGGCGAGTATGTTGAGATGGCGTGCACCTGGACGGAAAACTCATATTGTATTTACTACGACGGTATATTACAGCGAAAGGTTAAAAATCTTGTGGCAAGCGGCGAGAAGGCGTATGTACTTTTCACCATGCAAACCGCGGGATATAACGGTAACGCAAGCTGGACCGGAATGTTCACAAAAGAGGATCTTCCGGAAATGGTATGCCGTGTAGATTATTTCAAGCTATTCAGCTAAAAAAATTAAGAACGGAGAGAAAAAGATGCAATTTAAAAGAATTCTGTCATTAACTATGGTTTTTGTATTGTCGCTTGCTGCTTTTTCGGGCTGTAAGAAAAGTGACGGAGATGAATACAGCGAATTTGTTTCCTATGTTGAGGTAGGCGGCGGGGACTCCGCCAATAATCAAAAAGGCGATAAGGATAACGATAAGGCTGACGGCTCGAATACCGGCACCTCAGGCAGCGGTAAAACAAACAGCGGCAGCGGCAAAACATCTAACGGTGCAACCACCAATAAAAACGGCAAGGTCGATTTAGGCGGCAGAACGATTATATACCATACGTTTTGGTCAGAGCCTAAAAAGGGCGGCAGCGACCGTGAAAATACATATTGGAAGAAGAAAACAGAGCTTGAGAAGAAATATAATTTCAAATTCAAGCATGTTTCAAGCAACGACGATAATCTTTATGACAAGGTTATTACGAGTATTGTTGCCGGCAAGCCTTCCTGCGATATTATGTCCTCAAAGCAAATTGCGGTTCCCGCAATGAAGCAGGGCTTATTTTACGATCTTTCAAAGCTTGAGGAAATCAATTTGAATGATTCAAAATGGAGAAAATGCGTAACCGAAATGGGAACTCTTAACGGCAAAAAGTATCTTATGGAAGCCGGAAAGATGATTACATCGAATATGATTCTTTATAATAAGGACCTTTTCAAAGCTAAAAAAATGGACGGCGAGGATCTTTACACGCTCCAAAAGCAGGGAAAGCTTACGCTTAATAAGCTCATTTCGATTATGAAAAATATGTACGACGGAAAGAAAGCCTCCACCGTTGTTGATATTTTCCCGTTCAATCTTCACATTCAGTTTGCTTACGCTTACGGAAGTCAGATTGTAAGCAGAACACCCGGAACAACGAAATTCCAAAGCACAATCGGGTCAAATGAAGTGACAAATGCCTTCAAAGCCGCACAGGATTTGTTAAATTCCGGCGTTGTTGTAAATAATGCCGGCAGCTCATGGAAATGGGCGCGTGATGAATTCTTAAAGGGTAATTATCCGATACTTATCGGCTCGGGCGATCTTGAAAATATTGCAAGCAACTGCTCCTTTGATTTGGGCGCCTGTGTAATTCCTGACCTAAACGGAAAACCGGTATGCGAGATTTCGGACGTTCAGTGGGCGGCAATTCCTTATAACGTTAAAAATCCGCATGATGTTGCGTTTGTTTGGAATGAAATGGCGGATTATATATTCGATGTGAATTATAAGCTCCGTTACCAGGATATTGTTTCAAGCGATGTTATGCATCTGCTCGATGATATTTCAAAGAGACAGGTAGCCGGTGAGCTGAAGGTGGATTATTACAATGTAATCAACATTTGGTCTGACGGTGTAGGCGGAGTATTCAACGAGATGATAGCCGGCACTACAACACCTGCTTCTGCAATTCAAACAGTAAATAATATGATTAAAACAAAGCTTAAAACCTATGAATAATTAAAGAAAAAGCTTTGCAAGCCTTTTATGAGAGTGTCGGCAATAATGCCGGCACTCTTATAAGGAAACCGGAATACAGAGCCGTTACTACACTTGAGGGGAGTTAATTTCAGATGCTCGGCAAAGAAAAATCAACACTGACACAACGCCGTAATAATAAGGGGTATTTGTTTGTATTGCCTTTTATTATCGGATTTTTCGCACTGTTTCTGTACCCGCTTTTGCAATCGGTGCTGTATAGCTTCGGTCAGCTTTCCCCCTCGGATAATTTTAAGCTTGTGCTTGAAGGAATTGATAATTATAAGGTGGCATTAAGGGAGGATGTTTCCTACTACCGTTTATTGATAAAGGCAATAACGGATATGCTGTATCAAATGCCCGTAATTCTGATTTTCAGTTTTATTATTGCCAATCTTTTAAAGGATAAATTCCCGGGCAGGGGCGCTGTAAGACTGATTTTGTTTTTACCCGTTGTACTTTCCTCGGGCGTAATTGTCACACTCGGAAGAAACGACTCAATGCAGGAAATGATGAGCGGAGCACTCTCAAGCGAATCAACATCGCTGTTAAGTGTAGATTCACTTCGCGCGTTTCTTGTCAACATAAATATTTCGTCAAAGCTTGCATCTTACATAACAGACGCGGTTACCAATATTCTTTCAATAATAAATCATTCCGGAATACAGATACTTATATTTTTATCGGCGTTGCAGTCAATTCCCGAAGCGCTGTATGAAGCGTCATCAATTGACGGCGCCTCCGGTTGGGAAAACTTTTGGAAAATAACCTTTCCAATGGTTATTCCGCAAATGATTGTATGCCTGGTTTACACAATTATTGATTTATTTGTAAGCACCAACAACAGCGTGATTACATATATTTACTCCGTTGCCTTTAATAAAATACAATTCGGGTTATCCTCGGCAATGTCCTGCATTTACACAGTGATTGTAGCGGCAGTGCTGGGAGCATTTACACTTATATTCACAAGAATATTTAAGCATTACCGTTAAGGGAGGAAAAAACGTGAAAATTAACAAATCCCGTATTAAGAAAAAAGCAAGTGCGGGAATAATTATATTCGTTAAGATACTGATACTTACCGGTATATGCTTTGTTGTTCTGTACCCTCAATTTGAAAAGCTTGCCATTTCTTTTATGTCGGTTGATGACCTTTACGATTCAAGCGTTCAATACATTCCCTCGCAATTTTCTCTTAACAATTATAAAAGAGCAATTGAATACTCGGATTATTGGAACACCCTTATAAGAACCGTGCTGTTTGTACTTCTCAACTCGCTTTTACAGGTTTGTTCGGCCATGCTAATAGGCTACGGCTTTGCACGGTTTGATTTTAAGGGTAAAAATATATTATTCGGCTGCGTTATAGCAACGCTTATTGTTCCGGTACAAAGCTTTGTTGTTCCGCTTTACAAGCACTTTTTAGGGCTTAAGCTGTTAAATACCGCTTTCCCGATACTTTTATTATCGTCAGGCGGCATTGGGCTTAAAAGCGGATTATACATATTTTTATTCCGTCAAAGATTTGCGGGAATTCCGAAGGAGCTTGAGGAATCGGGAAAAATTGACGGTGCGGGAGATTTCAGAATTTTCAGAAGTATAATGGTCCCGAGTGCCTTAACCATATTTGTAACGTGCCTGCTGTTCTCATTTGTGTGGCAGTGGACCGATAACTATTACATTTCGGTTTTTATGCCCACAAACAAATATCTTGCCAATATGGTAAGCCTGTTGGCAACAATAAGCTCAGACGATTATTCGCTTTCTCTCCTTACAAATGCCGGAGTTATTCTTTTGATATTGCCGATATTATTTATATTTTTAATCGCTCAACGTTTCTTTGTTCAAGGGGTTGAAACTGCCGGAATAGTAGGATAGTATTTACAAAAATTTTTTAGCCATTATTGCGTTTTTTATTGGCTTAAAGCGATGGCAGAACGGAGATTTGTATGAAACGCATTTTTTCAATTTTCCTTTCGGGAATTATTATGGCAGGATCTGTTTTATGCGTCAGCGCTCAAAACGATGTTGATAAAAAGTACTACAGCTACCGTGAATCAATCGGCAGCGAACAGGCGACCGACACGGTAGAATTGATGCCGACCTCAAATAACGGAAAGTCTTACGAATTTGATATTGATGTACCGTCGGGGAATTACAATATTTTTCTCAATTACACCGTTAAAGCGGTGCGAACCGATACAATTAAATATATACTTAAGATTAACGGCGAGTGCCCTTTCGCTGAGTGCAAAAATCTGAGCGCGCCGATCAGCTATGTTGAGGAAAGCCGGACCTTCCCGAAGGATACAAGCGGAAACGAAATATCGGGCAATTTAATCGTTTCGGATAATGCCGTTTCGGCGCCTGTTTGCGATTCCGAGGGAATTTTTAAGGAAAATTACTCTTTCTTCCTTGGGGACACCTCGCGCAAGCTGACGGTTGAGGTGACCGACGGCGATATAATACTGTCATCCGTTACACTAAAGCCTGCGCGGGAGATACCCGAATATGCAGAGTATAATAAACAGAATAAAGGAATAAAAGAGGGCGGCGTAATAAAGCTCAATGCGGAGCATCCCGATAACCGCACTTCAAAATCAATTTTCACCTTTTGCGATGCCTCCGGCGCGTCGGTGCAGCCGGTTGCAGAGGATAAAATTGTTATGAACGCCCTGGGCGGCTCGCAGTGGAGCCGTGTAGGTGAAAGTGCCGAATGGAAAATTGATGTTCCAAAATCCGGACTTTATGAGCTCAGAATAAAGTATATGCAGGGCTATACTAACGGCAGAGGAGTTTCAAGAAGCTTTTATATAGACGGCGAGGTGCCGTTTAAGGAAGCATTAAATATATATTTCCCTTATAGCAGCAAATGGAAAGAAATGACCTTTTCAAATGAAGAGGGTGCATATTACTTTTATTTGGAAAAGGGCGAGCATACGGTTGCCTTAGCGGTATCGCTGGGCGATATGGCGGAAATAATAAATGACAGTAAAACCGTGCTTTCCGAGCTCAATACGGTTTACAGGCGGATTATCACGCTGACCGGCGTTACACCGGACAGCTACCGTGATTACCAGTTAGAGGATAAAATTCCCGATGTAATAGAGACAATCGGTGAAGAAGCGCAGCGGCTGGACGCGATTGTTGAAAGGCTTAACAAAAGTCAGAAGGGCGGCACCGAAAGCGGCGTTTTAAGGCGCCTTTCCCGTCAGCTGAAAAAATTTAACGATGACCCGGATAAGATTGCGCCTCAGCTTACCCAATTCCAAAGTAATATCAGTGCTTTCGGCACATGGATCAACGACCGCTTTACGCAGCCTCTTGCAATTGACGAAATAGCGCTTTGCGGAAAAAGCAGTAAATCACCGTTCAAATTCGTCGGTTTTTTCGGGTCGATTTACCATGGCTTTAAGCAATTTATATACTCGTTTTCATCAGACTATGACACATCGCAGGGTGAAAAGGAGCTTATAGAGGTGTGGGCTCCGACCGGCAGAGACCAAATGCAGATAATTAAAAACCTCACCAATCAGCTTTTTGAGCCTGAGACGGGCATTTCCGTAAATTTAAAGCTTATTGCCGAAGCTGCTTTGTTACCCGCAATAGTTGCGGGCGAGGGACCGGACGTTGCGCTTATGTGCCCGCAAACCACACCGATAAATTTCGCAATGCGAAATTCGGTTGAGGACCTAACCAAATTTGACGGATTTGACGCTTTAAGCGCCGAAATGATTGATAATTCGCTCATTCCGTTCACATATGGCGGCGGGGTATATGCCATTCCCGAAACCCTTTCGTTCCCGATTTTGTTTTACAGAACCGATATTTTAGCCGAGCTTGGCATAGAGGTTCCGAAAACATGGGACGATGTGACCGAAATGATTGTTGATTTGAGCCATAATAATATGCAGTTCGGTTTTGCGGGGTCACTTCAAAACTTTGCAACAATGCTCTATCAAAATAACGGCAAGGTTTACAGCGATGACGCAACGGCAAGTGCGTTTAACGAAAATGAGGCAATTACCGCCTTTGAAAGGTATACAAAGCTGTATCAGTATTTTAAAATTCCCGTAACCTTTGAATTTGCAAACCGTTTCAGGAACGGTCAAATGCCGATAGCGGTAGCAGATTATATGCAATATAATACGCTCCGTATTTTTGCGTCTGAAATTGACGGATTATGGAGTATCGCACCGGTTCCGGGTACTATGCGGTCTGACGGTACAATCAACAGAACGGTTGTGGGTACGGCAACAGGGTGCATTATGATTAAAGGAACAAAAAATAAAGAGTCCGCTTGGAAATTTATGCAGTGGTGGACATCAGCCGATATTCAGGAGCAGTACGGAAACAAGGTTGAGGAAAAGCTCGGGGCATCGGCAAGATACGCAGCCGCAAACGCGGTGGCATTGGAGCATTTACCGTGGTCCTATGAGTTCTATAATGAGCTTTCAAGCCAAATTAAAAATGTGACCTGTATTCCGGAGGTGCCCGGCGGCTACTTTACCTCAAGGCATTTCAGCAACGCCTTCAGAAAGGTAATTTATAAGAATGAAAACCCGCGGGAAACCTTGCTTGAGTATACAAAGGAAATAAATGCTGAAATAACAGACAAGCGCAACGAATTCGGACTTACGACAGGGGGCAAAGGGCATTGAGTAAAAATCGCAGCTTATTAAAAACCGTTAATAAAAAGAGAATAAATTATCTTTATTTACTCCCTTTTTCAATTGCCTTTTTTACGTTTACGGTGCTGCCTGTACTATATTCGATTTTTTTGGGATTTTGCAATTATAACGTGCTTGAGCCGCCTCAATTTACATTATTCAACAATTACACGAAAATGTTTTTTGAAGACAGTATTTTTATGACCGCACTTATAAACACACTTGTAATGGCGGTAATAACCGGTCCTATAGGATATGTAATTTCATTTTTACTGGCTTGGCTTATAAATGAGCTTAATCCTAAGGTCAGGTCGCTGTATGTCCTTTTCTTTTATGCGCCTTCAATTTCGGGTAATCTTTTTATGATTTGGAAGATTATATTCAGCGATGACGCAAACGGATATTTAAACAGCCTGCTTTTATACCTGGGAGTAATTGATGAAAACATATACTGGCTGTCAGACACAAAATATATGATGACAGTGTGTGTTTTAGCAACGCTTTGGATGAGCATGGGAACCGGATTTTTATCCTTCGTTGCAGGCTTGCAGGGAATTGACAGAAGCTTTCTTGAGGCAGGCTCAATAGACGGTATACGAAACCGCTGGCAGGAGCTGTGGTATGTTGTTCTGCCTTCAATGCGGCCGCAACTGCTTTTCGGCGCGGTTATGAGCATAAGCTCGGCATTTTCAATAGGCAGCGTAACCGAAAGCCTTTGCGGAATGCCCAGCATGACGGACTACGGCTACACACGCTTTGAAATGGGATATGCAAGCGCAATAGCCACCGTATTGTTTTTACTGATGATTTTTTGTAAGTCCTTATTCCAGAAGTTCTTACAAAAAATAGGTACTTAAAGGAGAAATGGGTTATGAGAAGATCAAATTCAAGTAAATATACCCATTCAGCCTTTGGTAACGCGGTTATAATGCTCTTTTTGACCGTGTTCGCCTTTGTAATGATGGTACCTATGATTTACACAATATGCACAGCCTTCAAGCCGAATGATGAGCTGTTCCGTTTTCCGCCGAGCATTTTTGTGCAGACCCCCACCGT
>OGNF01003585.1_pt1 | contig 10137 bp, 10 predicted proteins | sample 1573321 | NCBI WGS metagenome assembly OGNF01 (sample SAMEA2581911, study PRJEB24529) | metagenome | biome: Human gut stool | place: China | collected 2011
GTCGGAAAGATACACTTTTTCCTTTTGATCCGTGCCCAGCACGGCGATTTCCGCGGTCAGGCGCGCCCATGCCGCCGCCGAAATCAAAATTTATGAAAGGCCCTTTCCCGTATCCGGCCGAAGACTCCGTTGAGGCTTCACCGCTCGAATCCGGCCTCTGAGATGGGTCAAAGGTATCCGGCATCTGGCCCGGGGCGGCGGGAGAATTTGTCTGATCGGTATTTTCCTGCGTATTCGGCGGCGTCATGCCTCCAAAATCCATGTCGCCGAAATCCATATCGCCAGCATTGAAATCGCCGAAATCTTTTCCGCTGCCGATATTCATGCTGTCCGGCTTATAGAGCGCGCCGTTTTCCGTGCCGTAATTGCGCAGCAGAAAGCTGTCCTCCACGGCCTCCAAGGCCAGATAGACGCCCCAGTATTCGCCGTTTACGCTGACCTTCGCGTAGTTGTAGAGCGAGGCATCGGCGCCGAGATACTGATACATGTCGTAGATCAGGGCTTCCTTCATATTGGTCGCGTCGGCGTAGTTGTTGTTCAGAACGAGCTTATCCAGCCCGAAGCAGGTCTGGCCCTCCACATAGTGATCGAATTCCAGCTTGAAGCTGTAGCGGTCAGTCGTGGGATCGTTGGCGATGTTGCTGAGGCTGGTATTGCCCTTCGGGCGGATGCCGACCTGATAGAAGGTCTTTCCGCCAATCTCCACAGTGCAGGAGTAGTATTCCTCCGAGATGGCGTTTTCCAGCATGTCGGCCCAGTCGGCTTCGTCCATGAGAATGTTGACGCTGAGCACCTCGCCGGTATCGAAAAGGGCGGTTTCGTATTCCATCGTGACGCCGGAGCCTCCGGCCGCCGCCGTGATGCTCTCGGAAAAGGCCGCCGCGCAGAAGCAGAGGCAGACCGCAATGGCCATCACGGCGGCAACGATTCGGGTAATATGCCCGGATGCGATCATGCATCTGCCTCCTTATCCCATGTATTCGCCGTTGTAGCTGACCAGCGTGGCGTTTCCGATGCCGGGAAGCCTCGTCAGCTCGTTTACAAAGGCCGCTTCACCGCCCTTGGTGCGCAGCTCCGCCGTCAGCTCGATGCCGGAGGCGTTGACGGTCTTGGCCTTCACGAGGCAGTGCTTCGTGCTTTTGCCGACGATGTCGAGTGCCGCCTTTTCCGCAGCCTCATCCGCGCAGTTCACGACCAGCAGGTATGGGCTTTCATGGAGCTTGCGGTTTGCGAACGGGAGCAGGATCACGCCGATGATGGCCGAGCCGATCACGGCCAGCGGGATCATGCCCGCGCCGATCACGATGCCTGCCGCCAGCGACCAGAACAGAGGTCGAGGATCGCGTGGCCGGACTGGACGCCGGGGCGGACGACTATCTGCTGAAGCCCTTTGCAGCCAGCGAATTTCTGGCGCGCGTCCGGGCGCTGACCCGGCGCAGCGGCGGCTACGCGCCTGCGCTCCTGCGGCTCGGCAATACGACGCTCGACTGCGGGCAGTACACGCTGTCAACGCCTGCCGGGAGCCTTCGGCTCAATAATAAGGAATATCAGCTGATGGAGCTGTTCCTGCGCCATCCGCGTCAGGTCTTTTCCTCGGAGCATCTGATGCAGAAGCTCTGGAGCATGGACTCGGCGGCGGAGATGGACGTGATCTGGACGTACATCGGCTTTCTGCGGAAGAAGCTCAAACTTCTGGAGGCGGACGTGGAGATCCGCACCATTCGCGGCGCTGGCTATGCGTTGGAGGAGCTGTCATGCTGAAAAAGGTACGCTGGCGCTTCATCGGCTCCGCCATGGCCGCGTTTACGGCGGTCATTCTGATACTGCTGCTCGTGCTCAACACCTGGAATTACCGCAGCGTCAGCCATCAGCAGGACGACGCACTGCAAATGCTTTTGAATACCGAAAATGGGGGAGAGACCCCGCCGGAGAAACCGAACGGTGCGGAGCCGCCTGAAGCGCCGGACGGGACGCAGCTCCCGGCTGCGCTGCCGCCCGACAGCTGGCGGCAGTTTTCCCGCGAGGTGCAGTATTCGTTCCGCTATTTTTCCGTGCGCTATGACGCGGACGGCACACAGGAAGGCGTGAACTGCACCGCAGTTGCGTCCATCACCGAGGAAGAGGCGGCAGCGTATTCCGACACCGTCCTTGCGGGAGGAAAGACCTCCGGCTACTACGCCGGATACCGCTTCCGCGTGCAAAGCACGGCTGACAGCACGACGGTGATCTTCCTCAATTCGGAACGGGAGCTGCAAGCCGTCCGTTCGCTCCTGCTGCTCACCATAGCGATCGCCTGCGGGTGCCTGTTGGGTGTGTTTGCGCTCGTGCTGCTCTTCTCCCGGCGCGCCATCGCGCCCTATCTGCGCAATCTGAGCGTTCAGAAGCAGTTTATCACGAACGCTGGACATGAGCTGAAAACGCCGCTGACCGCGATCTCCACCAGCGCGGACGTGCTGGCGATGGAGTATCCCGGCGACGAGTGGGCGGAGAATATTCAGGCGCAGTCGGCAAGGCTGGCGCGGCTGATCGAGGATCTTGTGACGCTCTCGCGTCTGGACGAGGAAAATCCGTTCCCGGAAAAGACGGAATTCTCTCTGAGCGACGCCGTCTGGGAGATCACGGAGCCGTTTTCTTCGCTGGTTGCCGCGAAGGGGAAGCGGTATTCGCAGGAGATCGAGGACGGCGTCCTCCTGACCGGCGAACGGCAGGCCGTGCAGCAGATGGTCTCCATTCTGCTGGACAATGCCGTCAAATACTCCGACGAGGGCGGCGAAATATCGCTCCGCGTCTCCAAGGCAGGAAAAAGGGCACAGATACAGGTGTTCAACACCTGCGCCGGCGCAGAGAGCCTTGACATTTCCCGGCTCTTCGACCGGTTTTACCGCGCGGACGAGTCGCATTCCATCGCCAGCACGTCCGCGCTGGTGGAGATCGCGGTCAGCGGCGTTTTCATTGCCAGAGCGACCGCCGAGGCCCACGGCGGCAGCATCCGCGCCGAGATCGCGGTCGGCGGCATCCGCTTCACGGCGCTTCTGTGAATATGCAAAACGCGCATGCGCGCACATGGACGTTTGAGCGTAACGGACAGCATGAGGTCGGCCGACGCGGGCGTATACAGCGGAAATACGCAGCCTGTGCCGCTGCGGGCGTAATTTTTCCTTGGGAATTCCCGGAGAAGGTGCTATACTATCTCTGACAGTTCTGCATCGGGAGGTGGGCGCATGGCGGACGGCGAACGCTGCTATCAGATCTTGCGCGGCAGGCTTTATCAGCGCCTGCCGCTGCTGGCGCTGCCGCTGGGCCTGCTCGAATGGCGGGAGGGGGGTGCGCCGGGAACGGACGGAGCATTTTTCTATGCGCCGGAAGCGTGGCTGCATGCGGCGGTGAAAACGCCCGGAGACGCGGAAAAGGTGCTGCTGCACAGCGTCCTTCACGCGATGCTGGGCCATCCGTGGCTGCCCCGTCGAAACCGGGACGCGGCGCGCTGGGCGCTGGCGTGCGACATGAGCGCGGAGCTTCTGCGCCTGCGGCTGCTGGGCCTTCCGCTGGAGAGCACCGCCGGAAGGGCGTTTTACGCCTGCAAAAACGGAACGGCATTTTCCGCAGCGGCGGTCTATGACCAGCTGGGGCCGGACTTCCCGGTGCGCGCGGAGGAGCTGACCGCCGCCTTCCAGCGCGACAGCCACGCCTTCTGGGAGAAGGCGGCGCTCCGCAGGCAGGCAAACGCCGGCTCCGGCGAGGGCGAAGGGCTTCTGGCGCTCTGGAAGCGGCAGGGCGAAAGGCTCCGGCCGTATATGCAGCCAGAGCGGCCAAAGATCGGCTCCGGGTCGGCGCATCAGCGCCTGAGCGTGCAGGACATTCCGGAAAATCAGACGCGCTTTGCCGCGCTGCTGCGGGAGTTTTCCGTTGTGCGGGAGAACCGCCATGTGAGCGACGCGGATTTTGCATATTCGTGGTACGCCTACGGCATGGAGCACTACGACGGAATGCCGCTGATCGAGCCGCTGGAATACTCCGAGGAACGGAAGCTTCGGGAGCTTGTCATTGTGCTCGACACGTCGGCCTCCTGTTCGCGCGGACTGACGGCGTGGTTTCTGGGCGCAGTTCATGCAATCCTATGCCGGGAGCGGCTGTTTTTTGAGCGCTTCCGGCTGCATATCCTACAGTGCGACTGCGAGGTGCAGCAGGACACGCTGCTGACAGATCTGGATGAATTTCAGTGGTATATGGAGCATCTTGCGCTTTATGGCGGCGGAGGAACGGACTTCCGTCCGGCGTTTGCATACGTTGACCGGCTGATCGCGCAGGGAGAGCTGCCGCAGCTTGGCGGCCTGCTCTATTTTACGGACGGCTACGGCGTCTTTCCGGCGGAAGCGCCGGAATATCCGTCCGCATTTGTCATGCTGCAATACCGCTACGACGATATCAACATACCGCGCTGGGCACAGACGCTTGTGCTGGATGCGGACAAGCCGGGGAGGGACGAAGGATGGATATAAGGCAGGCCAAGGAGGAGCTGCGGCGGATGGTGCTGGCCTACACGGAACGGACGGAGGACGGCCAGCTGCGCATTCCGATGCTGCATCAGCGGCCGGCGCTGCTGATGGGGCCGCCGGGCGTCGGCAAGACGGCAATCTTGTCGCAGCTTGCGGACGAACTGCACATCGGACTGGTCGCGTACACCATGACGCACCACACGCGCCAGAGCGCGCTCGGACTGCCGCTCATTCGGGAGAAGCAGTACGGCGGAAAGACCTGCTCTGCGACGGAGTATACCATGAGCGAAATACTCGCCGCCGTCTACGACCGGATGGAGCAGACCGGAACGGATCGCGGGATCCTCTTCCTGGATGAGATCAACTGCGTCTCGGAGACGCTGATGCCCGCCATGCTCCAGCTGCTGCAAAGCAAGCGGTTCGGCACGCATCGCCTGCCGGAGGGCTGGGTGATCGCCGCCGCCGGAAATCCGCCGCAGTACAACCAGTCCGCGCGGCTTTTTGACACGGCCACGATGGATCGTGTGCGGCTGCTGGAGATCGAGGAAAGCTATCCCGTCTGGCGGAGCTATGCGCACGCGCGCGGCCTGCACCCGGCGATCCTCGCCTATCTGGAGCTGAATCCGGAGCATTTTTACTGCGTGGAGCCGCATGCGCACGGGCGGAGCTTTGTGACCGCGCGCGGCTGGGAGGATCTCTCCGAAACGCTTTGCAGCTACGAACGGCTGGGCTTTCCAATCGAAGAAGGCCTGTTCGGAGAATTCTTGCAGCATCCGCAGATCGCGGCCTCGTTCGGAGCGTTTTTTCGCCTGTTTTCCGCCTGCCGGGAGCAGTTGGACGTGACGGCGGTGCTTTCCGGCGCGTCGGCGGAGGCTGCGCCCGCGCTTCGTGCGCTTCGGTTTGACGGGCGGCTTGCCGCAGTGGAATTTTTGCTGCATACCCTCACGCGCGAGCTTGCGCAATGGCGCGCGGACGCTGCGCTCACGCAGAGTCTGGAAAGCTTCCTTGCCGCGCTGCAAGCGGAGGCGGAGCCGCTGGCCACAGCGCGCGGGAACCTTGCCCGAAGGGAACGCGCCGTGCAGATCCGGAAGGAGTGCGGTGCGCTGCCCGCAGAGGAGGCGGCGGCGGAGCGGCGCTTTTCCGCCTGCGTCCACGCGCGGCTCGATGGCGCGCAGGAGCTGTCCGCGCTGACGGAGGAAAAGAATGTCCGCGCAGCGGAGCTGGAAAAGCGCGGACAGACGATCGCGGCGCATCTGGAAAACGCGATGCGCTTCGTGCGTGAGACCTTCGGGGCCGGGCAGGAGCTGCTGGTGTTTCTCACGCAGCTGGATACCCTTCCGGAGGCGCGGCGCTTTTTGCAGCGCAGCGCGGCCTACGCGGAGCTGTGCGGAGAGGTCCTGCCGGAGCAGATGACGAAGGAGCTGTAGATTTTGAAACATATTGAGCCGGCCGCCCGAAGGGCGGCCAGCTTCGTCTGTGTGACCGAGATACCGAAAAAAGCCGCCGCAGAAAATCGTTTTCACAGCATCATGATACAAAAAGCAGCCCGCAGGCCGGAGCCTGTGAGCTGCTTTCCTTGTATTTTGCGCGTTACTGCACCCGATACCCGGTCAGGATCATACGGAGGATTCTCTGCCAGAAGGTATGATCGTCCGTGCTGTAATACTGACTGTCCGGGATCTCATGAAAGGATACGATCCGGTTCTTCTCGTCCAGCCATGCTTCATACCAGGCCTCTGTTTTTTCGGGCATACCGTTTCTCCTTTCATGCCGGAGGCTGCCGCCGCATCAATTCGCCGCAGCGCTTCTTGCTTCGAGCGCCTTTTGAGCGCACGCGGCTTTCAGATCGTCGATATACGCCTGATCGTTCAGCGCTTCGTCTGCCGCGTCCGCCGGGAATTTTGTCCGGATGTCGTCGGAATAGCTGCCGTCGCTTGGCTCCCAGTATTCCTCCAGCGTGTATTCGCCCGAGGCGCTGACCGCGAACGTGATCGCGGTCGGAACATAGCTCCCGCTCTCCTCCGTAAGCGTCTCTCCGTCCACGCTGTACGCTTCCTGAAGCACAAGCAAATATACCGTGATCTTCTCAGCGCCGAATCCGTCTTTTTGCAGAATGACATGGCTCTCCACGTGAATTTGGCCATCCTGGGCAATGTCCGCATGGTAGTCTAAGATAGCTTTGCTGATCGCCGCATCCAATTTCTGCTTGTCCGCTTCGGCAGCAGCCAGCATATCCTTTGTCGCTTCGCTCTCAGTGGGCTGCTCCGGCGCTTGCTCCGACTCGCTTGGAGCTGCGGGCTGGGCGGGCGCCGCATTGGGAAGAATTTGCTCCGGCGTGGTATCTGCCGGGTCAGAGGCAGGCTCCGTGCTGGAAACGGCGGCATCGGCCGGTTCCTCGGTTTTGGAGTCAGCCGGGTCGGTCAGAAAGCAGCCCGCGAGAACGACACAGAGGGCAGCCGCCAGAAGGGTGACCCAAAGAGTGGGCTTTTTATAGTTCATAACAGATTTGACACGCTCCTTTACACCGATCTCGCCGAAGGCAAGCGGACAGGCCGCAATTCTCCGGCGGTTGACACTGCACGAGACAAGCGCCTGCATATAATCCGCGCGCTGTCCGCACTCCAAATCTTGAATTACCTTTTCATCACATGCCAGCTCGATATCCCGGCACAGCAGCACATAGCTGAGCCACATCAGGGGATTGAACCAGTGGATTGTCAGCAGCAGAAAGCCGAGCGGCTTCCACAGGTGATCTCCGCGCCGCAGATGGGCCTGCTCATGGGCAATGACATACTGCCAGCCGCAGCTGTCCATGCGGTATGGCAGATAAATTTTCGGGCTGATCGTCCCAAGCACGAACGGCGAGTCGATGCGCTCGGACTGATAAATATTGCCCCGCAGGCGGACGGCCTCGCGGACTCTGCGGTGCAGGCAGAGGCTGCTGACCGCGCCGTACAGGAGCAGCGCGGCGGCTCCGGCCAGCCAGACCCACGCGAGGATCGTCCAGATCGAAAGCGGGCTTGCAGCAGCGCCGGAGGCGGCTGCCGCCGTGGTACCGATTGCCGGAGCGGCTGCGGTCTGGACAGGCACGTTCGTGACTGCCGGGCGGATGACCTCCGTGCGCGGGAGCAGGCTCAGCGTGCTTTCAATGGAGAATGGGAGCAGCAGCCGCACGGCCACAAAGCCCCAAAGCAGCACGTTCACCCATTTCGGCGCTCTTTTCAGGCAGCACCGCAGCAGCAGGACCGCCGCCGCGATCCAGCTTGCCGCAGCGCTCATATTCAGGATTTTCAAAAAGATCGCGCTCATTGTGTTTCTCCTCTTCGGATGCGGTCGATCATCTGCTGCACCTCATCGAGCTCGCGCTCGGACAGATCCTGCCGCTTGGTAAACGCGGCGATAAAGGTAGGCAGAGACCCTTCGAATTTCTTTTCGACCAGCTCGTCGATCTCGCAGGCCTGCGCCTCGTCCTTGGAAACGAGCGAGGTCACAAGCCCGTTCTCATTTTTCAGGATCCCACGCTCGCCAAGACGCTTGATGATCGTGTAGGTCGTCGTGCGCTTCCAGCCCAGCTGCTCCAGACACAGCTTTGCAAGCTGCGCCGCAGTGACCGGCTCATGCTTCCACAGGATCAGGCAGAAGCGATATTCGCCTTCATGAATTTTGGGTACCTCCGTATTCGACACCTCCTTTTGTCTACTTCTGTAGAACGTACTTGTATTCTACACAAGTAGACACAAAAAGTCAACAGGTTTTTGTAAAATAGTTTTCCGGCAGAAAAGAGAATAGGCGGGAGCGGAAGGCGAAAATGGCAGCGGAATAAAAAGCGCCTCCGGCTGCGAATGCAGCTGGAGGTGTTTGCAGGCATCGCTTACATACGCAGGCCGCCCTCCGTGTGCTGTACGGAGAGCGGCCTCTGAATCACATCAGTATTCGTAGGATTCCGGCATGATGATCGCTGCGAGCAGATAGGCCCAGATGCCGATCGTTCCGGCGAGGGCGAGGACGACGACGATCAGACGGACGACAGTGGAGTCTACGCCGAGATAGTGGGCGAGACCGCCGCAGACGCCGCAGATCTTTTTATCGATCGATGCTCTGCAAAGTCTTTTGGGTTCCATATAAATTCTCTCCTTTTGTGTATGGCGGGCTCAGCCGCCGCCTTCTGCGGCGGGCGGAACCTCTGTCAGAATTCCAAAGTGCGCCTTGACGGTCAGGATCCGCAGGACGCTCTCGTTAATGCGCGCCTCGGTCAGCGTGCCGTTCTGCACGGCGGCAAGCACGCCGTCATAGGCGGCCTGAAGGTCATCGGGCATGAGTACCATGTCCACGCCCGCGCTCAGCGCCTGCACGGCGGCCTCTGCGGAGGTGTAATGATCGGTGATGGCGCCCATGTTCTGCGCATCTGTTATTATGACGTTCTGAAAGCCCAATTTGTTCCGCAAAAGCTCGGAAACAATTTTGGACGAGAGATCGCCGGGCGTTTCGTCGCCGGTGACTTCCGGGACGCTGAGATGCGAGACCATGACAAAGGCGGCTCCGCTCTCGATGCCGGAGGCAAACGGCAGGAAGTCGCAGGACTCCAGCTCCTCGAGCGTTTTACTCAGCGTGGATGTGCCGTAGTGATCGTCGGTCACGGCGCTGCCGTAGCCGGGGAAGTGCTTGAGGCAGGAGACAATCCCATTGTCCTGAAGGCCGCTCAGCGCCACGGAGACCATGGACGCGCAAAGCTCCGGGTCCGTGCCGAAGGAGCGGCTGCCGATCACGTTGTCCGTCCTGCCGCCGGAGACGTCGGCCACCGGCGCGAAATCGAGGTTGAAGCCAAGACCGGTCAGCATTTTGGCGACCGTGTTCATGGCGTTGTAGAGCGAAGCCGGGTCTCCGGCCTCACCGTAGGACTGCATTCGGCCGACGTTGGTGCCGCCCAGCGCTTCATTGGAGCCGACGCGGCTGACGGTGCCGCCCTCCTCGTCCACGCCGAGGAAGAGCGGAATGCGGGAAAAGCCCTGTACGCCGGTCAGCATCTGCACGACCTGATCGCGGTCCTCCAGATTCTGCGCAAAGTAGATCAGGCCGCCGACGGGCTTGAGACCGATGGCCTCCTCCGTGGCGGGACCGGCCTCTGTGACCTTCGGGTAGCCCGTCAGGGACTCCGGCGTGACGAAGAAGAGCTGCCAGAGCTTTTCCTCCAGCGTCATCGACGCCAGCGTATCCGAGGCCAGCTTCTCTGCGGCGTCCTCCGACGGATCGGGCTGCTCCGGAACAGGCTCCGGGTCCGGATCCGGTGCAGGCTCCGGCTCCGGGACGGTGTCCTGCGCGGGCAGATCGCCCTCATAGGCCTCCTCCCGGTCCGGCTCTACGGTGTTTTCCCTGTTATTATCGAATACGGCATTTGTTTCCAGCGTGGAAACGGTATCCGGCGCTTTTTTCTGCGGCAGCGCCTGAATCAGAAGAAAGGCTGTGCCACCCAGCAGCGCCAGGCATAAAAGAAGGACGAGCGGCGTCAGCGGGGAAGATTTTTTTCTTTTTCTCATGGGTACGCCTCCTGTTCAAAGGGCAAAAGACGGCGGGTCACTTATGGTAAAGGGAATGCGTCTGGTAGACCGGCTCGAAGGTGACGTTCGCGCCGAGCTTTTTGAAC
>OGNF01003589.1_pt1 | contig 10118 bp, 5 predicted proteins | sample 1573321 | NCBI WGS metagenome assembly OGNF01 (sample SAMEA2581911, study PRJEB24529) | metagenome | biome: Human gut stool | place: China | collected 2011
CACTCGTAGGGCAAGACATCAGAAAAGAGGACTCGCTCTTTACTATAACTAAGCTTTATCTTCTTTCTCTTTCTCATACCCACGATTGTTTAATCATTTGCAATCTGTTTTTATTTATTTTATATCGCTTATGAGGTGTTGCAAAGCCTTTAATAAAGGATATTTGTTTAAGCTGTTTCTTCAAATTCGCTTCAATTTGTAGTTGTTTATCTGGGGCAACACCAGCTTTGCCACCCAATGATATTTGGCTACACCTATATTGAAGATAATTATCCAACCTTTCTAAATCTTTTATATTGTCCAGCAGTTGGTTTGAGTAAAAAATACCCACCTTTACACCTCGCTTTGCATTATACAGATTGATATTGCATGTCAAAACATGTAATGCATCAAACAAATAATGAGCTGCAATATCGTAAGACATAGTATTCAACAAACTGTCAAATTCCCGAAAAGTCTTTGTTATGCGATTTTGTATCTTTTGCTTTTTTTTCTTAGATAAAGAGAAAAAGCCTTGTTTGTCATTGTCTCCTTTTATGGACTGTATAGTATATCCTAAAAGATCAAATTTTAGACCTTTTGTATCCTTGGAATCATATGTATAGCATTTGCCTGTCCCATCTGTAGGTGTGTGAATTGTCAAGCCATGTCTAATATAGACATCAGTTAAAACTTTGACATAATCATCTAATGACCACCAGTGCTCATCATCTAAATCAGGATGTACAACAATGATAATATCATCCACATATCTTGCTAGGAATACAATTCCTGGCAGTGTGTGTCTTAATACCCCATCTATTTTGGACAGATAAAATTCAGATAGTAGAGAACTAATAGCACAACCTCGTGGAATACCTGTTTTTTTAGTCGACACAAGTGGACGCAGATTTTTGGTTTCAAACTCATTTCGGATAAGTCCACGCAATAGGGATTTGCTCTTTACATCAAGTAAATTGTTGCCTTCCAAATACTCAAACAACTTATCATGCGGTATCGATTCGAAACAGTGACAAACATCTGTTCGGATAATATAGTACCTACTTTTATCCTCCCTTAATAACATTTTTAACTGGGAAAGTATTTCGTGACGACTTGACATGGTGATTTTAAACAGTTTCTTCACATTTCTGCAAAGGACCTGCATTGCGAAAAACTCTTCAGCTGTAGCCCCAATACTATAAAGTGGCTTCTGCGGATCTTTTGACGCATCTGGAGTAAGGTTGAAACGAAAACTACTTGATAAAATCTTTGAAGACACATTGCTAAGATGCTCTTGCAATAAGATTTTCTGTTGTTGAGCATTATCATTCATTAATTGCTTCAACTGGTTAACTTTGTTCTCCTCTGCCTCTGTACGCTCAGCTTTTTTCTTTCTTAATATTTTATTTAGTTCTGTTCTCATATCACGATATTCCTGAGCTACAGTTAAATATTCAGGTGAAAGATACTTTTTTTGCATCTTTCCCTTCCTATTCACCGCATTAAACGCATCATCCAGCGAATCGTAGTTATATGAGGAACTATATTGTGACATCTCTTGAAGTTTGCCTATTTTTATATAACCGAAATACACTCACAATTTCATATGCAAAGGTATAAATATTATGCAACAAATTGTAAAGGCCATCCATTTTTTACACTTATTTTTGAATCAAAGCCAGCGAGGAGAAAACTTATCCTGTTCGAAGAGTTATCATTTGTAACATTCTGTAATTCGACTGACTTATCTGGCGTAGCCATCTCTTTTCTCCCCTTATTTTGACTTTACTTTAATGAACGTATATATGAATACGGGAATGAAGTAAAGTTGCTTTTTCATCTGGTTATAAATTATTTAGTGGTTTCTTTGGTTGTTTCATATTTAATTACGACATTTGCGTTACGATGATTTTGTAATGATTAGATAGCATAATATGAAACCGAACAATCCTTTCCTGATAGCGGGCTATCACAGCCCTGAATTCTTTTGTGACCGTGAGACGGAAACGGCTGCTATTCTTGATGCACTCCATAATGGACGTAACGTGACATTGATAGCCCCGCGTCGTATGGGCAAAACCGGTTTGATTCGTCATGCTTTTTATCGCCTGAAAGAGCAAGAACCCGATATTGCCACGCTCTATATGGATATTTATTCCACGCAGTCAATGGGTGATTTCGTGCGGTTGTTTGCCAATACGGTATTGGGTAAATTGGATACTGCACCTCAGAAAGCGTTAAGCCGCATAGGGCAATTTATTCGTAGCTGTCGTCCGGTATTCACTTTTGACGAACTGACTGGGGTTCCCAAAGTGACGATTGACGTAGCACCCCAAGAAGAAGAGAGTACGTTGAAAGAGATATTCGATTATTTGGGATCCTCGGAGAAACGGTGTTATATTGCTATTGACGAATTTCAACAAATTGCAGAATATCAGGAGAAAGGGATTGAGGCTTTGTTACGTTCCTATATCCAATTCCTTCCCAATGTGAACTTCATATTTGCGGGCAGCAAGCAACATTTGATGCAGGAGATGTTCATGTCGTCTAAAAGGCCGTTCTATCAGAGTACGCAACTACTGACCATCGGTCCCATTAATCGTGAGGCGTATGCTAGTTTTGCCATCAGACACTTTGCTGAACATGGCGTGCAACTCCCTCGTGAGATTTTCGATACAATTTACGATAAATTTGACGGACATACCTGGTACATCCAGTGCCTTCTTAATCGCTTGTACGGTTATAATCAGAATGTGGATAAGGAGTTGGTGGCATATGCTACGGAACAGATTGTTTCCGAACAAAGCTATTCGTATGCGGATCTGCTGAAAGCTTACTCTGCGGGTCACATACGTCTATTGAAAGCCATAGCTCGGGAAGGCTGCGTTAAAGAGGTGTTGGCTGGGGATTTTATCAGCCGACATCGACTCCGTGCCGCAAGTAGTGTTAGTGCTTCATTGAAAAAGTTGCTCGATAACGAACTAGTCTATCAGACTCCTTGTGGATATATCATTTACGATCGTTTTATGAACGAGTGGTTACGGCAGCAGCCATTCTAAAAACGAGATAATTTAATTTTTGGTACAGAATACTATAGAACTACCAACGAAGATTGAATAATCGTTTTTCAACACACTTTGGAAATCTAAGTAAAATGAATGCAAATATTGAGTACGAGAAATTTACCCAAGAGATATATCAAGAGTTAGTAAATGCCGATGTCCTTAAGGCGACCAGGGTGCAACATAATGTAAAACTGAAAGGCAAATCTGGTCAAGAGCATCAAATAGATGTTTATTGGGAGTATGAGATAGCAGGTGTCCGACATAGGGTTGCTATAGAATGCAAGAACTATAACAGAAATGTCGAGGTTGGCAAAGTGAGAGATTTCTATGGTGTCTTATCGGACCTAAATAATGTTGCAGGTATTATGGTCACTAAAGTCGGATATCAAAAGGGAGCAAAGGAGTATGCATCAACATACGGCATCACTCTTAAAGAGTTGCGAGAACCTAATTGGGGAGAGGCGATATTGGGACAAATAGAGTTAAATTTGAATATGTCTATCCGTCATTGTTTGTTTCGTGTTGATAAGGATTATGAAGAAACCGACCGATTTAGCGTGACTGGATACAAACATTTTCTAGACGTAATGAGGTTAGAAATGGATTCCAAATGGAGTAATGCAACTCATATTCCACTTGAACTTATCAATAGAGATATTATAGATGCCTCAGGTAAACGAATAGCATCTTTGGATGAAATAGAGGCAACACTTCCTGAGAATTCCGATACGGATATTATCTTCAATTATGAAGATGCGTATGTTAATACTCGCTGGGGACTTATAAAGATCAATGAGATAAAATATGAATTTGAGAAAAAGAATCATAAAAGAATCATATCAATCGATGCAAAAGGGTTTGTGAAAGCGATTCTGAAAGATGCTATAAATGGCGACATCAAGATGATTTCAAGGTAATTATATTGATATAAATTAAATAGATCTTTATTTGTAAAGCTAGTACAGATAAACATTTTATTTTTGTAGTAAACTATTGATTCATATGACAGAACAGGAATTAGCCAATATAATTTGGAATATAAAGGAAATAATTCGCAATTTGTATGATGATTCGGAAGTAGAAGACGTTATTCTGCCTTTTACTCTTCTGCGTCGTCTTGACTGTGTTCTTGAGAACAGCTACGAGTCCATTTTGGAGGAGCTGAACAAAAGTGCTGAGAATGTCAGGAAATATAAGCTACAACAGCTCATGCGGAAGAATCATCTGACATTCTTCAATACCTCCGGATTATCTTTACGCAAATTGTTGAATTCGCCCGATCAGATTGGAGACTCATTCAAAACCTATCTGGAAGGGTTTACCGATAATGTAAAAGATATTCTCGTGAATTTTGTACGCGAGGACGGAGATAGTGAAACTGTGGACCTTTCAAGAATTTATTCCCGTCTCGATCGTGGCAATAAATTGTATGCTGTTGTCAAACAATTTGTTGAAAAAGCTGATTTGCATCCCGATGTAGTGAGCAATGCCATGATGGGGACTGTTTTCGAGATGGTCATCCGCAGGTCCAAAGAGTCGACAAACACCAAGGCCGGTCAATATTATACACCTCGTGAAATCGTACGCTTGTTGGTGTCGCTTACCATGTGTGGCAAGGAGGAAGAGTTGTTTATTCCGGGCAAGGCGTTTACGATTTATGACCCGTGTTGTGGTACAGGAGGTATGTTGACCGTTGGTCGTGAATATCTCCAGGAAATGGCGCAAAATGCCCATCTCAAAGTCTATCTTTATGGACAAGAACTGAGTCAAAAGACATATGCCATATGTAAGGCTGACCTGCTGATGAAAGGCGATGATCAGAACCTCGACGAACAGTTGTTCCAAGGCGATACATTGGAAAATGACAAACTCTATGGCAAGAAATTCAACTTCATGCTCGCCAATCCTCCTTTTGGTGTGGATTGGGGTAAAGATGAAAAGGTAAAAGCTGCAGTAGAAAAAGATAATTGTCCGGGCGGACGGTTTGAAGCAGGTCTACCTTCAACAACCGATGGATCTCTGTTGTTTCTGCAACACATGATTGCAAAGATGGATGATGTGGCTGGTTCGCGCATTGGTATTGTATTGAATGGTTCTCCTCTTTTCAATGGTGATGCCGGAAGCGGATGGAGTAACATTCGTAAGATGCTGCTTGATCGCAATTTGCTCGATTGTATTGTAGCTCTGCCCAAAAACCTTTTCTATGGTACAGATATCTCTTCGTATCTGTGGATCCTCGACAACAAGCGTCCTGAGGAACGGCTCAATAAGGTTCTGTTCATCGATGCCGCCCATACTGAGTACACTCAGTTGCTTCCCAAGAATCTCGGCAAGAAACGTTTTGAGATAAGTCCGCGTGGGGCCAGCGATATTCTTGATATTTATCGCGACTATCGTCCATGTTCCCGGGATATCGTGTATGAGAAAACGGGAGAGACCGAACGACTGGAGATTGCCAAGTTGCTCGATTACGATGATTTTCGTTATACAACCGTGGCCACTCGTAGGCCCTTGCGGTTGTGGTTTGCAAATGTTACGACGAAATATGAAGTGTTGTGTGCTGACGAAGAGTTTGATGTCAACTTACCGAAAAACCAGATATTGAAAGAGGTCGTGCGGCTCGATAGTATTGATGAGCAGCGTAGCGATCGTGAATTTTTTCAGTTTCTGAAGGATCATAAGGTTAGATATACAGCAGCACAAACAACTTTGCTCCGCAATAAATTGGGAACAATTAGCGAAGGCGCCCCCACTGTTACCAAAAATCCGCTGAAAGCTGACTCGGAAATCGTTGCCGACAGCAACCTTAACGATACGGAGAAAATTCCGCAAAAGCAGGATATCGACGAATACTTTGCCCGCGAGGTGCTTCCCTATGCTACCGATGCATGGATGGAGCGCTCGAAAGACAAACTGGGTGTGGAATTCCCATTTACCCGATTGTTCTATATTTACCGGCCTTTACGTAGTGCAGAGGCAATCCTTGCAGACTTGGCTGCTCTCGACCACGAAGTGGATAATGAATTGGAAATTATAAAATCGGAGGAGTAACGTATGGAGCGATACGAATCATATAAAGATAGCGGCGTGGCGTGGATTGGGCAAGTGCCAAGTCATTGGAAGATTTATCGATTCAAAGATTTTCTTACATTAAAGAATGTCGTTTCTTCAAATGAGAATAAAATTGGACTTGAGAATATAGAAGGCGGGACTGGACGTTTTATTGAAACAAATACAGATTTTGATGGTAATGGCATTGAATTTGATGTAGGGGATATTGTATATGGCAAACTACGTCCTTATTTGCAAAAAGTATGGGTTGCTACATTTAAAGGAAATGCTGTCGGCGATTTTTATGTCTTTAGAACAAAAGCCATATGCGATAGGCAGTATGTATTTTATGTAATGCTTTCAGAAGGCTTTACCGCCATATGTAATGGAGCTACATTTGGGGCCAAAATGCCTCGGGTCTCTTCAGATTTTATCAGATGCCTTCATTTTTATTTACCGCCATTCGTTGAACAGCAAGCAATAGCTGCATATTTGGATAAACGGTGTAGCGAGATAGATAAATCCATAGCTACTCAACAGAAGCGAATTACCTTGTTACAGGAATTGAAACAAAGTATAATTACACAAACCGTTACGAAAGGTATTCATCCGGATGTACCGCTAAAAGATAGTGGTGTTGAATGGATTGGCAAGGTGCCAGAACATTGGGAAGTTATGAAAACCTCCTTGCTCTATACAAATATTGGAAGTGGCACAACTCCATCCACCTCCAAGCAAGAATATTATGAAGACGATGGCTTTTGCTGGTTACAGACTGGAGATTTAAATGATGGTTATATAACTGATACGTCAAAAAAAATAAGCAAGGTCGCAGTTAAAGACTATAAACTAAGATTTTACCCTGTAGGCTCAATTGTGATTGCTATGTATGGAGCTACTATTGGCAAAATAGGACTTTTAAAAATATCGACTTCTACCAATCAGGCTTGTTGCGTGCTACCTTATTCAAACAAAATGAATGAAATGTATGCATTCTATGTATGTCAAATTGCTAAAAAACAGATGCTTTTGGAAGCAGTGGGAGGTGGCCAACCAAATATAAGCCAAGATATTATCAAAAAACTAAAACTTCCTGTTCCTCCACTATGTGAACAACAAGCAATAGCCGTATATTTAGATAAACGGTGTAGCGAGATTGATAAAGCCATTGCAACGCAACAGAAACGAATATCCTTATTGCAGGAATTGAAGCAAAGCGTTATCACCGAGGCAATAACTGGAAAGATTAAAGTGTGCTAATATTTGAAATAATAGAAAACAAGATATGACGAATCCATTGAACGAAACCATATTTGAGAAACATATTGCAGATTATCTGGCAAATAGTGACCTCTATAATCAGCGAAATAGTGAGCAATTTGACATCGAAAGACTGTGCGATCCGGAAATGGTGGAACAATTCCTACGCCAGCAACCCCTCGTTTGGAGTAAACTCTCCAAATTATTTCCTGGTAAAGAGGTTACTACTGTTATCGGGGAGTATAACAAGCGCATAGACCGAGGTGAAAGTATCCTTCATATCATTCGCAAAGGGTTTACAGTAAGTGGAGCCAAAATAAAATTTGCCCAGTTCAAACCTGTTTTGGAGGGTAAAGGAACGGACAATTATCGGCTGTACCGAGCCAATAGATTCAGTGTAGTGCGGCAGATGAGATATTCGAACGGAGAAGACCGAGGTAATGAACTGGATCTCTGCATTCTGTTGAATGGAATTCCATTGATAACGATGGAACTCAAGAATGAGGGCAGCGGACAGAACTATATGAATGGCATAGATCAATATAAGAACCATCGGGACCCTCAAAACAGAATGCTTCGTAACTGTCTGGTTCATTTTGTCATGGATAACCAATATGTATTCATGACCACCAAGCTCGCGGGAGGGCAAACCACGTTTCTTCCCTTCAATCGCGAGGCTGTTAATCCTCCGATAGATGGCGAGTATCCTACGGCATATATGTGGCAGCAGATTTTACAAGCCGATTCACTTCTGGACTTGTTGGAGAACTTTATCAAACGTTATGAGGAGGTTTATGAAGACAAAGAGCGCAAGATACAATGCAAACGCATGGTTACTATCTTTCCCCGCTTCCACCAGTTGAGAGCGGTCAGGAAATTGAGACGCTATGTAAGTGATGAGGGACCGGGAAATAATTATCTGATCCAACATTCGGCCGGTTCGGGTAAGACAAAGACCATGGCATGGCTTGCCCATCAGCTTGCCAATATGACGCATGCCGATGGCTCGGCCATATTTGACAGTATCATCATGGTGACAGATCGCATCGTGTTGAATCGAAACATGGCAGAAGATGTAGTCAATTTCGAAACAACGGCAGGAACGGTCAAGGATATCCGTAAGGGCTCAAAGAAATTGGCAGATGCACTCAACGGGGAGAATCGTATCATCATATCTACTGTCCAGAAATTTGCCTTTGCATTGGATTATCTGAAACATGAGCATTCGAAAACGTATGCAGTTATTGTTGATGAGGCCCATACAGCAATAGGCAGCGAGGCAGCCAAAGATTTGGTCAACGCTTTGTCAACCGATGAAGATTTTAAAAAGAATGTCGATTATGATCCGGAAGAATATGACAGTCCTCTCGATGCCTTGATGGCCCAAATGCAGAATTCGCGCAAGATGATGAAGCATATCTCATATTTTGCGTTTACGGCTACACCGAAGGACAAGACTTTTGTGCTGTATGGCAAAGACGGGAAAGAGCCACACGACCTGTATTCCATGAAGCAGGCAATCGATGAAAAGTTTATATTGGATGTCACTCAGAATTACGTTAGCTACAAGACAATGTTTGAGTTGATAGAGAAGAATCCGACCGAAGATGAACAGCGGCTTTTTGAAAAGAAAAAAGCGCTGAGGGTTATCTCCGATTTTTTGGGACGTGATAAATATATAAAACTCCGGAAGGCTGGCATGATCGTAGATCAGTTCATGAAGTTTACAATCAATAAGATTAATCATCAGGCAAAAGCTATGGTTGTCTGCGATTCACGTCAGGCTGCTGCAGATTATAAGCAGATCATAGACCGGATTATTCGCGAAGAATATAATGGAGCAATAAAAACATTGGTCGCATTTTCTGGTGAGGTGATAGATTCCAATGGTCGTAAATGTACAGAAGCAAACATGAATGACGGCAATGTGACTGACAATGACATTGCAGAAAAATTCGAAGAGGATGATTACAAGATACTAATCGTTGCAGAAAAGTTCCAAACTGGTTTTGATCAGAAGTTACTACATACGATGTTTGTAGATCGTTCATTGGGTGGTATTCAATGCATTCAAACTCTGTCTAGATTGAATAGGACGTATTGGCCTTATAAAGAAGACACACTTGTGATTGATTTTAGAAATGATGCTGAAACAGTTCGTAAATCATTCCAAAAGTATTATACGACAACTATTTTGACTGGCGAAACGGATCCTCAACGAGTATATGCGTTGAAAGAGGACGTGGAACATTGGAATCTTTTTAATGAGGTTGAAGTGAATAATGTATGCGAGAAACTGCTCAACAAGGAAGCCGTAGCAGGAGTTCCTTCACTTTTAAATAAGATTGTAAATGAGCGGGTGAAGCCTTTGTCTGAAGAAGATCAAGATAAATATCGTAAACTGGTCAACCGCTTTGTTCGTCAGTATGGTTTTTTAGCTCAGCTAATGAATTTCACTGATCCGGAGCTGGAAAAGTTTTATGTATTCTGTAAAGTATTCTATAAATTCCTGCCTTATACCAAAGAAACTTTACCTATGGAATTGCTGAATCTTATAGATTTAGATAAGCTCCGTGTGCAGTTGTCCTTTGAGGGGGCTTTGAAGCTTGAAGACAAGCCAGAAGAATTGAAAGCTACCCGTATAGGAGAGGTTGGGACCAAGACGGAGGATGAAAAGAAATCTGTCGCAGAGTTACTCGATATGGTTAATAGCCCATTTGCTGGTATTTTGAATGAGAACGATAAAATCATCAAGCAGCT
>OGNF01003595.1_pt1 | contig 10108 bp, 9 predicted proteins | sample 1573321 | NCBI WGS metagenome assembly OGNF01 (sample SAMEA2581911, study PRJEB24529) | metagenome | biome: Human gut stool | place: China | collected 2011
GCTAGGCTATTTTGCCGTGGCGTTTACCCTTGGAATAGCCGCGAAAAAAGCGGGGCTCGGCGCGTTTCAGGCGTTTTTGGCGTCCGGGCTTACCAATGCCTCTGCCGGCGGGTATGCCGCCTTTACGCTTATAGGCTCGGGCGCAGCTTACATAGAGCTTGCAATAACCGAACTTATTGTAAACGCTCGGTATTTGCTTATGTCATGCGCGTTAAGTCAAAAAATAGCGCCCGAAACCCCGCTTTTCCACCGTATGCTTATGGCGTTTGATGTCACCGATGAAATTTTCGGTATTTCCGTATCTGTTACGGGCACGCTCAATCCGTTTTACAATTACGGCGCTATGTCGGTTGCTATTCCCGGGTGGGCTTTCGGCACGCTTTTCGGGGTTATAATGGGCAACGTACTGCCCGCTAGACTTGTAAGCGCTTTAAGCGTGGGGCTTTACGGTATGTTTTTGGCAATAATAATACCGCCCGCCAGAAAAAACAAAATAATAGCGGCTCTGGTTATTATTTCAATGGCGGCAAGCCTTGCTTTTTCAAAAATTTCGCTTTTGGCGAACGTTTCCGACGGAATGAAAATTATTATTCTGACGGTGGTAATTTCTCTGCTTGCGGCGGTGCTTTTCCCTGTAAAGGACGAGGAGGAAACCGCAAATGCAGCATAATATTTATATTTACATAGCGGTAATGACTGCTGTAACATATCTTATAAGAGTCTTACCGCTGACCCTCATAAGGAAAAAAATAACCAACGTAACTCTGCGCTCTTTTCTATACTATGTGCCGTATGTAACCCTTGCAATAATGACCTTTCCCGCAATAATAAACGCCACGGGCAGCATATGGTCGGGGCTTGCGGCGCTTGTAATCGGCGTTTTGCTCTCATACTTCGGCATAAGTCTTTTCGGCGTTGCCGTTTGCTCATGTGCTGCGGTGTTTATTATTGAGCTTATAATACTTTGAATGGGTGATAAAATGACAGAAATTTATTTGGTACGGCACTGCGAGGCAATGGGCAACGTGAAAAGACTTTTTCAGGGCTCAACCGACCTTGATATAAGCGAGACGGGAGAAAAGCAGCTTGAATATTTAAAGCGGCGTTTTGCGAACATCCCGCTTGATAAGGTGTATACAAGCCCGCTTATACGCGCCTATAAAACCGCGCTTGCCGTTATAGGAGATAAAGGGCTTACCCCCATTAAATGCGACGGCTTGCGTGAAATGGGCGGTGGGATAGTTGAAGGCAAGCCATTCACTGAGGCTTTCGGCGAAAACCCCGAGCTTGCGGAAATCTGGGATAAGCACCCGCAGGACTTCGCGCCCGAGGGCGGCGAGCCTATGAATGATGCTTACGAGCGTATATGGAGCACCATAAAAGAAATAGCCGCTGATAACTGCGGCAAAACTGTAGCCTGTGCAAGCCACGGCGGGGTTATACGCTGTCTGCTTTGCCGATTGCTTTACGGCGATATTTCTCACCTTGCCGAAATGGGCTGGAGCGATAATACCGCTGTAACGCTTTTAAGATTCGGCGGCGAAGAAATGCCCGAAGTGGTTTTTTATAACGATGCCTCTCACCTTCCGCCCGAGCTTATACCCAAGCGCAGCAGGCTCTCCTCTTTTATAGGTGACGAAAAATGATAATAATGTCGGTAGATTTGGGAAAAGCGAGAACGGGCATAGCCGTATCAGACCCGTGCGAAAGCTTTGCTTTCCCGAAAACGGTAATAACCGAATATAACGAAACGCGCCTTGCCGAAAAGGTAGGCGCGCTGGCTAAGGAATACGGGGCGGAGCTTATAGTGGTAGGCTATCCCAAAAATATGGACGGCTCTGCCGGCAGCCGAGCCGCCGAATGTGCCGCAACCGCCGAGCTTATTAAAAACAGCTGCGGAATAGACACAGTGCTGTGGGATGAACGCTGCACCACCGTTTCAGCGCACACGGCGCTCAATTACACCGACACACGCGGCAAAAAGCGCAAGGCGGTGGTTGATGCGGTAGCGGCGGTAATAATTTTGGAAGATTACCTGCGTTTTCGCAAAAATCAGTTGTGATAAAGCTTTTTGGTCTGATATTTCGGTTCGCAGGTTATATTTATTCCTAATTTCCTGAAAACCTGCTCGTCCACGCGGGAAAGAATAACGCTTGAATGAGCCTCAAGCCCCGCAAGATTTTTAACCTGACCGAGCGCCTTTTTCGCGACGTCGCTTGTAACCGCGCACATTGAAAGGGCTATAAGCACCTCGTCGGTGTGCAGGCGCGGGTTGTGGTTGCCCATAATTTCGGTTTTAAGGCGCTGAATAGGCTCAATTATGGTTGAAGAAATAAGGTCAATATCGTCGGGTATACCCGCCAGTATTTTAAGGCTGTTAAGCAGCATTGCCGAGGCAGGTCCCAAAAGGCTTGAGGTTTTACCCGTAACAATCTGACCGTCTGATAATTGAAGCGCAACCGCCGGGGAAGATGTTTCCTCGGCTTTTTTCAGCGCTGCGGCAACCACGGGGCGGTCTTCTACCGTCACGCCCACCTGCTTCATTAAAAGCTCTATTTTCGGCGCGTCGTTCTGGTCGCTCAGTCCCTGCCGTTCGCTCACAAGCGCCGCATAATAGCGGCGGATAATCTCCTGGCAGGCGGCAGCCTTCACAACCTCATCGTCCACAATTCCGAACCCCGCCATATTTACCCCCATATCGGTCGGGCTTTTATAGGGCGATTCGCCCATTATGCCCTCAAGCATAGCGTTCAGAACCGGGAAAATTTCAATGTCCCTGTTGTAGTTTACGGCGGTTTTATTGTACGCCTCTAAGTGGAACGGGTCTATCATATTAACGTCGTTAAGGTCGGCGGTCGCCGCCTCATACGCCACGTTTACGGGGTGTTTAAGCGGAATACTCCAAATGGGGAAGGTTTCAAATTTAGCATAGCCCGCCTTTATTCCGCGCTTGTGCTCATGGTAAAGCTGAGATAAACAGGTAGCCATTTTGCCGCTGCCGGGTCCCGGGGCGGTAACTACCACAAGCTGCCGCTCGGTTTCTATATAATCGTTTTTGCCGAAGCCTTCCTCACTTATAATGTGCGGAATGTCGGAGGGGTAGTCGCTTATCGGGTAATGGCGGTATACCCTGACCCCCAACTGCTTTAAGCGGTTTTCAAAGGCGAGCGCCAAGGGCTGACCCGTAAACCGAGTTATAACAACGCTGCCCACATAAAGTCCAATGCCGCGAAACGCGTCAATAAGGCGCAGGGTATCAAGGTCGTAGGTTATACCCAGGTCGCCGCGGCGCTTGTTTTTCTCAATGGCATCGGCGTTTATTACAATTACTATTTCAGCCTCATCCTTGAGCTTTAAAAGCATTTTCACCTTTGCGTCAGGCTCAAAGCCGGGCAGCACGCGTGCCGCGTGGTAATCATCAAAAAGCTTGCCGCCGAATTCCATATAAAGCTTGCCGCCGAACATAGCTATTCTGTCCCGTATATTCTGTGATTGCAGCTTTATGTACTTCTCATTATCAAACCCGATTTTTTTCATTCCGTTTATCTCCCGTAATTCCTTTTTATTCAAAAATTATTATACAATATCACATTCAAATTAGCAAGCGCTAATTATATAGCCCCAGAACATTCTCTGTTCTGTTTACTACCATATCACGCAGTATTTGCGGCTCTAATACCTTTACCCTGTCGCCGTAGCTTATAACCCACGAAACCAGTGCGTCGGAAAGCGCCGCACGAACGGTAAAGCAAAAGTCCTCGTCCGTCACCTTTTTAATAAAAATATCCTCCCCGAAGCGGTCGGCTACCTGCTCGGTTATTTTTTTGCTGCATTTCAGCTCAATATCGTATATTTCGCCGCCGTGCATACCAAAAAGCTTTGCGGTGTAATCGGGCGTATCAAAGTAATCGGTGTATTCGCTTACTTCCGAAAAATGCCGCTGCGGCATATCGGTTATTTCCACCTTATACATTCTGTCAAGCCGTAAATGAATTAAATTATCGTACTTTTCGTAATTGCCTATAACATAGTAGTGATCGTCCTGCCAGGTAAGCGCGTAGGGGCTTATAAGCATTTCCCTTTTTTGCTTTTCTATAGTTCTGTCGGGCGAAAGCACACGGTTTACATACTCAAAGCCTATTTTCTTTTTCTCTGATACCGCGCGGCTTATTTTATCAATACTGTAAAATATTTCTTCATTAACCGATTTTGCGCAGGAGGAAAAGTAAACGCGGTTTTCCCTTTTCTGCGCCTGATAGCGTGAAACAAATGAGTCCAGCTTTTTTACAAGTTCGCGGGTTTTCGCCGCGCTTATAAACCCCGCCGTGCGCACCGCGTCTGCCAGCAGGTAAATCTCGGGTTCTTCAAACTCGCGCGACGCCAAAAACCACCCTCTCGGCGAGCCCGAGCGCACAATATCCGCGCCGTAATCGGTAAGGGCGGATATATCGGCATAAACCGATTTACGCTCGGCGGCAATACCCTGTGAGTCAAGATATTCGCATATATCAGCGGCGGTAACGGGGTGCTCCTCGTCGCTTTCGCGCTTTAAAAAGTCTAAAATATAAAGTATTTTCAGGCGTTGCCCCTGCTTTTTTGCCATAAAGCGACCCTTTCCTTAAATTCATCATATGTCAGCATATTGTTTAAAACGTCAAGCATTGCAGACGAAGAAAGGCTTTGCGGCAGCTCTGAAAAGCGTAAAAAATCCCGCCGTGCGGCGGCGCTGTCCGCTCTGCCCGAAAGCCCCGCCGAGAACATATCGGTTTTGGTTATCTTCCGTTTTTCGGGCGCGCGAGCTGCCAAAACTCCGCTTTTTTCAAGCGCCGCGGCTATAATTTCGGGCGACATTCCCTCAACGCCCAAAAGCCCCTCTTTTGAATATTTCGTCTTTCGCCGCTCCTTACCCTTAAGCTCGGGAACATAGACGTTTATAATCTCGGTATCCCCCAAAATTTTTTTAAGGTACGCGCGGATAACCGCTCCCGCGCTGTCGGAATCGGTCATAACAATAACACCCTTTTCCCGCGCCGCCGCTCTTATAAGCGCCGTTTTTTCGGGGTTTTTGAAAATTCCGAAGCCGTCAGTCGGAATTATAAGCGCGTCGATAACGTTTTCAAGTGTTATTTTATCGTACTTTCCCTCAACAATTACGGGTCGGTCAAGCCTTATCAACGCTTTCACCCTTTGCAATAATGTATATAAGCCGCACAATCAGCTGCTCAAGCACGGTTCTGGGGTCTGCCCCGAAGGATTTTAACTGCCTGTCGGCAGCAAGCAGCGCTTCAAAACTTAAAGACAGCCTTTTGAAATCAAATTTGGATAGGTTCTGCGCGGCGCGGTCAAGCACAAACTCCCGCCCCTTATAGCCGAACTCCGCCGCAATTTCGGGGTTTTTCAGCCCCTTTTTGCGGCAGACGAAAACACGGTATAAATCAACATAAGCCGACGAGACGGTGTACAGTATAATCATAGGCTCAAGCCGCATAAAGAAAAGCTCGTCAAGTGTTTTAAGCGCCCCGCCCGCGTCCCGCGCAAATATATGCTTTGAAAGATTATAAACCGAAGCCTCCACCGTTTTTACCGACACCAGATCCACATCCTGCCGCGTTATGGTGCCGCCGGGCAGGTAAAAGCAGAGCTTATTAAGCTCTTTTTGAAGTGTTGAAATACCCCCCCCCGCCGTTTCCACAAGATATTTCGCCGCGGCAGGCTCAAAGGTGCAGCCGCGCTTATGAGCGCCGTCGGTCAGCATTTTAACAAGCTCGGGCACTCTGCGGTGATTTAAAAGCACCGCGCACCCGCCGCCCTTTTCGGTTTTTGCAATCAGCTTTTTAAGCCGCGCGCTCTTTTTTGGGTCGGGAAACAGCGAATCAAACCATATAACAAAAACCGCATCGTCAGTCGGGTTTGTAACAAGAGTTAAAAGCTTTTCAAAGTCACCTGCGCCGCAGTGCTCAATATCATAGTCGCAAAGCACCGCGCACTTTTTATCCGACATTATAGGCAGCTGCTCCAAAAAGTCATACACATCCTGCAAATTACAGTCCGCACCGAAACGGCTGTAATTGAAAATATCGTCCTTATCCGCTACAAGCGCGGTTATTTTATCAACATACATGCGCTTTAAAAAGTCGTCTTCGCCCAGTATTATGTAAACCGGCGATAAAACTCCGCTTTTAATCTGACCTTTAAGCGCGTCCTCATATATCACAGCCATTTTAATTTTCTGCCCCTTTCGCTTGCAATCTTACGGTAAATTTCATCAAGTCTCAGCTTATAAAGATGCTTTTTAAAGGCAAGCAGTGCGGCTATTACCGCGGCAACAAGAAGGAGTGAGGCGTAAAACTCCCCTGTTCCCATTTCAGAGGTAGCAAACGGCAGCGAGCCGAAAAGATTTATAATTCGGTTAATGTAATCGGCAGCAAGCTCGGCGGCAATAAATGAAAGCCTTGATATATGCGGGAAACAAAGACCCGCAAGCAAGCCCACTGCGGAAATTTGCAGGGCTATGCCGGCTACCGCGTCTATCAGCAAATTGGTGAATACCGAAACGTTTGAAATATAACCGAAGGTGTAAATTGAAACCGGCAGTGTGAAAAGCGTAGCGGAAAGTGTTACAAATATTGCCGAGGCAAAGGCATATGCCGCTCCCGTTTTTAAAAGCTTTCTTTCCTTGATAAAATCAAGGCACGGCATAGCCACCGAAACAATGCCGAGGGTAGAAAGGAACGAAAGCTGAAAGGAAACGCTGAAAATGGTAAAGGGTGAAATAATAAACAGCAGTGCCGCCGCGCCGCCCAAGGAGTTTTCGGCAGTGTTATCACGCTCAGAGAGAATACTTGCAGCCACAAACAGCGAGCAAAAACCTGCGCGAAGAATTGATTTTGTAAAGCCGCATACTGCCGCCATAAAAAGCACGGTTGCGAACATAACAATCGCTCTTAAATATTTATTGTAGAAATGCTTTTTAATAAAGAACGCGGTAAGCCCCACAATAACCGACAGGTGCATACCCGAAACCACCATAACGTGGCTGACACCTGCTTTTTTAATATTCGCATAAAATTCACCCGAAAAGTATGAACGGTCGCCTATGGTAATCGCCGCAACAGTAGCGGCTTCATCATATTCCATATTTGAAAACAGCGTGTTTTTAATATACTTGCGTATGTTCCCTATTATATGGAGAACGGGGTCGTCGTTTCCGTTTTCTACCTTTATGTTTTTAAGGCTGCCGCGCAAGAATATTCCGTCAGCGTAATACGCTCTTTTTTGTGTGCCGTTTTTTAAGGTTGAAAGAGACACGTTCGCCTCTATACGGTTGCCGTATTCGGGCGCAGTCTCGCCGTAGCAGCTGCAAATTATGCGCGTGCCCTTTTTAAGGCGCCCGCATTTGCAAACCTCCAGAACCTCGCTTGTGTATGTTCCGTGGTCCTCCGGCTCGCTTACAACCGTAAACTCACCCTTTACGGTGTCGCCGTTAAGCTTCGACAAATCCGCCGCGTTAATAGATGTTAAAAGAATACTGACTGCCGTAACAGCCAGTATGAGAGTAACGATTATTTCAGCGGGGCGGCGAAAATAAAGGGCAAGAAAGAATAGTATTATCAGGGCTATTCCGCAGAAAAATACGGCGGATTGCGAGTAAAAGCCCGCAATGCACAGCGCGGCAGAAACAATCGCGCAAAAAAGCATAGGACGCTTTTTCAAATAATCCGCCATAATATTTCATCTTGTTCCTCCTTTTTTAATCCTTGAACTGACTGTTATATAATTTTGCATAAAATCCTTTTTTTGCCAGCAGACTTTCATGATTGCCCTGCTCAATGATATGGCCATCTTTCATAACCAGTATCACATCCGCCTCACGGATCGTGGATAATCGATGTGCCACAATAAAGCTGGTATGGCCTTCCATCAGTCTGGCAAATGCATTCTGGATCTTCATCTCTGTACGGGTATCGATGGAAGAGGTTGCCTCATCGAGAATCAGCATGGGTGGGCGGCACAGCATCAGTCTGGTAATACATAAGAGCTGTTTCTGTCCCTGAGAGAGTCCGCCGCCGTCCTCTCCGATCACCGTATCATAGCCCTTTGGCAGACGCTTGATAAAGCTGTGTGCATGGCTGTTCTTTGCCGCTTCGATCATCTCTTCTTCCGTGGCATCCGGCTTTCCGATCAGAATATTTTCCCGAACGGTTCCTGAACGGAGCCAGGTATCCTGTAAGACCATACCATAGGAAGAACGAAGGCTCTTTCTGGTCACCTGACGGATATCGTCACCTTCTACGCTGATGGAACCAGCATCCACATCATAGAACCTCATGAGCAGATTGATGACTGTAGTCTTGCCGCAGCCTGTAGGACCTACGATTGCCACACGTTCTCCCGGCTTCACAGCCAGATTAAGATCCTCGATCAGCTTCTGATCCGAGCGATAGGAAAATGCCACATGTTCAAGATCCACGCGGCCTTCCACATCCGTCAGTGCCGTGGCATCTGCCGGTTCCGGCACCTGCGGCTCTTCTTCGATCAATTCAAAGACTCTTCCTGCGCAGGCAATGGCGTTCTGAAGCTCCGTCACTACGCCTGAGATCTCATTGAACGGCTTGGTATACTGATTTGCATAGTTTAAAAATGCAGTCAGCTGTCCAACGGTCATTCTGCCACTGATAGCAGCCAGAGCACCGGTGACTCCCACTCCTGTGTACACCAGACTGTTGACAAAGCGGGGGGACGGGGTGGTGATGGAGGGAAAGAAAATGGCACGCAGAGAATATTTTCTCAGACGCTCATTGATCTCTCCGAACTGCTCCATGGCGTCTTTCTCATGACCAAAAGCCTGTACCACCTTCTGATTACCGATCATCTCATCGATCAGTGCCGTCTGTTCCCCTCTCGCCTCCGACTGCAGACGGAACATGGTAAATGTTTTCTTTGCAATAAAGGAGGCCACGATCATAGACACCGGCGTGATCAAAAGCACAACCAGCGTGATCCCTACATTGACACTCAGCATGAATCCGATGGTTCCCACAATCGTGAGCACACCCGTAAACAGCTGGGTAAATCCCATCAGAAGTCCATCTGCAAACTGATCTACATCCGCAATGATCCGGCTCACTACTTCTCCTGACGGATGTCCGTCCAGATATTTCAGCGGCAGGATCTCCAGCTTTGCAAATGCTTCATTTCGGATATCACGCACGATCTGATAGGTCATCTTGTTATTGCAGATATTCATGCCCCACTGTGCCACTGCAGTCACACCGATAACCATGACCATTCTTTTGAGCACTGCAAAGACTCCTGTAAAATCCACCTGTCCTTTTCCGATCACACAGTCAACGGCATCTCCGGTCAGCAAAGGAATATACAAAGTGGACGCCACCGTAATTGCAGCAAGTCCAAAGGAAAGAGCCAGAAAGAACCAGTACCGTTTCAGGTAGCGCAGTACTTTTTTCAGTGTCTCACTCTGCTCCGAATGAATCTTCTTACGCATCGGCTCTCTCCTCCTTTCTGTCGAACTGTGAATAATGGATCTCCTGATAAACCGGACAGTTTTCCAGAAGTTCCTGGTGAGTTCCGATTCCGGCCACCATTCCATCGTCAAGCACAATGATCTGATCTGCATGACGGATGGAAGAGGTCCTCTGAGATACGATAAAGACTATCGGATTGCCCTTCATCTCCCGCAGTGCTTTTCTAAGCGCTGCATCGGTTGCAAAATCCAGTGCAGACGCACTGTCATCCAGGATCAGGATTCCTGGATGGCCCACCAGTGCTCTTGCAATGGTCAGTCGCTGTCTCTGTCCGCCAGACAGGTTCTTGCCACCCTGATCAATCTTTGCCTGCAGTCCGTCTGCTCGCTCTCTTACAAACTCTGCTGCCTGTGCTGTCTCCAGAGCCTCCCACAGCTCTTCTTCCGTGGCGTCCTTCTTGCCCCAGCGCAGATTGTCTTCAATAGTTCCTTTGAAAAGCACCGCTTTCTGTGGCACAATGCCAACCATTTTCCGAAGCGTCTCCAGATCAAAATCTTTTACATTTTTCCCATTGATCTTCACGGCTCCAGCCGTCGCATCATAAAAACGCGGGATCAGATTCA
>OGNF01003604.1_pt1 | contig 10080 bp, 8 predicted proteins | sample 1573321 | NCBI WGS metagenome assembly OGNF01 (sample SAMEA2581911, study PRJEB24529) | metagenome | biome: Human gut stool | place: China | collected 2011
CGCCAGGACATACATTCCCGTCGTCCCCAGAGGCTGGGAAAGATGAATGTTTACGGGCCCTTCAAACGTGATGGTTTGATCCGTGACGATTGAGGCAAAGGTCCGCTGCGTTGGATCAAAGCTCAGAGAGGCTCCGGATTCGATATAAACATCCATTCCGTTAAATTCGGCCGTGCGGCGAATCAGGATGCCGGAGCCTGAAGCAATCCGGACTTCACTGAAATTGTTCAGAAAGGGAACTCCTGCAGCGTAGTCCTGCCCCAGAAGGAGGATATCATCGCCGGCGAACAGAAGGGTATTGGCTCCGCTTTTATTTCCTCCGAACAGGCGCGTGCGTGTATTGAGCTGAAGGTTATGCGCCAGAATGACGGTATTGCCCTCTGTCGCGCCGCCGCCGGCGGCGTAACCGCCGTAAATATTTCCGTCGATGATGTCCTGCCGCAGAAACACCGTATTGCCCGAACAGTCGCCTTCCGTCGAATAACCGCCGTATATGTTGCCATGAACAGTGCCTTTTTCAAAAACGACAATGTTGTTAAAGACATTCCCGCTTCCATCCGAACGGCCGCCGTATACACTGTTTCGGACTGTACCGCCCGTTGATATGACGGAATTGTCCGAAACGTCCCCGGCATCTGTCGCGTAGCCGCCTGAAAGATTCTGGGCCTCGGCGTCCGTAAAATAAACCGCATTCCGCCGGATGTTTCCGGATTGGATCGTAAATCCGCCGATGGCATCCGTCCGGACCGTACCGCCCGTGACGGTGACAACATTGTCCAGGACGTCCTCATAACGCGCATGGCCTCCGAAAAGTTTTCCGACAGTGCCTCCGTTGATGATGACGCTGTTTTCCGAAACGGTCGAGCATACCGCCGTGGCCGGGCAGCAGGTTTCCGCTGTCCTTGATGCCCAACTGGCGCTTGAAGAGACTTTCCACCAGGTCGCCCCAGGTGCCGAAAACGCAGACCACCAGGCCCAGACCGAGCCATCCGCCGAGCGAGAGGTAAATGTCGTGCTGGAAGAAATGGTGAAGCACCGCTGCGGCGATGAGGCAGAAGATGCCGCCGCCGATGCTGCCTATCCACGACTTGTTCGGTGAGATGCGCTCAAACAGTTTGGCCGGGAACTTCTTGTGCAGCAGACTGCCTACGCAGTAGGCGCCGGTGTCGCTGGTCCACAGGAAAATGAAGATGGACAGCGGCAATATCCATTTGTACTGCATCTCTCCGCTCATGGCGTCATAGTGGAAAGCCAGCGCGTGGAGCAGGGAGAAGGGCAGGGCTACATAGAGCTGCGAGGCGAAGGCGTAGGCCCAACTCTTCAGCGGGTCCTTGTGCTGCAGATAGAGTTCGGCAATGGGGAGGACGAGCAGGGTGACGAGATAGGGCGCGAAAACGGCGGCGTCGGAATAGTTCTTGCCGAAACCGGAAAAGAAATAGAAAAAGGCCAGGAAGAGGTAGACGCCTCCCGTCGTGTTGATAAGGCGGTTGACCGCAGCACCGGCATGACGGTTGACATTGGTGGAAAATTCCCAGATGGTAAGGCCTGTAATCAGGGCAAACAGCAGGGTGAAGGAGAGCGGGTGGAACACCATGCTCCCTACCAGTACGACTACGAAAAGTGTACCTGTAACGGCTCTTAATACCAGATTGTTCATTTCTTTTCTTCTTGGTCGGGTTGATATTCCGGAGCAGACGGTTGCTTGCATTCGGCTGGCAGGTCCGGCATGTCACCGGGCAGGGCGTCGGCAGGACGTTCCGCCTCGTCTTCCGACGGGATGGGAGGAAGCGCTTCCTTTTGCTGCGCTTCGTTTCCTGCCTCTCCAGTCTGGGATTCCGCTGCGTTTTGCTCCGCATTTTCCAGGCTCTTGCGCTCTTCTTCCATGAGTTCGTCGGCGCGGCTCTTCCACGGGCGTTTGCCGAAGATGTTTTCCACATCCTGTGTGAAAATGACTTCGCGGTCGATGAGCAGTTGTGCCAGTTTGCCGTGTCCTTCGGCATTTTCGGTCAGTATCCGCTTGGCACGTTCATACTGCTCGTTCACCAGTTTCCGCACCTCTTCGTCAATTCTTTCGGCGGTCTTCTCCGAATAGGGTTTGGAGAAGGAGTATTCCTGGTTGTTGTAGTAGCAGAGGTTGGGGAGTTCGTCGCTCATACCCAGATAGGCCACCATGCCGTAGGCACGCTTGGTAACGCGCTCCAGGTCGTTGAGAGCACCGGAGGAAACGTGTCCGAGGAAAATCTCTTCGGCGGCACGTCCACCCAGTGTGGCGCAGATTTCGTCGAGCATCTGCTCCTTTGTGGTGATGCTGCGCTCTTCGGGCAGATACCAGGCGGCACCCAGTGCCTGTCCGCGCGGGACGATGGTGACTTTTACCAGCGGGTTGGCATATTGCAGCAGCCATGAAACGGATGCGTGTCCGGCTTCGTGGATGGCTATGGCGCGCTTTTCCTGTTGGGTCATGACCTTCGACTTTTTCTCGAGTCCGCCGATGATGCGGTCTACGGCATCGAGAAAATCCTGCATGCCGACGGTCTTGCTGTTGTGGCGGGCTGCGATGAGGGCCGCCTCGTTGCACACGTTGGCAATGTCGGCTCCCGAGAAGCCCGGCGTCTGACGGGCCAGGAAGTCGATGTCAAGTCCTTCATCCAGTTTCAGCGGTGCGAGGTGCACCTTGAAGATGGCGATACGCTCGGAAAGTTCGGGCAGGTCGACATGTATCTGGCGGTCGAAGCGTCCGGCACGGAGCAGGGCGCTGTCAAGAATTTCCACGCGGTTGGTGGCGGCAAGAATAATGACGCCGGAATTGGTGCCGAAGCCGTCCATTTCGGTAAGCAGCTGGTTCAGCGTATTTTCCCGTTCGTCGTTGCCGCCCAGTGACGGGTTCTTGCCGCGGGCACGGCCTACGGCATCGATTTCGTCGATGAAAACAATGGCGGGTGCCTTCTCCTTGGCTTGACGGAACAGGTCGCGTACGCGGCTGGCACCGACGCCGACAAACATTTCGACGAAGTCGGAACCGGACATGGAGAAGAAGGGCACGTTGGCTTCGCCGGCTACGGCTTTGGCCAGAAGAGTCTTTCCGGTGCCCGGAGGGCCTACCAGGAGAGCGCCTTTGGGGATTTTTCCACCCAGTTCGGTATATTTCTGCGGGTTTTTCAGAAAATCGACGATTTCCTGCACTTCCTGCTTGGCTCCTTCCTGTCCGGCCACATCCTTGAACGTAACATTGATGCCGTTGCCCTTTTCAAAAAGTTTGGCCTTGCTCTTGCCGACATTGAAGATGCCGCCAGAGGCTCCGCCGCCACCGCTCATGCGGCGCATCATCAGAAAATAGATGCCGAAGATGAGGATGAAGGGAAACAGGGTGCCCAGGAGATTCCACCAGATGGTGTTTGACTTTTCGTAGGATACGGTGACGGGGTAGTCCTGCAGGAAGTCACCCAGTTTGTCGTTGGGCGGACAAATGGTGGTGACGGACGGACGCTTTCCCGTCTGTTCCATGCTTTGGTTGAACACGTCGCGTATTTTCTCGGGCTTGACAATCATATAGGCGGTACCGTCCGTCTTGTTGATGACCACCTCGCTGGTGTAGCCCTTTTGAACGTAACTGCGGAATTCGGTATAATTGACTTCCTTACTGATGCCCGAAGCTCCGCCGTTTCCTTGCAGCAGCATGAAACCGAGCACTGCAATGATAACAAGATAGAGCCAGTTGAGATTGAACCGGGGCATCTTTTCCTTATTGTCTTTTTTTTCCATATATTATTCAAGTGGAGGTAATGGGTTGGCTTCAGTCGATATCGGGTATTTCGGTGAGTGTGGCATCTTCCCACAGGTGCTCCAGGTCGTAGTGTTCACGTGCGTCGGGTACGAATATGTGAACCATAACGGTACCGTAGTCCATGGCAACCCACAGGGAGTTGGTCAGACCTGCTATCTTACTGGGCTTTTCGTTGGCTTTGGTGCGTGCGAACTCTTCTACGGAGTCACAAATGGCTTTTACCTGCAATGGAGAATTACCGTTGCAGATGACGAAATATTCGCATGGTGCCGTGATGATTCCTTTCAAGTCGACAGTGATGATATCGTGACCTTTTTTTTCCTGAATACCTTCAATGATGGTGCTTACTAATTCTTTGCTTGTGCTCATTATAATAATTAATGTGTTGTATATACGTTGGTTGTCTCCTGTTTCAGAATGGATAGTGGCAATTACTCAGTTTTTCCCTCTCAGTCTGTTGCTTTTGTTCAGGTTTGCAGAGGATGGTTGTGGCATATCTGCCTGACTGTCGTTGGGTTGACAGGCCATTTTCCGGTCGAAACGGAATATTTGGGTGAAAGATAGAATGATTTCTCCGATTGATAAAATGGAAGTACTGAAATGTCTTTTATTTTTTTGAAATTTAGTAAATTCGGCTATAGCAGTTCTTTATTTCCAGGCCACCGTATGGAGGGGAAACGGCAAAATGCGAGCAGCGAGAGTGAAGGAGGATGTGCCCTCGTTGAGATGTGTGAATACAGAGACCGGCAGTTTGTTCAGTAGTTAGGAAAATTCTGGAAATTGCCCGCAGTTTCGTTTCCAGTGGCGATTGGCACATTTTATGGAATTGTTCCGAGACGAGATTGTCTCGAAATGATGGTCGTGAAGAATGGTTGAACATCCGTGGAGAATGGCTGAACATCCGTGATGGATGATGATTTTGAGGTGAAAGATACTTAAAATTGGGCATTTGGCCGGTATATTTTGGAGTAAAAGCGATTTTTTTCAAAAAAAATGCACTTTTGTTTGGTATATATGGAAAAAGCCTGTAAATTTGCACCCGTAATCGAGAGGGAATCTTGATGCAAAGGAAGTTTGGGGTATGGTGTAATTGGCAACACTACAGATTCTGGTCCTGTCTTTCCTGGTTCGAGTCCGGGTACCCCAACGGTTTAACGCCATTATTTTGTCGGAGTGATGAAATATGGCGTTTTTTGTATATCTTCTTTGACAGAAAGTCTGCTTTCGGCTGTATTTGAATTCCGAATACCACCGCAAAATCTGGTGAATTGCAGATTTTGCATCGTTTTTTAGTCAGTCATAACAGAAGGAATGACGAGACCTCAACTTCCCTAAAACGTAGTACATTCATCTTTTGTTTCAATAATAAGCTCAATCCTTCATTGAAACGCAATTATTGTAGTTGATTTTGTAGCTGGCAGGCATTGATGTGTTGGGACGGTTTGTCTGTTAATTCCCGACAGTAGAAAACAGAAGGCTGATGTAAGTCCGATGGCCTGCTGGGGGTAAGCCGCGGGATGTAGGGTAGGCAGGGTGTTTCATAAGAGGGTTTATGGTACTAGGCAATATGGCAATACGAGTATTTTCATTTGCGATGGGAGGGTTTTTCTCTTGCGCTGTGCGCAGGATTGTATTACGCGAGTTTCTGCATACGGTATACCTCTTGGATGAGTAATGGCATTTATGTATATGATTGGCGGAATCTGAAACCTTGTTCGCATTTTCATTATGCGCAGTTTCAGATTCCGCCATTCGTATAAAATCCGGTAGGACGTTATTGGCAGTCCTGACGCTTATTTGTCTTTTCTTCCAAAGATGGAGAAATGTACGTAACGCTTGGGATGGGCTTTCAGATCAATCATGAGCGAATCGGCATGTGAGATTGTGCTGTTGAGATTGTCGAAGACGGAACGGTCGTTGAGCAGAAGTCCTAGCGTATTGTCCTTGGAATTCATTTTACGATTGAGTGTATAGCCCATATCGTCCAGTTGTTTGGAGAACGATTTGACTTTTTGCAGGGTAGCGTTGACTTGCTCGATGGTTGCGGACAAATCGGCTTCAGCAACGTCGGCCGTAATCTTATTGACGTTGTCGCTGACTTCTTTGAGGTTGGCAATGAGTGCCGGTACGTCCTTTTTCATCATGCGGTTCAGCGACTTGCTGGTTTCAGCCAGTTCTCCGCTCATGGTTGCCACATTGTGCAGTGTTGTGGTCAGCGCTGTGTCCGCCAGAACGCGGTTCAGATTGCCCATGATGGAGTCCAGTTTCGGCAATATCTGTTCGACTACCGGTATCATGGCTTCCATTTTGTTGAGTGAACCTTTGTGCATTCCACCTTGGATGGTGTCGCCCTGTTCCACAAACTGTGTCGGATTCTTTCCGAGAATCAGATTCATTTTCACGCCTCCCATCAGTTCTGTTTCGAGTTCTGCACGCGTACCTTGGGGCATCCGCATTTCATCTTGCAGTTCGATGCCGACGATGACATTGTCGGTGCGTGAGTAATCATACTCGATGGTGCGCACGATGCCGACAGGATATCCGTTGGCAAAGACGGGATTGGATATGGTCAAGCCATTGATGTTCCTGAACTGTACGTAGTAGCTGTTGGTTGCCTGAAATACATTGATTCCTTTCAGAAAATTGATTCCCAGAAAAACGAGAATCATGGCAACGATGGCGGTCAGTGCCAGCCGCACTTCTTTGGTCAGAAATTTCATATGCTGTTGATTTTTATTTTTTAGACAGACGGATTGCTTCCTGCAGATTCATGCGTTCGCCATTGCGGAAGGCAACGATGAAGGTTCCCGGAAGTTTGTTGGCAACGCTCTTGTGCTTGGCTTTTATTTCACTGTAGTTGGTAGAGCTGCCGTAGGTATATTTATACAATCCGTTTTCTTTGTAGAATTCTACAGGCTTGATTCCTTTGAGCCTGCGATCGTTGGGCTTTAACTGTTTGTCGCTAACCAGCAACTGCACCTTGAATACGGGTTTTTCATCTGTTCCGGTCTCAGCCTTGGCCTGGTTTGATTGGGCTGTGGTTGATGCCGCTGTTGCTTTTTCCTGTCTTTCGCTGACTTTGGATGAAACAGTCGCTTCTTCCTTTGGCGTGGCGGGAGATGTCTTTTCATCCGTCTTTCCCTTGTCCGCAGTCGTGTTTTTTTCCACTTCTTCACTGTCGAACGTCGAAGGACTGGGCAGTTCCGGTTTCGCTACAGGCGGGGCTACCGATTTGTCGTATTTCCTGCGGTAGTTGACAAAACCATAGTAAAGGCTGCGGGCCATTTTGGTGATGCCGGCGCTTGAATTGAGAAACCGTTCTTCTGCTTCTGTGGAGATGAAACCGAGTTCGGTAAGTACTGCCGGCATGGAGGTGTTTCGCAAAACGAGCAAGCCTCCCTGGTGAACGCCTTTGCTTCGGCGTCCGGCCTGTGAGATGTATTGTTGTTCGATGCTGCGTGCGAGTTCCACACTTTGCGCCATGTTTTTGTCCTGCAGCAGTTCGAAGATGATGTAACTTTCTATTTTGTGCGGGTCGAATCCCTGGTAAACTTGCTGGTAGTTGGACTCGTAGGTGATAACGGAGTTTTCCCGTTTGGCTACTTCGAGGTTTTCCTCAGCTCTCGACATCCCCAGCGTGTAGGTTTCTGTTCCGTAGGCCACTTTGCCCTTGGGCAGCGCATTGGTATGGATGGAAATGAACAGGTCGGCTTTTTGCTCGTTGGCAATGTCGGCCCGGCGCTGGAGGGGCACGAATATGTCGGTTTTCCGGGTGTAGACCACGCGCACATCCGGGCAATTGGCCTCTACCATGCGCCCGAAAGCAAGAGCCACCTTCAGGTTGATGTTCTTTTCCTTGGAGATGCGCCCGATGGCTCCGCCGTCTTTGCCGCCGTGCCCGGCATCAATGACGAGGACGAACTTGTCCCGTTGGGTGTGACTGCGGGCTGTGTATGCTGCAAGGAGGAAAAGTGTTGCAACGGAAAGTAACTTCAGAATCAGATTGTGCATTGCCTGTTTTTATTTCTTTGCAAAGGTAAGAGTTTTTATTGAAAAAACTTTTTATTTCTCACTGTTTCACCCAACATAGACTACATTTGGGACATTTCGGGAAATATAGAGCGGTCATTGCAGCCGGTCCGGTTATTTTTCGCATTTCAGCCACAGGTATTCTGTTCCGTCCATTACGGGTTCAGCCTTGAGGAGTACCTGGCTGCCGTCCGCATTATGGCAGGTGGCCGCAACTATGCTGTGTCCTTCCTCGCTGGGTTCTTCCTGTTCTTTGAAGTGTTGCCCTTCGGGAAGAATGCAGTCGGTGGCAGGTTGGCGGAATCCGTAAACCAGCGGTCCGCGTTGCAACGTCATGGCTGTTCCTTTTGCTTTTCCGTTCCGTGAGGGGCGCAGGGCAGTCGTGCTGAAGGGGAAGTCGAAAAAGATTTCGTCGCCACTGTTCCATTTCCTGCGGATGACCAGGTATCCGTTTTCCATCTGGTAGGTTTCCTCTCTGCCGTTGACATAAATGGTAGGCATGTGTGCCGGCACGCCTTCGAGCAGGAAAGGCATTTCTTTGGGAAGGCCTCCCATGGCCCAGTCCGGAATCCGAAGTGCCACCTTGAGGGGGTGTTGTCCCTTGGAAAGTCCCGATATGCGCAGTTTTACGCGTGGCTCGTGCGGCATGGATGTGAGCTGGTCGATCACGAGGTCGTGATGGTCGGTCTTGATGTGGGTGGAACTGTTGACGTAGAGATTGACGAAGACGCCTTCGTCATCGTAGGCATAGAACATGCCTGATGCGTTTATCAGTGCTTGTGCCGCTGTATGTTTCTCAAAGTTCATGTCGCCCGGTCTGAGCATGTGGAGCAACGCGTTCAGGCTGGCCCGTTCGACTACGTTCATATACTGTGCATCGGCTGTCAGCAGGAACAGTTTGCCGCCGAGGGTCAACATTTTCGACAGTTCCAGCACGCGGCTGTCATCGTAGGCTTCGCCCAGCCCGCCTAATGGATTGAGTTCCGGCAGTATGTCCTTTTCCCAGCTTTTGATTGTGTGTTTGGCCTGTGCCATGTCGGCGGGAGAAAGAGTGGTTTCACGACATTTCAAGGAAGGGGACGCGGCAAGGGCTGTGGCGCGGATATCGCTGCGGTCACCGCCCCAGACGATGACGCTGTCGGAGGGAACAAAGTGCAGGGGCTTTTTCAGCGGACCGGCAGCGGGCAGATATAGCGTGCTTCCGCAAAACAGGAGCAGCAAAAGGAGTATATTTCTGAAAGTCTTCATGATTTATGTTGTTTTTGTAAAGCTTTGATTTGTTGGCGTTGTGCAGTTGTGGTGCGCTGTGATTCCAGAATCTTCCGGAAGGCTTTCTTTCTGCCTTCGGCAGGAAAATGCTTGTCCAGCAAAAACGGGAGTGTGCGGTCGGGGAAACGCAGATAAGCTTCGGCCATTCCCCATCCCAGAGCCATTTCTGCATAATATCCGCAGGGGCTTGTCTGCGCCCATGCCGCGAGAACGTCTTCCGGACAGTCGTGCAGGAAATGGTCCATCATCATCACGATGGCAAACCGTTGGCGGAACTCGTTTTCAGCATGCAGTTCATCCACCAGGCGGGGCCACACTTCGGCGCGATGCTTTTTTGCTTCCTTATAAAGGGCGCAGCAGGTATCGCACACGGACCAGTTGTCGATGACGTCGGCAAAAGCGGTGATTTCCTTCCACCGATCGTCCCACGGCATCGGAGCATAGCCGATGATAAGACCGCGCAGCATGACTTCCTCGAAGGTGTTGCCGGGTAATCCTTCATTGAGGATGTCCCGCCAGTTGCAGCGTGCCAGGTTGCGTGCCAGTTGCTTGAGGCGGGGCAGACGAATGCCCAGGAGGGGGCGTGACAGTCCCGGCAAGAGGGAGGAGGCAAACGCTGCATAGGATGGCTCGCCCATGGCTTTCAGCTGGGCGGGCAATTCCTCTGGTAAATATTCAGTCATGTGCGTACTTTGGTTTTTTGGCGATAAAGTTAATGCAAAATTAACTGGCGGGGAGGAGATGAACCTGTTTTTTTGAGATGAACTCCGAAAAGCAGAGATACTTTTCTGTTATGCGCGGAAGAGAGCCGTGAGGAAAATCTGGCTTTTTCGGGCGGTACTTCTGTTATTTTCGCGAAAGGAAAAACGATGAAAGTTCATGGAAATGAGAATGCTGTCGTTAGAAACCATATGTGTGGGAAGACATAAAAAACAGTCAGTACCACTACTGTCCCGTAAAAGTGGATAAATAGTTCTTTGAAATTATTGAAATATAGT
>OGNF01003605.1_pt1 | contig 10069 bp, 11 predicted proteins | sample 1573321 | NCBI WGS metagenome assembly OGNF01 (sample SAMEA2581911, study PRJEB24529) | metagenome | biome: Human gut stool | place: China | collected 2011
ACCTATTTTTTTATTTTATTTCAACTTCATTTTACAACGCGCGATTTGAAAAAAATGATATCAGACCGAAAACGCTTGGAATAACGCCTCAAAAGATCGATAACGGCACAATAGCTTTCACGCTTGAGCGTCCGGCATATTTTACCGTAGAGCCTTACGGCAGAAATAACGCGTTACATATTTTTGTCGACCCGATTAAAAATTATAATATTGACACTAAGGATGAAAATGTAATTTATTTCGGTAAAGGCGAGCATGATGTCGGAGAAATAGAGCTGAAAAGCAATCAAACCTTATTTATTTACGAGGGCGCGGTTGTTTACGCCTGCGTTAAAGCCGCAGACGCGGATAATATAAGAATTCTCGGCAGAGGAATACCGGATAACAGCCGTAATAAAGAAGAAATCCTGTTTGAATACAACGCCGAAAACAATAACTCAGCGATTAATAATGCAACGCGTCAGGATACCTTACAGCTTGAATACTGTACCGATATTGAAATTGACGGGATTACGATTCGCGACTCATTGGTTTATAATATCCGACCGATAGGCTGTAAAAACCTTCATATCGCGAATGTTAAAATAATAGGTTGCTGGCGTTATAATTCAGACGGTATGGATATGCATAATTGCGAGGATGTATTGATTGAAAACTGTTTTCTTCGTACCTTTGACGATTCGGTTTGCGTTAAAGGCTTCGATTGCTATTATGACGGGGATGTTGAAAAAGCTGTGAATGAGGCTATGTACAGAAACGGCAGGTCTTATGATATCTTTAAAAACGTAATTCTAAAGAATTGCGTAATCTGGAACGATTGGGGAAAATGTCTTGAAATAGGAGCCGAAACAAGGGGAAAAGAGATTTTCAATATACTGTTTGAGGATTGTGATGTTATACATGTGAACGGTTCTGTCCTTGATTGCTGCAATGTTGACTATCCGGAGGTTCACGATGTAGAGTACAGGAATATTGAGACCATCCCGAATATTGTGTAAACCTCCAATGTGGTGTAAAACAGAAAGAACACATTGGAGGAATTATTATGTCAAGAAGAAAGCGAACCCCGGAAGAAGAGGCAAGAAGAGAAAAGATCCGCGAGCTGCTGCAGGTAAGTAATATCGGCAGTATGGCAGATATACAAAATCTGTTTAGAGAAACCACAGCGGAATTTATGGAAAACGGATTGGAAGCCGAGTCGGATGAAGAGCTCGGCTACAGTAAGTATGACTACAAAAACAAAGAAGGTACAAACAGCCGGAACGGACATAGTCAAAAGACCTTAAAAACAAGCTTTGGTAATATTGAAATAGAAACACCGCGGGACAGAAACGGTGAATTTGAACCGCAGCTGCTTAAAAAGAACCAAACAAGTATAACGCAGGAAGCGGAAGAAAAAAATCCTGTCAATGTACGCCAAAGGAATGACAACCGGCGATATAGAAACCCATATCAAGGATATATACGGTCTTGACGTATCAGACACTACCGTAAGCCGCATTGCGGATAAAATACTGTCACGGCGATGTAAAAGATGCCTATTTTGCACATTTAAACAATGCAAACTGCGATTATGCGAAATTTGATTCGGAAATTCCCAGCGAAATACGTACAATTAGAACTAAATTGTTTAATGCTTTCAAAGAAAAGGGCTACAATGTAAGCCTTGAGGAAAAAATCATACCTCATCATTATACACATTTAGTTTTTAATATGCCTGACGGAAACAGAATTGCATTGGAATCAGGTTCTCAGCAAACAACGGCAGAAAAAATAGAAAGTTTAAATAATTTATACTTAAATGAAGGTATTTCCGTTAAGTGGATAGTGATCGGTAATACTGATTTTCAAATAGCAGAAAACTACAATAGGCGTGGCGCTGGGCTACGGCTATTATGTGGGCGCGGCGGCGGTTACGGTGCTGTTTTTATCCACAATAGTTTTGTTTGCAAGGTTTGAGCGCAAGCGCAAATCGGCTGAGGTTATTTATATTGAAATAGATAACGCATATAAGGTGAACGCAGTATTAAAAGAGCTGGAAAGGGAAATTCCCGAAAGCTTTACCTACCAGATATTCGCGCCGAAAAGCGGAAATCAGGGCAGCGTGGGGCTTAATGTGGTAATAGATAAACGAATAGATATGGATGTATCCGGTCTTTCATCTATTGAAAATATAGTTTTTGCAGTGGAGGAGTAAAAAAATGTTTGATGTGGCAATTATCGGTGCGGGCGTTGTAGGCGCGCTTACGGCAAGGGAGCTTACAAGGTATAACCTTTCGGTCTGCCTGCTGGAAAAGGAAAATGATGTAGCTTGCGGCGCCAGCAAGGCGAACAGCGGAATTATTCACGGCGGCTTTGACCCCGAGCCCGGAACGCTTAAAGCAAAGCTTAATGCAAAGGGCGTGCCGCTTTTATATAAGGCGGCAAGGGAGCTGAATGTTCCCTGTAAAAACAACGGCTCTATGGTGCTTGCGTTCGGTAAAGAGGAGGACGCGGTTATTGACGAGCTTTACGCGCGCGGAATTAAAAACGGAATAAAGGGTATGGATATTCTTTCGGGCACAGAGGCGCGTCGGCTTGAAAGCAATTTATCGGATAAGGTCACAAAGGCGCTGCTTGTTACAAATGCGGGAATAATATGCCCCTATGCGCTGACTATTGCCGCTGCGGGTAACGCTATGGATAACGGCGCGGAGCTGCGCACTAATTATAAGGTTACGTCGATTGTAAGGGCGGAGGACGGCTTCAGGGTCTGCTCTGCCGACGGCAGGCAGATAACCGCTCGGTATCTTGTGAACTGCGCGGGCGGCTTTGCGGATAAAATAGCCGAAACAGCGGGAGATAAATTCTTTGAAATAATACCCCGCGCGGGCGAATATATGCTGCTAGATAAAAGCGAGGGCGAGACTGTATCGCACACAATATTCCAGGTGCCTACAACAAACGGCAAGGGCATTTTGGTAACCCCCACGGCGGACGGCAATTTACTCTTAGGACCTACCGCCGAAAGGGTGAATACGCCCGAAAACACCGAGACCACGGCGGGCGGACTTAAAACGGTAGCCGAGCTTGCGAAAAAAAGCGTGCCGAGCGTTAATACCCGCGCGGTTATAACCTCTTTTTCGGGTGTGCGCGCGTCGGAGAAAAGCGGCGATTTTATTATAAAGGAATCGGACAAGATAAAGGGACTTATCCACGCCGCGGCGATAGATTCGCCCGGGCTTTCATCATCCGCCGCAATTGCGGAATATATTTCGGAGCTGCTTGAAAAGAGCGGGCTGGAATTCATCGAGAATCCCGATTTTAACGGTACGCGCGAGGACACCCACGCCTTTAAGAAAATGAGCGATGAGGAAAAGGACGAATATATAAAGAAAAACCCCGCCTACGGCAGAATCATATGCCGCTGCGAGACGGTGAGCGAGGGCGAGATAATCGACGCACTGCGCCGCAACCCCAAAGCGACGGATATTGACGGTGTTAAGCGCCGCACACGCGCCGGAATGGGAAGATGTCAGGGCGGCTTCTGTATGCCCTATGTTATGCGGCTTATTGAAAAGGAAACGGGCAAGCCGATGACCGAGATAACAAAAAAGGGCGGAAAATCGAATACTGTAACAGGCAGACTGTGAGGGGAAAAGAAATGATAAATCACGATATAGCAGTAATAGGCGGCGGACCCGCGGGAATGGCGGCGGCAGTCGCGGCATATGACAGCGGAGTAACCGATGTTTGCATTTTAGAGCGCGAGGAGATGTTAGGCGGAATTTTAAAGCAGTGTATTCACAACGGCTTCGGGCTGCACAAATTGGGACGTGAGCTTACAGGCCCCGAATACGCGGCGGTCTACGCCGAAAAGGTAAAAGAGCGCGGAATAAAGACATACTGCGAAACTATGGTAACGGATATCTCATCCGATAAAACAGTAACCGCGCAAAGCACCGCAGGGCTGCTTAAAATTAAGGCAAAGGCTATAATTCTTGCAATGGGCTGCCGCGAGCGCAGCCGCGGCGCACTAAACACCGCGGGAACACGCCCCGCAGGGGTTTACAGCGCGGGCACGGCGCAAAAGCTTATGAACTGCGAGGGTTACTCGGTCGGTAAAAAGGCAGTTATATTGGGTTCGGGCGATATAGGGCTTATTATGGCGCGAAGAATGTCGCTTGAGGGCGCAAAGGTTGAGGCAGTCTTAGAGCTTATGCCGTATTCGGGCGGACTTAAACGGAACATTGTTCAATGCCTTGAGGATTTCGGCATACCGCTTTATTTATCCACCACTGTGGCGGAAATTCACGGCAGGGAAAGGGTAGAGGGCGTGACAATTGCAAAGGTAGATGAAAACCGCAATATAATTGAAGAAACAAAGCGCTATATACCCTGCGATACGCTGCTTTTATCGGTAGGGCTTATTCCCGAAAACGAGCTGACCCGCAATGCCGGAATAGCGATAGACAGAATTACAAGCGGCGCTATGGTAGATGAAAACCGTCAGACCGAGACAGAGGGCATTTTCGCCTGCGGGAATGTTTTGCAGGTGCACGACCTTGTGGATTATGTATCCGACGAAGCGGAAATTGCGGGTAAGGGGGCAGCGGAATATGTGCTGAACGGCGCAAATTGCGGCAAAACCGTAATCACAAAGGCGGGTAACGGCGTGCGCTATGTTCTGCCGCAGAGAATAAACGCTGATGAGAAAAATGATGTGGCTTTGTTTCTGCGCGTTGCACAGCCGTTCGGTAAGGTTAAATACACCGTAAGCTCGGGCGATAATGTGCTTGCAACCGCCGTGCGGCTGAAAGCCGCGCCCGGGGAAATGGAAAAAATAGTGTTAAAGCCTGAGAAATTGGCTTTGGCAGGGGAAGAAATAACCGTCAGTCTGGAGGAAGTAAAATGACAAGGGATATGACCTGTATAATCTGCCCGCGCGGGTGCGCGCTTAAGGTGGAAATTGAGGGCGATAATATAACCGTTACGGGCAACAGCTGCCCTAAGGGCAAGCAGTACGCCATAGACGAATGTACCAACCCCACGCGTACGGTGACCTCGTCAGTCCGCGTTGAAAACCGCGAGGACACAATGGTGAGCGTTAAAACCGCAAGCCCTGTACCGAAGGATAAGATTTTTGAGGTTATGCGCCTTATAAGGGCAAAAAGCGTTTGCGCACCGGTGGGTATTGGTGATATAATAATCAAGGATGTTTTCGGAACAAATATTGTTGCGACAAAGAATATTGAATAAAACGGAGGAAAAAGCATGAAAATTGTAATCATAGGCTCTGGTATGATGGGCTCGGCAATGACGGTTCCCGCACTTGATAACGGTCATTCGGTGGTATTGGTAGGAACTCCGCTTGATACGGAGATAATTGACGGGCTGAAAGAGAACGGTTACCACAAAACCTTAAAACGTAAGCTTGAGGGTGATATTTCTTTCAAACAGTTTGAAGAAATTAAGGGAAATATCCCCGAGTGCGATATTCTTATTTGCGGAGTTTCAAGCTTTGGGGTAGATTGGTTTGCGGAAAACGTAATTCCGCACCTTAAAAGCGGGCAGCGGGTGCTTGCAATCACAAAGGGTTTGCACGAAAATGCCGACGGCACGCTTTCTCCTTTCCCGGTGTGGTTTTCGTCGCTCAGACCCGATGTGTCGTTCAATGCTGTTGGCGGACCGTGCATAAGCTTTGAGCTTGCCGACAGAATACATACCGAGGTTGCGTTTTGCGGTAAGGATAAGGATATACTAAACGAGCTGCGCGCGGCTTTGAAAACGGAATATTACCATATTTCCGTAACGGACGATATAGCAGGAATTGAAACCGCCGTAGCGCTGAAAAACGCCTATGCCATGGCGGTAAGCCTTGCAATAGGCGCGTATACAAAAAATGACCCGTCATTACCCGAAAAATACAATGCGCAGGCAGGGCTTTTTTATGAGGCGGCACGCGAAATGCGCGCTATAATCAAGCTGTCAGGCGGGCAGGATAACGCGCTTATGTTCGGTGTGGGCGACCTTTATGTAACGGTATTCGGCGGCAGAACAAGGCGGCTTGGAGTAATACTGGGCTCCGGCACGGAATTTACCGCTGCGCGCGAAATGCTGGCGGGCGTTACGCTTGAATCGGTTGCGATTATTGAATTGCTCGGCAGATATTTCGGCAGTAAAATATCCGAATATCCGCTAATGCAGCATATTCACGAGCGCATAACGCAAAACACCTTGCCTGAAATTCCGTGGGATAGTTTCACCTGCGATTATTTTGAAAAATAAAATTCGGCATTGACCGGGGTTTATAGCCGTTATTCATCTGTTTCGGTTATAACTCCGGTCAATTCTGTTTCGCGGCATAAAATATTTGCTGAGCGTTTACCGAATTTTCCACTGTCGCATAAAAAGTATTTCTTTTCGGAATTACTGAGGACTACGCGGCGTATATGCGTTTCCTCCTCGCAGTAATCTGATACCGTTCCGTCCGATAGCCCGCTGGAGGAAAAGAAAAAGTAATCGTAGAAAACCTTTTGCGCCATACTTACCGCGTATTCACCGGTAAAAACCTTTGAGGTGCGGTTATACAACCCGCCGAGGCAAAAAACACGTTTTACACCGTAGCCGGCTAAAATATCGCAAAGCCGCGCACTGTAGGTATATATCGTAATCTGCTTTTTATCGGCAAGGTAAGGCGCCATATGCTGGCAGGTTGAAGACGCGTCAATAAAAACGGTAGAGTTTTCTTTAATAAGCTTTGCCGCTTTTTTTGCTATTATATCCTTTTGCCTGTGATTTTTTTGCAGGCGCAATTCTATTGGGGTATTTACACTGTCCTTTTTAAGCTCGGCACCGCCGTAGCTGCGCACAACAAGTCCCATTCGTTCAAGTGTTGTAAGCTGTCGGCGTACTGTCGATTCACTGGCATATACAGCTTTCGCTATGTATTTTACCGTTGCAAAACCGTTTTCCTCTATTATTTTAAGTAATTTATCAATTTGTTCTTCCTTCATATTTTACTCCCAATTGCTCATAAAATTTATATATTTTTGCTCGTTTTGACCGTTTTGCGTGATAATAACGCATTATAAGCGCCGTATATTGCGTGTTTGCGCATTTATGATATAATATTATCATAAATAACGGCTTCGGTCAAGAATACAAACTGTTTTTAACAGCTTTTTCGGAGATGTTTATATGCTTGAAGAATTGAAAAATAAAGTATACAGGGCAAATTTACAGCTGAAGGAAAACGCTCTTGTAACGCTTACATGGGGCAATGTTTCGGAAATTGACAGGGAAAGCGGGCTTGTGGTAATAAAGCCCTCGGGTATGCCGTATGGCGCTATGACACCGGATGATATGGTAATAGTTGATTTAAACGGAAATATTGTCGAGGGAAAGCGCCGTCCGTCATCGGATCTGCCTACGCACCTTGAATTATATAGGCAATTCGGCAATATCGGCGGAATAACGCACACCCATTCAAGGTGGGCGACCGTGTTTGCACAGGCGGGTAGGTCTATACCTATGCTCGGCACGACCCATGCCGATACTTTTTACGGCGATATTCCCTGCACAAGAAAGCTGACTGCCGATGAGATTTCGGGGGAATATGAAAGGGAAACGGGCAGGGTTATATGTGAAGCCTTTGCAGGGAAAAATCCTATGGATATACCCGGTGTGCTTGTGTATTCGCACGGACCATTTACTTGGGGAAAAAGCGCCGAAGGCTCGGTGGAAAATGCCGTAGTTTTAGAGGAAACCGCAATGATAGCATGGCACACCTTAAAATTAAATCCTACGGTTGAATTTCAAAAGGAGCTGGCTGATAAGCACTATTTCAGAAAGCACGGTGCTAATGCATACTACGGGCAGAAATAAAACTTTAAAGGTGATTCTATGAAGAATATAAAGCTTTTTGCATTTGATTCGGTATATTTACCCGATTTCGGTTTTGAAAAGGTAGATAATTATTTGGATTTTCCGAAAATAATGAAAAAATATACGGAGGAATAGAAAATGATTGAAAGAAAATGCAGCTGTGAAATGTGTATGCACCGCGCGCCACTTGAAAAATATATAATAGAAAGCGGAGCCATAAATCATCTGCCCGAATTACTCAGAGATTACAACAAGGTATATATGGTGTGTGATGAAAATACATACCGCGTTTTGGGCGAAAAGTCGGAGCAGATATTGAAATCTGTCGGAAAATTTTCGCATAAGCATATTTTAAAGGGAGATGTTCTGCCGGACGCGCGGAATATCGGCGATGTGCTGATACACTTAAACGACCCGAAGGCTGATTCGGATATTTTTAAATATTCACCGCAGCCCGATTTTATTCTGGCGGTAGGATCGGGTGTTGTGAATGATATTTGCAGGGTGGTTTCCTACCGTTTGGGTCTGCCTTACGGAATTGCGGGAACTGCGCCTTCAATGGACGGATATGCCTCGGCAGGGTCACCCACACTGTTTGACGGCACAAAGGCAACAATTAAATGCACCACGCCGAAATATATTATAGCCGATCTCGATGTTATGAAGGAAGCACCGTTTGATATGCTGCTTTCGGGCATAGGCGATATGTTCGGGAAATATATCGGAATACTTGATTGGGAACTGGCACGCGATTATAACGGCGATTATTACTGCAAAGAAATTGCCGACGAGGTAATAGAGGCTACCGATAAATGTATGAAAAACGGCTATGACCTTAAATCGCGCAGTGCCGATTGCATTAAAAACATAATGGAGGGCTTTTTGGTAACGGGGCTCGGAATGGCGTTTACGGGTAATTCGCGCCCTGCTTCCGGCTCAGAGCACATAGTGGCGCACGTATGGGAGCTTGAAAGCGTTGAAAGGGGCGAAAAGCCTAACCTGCACGGGCTTGAGGTCTGCGAGGGTACAAGGATTATGGCGGAAATGTACCGTCTGCTTTATTCGGAAACGGACGATAAGCATTTAAAGTCGCTTATTGAAAAGTATCTGCCGTATTTTGATAAAATAGAAGAATTTTGCAATAAAATGGATATGCCCAACGTTACAACCGATTATGATACGATTTATAAGGCTATAAAGCGCGCATTGGGCCTGCGCGACAGGTATACGATTTTGTTTTATCTGCGCGATAAGGGTCAACTTGACCGTTATGCCGATTGCGCAGCGAAGAAATTTCTTGAAAGGATAGGCTGGTGAAAACGGACTGTTTTGAAAATATAAAGCTTTTCCTTTTTGATATGGACGGCACGCTGTATATCGGCAACCGACTTTACGATTTTACTGAGGGGTTGCTCAACTCTATAAAAAGGGCGGGGAAGAGATACCTTTTTATAACCAACAATTCTTCAAAAAGCGTGAGCGCATATGTTGAAAAGCTTGCCCGTCTCGGAATTTGCGCGACAAATGATGATTTTCTTACCTCGTCGCAGGCAACGTCTTGGTATTTAAAGAAAAACAACCTCGGCAAAAGGCTTTATGTTTGCGGAACGGAATCGCTTAAAGCGGAGCTTAGGGATAACGGCTTTGAAATAACCGAGGATACCGAAAAAACCGAGTGCATAGTAATGGGCTTTGATACCGAGCTTACCTTTAAAAAGCTTGACGATGTATCAAAAATGCTTTGCACTAAGGAGCTGCCGTATATTGCCACTAACCCCGATTATGTGTGCCCTACCGAACACGGCAGCGTGCCCGATTGCGGAAGTATTTGCGATATGCTTTATAACGCGACTGGGAAAAGACCCTTTGTTATAGGCAAGCCCGCGCCGCTTATGATACAGCTTGCAATGGAAAAGGAAAAATGTACTCCGCAGGAAACCGCCGTTATAGGCGACAGAATTTACACCGATATTAAAAGCGGGTTGAACGCCGGTGCGCTTTCGGTGCTTGTTATGAGCGGGGAAACCACATCCGAAATTCTCGAAAAATCAGAGGATAAGCCCGATATTGTGCTTGAAAACGCGGGGGAAATAATAAGTAAAATTTAATAGTTACAAAAAATCACGGCAATAAAAGCTTTTATTGCCGTCAGTCTGTCGAAAAAGTCCAGCAAAAGCTGGGCTTTTTTACGTAAATATGGTAT
>OGNF01003607.1_pt1 | contig 10067 bp, 8 predicted proteins | sample 1573321 | NCBI WGS metagenome assembly OGNF01 (sample SAMEA2581911, study PRJEB24529) | metagenome | biome: Human gut stool | place: China | collected 2011
GGGGGAGAGCGCGAGAGGGGGAGGGACAGTTTTTACAAAAAACGTCCCTCCCCCTCTCGTTCAAAACAGCGTTGCGGAAACTATTCGTCGTCGGCGGTCTCGCCGTCGTCGTAGGGATTGGCGCCGCTTTCGGCAAGGCGGGCCTGACGGGCGGCTTCCTGCTTGCGCTGGCGGGTGCCCAGGGGGCGGCTGTATTCGAAGTCGGCGCTGCGCTCCTGATGGCGGCAGAAGATGAGGAAGCCGGTATGGGCGTTCATGCGGTCTTCGGGGCGCAGGCGGTCAGCCACGGGCTTCCAGTTGCGCATGAGGATCTCGCAGACTTCGATGTCGGCGAAGGGGCCCTTTTCCAGCCCCATGAGCAGCTTGCTGACCTGGTCCACGGTGGGCACGAGGAAGCCGAACATGGCGCCGGGCTTTACGGCTTTGACGGCGTGGTCGAGGTATTCCCAGGGGGTGCGCACGTCGAGGAAGAGGGCGTCGGCGTTGTCGATGCAGAAACCGTCGGCGATGTCGCGGTGGACGATCTCCACGTTGTCGCCCACGCCGGCCCATTCGAGGTTGCGGCGGGCCAGCTTCATGAATTCTTCGCGGGCCTCGTGGCTGACGACGCGGCCGGTGGGGCCGCAGAACCAGGAAAGACCGGTGGTCAGGCCGCCGGAGCCGCAACCGGCCTCGATGATGGTACGGCCGGGGCCGGCGCCGAGGCGCAGGCAGATGTAGGCGATATCCTTGGGATAGATGATCTGGGTCTGGCGCTTCAGGCCCTTGAGACGGTCGTGCAGGGTGGCTTCCAGCACACGGATGGGGATATCCAGACTGGTGCGCACTTCGCTGCCGAAGTTGGCGGCGTGTACGGCTTCGGCGCTGAGGACGCCGTCGTTGCTGTGCCAGTCCTGACCTTCCTCAAGGCGCTTGATGTAGCGCCGGTCCTTGTTGGGGGTGACGTAGACCACCAGAGAGCCGTAGGGGATCATGTGTTTCCTTGTGGTTGGAGTGGGTCGGGGCAGGGCGCGGGCACTGCCCGGAAAGGGGCGCCGCAGGGCAGGGGCTGCCGGGCGGCCGGGGCCTTTCGTTATGGTCCGGGCCTGCCTGTCCGCGAAGGGGCGGGGCAGGGCGATCTGTGCTATGTGGCAGCGCCCGCAGTCCGTGCTGCGGAGGCTTCGGGTACATCAGGCGGGGCCTCCATCCGTCGGAAGGAGGCCCCGCAGTGTGCGTGTGTCTGTTTTTCAGAACTGTCCCCTGTGGGGACGGCCCTGTTTCAGGAGCTAGAACATCTGCCGCATGAGGTCTTCACCGCCACCGGAGGTATCGGGAGTCTCCGGGGTACTGCTGCCCGTGGCCGGGTCCTCGCTGGCGTTGTCGATGGCCGAGAGCCCGGGGCCGGGCACGCCCTGGAAGGCCAGACCGTCTTGCATGGTGATGCCGGGCGGCATGGTGAAGTCCTGGGGCTGGTCGTTGTACAGGTCTTCGATCTGGCTGCGGTAATAGCGGAAGATGGGGGCCGCGGTACGCCCGCCCTGTTCCTGCTTGCCCAGGGACTGGAGCTGGTCGAAGCCCACATAGACGCCCGTGACCAGAGAGGGCGAGAAGCCCACGAACCAGGCATCGTTCTCGTCGTTGCTGGTGCCGGTCTTGCCGGCGATGACGTGGCCGTCCACACGGGCGCGGCTGCCGGTGCCGGAGTTGACCACGTTCTTGAGCAGGGTGGCCATCTGGTAGGCGTTCTGCGGGGTGAGGGCCTGCCAGTGCTGGATGTCCTGCCGGTAGAGCTCGCGGCCGTTGTTGTCGGTGATGGAGGTGATGATGCGCGGGCGCACGCCCAGGCCCTGGTTGGCGAAGGCGGCGTAGGCCTGCGTCAGGTTGAGGGGCGAGACCGCCACGGCACCGAGGCTGATGGACAGTTCCTGCGGGAAGTGGGGTTCGAGACCCAGCATCTTGGCGCGCTGGATGACGTTGCTGATGCCCACCTTGTGGGCCAGGCGCACGGTGCAGGTGTTGCGGGAAAGGGTCAGGGCCTCATAGAGCGGCATGATGCCGCGGAAGTTCTTTTCGTAGTTGCCGGGGCGCCAGACTTCGTTGGTGTAGGGGTTCACGTAGACGAAGGGGCCGTCCAGCACCGAGGACGTGGGCGTGAAGCCGAAGTCCAGGGCCGTGGAGTAGACCACGGGCTTGAAGCTGGAACCGGGCTGACGCCGGGCCTGGGTAGCGCGGTTGAAGTGGCTGTCGCCGAACTGGTAGCCGCCGATGAGGGCCACCACGTCGCCGCTCTGGGTCTCTACGGAAGCCAGAGCGCCCTGCACCAGCGGCTCCTGCTGGAGGAGCAGGGTGATGGGCTTTTGCGGCGAGGCCGTGGCGGGATCGAAGTCCACGGTCTTGGTGGCGGCCTTGCCCTTTTTGCCGCCTTCGGCCTGGACGGTCACGGGCGCGGCCGAGACCATGATCAGGTCGTTGACGTTCAGCACCTTGCGGGCGTCACGCACGGCGGGAGCCCCCCAGCCGGAGATCTTGCGGTTGGGGGTACGGGCCCAGGACATGTTGGCCACGGGGATATAGCCGGTGTAGCCCTTGCCCAGCAGGACGCGGGCGCCCTTGGCGTCCACGGCCGTGACCACGGCCTGCACCCAGGCCTTGCCCATGAGGTCGGCGGGGGCGAAGGTACTTTTTTCGCGGAACTCGGTCACTTCCGCGGGGGAAAGCTTCTTGACCGGGCCGCGCCAGCCCTGGCGCTTGTCCAGTTCTTCCAGACCGCGGCGCAGGGCGGCGCCTGCGGCATCCTGCTGTACGGGATCCATGGCGGTGCGCACGGTGAGGCCCGCGGTGTAGACGTATTCCTCACCGCTCTTCAGGGTATCGATGCCCAAGGTGCGCAGATTCTCTTCGGTGAAGAATTCCACCAGCAGGCGGCGGGCTTCTTCAAAATACCATTTGGAGGCCCCGCCGCGGTTCTCGGGCATGCTCCAGTAGACCAGGGGCTCGTTGATGGCCTGCTGGTACTGTTCCTCGGTGATCCACTTGAGGGTGCGCAGACGGCCAAGGACATACATCTGGCGGGCCTTGGCGGCCTCGGGATGCCGGAAGGGATTGTAGCGGCTGGGGGCCTGGGGCAGACCGGCGATGACGGCGCTCTCGGCCAGGGTGATGTCGGAAGCGTGCTTGCCGAAATAGGTACGGGCCGCGGCTTCCACGCCGTAGGAGTGCTGTCCCAGATAGATATAGTTGAGGTAGGTCTGGAGGATGTCGTCCTTGCTGACGGTATGCTCCAGCCGGTAGGCCAGGATGGCTTCCTTCATCTTTCGGGTATAGCTGCGTTCCGAACTCAGCAGGAGCTGCTTGATGATCTGCTGGGTGATGGTGCTGCCGCCCTGCTGGCCGCCGCCGGAGGCCTTGTTGCGCAGGTTGTAGATGAAGGCACGCACGATGGCCACGGGATCGACGCCATGATGCTGGTAGAAGGAATCGTCTTCCGCAGCCAGGAAGGACATGGGCAGCCAGGGAGACATCTCCTTGAGGGTGATGCTGTAGCGTTTTTCCGTGGCGAGGGTGCCGATGGTGGAGCCGTCACGGGCCAGGATGACCGTGGCCTGCGGGGCTTCGTAACCGGTAAGGCGTTCCAGGTCGGGCAGGTCGCGTGAGGCCCAGTAGAACAGGCCGGCCACGGCGGCACAGCCGAGGATGCCTAGCGTGAACAGCAGACCGAAGGACCAGAGGAAGACTTTTTTTACGTTCATGGCAAGGCGGATACCGTTTTTTTGTCTGCGCGTAAAGGGAGGGCGCGGGGCGCCGCGGGCCGGGAAAGAAAAAGGCGTCCGCCTGCGAGAGGGGACGCCTGAAAGGGAAAAGGCGGGACGAAGCCCCGCCTTTCAAGCAATGCTGAGAACTACACGCAGCCGGTGGGCTTGGGCAGGCCAGCCATTTTGCAGGCGCCTTTGCCGGGGCCGGAGGGGAACAGTTCGTACACTTCTTTCAGCTTGTAGCCGGTGTTCTTGGACAGAATGCGGACCATGGGAGCGATACCGTTCTTCTTGTAGTAGTCCTGCAGGAAGTCCAGGATCTTCTGATGGTCAGCGGTGATTTCGGCGATACCTTCGGATTCCTTCACGAATTCCATCCATTCCGGGCACCAGTCGTCGAAACGGAGCAGGAAGCCGTCTTCATCAACTTCGAAGGTTTTGCCCTGAAAGCTAATTTCAGCCATGCGTGTCCTCCTTGGACGTTTGCTCTATTCGGGCCTTGCGGCCCGAGCCAGACAGCCGAAGCATATGGTGTTCGGCTCATTCCCCATTAATTGCGAAAGCTCTGCAATCGCAAATGCACACTTCTTTTGCCACAAAAAAATAATCTTGGCAAGCCCTGAAAAAACCGTCAAAACCTACGCATATACGAAGATTTGCGTCTGCTGTTTCCTTCAGGGAGGCGGTCAGCTACACGTCATAGGGAGCAGCCAGCAGCAGCGTGCCGGTCGCTTCCAGATCCTTGACGAGGGCTTCGACAGCCGATTCTTCCATGCTGCGGATACGGACGTAGATCTGGCGCTTGTTGTCTTCCATATAAGAAGACAGCACCGAAATGATACGGGCATTGTGCTTGCGCATGGTATCGAAGATCACACGCATGCTGCCGGGGGTATCGGGCAGTTCGAAGGCGAACTGCATGCCTTCCACGCGGGCACCGGTGATGTTGATCAGCAGCTTGAAGATGTCCTGGTCGGTGATGATGCCCACCAGCTTGTTGTCTTCGGAGACCACGGGCAGACCGCCGAACTTTTTGTCCATCATGATGATGGCCGCCTGTTCCACGCTGTCCCAGGGCTTGATAGTGACCGGCTTGGCGGTCATAATGTCCTTGGCCTTGAGTTCTGCCAGAAGGTATTGCATTTCATGCACTTCCAGCGCCGTGGCCTTGGAGGGCGACGCGCCCTTGACGTCTCTGTCGGAGATGATACCCACCACCCGGTTCTGGTCATCGACCACGGGCAGGCGGCGGATCTGGTGTTCCTTGAGCAGGTTGCGGCACTTCAGCAGGGACGTGTCGGGCTTGACGGCAATGACGTTGGTAGCCATCCAGTTTTCTACGAGCATGGATCCTCCTGTTGAACAGAGACCCTGCGGCATACGCGGGCGGGAAGGTTCCCTTTTCTGTCCTGTCCTCTCACCATATACCAAGCTGCGCCCACAAACAAGCCTGTAAGCAAAAGTGGCAGCGCGGAGTTTCATAACGGAGTCATTATCAGATGCAGCATCTTTTCCTTGATTGCAGTCACGGCATGAGCGGGGACATGACCCTGGCCTCCCTTGCCCATCTTGGTGTGGACCTTTCCCCCCTGCCGGGCCTGCTGGCACAGGCGGGCGTGGCCTGCCGTCTGGAGGTCTGGCAGGAAGAGCGGGGCGGCGGTCCCGGCTGCCGGGTGGAGGTCAGCTGGGAGGCGGAGGGCCAGCCCCTGCGGCACCCGGCGGACATCGCCGCCATTTTTGCCGCCGTGCCTGTATCCGACAGGGTGCGCCACAAGGCCCTGGCCGTGCTGGAGGCCCTGACCCTGGCCGAAGCCGAGGCCCACGGCATCGCCCCTGAAGAGGTGCATTTCCATGAAGTGGGCGCCGTGGACACCCTGGTGGACATCCTGGGCGCCTGCTGGGCGCTGGACCAGCTGGGCGTGGAGCGGGTGACGGCCTGTGCGCTGCCCTGGTTCGGGGGCAGCATCACCTGTGCCCATGGCGAGATCCCCCTGCCCGCGCCCGCCACGGCCAACCTCATGCGCGGTCTGCCCGTGTACCCCACGGATGCGAAGACGGAGCTGGTGACTCCCACCGGCGCGGCCCTGGCCCGTGTGCTGGTGGACGAATTCGTGGAAGGCCCGGAAGGCCGCCTGCTGGCCATGGGCACGGGCTACGGTGCGCGTCCGGCACCCACCGGCCTGCGGGCCTGGCTCGTGGAGGCCCGGGAGCCCCGGCAGGCCGATCACGGCCAGGGGGGCGAGGAAGACGTGATGCAGCTGGAGTGCCATCTCGACCATCTGACCGGCGAGGAGCTGGGCACGGCCCTGGAGCAGCTGGCCGCTGCCGCCGACGTGCTGGACGTGCTGTGGCTGCCGGGCACGGGCAAGAAGAACCGTCCCGCGGGCCTGCTGCGGGTGCTCTGCCGTCCTGCCGATACGGAAAATGTCGCCCGGGCCGTCCTGCGGCATACGCATACCCTGGGCCTGCGGCGCCAGCTGCTGCAACGTCTGGTGCTGCCCCGCAGGGCCACGACCTGTGCCTGCGGCGGGGCCAGCCTGCTGGCCAAGGAATATGAACTGGAAGGCAGGGCGTATGTCCGGCCGGAGGCCGACGCCGTGGCCCGTCAGGCGACGGCCCTCGGACTGGGGGCCCCGGCGTTGCGCTTTGGGAGAAAATGAAAATTTTTTCCGCTACCTGTAAAAATATTTAGCCTTGCTCCGTTCCGGCGGGAATGCTATGCGGGAAATGTGGGGCAAATCTGCCCGCAACGGGCAGTCCCCGACTCGCAAGGAGTTTTGCCATGAGCGCAAAGAACTTTCGTCTGTTGCTGCCGGCCCTGGCCCTGGCCTGTATGGCTACGTTCGCTTTTGCGGATGAAGGACAGGCCGCGCAGCATGTCGCTGACGGGATGCCCGTGGTCGCGGATCATGTGGACCACATGGGCGTATTGCCCGGGACCCTGGTGGCCCGCAACGACAACGGCCGCCATGAAGGCTGGTACAAGGACAAGCCCCGTCCCAAGGGACACTACAAAAAGGGGCCCCCTCCCGGACCTCGCCCCGGGTACCATCGCCCCGGCGACCGTCCTGGCCCCCGTCCCGGCTATCACCGTCCCGGTGACCGCCCCGGTCCTCGTCCGGGTTACCACCGTCCCGGTCCTCGCCCCGACGGCCCGCGCCCGGGCTATCATCGCCCCGGTGACCGTCCCGGCCCCCGCCCCGGCATCCATGACGGACGCGGCCCGCGCCATGATGGTCCCCGCCCCGGCCCGCGTCCCGGCGGCCCGCGGCCCGATCATCGGCCTGACGGTCCCCGTCCCCGCTAGGGCACAGTCTTTTTCCGGTTAAGGAATCCACAGGAGGTCTGCTTTGCAGGCCTCCTTTTTTGTCGGGGAAAGCAGGCCATGCGGCACGGCACATTGCAAAAGCCTCTGGCCTGCGCTACGGTAGCCACGGTGTCTATGGTTTGCGTATCTTAACCCCCCGGAGGTGCAGGATGGCTGCTAAGGTCGGCGATTTTTCCCTTATTCTCAAACTGTTGGGCGGCATCATCATCGGCGCCCTGCTTGGTCTGTACATCGGCGAGAACGCCGAAGGCTCCCTGAAGCACGTCATGGACGTGGTGGTCTCCCTGCGCCATATCTTCGGCCAGATCATCTTCTTCCTGGTGCCCCTGGTCATCGTGGGCTTCATCACCCCCGCCATCGTGCGTCTGGGCCAGAACGCCAGCAAGATCCTGCTGGTGGCCGTGGCCCTGGCCTACGTCTCCTCGCTGGGCGCGGCCCTGTTCTCCATGATCTCCGGCTACTGCATCATCCCCAACCTCTCCATCGCCACCAGCACCGAGACCCTGCGCTCCCTGCCCGAGATGGTCTTCCGTCTGGACATCCCGCCGCTGTTCAGCGTCATGAGCGCCCTGGTGCTGGCCCTGACCATGGGCGTGGCCATCGTCTGGACCAAGTCCGAGACCCTGGGCAAGATCTTCTGCGAGATGGAACGCATCATGACCGCCCTGGTCAACCGCATCATGATCCCCATCCTGCCTTTCTTCGTGGGCCTGTCCTTCCTGGGCCTGGCCTATGAGGGCTCCCTCAGCCGCCACCTGCCCGTGTTCATCATGATGGTGCTCATCGTCATCGTGGGCCACTTCATCTGGCTGGCCGTGCTCTACGGCATCGGCGGCGCCCTGTCCGGCCGCAATCCCTCGCAGGTCTTCCGTCATTACGCGCCTGCCTATCTGACCGCCGTGGGCACCATGTCCAGCGCCGCCACCCTGCCCGTGGCCCTGGAATGCGCCCGCAAGTCCTCCGTCCTCAGCCGCACCATGGTGGAATTCATGGTGCCCCTGGGCGCCACCGTGCATCTGTGCGGTTCCGTGCTGACCGAGACCTTCTTTGTCATGACCATCAGCCTGATGCTGTACGGTTCCCTGCCTTCCGTGGGCACCATGCTGCTCTTCTGCGTGCTGCTGGGCATCTTTGCCGTGGGTGCCCCCGGCGTGCCCGGTGGTACCGTGGTGGCCTCGCTGGGCATCGTGACCGGCGTGCTGGGCTTCGACCCCAATGGTGTGGCCCTGCTCATCGCCATCTTTGCCCTGCAGGACAGCTTCGGCACGGCCTGCAACGTGACCGGCGACGGCGCCCTGACCCTGATGCTGGAAGGCCTGTTCAACCGCAATGGCGAACTTGGGCCGTTGCAGGACGTGGCCCCGGCGGAAAAGGTCTAGCCGTTTCAGTTTCGATCGTTTGACGGGGAGGGGCCCGGCGGCAGGTACGCTCCGGCCCCTGTCTCCGGGCCTTTCCCGTCTTGTTGTGCCCTCTCCGGCAGTCTTTTCCCCTTCGTGGCTGCCCGTGCGTCCTCTGTCTTGCCGGGATCCCTGAACGGGTGTCCGCCGAAAGTGGCGCCTCGCTGTCCGCGTCGTACCGTTGCCGAAAAGGGCATCCGCCCGCTATCCCCGGGAGCCTGTCTCCCGTTCCTTGCTCCAACCTTCTACATCGTGGGCCTCAGGCCCGGAGAATGCATGAGTCTGTCTCTTGCCGACAGGCAGGCCATCCTGGCCCTGCTGCATCAGGAAGTGGTGCCCGCCCTGGGCTGCACCGAACCCATTGCCGTGGCGCTGACCGCGGCCCGTGCCGCCGAGGCGCTGGGCCGGAAGCCGGAACGCCTGGACGTGGCCGTCAGTGCCAATCTGCTCAAGAACGGCATGGGCGTCATGGTCCCCGGCACGGGCGAGATGGGCCTGGCCATCGCCGCCGCTGCCGGTGCCCTGGGCGGGAAGAGCGCCCTTGGCCTGGAGTGCCTGGCCTCGCTCGATCCCGCGCAGGCCGAAGCCGCCCGGGCCATGGTGGCCGCCGACGCCGTGGAACTGCACCTGCCGGACAACGACCTGCTGCTGTACTGCCTGGTCACGGCCCATGCCGACGGGCACAGCGCCGCCGCCGAGCTGCGTGACAGCCATGACAACATCACCCGTGTCTGGCAGGACGGCGCCCTGGTGGAAGACCATATGCCTGCGGAAGCCAACGAGGCTGCGCCCGCCGACTGGCCCCTGACCCTGGCCCGGGTCTACGAATTCGCCACCACCGCGCCGCTGGAAGAGATCAGCTTCATCCTTGAAGCCGCGCGCATGAACCGTCAGGTGGCCGAGGAAGGCCTTTCCAGCCAGTACGGTCTGGGCGTGGGCAAATCCATGGATGCCCGGGTGCGCAAGCACATCCTTTCCGATGACCTGCCCACCTTCGCCATCCGTCTGACCGCCGCCGCGGCCGACGCCCGCATGGCCGGGGTCATGATGCCCGTCATGAGCAATTCGGGCAGCGGCAATCAGGGCATCACCTGCACCATGCCCGTGGTGGCCTGCGCCATCCGGCAGGAAAGCAGCAACGAGGATCTGGCCCGCGCCTTGATGATGAGCCACCTCACCTCCATCCACATCAAGCATCATCTGGGTCGCCTGTCCGCCCATTGCGGCGCCATGGTGGCCGCCACGGCCGCCGGTTGCGGTATCGCCCTGCTGCTGGACGGCGATCTGGCGGTCATGGAACGCACCATCCGCAACATGGTGGGCAACGTGGCGGGCATGATCTGCGACGGCGCCAAGAGCAGCTGCGCCCTCAAGGTGGCCACCGCCGTGGGCGCGGGCATCCAGGCCGTCATGCTGGCCCTGGACGGTTCCGTGGTGCCCGGCAACGAAGGCATCACCGATGACGATATCGAAGTCTGCATCGCCAACCTGGGCCGTCTGGGCTCCACGGGCATGAAGGAGGCCGACAAGGTCATCCTGGATATCATGCTCAAAAAGTCCTAGGCAGGGTGGTTGAAGAAAACGTTTGCTGAGGGGAGAGGGAGACCCTTT
>OGNF01003610.1_pt1 | contig 10055 bp, 9 predicted proteins | sample 1573321 | NCBI WGS metagenome assembly OGNF01 (sample SAMEA2581911, study PRJEB24529) | metagenome | biome: Human gut stool | place: China | collected 2011
TGGGTCAGCGTGTTGTAGAGCATCTCCTCGGTGTAGATGTCGAGCGTGTCGGATTCGCCGAGCGATTTCAGATGTACGTTTTCGCGGAAGAGCGCATCCTTCGACGCCGGGGAGTATTCGCCGTACCACGAGTCGAGGCGGTTTTCTTTATCGGTGAGGATACCGCCGACTTCATAGTAGCCCAGCTCGATGCCGAGGTCGTAGTTGAATATGTCGGTGGTGAGTTTTACGTCCTTGTTGATGAGACGCACTTTCTTGCCCGTATCTGCATAGAGGATTGCCAGCTGGGTAGTATCGTTGTAGTTGAGTTCGTCGCCGTAGACAAAAAGTGTATCGCCCTGCTCCATCCTCACGTTGCCGAAGGCGCGGACTTCGGCGCCCCCGTCGAAAAAGAGCGCCGAATCGCAGTACATATACATATCGCCCTTGCGGAAAAGCACGTCGCCAACCACGGTCTGGTAATCCGTACCGGGTTCGGCGCGCAGTTCGGCAGCGCGCTCCAGAAACACTTTGTCGCGCTGATAGCGGTTGGCCGAAGGGATTGCCGGCCTGATGGGGGCTGTGTCGGGAGTGAGAATCGTCTGGCGCCGGGTTGGAGCGGCCTGTTTTTTCGGAGTATTGTTCTGCGCGCCGGCAATGAGTGAAGCCGCCGCAACGGCTACGGCAAGCAGAAAGCCCAGACCGAGACTGCCGCGACCGCGGCGCCGGAGCACTTTCCGGGAGTCGGAGTAGGAGGGATGGCTCATTTCTTGTTTTTCACCCAGCCGTCGTGCTCGAATTCGCAGTCCGACCAGTTGTCCTCGATTTTCACGTAGGTGTCCTTGATTTTCCTTGCAATCCACTGGTCGACCATCTTCTGTTTGGCGGCATTTTCATACAGGCCTTTGATAGTCTGATAGTCGTCGGAGAGGTTGGCCTTGTGGGCAGGGATGCGGGCAGTGAGTTTCACCAGCGCCACAATCTCGCGGTTGCGCTTGGGGTCCATCATGATGAAAGCGTCGGAAATGTCGCCGACTTCCATCGTGCTCACTTTCTTGGCGACCTCCTGCGGGAGCTGCGACATCTCGAAGCGCGTGGTATTGTTCTCCGAGTTGACCATCTGGCCGTGGTTGTTGCGTGTATCCTTGTCCTGCGAGACCACCGTGGCTTCCTCGAAGGTGAATTTTCCGTCGGCAATCTCCTTCTTGAGCGAGTCGAGGCGCTCGATGGCATCGGTGAGGTCTTTCTGGTTCACTTTCGGTCGAAGAAGGATATGGCGCGTATTGACGCGGTCGCCGCGTTTCTCGATGAGCTGGATGATATGGTAGCCGTATTGGGTCTCGACGATTTTCGATACCTTTTTGGGGTCGTTGAGGTTGAAGGCAACGGCTGCATATTCCGGCTCAAGATGTCCTTTGCCCATGAAGCCGATTTCACCGCCGCGCACACCGCTACCGTCTTCCGAATAGAGTATGGCGAGGGTTGAGAAATCCGATTCCCCCTTGTTTACACGGTCGGCATAGTCGCGCAGACGGGCTTTCACGTCGTCGATTTCTTCCTGGGGAATACGCGGGTTAACCGTGATGATTTCGGCCTCTACCTGGAGCGGAACAAAGGGAATGGAGTCTTCCGAGAGGGTGTTGAAGTATTTTCTGACATCCGACGGCGTAACCTTCAGGTTTTTTGAGATGTTGCTCTGCACCTGCTGTATGCGGTACTGATTGCGCATAGATTCGGCCATCTGCTGGCGGAATTCGGCCATTGGCTTACGGAAGTATTCCTCTACTTTCTCCTTCGAGCCGAGGTTTGTGACCAGGTAGTTGATACGCTGGTCGACGGCCTGGTTGACCATTGATTCCTGCACTTCGACCGTGTCGATGTCGGCCTGGTGGAGGAAGAGCTTTTCAAGAGCGAGACGTTCGGGAATCACGCAGTAGGGGTCGCCCTTTACCGGAGTCTTCTCGTAGAGCATCTGCTGGTAAGCTTCTTCGATTTCGCTTTTATATATAGGCTGGTCGCCTACGGTCCAAGCCACTTCCTCCACAATATTGTTGGGACCGGCGGCCATAGCGGCGATTGTGGCGGCCAATGCGAGAGCCGGCAGAGCTGATTTGCGTAGTTTCACTTTTTCGTATGCTGATTATAAGAAAATATGAGTTAAGCTGCAATCATACGGCCACAGCTATTAATTTGCAAATTTAACGCATTTTTTGATAACGTGAAATATCGGCCATGTTAATGACATTAAAAATCCCGATGCCGTTTCCTGAGCCGTTTACATGGGAGCTTTACCGCTCTGCCACAATGGAAAAATGGAGGTTGGGGGGCACCAACGGCAGTGGATCCATTTCTGGCGCACCGGTGCGGAAGGGGGCGACGGTCATGCGGCGGTAAGCGGAGGGGAGACGCTTCCTCAGCGCGTGGGCCACGAATCCCATGGTGCATCGCAGATTCAGTTCCACGCATGGCACGAGGTAACAGCTCCCGTCAGGACCGGCCGCTATGAGCATATCGACGCCGAGCGGTCCGCGGTAGCGTCCGACCGTCATCTCGGCCAGAATCGCGCGTAAGGATTCTTCCACTGCCTCGAGCAGGCTACCTGGAATCATGGAAGAGAGATTTGAGCGGATTTCCGCATCGGTTGCGAGGTCGTTGCCTGCATAAGCGGCTCCACGACAATTGTGGAAACGCGAAAGGCCTACAGACGTTACGCCTGTAGCCGTTGCCTCGAAAAGCATGGCGAAGTCGGCGACAACCTGGTGGAGGTGTTCAATCATCACGCTTCCCTGCCGGCGTATCGTATCGTCGCACCGGCGCAGAAACGTGGGCGCCGACATATCGCGGCTGCTGAACACGCCGCGGCCGCTCGACGACAGGGGGATTTTGCAATCAACGGCCTACCGGCGGAAAGAATAGACGTTATTTCCGTGGTGTCGCGTATCTCCAGCGGCCGGACCGAGGGAGGAATGCCGAAGCTCGCGAAATCCATAGATTCGTCAAGGCGATGTGTAATCTCAACGGAACTTTTGCGGTGGCTTAGTTGCCTGAGGCGGTCTAAGCCGGGGCGGATTTCGTCGAGGAGATGAGAAGGCGCGCCCGCGCGCCGGAGACATCGGGCTGAGTAGCCGCTCCATCCCCACGGGCGAAGGGAGTCGATTTTTTCTCCTTGCAGGGAGGGCAGCAGACGAGGCCCGGCGCCGAAACGTGCTTTCATCTGCATTTCCCATTGGCCGAGAGAGTCGGCTTCTTCGGGAGTGAGATCTGAGGGGATGAGAACAATATCGTCGGGTGTCCCCATCCACCAGAGCAGGGGAGCTCCGTAGCGGCCTAACAGCGCCGCCTGGCGCGGGGGCGTGAAAATCTCCCGGCCCGAAGCGAGAGCGATATCGTTCTCAGGGCAGAACCAGTAGGCTGTGGCAGGCATTTCGCGGATGGGTAAGGCTCAGGATGCGGCGATGTTGAGGATATCGGTCTCGAACGTCTGGCGGTTGATGGCGCGGTTACGCAGTTTGTTGCGGTAAGCATAAATGGTGTTGACGCTGAAATTCAGCATCTGGGCCAGACGGGGTGCATCGTCGATGCCGAGTCGCATCAGCGCGAGAATGCGCAGTTCCGGCGTGAGCAGTTCGCCTTCGGCCGGAGTTATCCGGCTGTCGGGTTTCAGAAGGTCGTTCACCTGCTCTATGAAACGCGGGTATATATGTAGAAACGCGTCGTCGAACACGCTGTAGAATTCACGGCTCTGCTCTTCCATGAATTTGTTTGATTTTACCAGACGTGCCAGTTCTTCGGTCTGTCCGGCAGATATTTTGCGGTCCACGATTTTCCCAAGTTGCTTGAGCTTATCCATATAGATGGAGCAGAGCGTGAGGAATCGGCTCATGTAGACTTCCTTAGCACGGTTCGATTCTTCGAGATGGCGTTTGAGGCCGTCGAGGCGGTGGAGCTGGCGGCGCAGGAACCATATCGCGGCCACGAGAGCCAGCATACAAGCCACGAGGATGATGAAAATGAATACCACCAGGCGCCTGTAGCGTGCTATCTGCAGCATATGGTCGTTTTCGATTACCGTGAGCAGTTCCGTAGTCTGAGAGAGACGCACCGACGCACGGCTTTCTACTACGTTGTTCATGGCGGCGAGCAGATAGTTGTGTGCGCGTTCCGAATCTCCGTTCTGGAAGAGCAGGCCGCCGAGTTCCTGGATGGAGGTTACCTCCATGTTGCCCTGGCGCGTATCGGCAATGGCCGAAAGCGCCAGGTAATAAATGCGCTCGTACTGGTCGCCGGCCGTGTTGGCAAGCGACGCGAGTTTATGGCAGGCGATGGCATATCCCGGAGTATCGAGTGTGAGTTTGTTGATCAGAGCCGTCATTACCTCGCGGCTTCGGGCATACTGGCGGGTGCCGTAGAGATATTCGCCGAGGTTGAGCATATATTCCACTGAGCCTTTCGGCAGAAGCGGAATCAGTTGCCCCTGGGCCTCGATGGCGCGATTGTTCCAGTAGTCGGCTGTAGAGAGGAATCCTTCGTAGTAGTTGGATATGAAGCTGTACATACGGCGTGTGGCGTCGAAATACGTGCGCTTCTGCCCGGAGGTCATAGAGGTTGTGTCGACGAGTTCAAGTTCGTTGAGAGCGTCGTGCACATATCCGGAAATCGAGAGGTAGGTGGCTCGCCGCAGTCGGAACTCCGTCGCGAGCGAATCATTGCCGATAGCCGACGCATGGTCGAGCCCCTGGGTATAGTAGACGAGTGCCGAGTCGTTGTCGAACGAACTGTAGCCGCCGGCGATGTCCATTGTGAGGTCGAACCAACGGCGCGAGTCGGTCCTGACATTGTTGCGTTGGATACGGATGGAATCGAGCCGCGTCTGTCGCATGTTTTTATATGTGTCGCGCAGCTCGATTTCGCGGTCGAGTTGCTGAAGAACCTTTTTCACTTCATTGCGTCCTACCGAGGTGTGAGCCGGATTGTCGGTGGAGTGTGCGGCATGACATACCGTCGGCGTGGCAAGTGCGGAGACTATGAAAATATATAGGAATGGTAATTTCATGTGATGATGTTATGCTGGATGGTGTGGCATACGTCCGGTCTACAGGCGCTTGGCTATTTCAGCCATATCGAGAGTGAAAAATACGGGTTGCCCGGTCGGTGTATATCCCGGATCAGGCAGCGAGAAAAGACGGCTCAGCAGAGTCTCCGCCTCCGCCTGACTGAGCGGCTGCCCGGGTTGAACGGCAGCGGCGCGAGCCATAGCGAGCGCCACTTTGGCGGGGAGGGGATTTTCGCGGGTCTCCGTTTCCTCCGCAACATCGGCAATCATTTTCTGCAACAGGTCGATGGCGTTGAATTTAGCCGTTGAGGCAGGCACGGCGTTTATGCTCCAGGCGCTGTCGCCGAGATATTCCAGCTGGAATCCGAGTTCACGGAGTTGTTCGCCCATGGTGCTTAAAGTGCTGTTTTGCGTCGGGGTGAGGTGCATGACTTCCGGGAACAGCACTGCCTGCGATACGCCTGCCACAATCCTGCCTTCGCGGAAAAACTCCTCGTAGAGAACCTTTACATGCGCCCGGTGGGAGTCGACCACCATGAGGCCGGCATGGGAAGGCACTACAAGATACTTCTGTTTAAGCTGGAGGAGTGATACCGGCTGCGTCGTGGTGCCGTCGAGCGGAAGCGTCTCGCCGCAATCCTGGCGGGAATTGAGGCCGGAAGCCTCGACCGGCTCGCTGTGGGAATCGGAAAGGGGCTGCTCGTCAGGTATATTGAGTGCGCTGGCATCGCCTCCTTCGTCGGGAAACAGAAAATCCGACGGTTCGACACCCCCCGAGAAGCCTTCATAGAGTTTTTCCCAATCGTCGAGGGGGCGGCTGGAGCGCTTTGACGGCAGGCCTGAACTCATACTCCCGGCAGCGCGGGGAGTCGCATGCTCTTGCGCGAAAGGATTGTAGTCGCCCGACACCATGTCGCCGAAATTCGCTTCGGCATTTGGGTGGAATACGGGAACATCAATCCGGTCGGTGCTGTCAAAGTCGATGGAGGGAACGGCGTTGAATTTCCCGAGCGCCTCCTTTACGGCCGCTACATATCGGAGCTTCGTTCTCGAATTTAATCTCGCTTTTGGTCGGATGGATGTTGACGTCGATGGTCTGCGGGTCGACCTCGAAGTTCAGAAAGTATGAGGGCTGATGGTCGGCCGGTATGAGATTCTCATAGCAGTGAAGCACCGCCTTGCGGAAATAGGGGTGCATCATGTTGCGGCCGTTCACGAAGAAATACTGCAGGGCGTTGCGCTTGCGGGCGTTTTCGGGATTGGCTACAAAGCCGGAAATCTTCACAAGCGACGTTTCCGTTGCCACCGGTATGAGCTGCTTCTCGAGCGATTTGCCGAAAAGACTTACAATGCGCTGTTTCAGAGTGCCGGGGAGGAGCTGATGGAGAGTGACCTCATTGTGCACGAGCGTGAAGGTCTTGTCGGGATTCACCAGCGCGAGCCTTTCGAACTCGTGGAGGATGTGTGTGAGCTCTACCGCGTCTTTTTTCAGGAATTTACGTCGGGCCGGAAAGTTGAAGAACAGATTCTTTACCGACAGATTCGTTCCGGCGGCACAGGCTTCGGCGGTCTGATGCTGGAATTTGGATGCGGCAATCTCCAGATGAGTGCCGACGGTATCGCCCTTGCGCATTGTGCGCAGGTCAATCTGTGCCACCGCGGCGATGGATGGCAGAGCTTCGCCGCGGAACCCCATGGTATGAAGTTCGAAAAGATCGCTTGCCTGCCTGATTTTCGAAGTGGCATGGCGCTCGAAGGCCAGACGCGCGTCGGTATCCGACATTCCGCAGCCGTTGTCGATTACCTGAATCAGATTCTTGCCGCCGTCGCGGAGAATAATCTGAATGGTGGTTGCACCGGCGTCAACTGCATTTTCAACCAGCTCCTTGATTACCGAAGCCGGGCGCTGGATAACTTCTCCGGCGGCAATCTGGTTGGCCACCGAATCAGGCAGAAGTCGGATAACGTCGCTCATCTTTTGTGCTTATCTCTTTGTTGCGTTTGATTGAGTGGTTGCGAGGCGCCAGGATTCATCCGCAGTGGAAATAGCGGCTTACCAGACGCCCCATCAGGTCGGGGTCGCGGTGGGCGCGTTCGGAGAGACTGGCGTCGTCGAAGGCCCGCAGACGGGCCACGATGGCATCAATCATCGCCGGGGTGAATACCCCCGATGTTTCAAATAGTTTGCGCTGCTGTTCAAGCACATCCGCACTCTCGGCGCAGTTGGCCGGAAGCTGTTCGAGCCGTTCGAGCAGAGCGGCGTTGGCTTCGTCGTGTATATTGGCGCTCACGTAAGTGCGTTCGGCCACATCGAGAGCGTCGGCCATATCGAAGCCGTGGCGAGCGGCAACTGCAAGCCCGGCCAGCAGCATGTATATGTCGGCCGAGCCGTCGGCATTGCGAATCTCGATGGTCTGTTTCTGCGATGCGTCGGTCGGCGCGGGTTTCTGCGCCGGATTCACCACAGCGCTCATATCGGTCGAGGTAGTCCATCCCAGCGGCACGCGGATGAGTACCGAGCGGTTGCGGTCGCCCCAGCATACGTTGGTAGGTGCTTCCTGATGCGGAACCAGGCGGAAGTAGCTTGTGGGATTGGTATTGCCGAAGGCTGTAAGAGCCGGGGCAAGAGTTATGAGTCCGGCAATCAGACGGCGTGCGTCGTCGCTGAGCCGGCGGTCGGCGTCGAGCATCACGTTGCGGCCGTCGCGCATCAGGCGCATGTGCACGTGCAGCCCCGAGCCGGCCTTGCCGTTGGTGATTTTCGGGGCGAACGTAACGTTCAGGTTGAGTCGTGATGCGAGATTGCGGATCACCCATTTGGCGAGCATGAGCTGGTCGGCGGCCTGCTCGGCCGGAACCGGGAGGAACTCTATCTCGTTCTGTTCGTAGTTCATTCCGTTGAGGGTGAAATTGCCGACCTCCGAGTGTCCGTATTTGATTTTTCCTCCGGTACGCGCTATATACTGCATGCACCGTGTGCGGAAATCGTTGAATTTGGCAAACGGGGCCGATTCATGGTAACCGCGCTGGTCGCTTGCGGGAAACATCCCCTCGTCGGGCGAGATGACGTAATACTCCAGTTCGCCCATGGCCTGGAATTCGAGGCCTGTGGCCTTACGGAATTCAGCGCACGCGCGGCGCAGGGCACGTTCGGGCGAGGACGCCAGCTCGTTGCCGTCTTTATCGAAGAAGTTGCACAGCATGCTCAGCGTGGGAATCTCGGCAAAGGGGTCGAGAAAGGCCGTGGAGTAGCGCGGGATTACGTAGAGGTCGCTGTTTCCGGCCTCGATGAATCCCGGGAACAGACTGGAGCCGTCTACTCGTTCGCCCGAGGTGAGTATGGTGTTAAGATAGTCGAGGTCGTTGATTACGAAGTTGAGCGTTTTCAGGCGTCCGTCGGCGGCGGGATACATGAAGTTGATCATTTCCACGCCGTTGTTTACCACAAAGTCGACGAGGTCCTCGCGGGTGATGTCCTCCGGATTTTTTCCGAGGTATTTCAACACGCGGTTGTTGGTAAGTGTCGTTTCGTTCATGATTGAGATTTTAAAGCTTTGGGAAGTTGAAGCGCCCCATGTGCAGGGCATGCGTTTCAGTCGAGAATTATATCTCCGAAGAAGTCCGGCTGATGAAAGTCGGGCTCAGGAGTATCGATGGGTGCCCAGCTCAGGAAATGCGGCTGGGAGGTGGCCGAGGCACATTTGTTGAAGTTGCCGCGCATAGCAATCGGCTTGCCTTCGTACCGGATGCCGAGAAGTCGGAGCGGAATGGCGACCACCACACTCCAAATAAACGAACCTTCCACCTCTTCGAACGGACGCCGGCCAACCGAGGCATATCGTCCGATGGTCTGAAGCTCGTCGGCTGAAAGAGGGCGGCAGTCGGCCTGAGCGACACATTCGGCCGAGTTGAGGATGCCTATGCAGTTGAACTCGAAAGTGAAATAGTGGGGCGACGATGGATTCGGCTGCAGATAGAATTCCACGCACGAATCCTCGCTCACGGGCGAGTTGTCGGTGTAGTTGGCCGCGCGGAGGTAATTGCAGCGCACCAGAAAGTCGATGTAGATGGCCTCGGAAGTGTGAGCTGCCGTTACAACCGTCAGGGGGCGGTAGGGAAATGTCTCGGGCCAGTTGAGCGACTCTACGGAGAAGCGTGCGCCACCTTCCTCAAGAGCGTTGCCCACGGCGTCGAGACTCATTCCGTCGAGCCCTTCGCGAAAGGGGATATGAAGCAGAGTGTTGGTTTTCATTGTCGGTGATTTGAGATAGATGTCGGGAGCCGGGACTGCCGGGGAGTTCAGACGGCCAGATAGCCGGCGATTCCTTTCCATAGTCCCACAATGGCCATAATAAACAGAATTGATGCAACGATTCTGTTGAATATCCAGAGCGAGCGCACGTTGAAATGTGCACGTGCCTTGTTGACGAAATATGTTATCAGCCACCACCAGAGCAGGGCGCCCCCTACGATGGCGCCGTAGCCGGCTATATAGTGGTAGAAACGGAATTCGGGCAGGAGGAAGTTGAACCGTGCGAACAATCCTATTATAAAAAATACTATGAGCGGATTGGCGAAGGTGAACAGGAAGCCGGTCCAGAAGTCTTTCCAGAATCCGTTGGCAACTTCGTCGGGTTTTTTAAGGGTTGCAGTCGGGTTTTTCCTGAAAAGATAGAAGGCGAACCCGATGAGGACCACACTGCCCACAATCTGAAGCAGCATCTGGCGCGACAGCACGAAATCCGTCACAAAGCTCATACACAGCCCCGTAAGCAGACTATAGGTCAGGTCGGAGAGGGCGGCCCCGATTCCTGTGTAGAAAGCGGGCCAGCGGCCTTTGTTGAGCGTGCGCTGGATTACGAGCATGCCGATCGGTCCCATCGGCGCTGACATCAGAATGCCGATGAGAACTCCAGAGCTCATTATGTTCCAGAAATGCTCCATAGAATAAGGACAAATTTAGCGCTTTTAGTTTGCCTGCGCAACTGCAATAACAAAAAAAGGCCATTCTGACAGCGCCCAC
>OGNF01003621.1_pt1 | contig 10027 bp, 22 predicted proteins | sample 1573321 | NCBI WGS metagenome assembly OGNF01 (sample SAMEA2581911, study PRJEB24529) | metagenome | biome: Human gut stool | place: China | collected 2011
GGATATCAGTTATCAATTACTTTGCCATGCGACATGTCGCATGGCAAAGAAAAACGGGACCGGTGCAGGCACCAGTCCTTGAAAGGCTTTTCCTTTGTTCGGCAGTAATTAAGTCTCACTTGTCTGGTACGAGATACTTTTTACATTCTACTTTCTCGGCAGAATCTGCGAATTGAATCGCAGTCGGTAAGTTCGGTTATCTGCGAATTGAATCGCAGTCCTACTATCCCGTTCATTGTTGTATCTCGTTGGCAGGGATGGCTGGGCTTGAACCAGCAATGACAGAGTCAAAGTCTGTTGCCTTACCGTTTGGCCACACCCCCGTATGACGGTTCTGAGGTGGGGCTGAAGGCCTCGCGAGCTTCTTCAGCACGAATCCACCCCGGAACCTGATGTGCTGTCTCTGTTCGCGAACAGAGACATTGTTGCCTTACCTTATCCGACTTTCGGTTCAGCAATTAGCCTCATTCTCTTTCACTGTTTGTGGGCCAAACAGTTTAGCCGATGGCGCTTTTCCTTACCGAAATCCAAAAGGCGGAGCGGTTTTGGCAAAAGCGAAATCCATCATGTTATGTCTTATTTGCACGAGAATCCCCATCGGTGGCTTGGTCTGAGTGGGGAGGTTCGAACTCCCGGCCTCCTGAGCCCAGGTCAGGCGCGCTGCCCACTGCGCTACACCCAGAAATTTGATGCCTGATATCTTTTCGCAGCTATGCGTTGCCCATACCAGACATCGTAGGCTTTCTTGACAATGCATGGGACTCACCATCCCAAGGACAAGACCACTTCACGTTCCCATCTCGTAAGCCGTTAGGGGATTATCTTGCCATCTATGGCGTCGGGTTGCGGATTCGAACCGCAGAACACTTTCGCGTTACCGGTTTTCAGGACCGGCGTCATCAACCACTCGACCAACCCGACATAAAGTTAAGCGACGATCGTTTTGATCATGGTCCATTGACCATCGAGGAACACTTTTTGATAACCCTTTTTTGATAGCGCCTTTTCATAAGCGCGGAAGCGCCGCTGATCTTCTCCGATGACGGCAACCTTGGACGGTATTGAGAAATCGGCCAGATATCCTTCAAAGTCGACCATCGTGCGGTAGCACCAAACAAGTGCTTCTAAACCACAACGGCCTGTTGTTTTGAGAGTAATGGTATTACCAGAAGCCTCGTTAAAGTAAGCAGCCAGCTTTTTCTTTTTATCGGCAACAGCAAAAAACCGTGTAATAGACATCGTAATAGTCCGTTCTGTATCGAACAAATTTGACCATGCAGTATTGCCCGTTGGACAGTCGGTGACGACGGTAAAAGGCATCGTCATCTCTGTCCCAGAGAAAAATATCGTATTCTTCCATAGCTTAATGCACCTTGATATTGCGCCAGATCTTGAGGAAGTCCTCGACGGGGGAGGGAGGATTCGGGTTTTCAGCGACACGTTTCATGGTGTTCATGACATCTGCGCGATCCTTTTGGACTTGTGCCATGACGGTATCGATGTCATTCTGAACAGAGCGAAGCAGTCTTTCTTGCTCGCGATAGCGTTCGTAATGCTTGGCTTGACTCTTTCTCTTGCGTTTCCAATGTTTAAACCGGAGATAATCGATTGCACCAAAATAGCACATGATATTATGGTGACATACAGTTTTTCCGCCAATGTATTCATAGTGGCTTTTCTTTTCGACGGTATTGTATGTCCAATCGTAATCCCATTGATCGGGGGCGATGGCATACCACTGTTTGAAATCAGAAAACTTGATCTTGCAGGTTGAACCGGAATGGAGTCCCAATTCTATAAGCCAATTTATAACAAAAGCCATGGCAATAGTAATGAGCCCCACTCCAAAGAAAGCAAGCATGATAAAACCCTCCTTTTACAACAGATTATTTAGTTCTTCAATAGAGACGGCGAGATCCTCTTCGCCGATAAAGCAATTTGCGTCCCAGGCAAGCCCGTAGTAATCCTCGTACAAAAAAATATACCAGTCATCATCTATTTGTTCGGCGTTTTTGATTGTACATTCTTTGCCTCAGAATTGGTCCATCGCGTCGACCCATCCCCAAATGCACTCAGTGGGCTTGGGAACGACCCGGACCTTTTGCCCAGGATAGAACTGACAATCACACATGTCTCTCACCGAGTTTGATTTTCGGCGCAAGCAAGAGTCCGATCACCATGGCGATCGCATCAACGGCAGCAGCAATGGCGTTCTTTGGAAGTTTGGCCATGAGAGGAATGGAGAACAGAAGGCACTCAACAGTTGTCTTCACAATAGCGACGCCAAAAAGAACGGCAAGGATCGTCACGATCAGGCGAGAAAGCAAATCGCCGCGTGAATATTCCTTGCCGCAGATGATACCAATTGCAATATTGCCGAGCAGCCACCCAAACGGGAACCACCCGGAAGCCAGCAGACTGACCAGAACACAGCCACAACCACCGACGATGGCGGCAATAGCGGGGCCGAAATAGTAAGCATAAACCGCGAGAGCGATGTAACCGAGATCCAGACTGATGTGACCGACGAGCGGAATTTTAGCAACAAAGCTCAGAGCAACGTAAAGCGCGATGCCGAGACCGGCCACGCAAATCGTACGGGCATGTTTTCTCATATGTATTTCCTCCGAAATATGATTGAATGGTTATCATTTTTAGAGCAGCGAATCGATTGTGATCGGAACGGAAGCAAACTCGATATTCGGCTCGAGAAAATAATAACCAATCGGTTCCGATAAAGACCCGGACAGGTTGTGGAAACACTTTCTATGCTTGGAAAATTTTACGCCATAAATACGGTTGCCTGCCACCGAAGTGGTCACTTTGACGACAGTCCCCATCAATCCGATTCCATCCCATGCAAGAGAATCCTGCGGCTTTATGACAACCACGAGATCCCCAATTTTGAATTTATCCATGATCGTATTCCTTTCTACAACAGATTTGAAAGCGTCGTTTCATCGAGCTCGACGGGAACTGAAATCAATTCGAGGTAATCGGGGTTCCAGAAGTATGCGTGATCGTCAATATCGAGCCAAACCTTGTAGCCGCTGGCAACATAAATATCGTCGTCATCCTCGATATCGAGAATTCGTGCCGTTAGATTGATGTAGTCTTCCATGGGAAGCACGCAATATGTCCACATCGTCATGCCGGGAAGAATCTTGACTTCATCGCCAACTTGAAATTTGTATTTGTTCATAGAAGCTCCTCCAGTTCAGGAATTTCAACGGCCGATTTGTCTCGCCATGAAAGAAACCATTGCTCTCCGGGCATATCGTCGACGAGATACATGTTTCCAAAAAGATACTCGCACGCAAGTCCCGGTGGATCGGTGTTTCGGCCAGGGCACCATTGCGGGAAATTTTCGACAACATGTTCTGCTGAATTGTAAGAGATTTTCCAAGTGAATTTTGGGTCATCTGGATCAATCAGCAGAGCATCTGGCATATGTTCGACACAAGAGACAAACTGTTGCGTCAGTTCCTGTTTTGTCATAGAAGCTCCTCCATCGTATTGCGGTCAAGATCAAAACCGAGGTTCTGTTCGAGCCATTCATCAATAAAGAGTCCGTCGATCTTGCTTCCTGCGTCGAAAAACCAGCCTTCCACTGTTCCGTAAGAGAAGAAACCACAATCTTGATTTCCCTGCGCAAAGACCCTAACTCTCTGTATGTCGGGAAGATTGATCACCCGATAGATACCACCTGTCTTAAAATCGTCGCGTTGAGGAGAGTATGACAGATTGAGAATCAATTCGAATTCAGAAAGCGACGGAAGCAACTCGCGAAAGGCTTGTCTCCTCTCATCGGCACTCATAGAAGCTCCTCCACATCATTTGCGGCAATATCAGGAGCGCAAAGTTGTTCGAGCCATTCCTCGACGAACAGTCCTTCGAATTTCCAGTGAGCTCCAAAAGCCCAATAGATCAGGTCATCCATGCTGAAACTACCGCAATCACGGTCGGTTGTTCGGTCATGAACACGGAAGCCTGAGCCTTGCGGGCGGAACTCATAAAAGTTCCCGCCTCTAAAATTGCCGCGCCCGCGACCACTGTTGTATTGCCCAGTAAAATGCGACAGAGTAGGCACGATCTCACGGAAGAGAGTTTCATTGGCAGTCATCATAGCAAAGCCTCCACATCATCGGCATGAATGCCGAAATGCTCGTCATACCAGTCGTTAAAGGGCTTGCCATTGATCAAATCTCCGCGTTCCAGCCAAGCTCCAACCGACTGAAACGGATAGAGTTGACTATAGCCTTGCACCCGAACATTCTTGTCATCTTCTGCCTTGTAGTAGATTTGAAATTTATTACCATATTGCGTCAATTCAAAAGGACACAGGGTCTCAATGACACTGGGCAAAAGAGCCGCAATTTGCGATGCTGAAAACATGCTTTCATACGCCATTGGACTTTTTCACCTTCCTTGCGATAAAACCGGCAAGCTGTTTCGGCGTGGCAAAACGCTTGACATACTCATCTTTCGACGGGACACGGAAATTCTCAGTGGTCTGTGGCTTTTTCTCTCCCAGACCAACACCGTAGTCTTGGCGGAGCTGCTCGATTGCGAGATTCCGCTCCCATTTGATTTGATCGAGTGCGGCCTGCATGCCCTTGATCTGCTCTTTCAGTTCTGCATTTTCACGCAGAAGATCGGAGGAGGAGGGAGGGGCACTGTTTTTATGCTGGTCGATCACATCGACCATGGAAACGGGATTATGCATGGGGATGCTCCTTTCAGTGAAGATTTGCTTTTCTTGCCTTTTCGGTTTCGGGGTTCCAGCCGCACTTTGCGCAGATATCCTCAGGACCTCGATCACATATGATCATGGTCGAGAATTTGCAATACGGCCTGCCGGGATCGACATGACGAACAACGCGATTGGGGCGCGGCGGTTCCTTGGTAACCTTGCGTGCAATTCGGACTGGCTTTTCCAGAACAATTGGTTCAACAGACTTACGCGGCGCACCATCGGCGAGGAATTCCGGGCACTCCATGACGCAGAAACTCGAAAACGCAACTTCCTCGCCATCATCTGTATCTTTCAGTCGCGTCGGGACTGCCGTCCAGCCATTTACGGGCTGGAAATCGCGGCTCCACGAACAGCCGCATTCATATGTAGGAACGGCATTCTGGCACATCTGGCATAAACTGCCGATTGGAGTGCCGTCGCTGGTGTGAAAGGTAGGCTCAAAACGCATGGTACAAACCTCCTTACAACAGCTTTGTAACGCCTGTTGCAAAAGCCTCAGAGGTCTTTTTGCTCAATAATCGATGTTCCTCGCAGCTCATCACTTCGTGCTCTGCAACATAAATATCCGCAACGATATAACCAGACGTATGCATGTGGATGTGTGGGCCGCTCCTGTAACTCATAGAACTGACAACGTTTCTTATTTTCAATCTCTTACCCGCCTTATCTCGAACCATCTGCTCATTATAAGAAGGATTGAGATTTATGCTGTCCGACAGGTCATCAGAAAGGTAGACCCAGTCACCATAAGAAAATTCCATTACGCGGTGACCTCCCGATAGTTGGATTGGCCTTCGAGAATGCCGACGGCTACGCAGATCGCGGCGATCTTGACATCTTCCTGCGGTTCAGGATTGGAATGCATACGAGCCCAAAGATAAGCCCCGTCGTCGGTCAGCATGACCTGTTCACCAATGGCGGCAAGGCATTTGCCGAGCCATTTGGAAACCACAAGCCACTGCTGCGCGTCGACGGGGACATTGAGGTCATTAAGATCGCCTTCGGGAATCAGCGTTTTGCATTGCGGACAGCTATAGATCGCAGTGTCCGCACAGCAGAGACGAGCATTCTGCTCCGTATCGTGCATTGCCCCGCAGACAGGGCACATATAGGGACGCTCTGGATTGTACTCATCCACATCAATTTCGACTGTTGAAAGCAATTCGAGAAGCGTGTCCTCATCAACCATATCTTTCTCGGTAACGACAGTACCACAGAAAGGACATTCATGTTTCCCCTCACTGTTCAGAAACTCATCTGGAGAGATGACCTTATCGGTATCGCACATGGCATCTGCATCAAGGCAGCCCTGCACGATCGTAGTGATGTCGGCTAAAATTTCCTTTTGAGCGATCTTTCTGAAGACCGCCATATTTTTAGGGCTACCGAGCTCACGCTCGATGCCATCGGCGGTTTTGTATGTACCTGTCATAGATAACCTCCTATGAAATTGAATTACAAAAGTTCTACTGCATTGAAATCAAGCTTTGACGGGGGAGTGCGGGGTGGCACATCTCTGGTTTGATACGAATATCGCTCGCCGCCGTCCTCGATCGGTTCACTGAGCTGCGATTCATCGAACGGGGGATATGTGATCTCGGCTTCGCAATATTGCATTCGACCATTGAGATAATAGGTTTCCCACATGTCCTCATGATTCTCACCATCACCGTGCAGCGAAAACAGAATATCCGGGAAGCGACCCGACAAACGCATCATGTCATCGTCGTGGTCATACCACTTAGCGTTGCAGTAGTAACCGCCAACTGTATTGCCGCTCTCGAAAACATTGAGGAGATCGATTTCCTTTTCGAGTTCGTCTATCTCCTCATTTGAAAAGGCATTTCGACCGTGAGGGGAGATGTCCAATTCATAATATGTGTAATAACCCATGTGTGTACTCCTTAAAGCAAACCGGAAATGTCGATGGCAACTGCCGGACTAAAGTCACTTCGCGTAAAATTGCCTTGCCAGCACCAAAAGGTACCGTCTGGTTCTGAACCGCGCATGATGGACGACAAGGGGCGGGGCGGTGGCTCGACTGGCTTTAAAAGGAATGGACTATCAGAAGACCTTTTGTCCAGGATTTCGCAAATAAACTGCGGCCGCCTCGGGTCCCATATACCACCGGCATTAAAGAACACATAATCTCCAATGTGATAGCCCATGGTCCACCTCACAACAAGCTGGAAATGTCAGGGACATCGACTGGAATATCGGCGAGCTCGAAATAGTTTACGTGACACCAGAAAGAATTGTCTTCTTCGGTAGAAATATCATCTACCATCTCTTTCGGGACAGACTCATTAAATTTCAGCCGATAAACCGAATCTTTTTCATAGTAGACTTCGTTCCCACTGGCGACGACTTCGCAAAGAGCTTCGCCGCAGTTGCCGTAACAGGAATGATCCTTATTGAACACGACCAAAGTGCCGTTTGGAATGAATTGTGGTTGCAAAGAGCATCACCTCACAAGAGAATATTGATATCGCCAGTGTTGATTGGAGCGGAATTGAGTTTCTGACATTTTTCCGGCGAAAATCCCCAGCAGCATTTGTCGGGATCTTGGACCATCCCACCGCTATGCAATCGAGGATCAAATCGTTCAGGAAACTTGACAAGAATCCAGTCTCCTTCTGACAGTACGCTAATTACGATGCCAGTGCGGCCAACAGCGGCTTCAAGATTGTCTTGTACACCGGTAATCAAAACCTCATCACCAATTTGAATTGGTTCCATGCTGACCTCCTATAGTAGTGATTCAATACTGATGTCGAGAGCGGGGTCTACGAACAATTCAAAGTTACGCCGGCTATAAAACCAACAGCACAATGTGGGATCTGGGTCGTCGCTGCGCCCTCCATGCAGTTTTGGGCTGAATTTCTCGTCGAATTGGATCACAGTTCTGTTTCTCCCCATGCCAACTCTTCTTACGGTGCCGACTTTGCCTACGGCGGATTTCAGGCCATCTTCGACACCAGTGATGATGACTCTGTCGCCAACAGAAATTGGTTCCATGCTGACCTCCTTAAAGAAGCTCGTCGAGATTTGAGGTGTCGACATCCAGGTCAAAAAGTTCATGGAACGTGCCTATCACATAACCGGGATAGCGTTGGGGATGCCCAACCTCGCAATACCAGATCCAGTCTGTGTGATCACAGTAATCCTGATACCACTGGAGGCGATAGCCATAAGTCCTTTCATAGGCGGGGAATGCATCTGATTCGAGGTTTGGGAGAAGTGAATAGCAAATCTTTTGCAAATGCTCATATTCTTCTTCCGTCTCGCAGCGGACGATGACGCCACGACGAAATAGGGCTTCGAGAGAAGTGTCCATGATAACCTCCTTTGATTTGGGAAGCGGGAGCCGTGGCCTCGGCCCCCGCTTCGGCTTACACAGCGGCGTAAGTGCCGTTGGGCTGGATATGTACGGAATTTCCAGCCTTAGCACGGACAAATCCGTGCTGATTCCGCATTCCAATGACGGACGGCCGATCTAATGCATTGGCCGGTAGTCATTGCACGAAGCGTCAAGCGAGTTAAACGTTTGCGAAGCAAACGTTTAACTAAGCTGCCACTCGTGGGCCGTTGTATTACGTCTCGTGTCACGAAACGCTTGAGCGGGTATGTAGAGAAGCTCAACATTGTCAATGCGGAATTGTTTCACAAAACAACTGAAGAGAGATTGGAGATCTGGGAAGGGGCACCGAGATGAGGCTGAGTCAAGAGCTGGGTTGTATTTGAGTTCGAGACTTTTGCTCGCTTGACCCGTTTGGCCTTCGTTTTATTGGTAGACCGATGGTTTCACACTAAGATTTCCGGTGCTAAGTCGTCGCCAGGCCGGCAGCATGGCCACCTGGATCAGCTCCTCCAGTAGGTGCTCGGTCTTACTTTGTGTTACAGTGCGTGTCACGTCACTGCTTTGCTTTTGGCAAACATGGCTTGTTTTGTGAAGACCGCCATTTAGGCGGTGAATGTTTTGATGTCGGCGCGAAGAGTCGGGAGAATATCGACACCGAGTTTAGTGTGGTAATGTTCAAGCAGCGCGGCGGTATATTCCGGCTCAATAGAATTGAAATACGAAATGTTTCCATCCAGCGATTTGAGCTCGGTATATTCCCAAGCACGATCGGAATTGCGGCATCTGACATAATCACAGATCGAGGCTCGGAGTGCATCCTTACGCTTCTTGCCGAGGGTGATCTTGCGATCTTTGTTGTACATAACACCGAGAATCCAGTTGCGACCGGCGCAGGAACCGTAATGCGTTTTCTCATAATTGAGGCGATAAGGCGCGTCAAATTTCCGGAACATGGACTCAATGAACTGAGAGACATCCGTCCACTTGAAATCGTATCGACCGGAGATCGTGAGGTCATCAGCGTATCTGGTGTAGACCAGATGATGACCGCCAAAATTGCGAAGCGAATTGAAAACCGCATGGTCAAATGGGATCATGATGATGTTCGTCAGCATTGGGGAGATAGGCGTTCCCTGCGGAAGAACGCCATCGAGGAAACAGAGATCAAGTGCACGGTCCAGAATCGGGCGAGTGGAAGAATCTTCGATGATCTCGCTGAACGGCCAGATAACAGACAACATCCGCAAAGTAAAAGCCTTGGTGGTGCTGCCAAAGAAGTTGGAACAGTCCAGCTTCAAAAACCAGCGGCTGTCATTCTGTTGGTGTCTCTGTACGGCGGACACTGCGGATCTACCTTTAGCATAGGCGAAAGCCGAAGTGTGGTGAGAAGCAGAGAACTCCGTTTCGAAAATCGTTTTGAGTTCACGCAGCGCTTCCATCAGAGGCGGCAGGGGAGCGTCGATCTGACGGAGCTTGCCGTTACGCTTTGGGACGGAAAAGCTATGGTAGAGTCTGTGGCGCGGGACGTTATAGAGCGCCTCGTGTTTACTAACAAAGGCCGCCAGAGCATACGCTCGAGCGGCCTTTTTGCTTTCAGACTTCAGTTTTGCAGGAACCGTTTCCTGATAGTATGTTCTTGTGTCACCGACTTTGCCGATCGGGCCAAGGTAAAGTTCTTTATTCAAGTCCATGGATAGCAGATCATCCAGTGTGATCTGCGGATAACGGACTTGCATTGGAATTGTAAAATAAGGCATAGAATATCCTTTCTTAGCTTTGCAATCTGACGGAGGATGCTTGGATCTTGATGTCTAAGCTTATAGTTTGCTTATTTTCTGCGATGGGACTCGATAGAAGGATTAGCCTTCTGAGGATGGCGGTGTTTTATTAGGATTTCCAAGGAAATTCAT
>OGNF01003623.1_pt1 | contig 10025 bp, 10 predicted proteins | sample 1573321 | NCBI WGS metagenome assembly OGNF01 (sample SAMEA2581911, study PRJEB24529) | metagenome | biome: Human gut stool | place: China | collected 2011
GAATTTACTTTAAATTTAATAATTTAAAAATATTTTTCAAAAAAACTTGCAAGAGTGAAAGATGCTATGTAATTTTGAAGAAACTCAAAATAACCTATCTATTAACAATCATTATGAAACAGGTATGTAAAATGCTGGCAACATTGTTGCTTATAGTGGCTTGCGCCGCTTCGGCTTATGCCGCTGATTTTCTCACAAAACCTCTCGATGTACAGAGAATGGAGGGAGATGCTAACTTCGGGTTCTCTTTCCCTGCCGACAGCTATCACGATATGCACGCAAGAGCGGGCCTCAACATGGGTGTCGCGCTGAGATACAACATACCCAACTCAGGCTTCGACTGCGGCATTGCCGCAGATTTTACAGGAGTTATGAGGGGTTGGGATTATCCCGGACATCCCGAGTATGACATGCACCAGACCAACCGCATATTGGGATTCTCCCTGACCGGAGGTTATAATTTCAGACAAGGACGGAAAGTCAATCCCTTTGCGGAAATCGGCATAGGCGTAGGTTTATATGACACAGTCGGCGACCGTCTGTATGATGTCTCCGGAACAGGCGTCCTCTTCACTCCGAAAATAGGTGTGGAACTGTGGCATCACTTGCGCATATATGCTTCCTCCCACATTATACGCAAAGGATTCAACTCTCTTGACATAGGCATAGCGGTAACCATCGGCGGCCGCGCTAAGAAACACTGATTTCCCAAATACAATATAAACCTCCGGAAGTGCTTCACCCCCGGAGGTTTTGTATTTATGGACGCGTCTTAAACTAATTGTCGGACACGGCGTTTTTATTTTAAAAGCACAGTTATGAAAAGAGTTATCATCATGGGCGCCTCGTCGGGCATCGGATATGCCGTGGCGGAGGCATTGGCCTCGCGCGGAGTGCGCGTGGGACTGGCGGCACGGCACACCGAGCCGATGCACCGTCTGCAACAGAAGTATCCCGAGTTTGTGGAATATATGGACATCGACGTAACCAAACCGCAGGCTCCGGACCGGCTTAAATTGCTCATCGAGCGCACCGGCGGAATGGACATATACTTCCATGTGGCCGGCATTGGCTACGAAAACGTGGAGCTCAACCCCGAGCGCGAAGTGCAGATTATAGAGACTAACGCGGGCGGATTCGCCCGGATGCTTTGCGCCGCCTACCGCTGGCTGCGCGACAACGGCGTGCGGGGCCAGATAGCCGCCATCACCTCGGTGGCCGGAACGAACGGCATCGGAAGGCTTTCGGCATATTCCTCCTCCAAGAAATTTGCGCAGACCTACATGGTGGCGCTCGAGCAGCTGGCGCATGCCGAGCACGCGCAGATAAGCTTCACCGACATACGTCCCGGATGGGTGCGCACGCCGTTGCTCGTACCGGGGCTGAACTACCCCATGGAGATGACGACGGAAGAGGTGCTTCCGCAGATACTGCGCGCCATAGTGCGCCGCGAGCGTGTGGCGGTCATCGACGGCCGCTGGCGCGCCCTCGCCGCGCTGTGGCGTCTGCTCCCCGACTGCCTGTGGGTGCGCATACCCGTCAAAATATCCACCCCCGACGTCGCCCTCTCCACCTCGCTGTAATTCCGGACAATTATAAAATACGGGGCGTTTATGGGCGCAGTCGGCGGTTTCGTATGGTTTTCTTGGCTGCGGTTTTGCCGTTTCGGGGATTTTTCCTAATTTTGCGGTGATAACCATTTTCAACCCCATGAACAAGCAACAGAAGATTATACTTTTCTCCGGTATAGGTGTCGTGGCGATTATCGTCGCCCTCATAGTTTATGTCATTATGACACCGCAGGAGACCGAACCCGAGCAAAAGGAAGTGCCGCTTCTCGACGCCACCGAGCAGCGTGACTCGCTGCAAAACGCCTACGACCAGCTTGAGCTTACCAACCAGTTCGAGCAACTCGAAGCGCAGGTAGAGCAGTTCGAGGGTCAGGAAAAGTATCTTAAGGACGACAAGATAGTCAAGGAATACAACGACGCCAAGGAACGCATCAACAAGTTGTTGGGCGAGCTGAACAGCGAGAAATCCTCCAACAAGCAGAACCGCGAGAAAATCAAGCAACTGGAAGCTGAAATCGCGACGCTGAAGGACATCGTGCGCCATTACCTGCAAGAGATGGAGCGCCTCAGCAACGAGAACGCCGAGCTGCGCACGCAGCTGCAGCAATCGGCCTCGCGCAACGAGGAGCTCACCACACAGGTGCAGCAGACCGCCTCGCGCAACGAGCAGCTTACCAACCAGGTGCGCGTGGCCAGCAAGCTCAACATTACGGCCCTCAGCCTCACTGCCTATAATAAGAAAGGAAAGGCAGAGAAGAACATCACGAAGGCCCGCCAGCTGGGTGTATCCTTCTCGGTGGCGCCCAACAACACCGCTTCGGCAGGCATGAAGACGTTCGCCGTGCGCGTGCTCACTCCCGAGGGTACGCTTCTCGGCGGCCAGGGCTCCGTAAGCTACGACGGCAAGCAGGTGGCAGTTTCGGCAGTGAAACAGGCGGAATACGACAACGGCGAGCTGCGAATGATGATATACGTGAACGTGACGGCCACGCCGACGCCGGGCGACTATACAGTGGACGTGTTCTGCGACGGCCACCGCCTCGGCTCGCGCCGGTTCACCATGAAAAAGTAACCGATACAATATCGCACGACATGCGAGCGTTTATAATAAAGGATATGGCATGTGCCGTATCCTTTTGTTACAGAATAAAATGTCGAAAACATCAGCATATATCCTTACGCTCATGGTCCTGCTGTTGCTGCCGTCCTGCAAGGGACCGAAGCTCACGCAGGCCAACGAGCAGTTTGCCCGCGGCGAATACTTCGACGCCTCGAAGACTTACCGAAAGGTCTACAACTCCCTGACCAAGAAGGAAGACCGCGAACTGCGCGGCGAAGTGGCCTTCAAGATGGGGGAGTGCTACACGCGCCTTAGCCAGTTTGCCCGCGCCTCGGCCGCCTACCAGAACGCCATACGCTACCATTACCCGGACTCCACGGCATACTTCCTGCTGGGGCGCGCCCTCCAGGCCGAAGGCAAGTACCGCGACGCCGTGGAGGCTTACGACACCTATCTGGAATGGCAGCCGCAGGACAAGCTCGCCAAGGAGGGTGTGCAGGGTTGCCGCGATGCCATGGAGGCCGCCGACGGCAACAACACGCGCTACGTGGTGAAGAACGCCAAACTCTTCAACTCGCGCCGCGCCGACTATGCCCCGATGTTCCTCGACAAGAACGCCGACGTGCTCTACTTCACCTCCTCCACCGAAAAGGCCACCGGCACCGCCAAGAGCGAAATCACCGGCGCCAAGAAAGCAGACATCTTCTACGCCAAGAAGAACGAGCGCGGCGAATGGCAGCGCCCCGAACCGGCCGAGGGCGAACTGAACTCCGAGATGGAGGAGGGAATATGCAGCTTCTCGCCCGACGCCTCCACCATGTACCTCACCATGGCGCGCCGCTCCCCGGTGGCCAACACCACTGTGGAAATATACACTTCGAAGCGCTCCGAGCAGTCGTGGAGCAAGCCGGTGAAGTATGAAATCACCCCCGACACGCTCTCGGCCGTTGGACATCCGGCAGTAACGCCCGACGGCAAATGGCTCATCTTCTCCTCCGACATGCCGGGCGGATACGGCGGCAAGGACCTATGGCGCATCAACATAGCCGACACCAAAGGGTCGCTCGAAAACCTCGGACCCGACATCAACACCGGGGGTGACGAGGAGTTCCCCTATATGCGCACCGACTCGCTTCTCTACTTCGCCAGCGACGGCCATCCCGGCTTCGGCGGACTCGACCTCTTCAAGGCGCAGAAACAGCCCGACGGCGGCTGGGCGGTCAGCAATATGGGGAAACCCATTAACAGCTCCGCGGATGACTTCGGCATCACCTTCGGAAAAGGGGAGGAGGGATTCTTCAGTTCCAACCGCGGCGACGCCCGCGGATTCGACCACATCTACTCCTTCATGCTCCCGGACCTGAAAATCACCATCTCCGGTTACGTGCTCGACAAGGATGACGAGCCTATCCCGGATGCCGTGATACGCATCGTGGGCGACGACGGCTCCATACAGAAGGAAGTCTCGCGTGACGACGGCTCCTTCCGCTTCAACCTGGCACGCGGCGTCAAGTATGTGATGATGGCCGGCGCAAAGGGCTATCTTAACGTGAAGGAAGAGTTCGAGAGCGACTCGGCCGAGGAGGACGCCGACTATGCTATAGACTTCGTGCTTGCATCCATCGACAAGCCCAACATGGTGGAGAATATCTTCTACGACTTCGACAAGGCTGACCTTCGCCCCGAATCGGTGGAAGCCCTCAACGGCATTGCGCAGATACTGGAAGACAACCCCACGGTGACGCTCGAAATGGCCAGCCATACCGACCGCCACGGTTCCGAAGAGTACAACATGGACCTTTCGGAGCGTCGCGCCAAGAGCGTTGTGGACTATCTGATTTCCATCGGCATACCGGAGTCACGCCTCTCGTGGCATGGCTACGGCAAGACGGTGCCGAAGGCCGTCACCAAGCGCATCAACTCGCAATACCCGCAGTTCCCCGAAGGGACGGTGCTCGACGAGCAATACATCGAAACCCTTTCGGAGGAGGACAAGGAGGTCGCCGACCAGGTGAACCGCCGCACCGAGTTCAGCGTAACATCCACCGACTACCAGCCCGCTGACCAATGACTCCCGAGAACGAAACCTTCCGCGCCGTGTGCCGCATAGCGCCCTCGCCGCAACCCCTTGACCCCGAGGAGGATGTACTGCTGCTCGGCTCCTGTTTCGCTGAAAACATAGGGAGCAGGATGCGGCGCGCCATGCTCCCGGCCACGGTCAATCCTACGGGAATACTTTTCAATCCGGAATCCGTCCGCACCGTCATAGAGTTCGCCCTTTCGGGCGAAAAGGTGACGCCGCAGCAGGACGGCGACCTCTGGTTTTCATGGCTTCTGTCAGGAGATTTCACCTGCACTGACCGCGAAACGTTCCAAGAGCAAGCCGACGCCGCCATGCAGCGGCTGCGCACGGGCCTCGCCACAGCCAGAACATTGATAGTCACCTTAGGAACGGCCATCGTCTACGTCCTGGCCGAGCCCCCTTTCACCGCCGTGGCCAACTGCCACAAACAACCGTCGCACCTCTTCGTGCGTGACATGCTCACACCGCAGGCCATAGCCGCGCCGTGGCACCGCCTCATAGAACGGCTCCGCGTCCTCAATCCCGGGCTACGCATCATCTTCACCGTCTCGCCGGTGCGGCACCTCAAGGAGGGACAGCACGCCAACACTCTGAGTAAGAGTATACTGCATCTGGCCGTAGACATGCTCACGCACGCGCTTGAGAACGTGGAATACTTCCCCGCCTACGAGCTGCTCATCGACGACCTGCGTGATTACCGTTTCTGCACCGAAGACCTGGCGCATCCCACGCCGCAAGCAGCCGACTACATCTTCGCCCGCTTCCGGGAAACCTACTACAGCGAGGCCTCGCGTCGCCTCCTGAACGAAGCCGAATCGCTGCGCCGGCGCCTTGACCACCGCTTCCTGCACCCCGAAAGCGCCGCAGCCGCCGACTTCCGCCAAGAAACGGTCCGGCTCCTCGCCGCCTTCCAAGCCGCACATCCACGCCTGGTTTTATAACGTTGGCTTCCACTGCGCAAGCGGTGGCGGGAAGTGTGGCCGACGCCGTCAGTTTATCAGGCCCTTGAGCTTCTGGAGGAAGCCTTTCTTCTGCTTTTTGTCGAGATTTTTGTTGGGGTTGCGCAGCAGGGCGTCAGGCTCGGCGTCGAGGCGGATGGCGTTCGGGTCGATGGCGTTGACGCGCGCCACCAGGTCGGCGATGGCGGGCTGCAACTCCGGTGCCGTCGCTGCCGTCACTATTCCTATCTCGTCGCCGCGCGGCGGGTCTTTCTCCAGCTTCCTGGCCTCGGCGACGGTGAGGTATTCCTTGTCGGCGATGTAGATTTCGGCGTATGTGTCGACATAAATCGGTGCGCTTGTGCGGAAGAGGCGTTGCATGTTGCGGCCGCGGCCGGTCGACTCTATATGCACGGCCAGCGACTCCACGTTGTCGGGATAGACGGCGCCTTCCTCAACGTCGTCGAGGCGATAGCGCAGCCTGAAGGTGTCGAAGGTCATGTTGGCGGCCGGGAAGCCGGCAAGCGCGGGAACCCAGCGGTCGAAGTTGTCTTCATTCAGCACGTCGACGTCGACCTGCACCTTGTCGCCGGAGCGTTGCCACACGGAGAGGGGCAGGCGCGCCCCAAAGATGGTGTCGCGCTGTTGTGTGCGCATCATGATGCCGGCGGGCACGTCGGCGTCGCGGAAGAGCCCCACCCAGTCGGACCACGAGAAGTGCTGTCCGAAGAAACGGCTCACGCTGTCCAGCCCCTGGCGGTTGGTGAAGCGGTAATATGACTTCGAGGCGAGCACGCGCGGCGACAGCCATCCCTTGTATTTTTTCTTCACGCCTGCGGCAGGCACCATGAAGTCCACGGTCTTTTCGCGGAAAAGAAGCACCGTGTCGCTGTAAGTGGAGGCGGTGGAGTATTCGCGCACGTAGGCCACGAGGTGCTGCACCTGATGCTTGTCAGACTCCACGACTACTTCGGGCAACTGCGCCGTCTTTTCCACAAGCTCCACCCGTCCCTGGAAGCCGCGCGGTACTTTTTTGGATGAATAACCCAGCGTGCTGACCGTCAGGGGATAAGCTGTGGCTGGAAAATCGGGTACCACGCCTTTGTCATCGGCCATGCCGAGGGTGCGCCCGCGGTTGTCGAAAACCGAAACGCCGGCCAGCGGTTCGCCCGAAAGTGAATCGACCACCACCACGATGCGGCTCTGAGCCCCAGCCGGTGCCGCGCCGAAGGCCGCAGCCAGCAAAACCGCGACAATAGCCGCCGCTCCCCGGCGCCACCGCGCCAAAGAGTACAAAAAACGATGCAAACAATTAACGTCCATGCTCAAATAACGTAAGCCGGTGCCCTTTGTGACATATCCGCCGCAAAAAAAGTTTCCACGTTTGTCCATAAAATGCAGTGAAAATAGCGAAAGGTTTCCTCTCCATGACGCTATACTGTCTGTCCCTGACCAATAAATCTTCTTATCGGTATTTGCAAAGACAACGCAAAGGCAACGCGAAGGTAATTACAAGGAAAATTAAATTCACTAAATCAACAACTTAGAAAACTTATTGAAATTTCGAGATATTTTTGCTAAATATTTTGGATAATTTCGGGATTTGTTTTAACTTTACAAAAAAGTAATAAATGATGATTACCATAATAAAAACATCCGATTTCAATGTGAAGTTAAAGGCTACAATCCATTCTTCCGGTCGCCTTGGCTTTACAGCGGATACGGCAAATAAACTTAATCTTTCGGAACATAAATATATTAAGTTTGCGAAAGATGATGAGGATGAAAATGAGTTATTTATGGTTTTTGTATCTAACGAAGACGATGACACGTTCAAAGTAACTCGTTCAGGCAAATATTTTTATCTTCCCACAACGGCAATGTTCCAGTCGTTCGGATACGATTTCAAGAAATTCAACATAATGTTTGATTTGGTACGCATGTCCGATCTTGACGAGATTGTTAATGGGAAGGTGTACAAACTAAATAAAAGAGTACTTATGAGAAAGACAAAACAAAGTTAAAAGAAAGGGCGTAAAAAATCCCGTATTCGGGTACCAGCCGAATACAGGATTCGATGGTGAAATTTTTCCAAATTTTCAAGGCGATTGCCCCGAAAACGTAGGAGAAATCACTTAGTCAGTGATGCAAAGTTAGTGAAATTTAATAACTTACACAACTTTTTCTCCATAAAAATTTGAAATTAAATATGTTAAACCCATAATAAATTTTGTTATGGATGAAAATACAGGGAGGCTCTTCTCCCAAAGGGAATTATTCCGAATGGCTCATGATGCCAACGGAAATTCTTATTTATTGAAGTCAATACCTCCTGCTAAACGGCGCAAACAGATGGATGATAACATGCATCTGATGGCAGGTATGGAATTTGAGAAAGGATTCCCAAAACTTAAGCCATATACTGGGACCACTGATTTTCATTTAGTGGCATATTCAGATAGAAAGAATTGTCCGAGTCAACTGGCGGCACTTCATTTCTTTCTTGATGATTATCGCTTTAGAAATGCCGTATGGTACAACCTTGAACGTACTACTTACAGTATTTCTGGATTTAGCCACATGTTTACTCCAGACTTATCACTGTGGTGCAATCTTCAGACAGAATACTATAATCTGAAAAACATCTATAGGACCAGATTCGTTGGGGCCTATTGGTCTCTCTGCGGGTTTCATGTTATCCCTACTGCTAGTTGGGGCGGCCTACAATCTTTCTCTTATTGCTTCTTAGGTTTGCCTTCAAAAAGCATCATAGCGGTAAGTGCAATGGGTGTAAGAAAAAATGCTGCCGCTTTCGACTTGTGGCTGTATGGACTTAATCGTCTGATACTCGAAAAAAGTCCGATTCTGCTGCTAATCTACGGAGAAGAGTTTGATATACCGCAAATAACGACTCCGGTGAAATTTCTTTCGACTTTTGTAACTAAACATTTTAGAAATGAGAAAAGCAAATGAGCTATGGGATGCAGATAAAGAATTGTTTGCTTTCATGCGAACGCACTGCATCACCCCCGAAGAATGCAATTTCTTTGAGAATATGCGTTTCAAAGAAGAAAACGAAGTAACACTATCCAACGACCTTATCCTGTCAGAAAATGACAATCCGGATAAGATTTATATCGTACGGGAAGTTTATGATGAATACATCGTTGGTTGTGCTGAAAACCCTGATCAGGAGTGTCATCTAATGAATCTCTCGGAAGCACTTAAGGTCAAACTTTCCGATATTGGCGTTAAAGGCAACGCCGAAACTCTGGGAGAATGGCTTCGCTCTATTAACTACAAAGGAGTGTCGTATAACCATAACTATGATACAATGTAACATGGGAAATGGACGAATATATCCTTCTGGAGGATTCTATGGATCAAATGCAAAATACAATCGTGTAGGAGACTACCAATATGCAAATGGTCTGAGAGGCGCAATCGTCAAACGTAAAGGCGATACTGACGATCATTCTAATCTTCCGCAGTTTGCGAACACTTCTGACATGTATTTCCGTAAGAATGCCAAAGGTGTTTGCCAAGCTCGTGTGTACATTAATCATGCAACATTCCTAGATTTTGACTGGAGTCATAATCATACAAATAAAGGTGATGGACGCAAGTTTGAATGTGGCACTATCCATGTGCAAACGTGGAGTCGCAATAGTGACGGCAGTTTTACCCGATTATCGGATGATGCCCGCATGATGAGTAACGAAGAAATCAAAAAATATGGTCCTCTTATCAGAAAATTCTGTAAAAATGTGAAGTTTCGGTAATTGAGAATCTTCTGCTAAATAACATGGTAAAAGTCAATTATGGCTTTTACCATGTTTCCTTCCCATATTGATTCACTCGAGGTAGCGGCGGAGGAGGTCTTCGAGGGAATCTTTGCGTTCGAGGGAGAAGATGCGGCGCAGGCGGTAGCGGCTTTTGTGCACGGAGTCGACCGTTATGTTCAGGATGCGGGAGAGCTGGGAGTTGGTGAGTCCGGCGGCAATCAGTTGGGCCAGATGGAGTTGGCTTTCCGTGAGTTGCGGATAGTCGGCTTTCAGTCGCCGAATGAACCCTCCGCCGGCTTCGGCCTGTACCTTTACGAAGGCTTTGTGCATTTCCTCGTCGCTGAAATGGCGTGCCAGGATGGCGGAGATTTCGCGTGCAGAGGCGGGGTCGGTCTTCGATGTGCTGTCGAGGAAGCCGGCGAGGTCTTCAACCAGGCTGGTATGCTCGTCCATGGCCATGGCGTAAACGCGCAGGCTCTCGTTGGCCGATTTCAGTTTCAGGTCGCTTTCCAGCCTTTCAAGTCGGTGCCGTGCGGTAGTGTTTCACTGAGTGTGTCTGAGGCGAGTTCACTCAAGCCTATAGACCTC
>OGNF01003629.1_pt1 | contig 10014 bp, 7 predicted proteins | sample 1573321 | NCBI WGS metagenome assembly OGNF01 (sample SAMEA2581911, study PRJEB24529) | metagenome | biome: Human gut stool | place: China | collected 2011
TCAGCTTGATGGCCGTGCGCACCGCCGTGGGGTTGGACGAATTGCGGATGGCGTCTTGCAGCGTCATAATGCTGCGGTAGCCCGAGTAGGCGTTCACCGGCCAGATGCTTCCGCCGAGCATTTCAACGGGATAGTCGTCGATGACGCTCGCGGGCGTGATGACGCCGGCATCCAGCGCGGGCGCATAGACGCTCAGGGGCTTGATGGCAGAACCGCACTGACGCACAACGGTCGAATAGTCGAGCAGGAACCGGCCCTCGCGCTCGCCCACGCGGCCCGCAACGGCGACGATGTCGCCCGTCGTGTTGTCGATGATCGTCGCGCCGGACTGGAGCAGCTCGCCCTTGGACGAGGTGTAGTTCAGGTTATTGCGGTCGGCGTAAACGCTCTCCACGATGGACTGGATCTCGGGATCGACCGTGCAGTAGATCGAGTAGCCGCCGGTGTAGAGCAGATCCTTTGCGACCGACTCATCATATCCGAGCTGTTCGTGCATATCGGCGACGATGTCGTTGAACATGCGCTCAACAAAGTAGGAGTCATACTCCGTGCTCGAGGCGGTATCCACCCTGCTTGCAACCCCCGCAGAAGGAACAAAACCCGGGTCCCAGGAGAAGACGAGCGGCTCGACCTTTGCCTGCTCATACTCTTCGTCGCTGATCTTGCCAAGCTCGTGCATCTTATAAAGAACGGTGAGCTGGCGCTCCTTGTTCTGCTCGCGGTACCAGTCGCCGCGCGACGGATCATATTTATAGGGGAACTGCGTGATGCCGACGATGGACGCCGCCTCCGCGATGCTCAGCTCACCAACGGTCTTGCCGAAGTAGCCCTCCGCCGCGGCCTCAATGCCGTTGCAACCGTTGCCGAAGTAGACGAGGTTCAGGTACGTCTCGAGGATCTCATCCTTCGAGTAGTTTTTCTCGAGGCGCAGCGCGCGGAAGATCTCTGTCACCTTGCGCTTGATAGTCACCTCGTTGTCGCCGGTCATGTTCTTCACGACCTGCTGGGTGATCGTCGAGCCGCCGCGCGTCGAGGTACCGGTGAGCTTGCCGAGAATAGCTCTCGCCGTGCTCTTCCAGTCCACGCCGTGGTGGCTTTCAAAGCGCTCGTCCTCAATGGAGATCAGCGCCTCCCGCACATGCTTGGGGATGTCGTCGATGCTGACGAGCGTTCGGTTCTCTTCACCATGAAGCTTCGTGAGCTCCACCCACTCCCCGCTTGTTTTATCCTGATAGTAGACTGTCGAGCTCTGCTTGAGCGTGTAGGCCGAGATGTCCACATTCAGATCGAGCGACGTGTGCACGTAGACCATGAAGATGGCGAAAAACATCAGGCAGGTCGTGAGTCCGATGGCTAAGATGGTGCCGATGACCGTTTTCGCCGTGCCGGACTTTTTCTTCTTGTGTGCCTGATGCGTGGGGTGCTGGGTGTGCTGTCTTCGGGGCGTCTGGTTTTCTGCGCGGTTTTCTTCCATAAAGCGCCTCCTCCTTTGCGATAGAAATATGCGCAAGCGCGCATAGCTGATTTTCAATAGTGATACAGAATATAGTATAGCACGGCTGTCAAGTGGTACGTATCTTGTCTTGCATTTTGCCGCAAGGTGCGGTATAATGCGAGCACAAACTTTCAGGAGGTGTTCCCCCATGAACGATGAGTTCGGCCCCAATTTCGTCACGCTGACCGATGACGAGGGCAACGATATAGAGCTGGAATACGTCGACGCACTCGAGCATAACGGCACGACGTATATGGCCTTCTTCCCCGTGGTCGAAGAGGACAGCGAGGACGAGGAAAACGAAGAGGAATACGGTCTCGTGATCCTCAAAAGCCAGATGGAAAACGGCGAGGAGTTCCTTGTCACCATTGACGACGAAGAGGAGATCGACAAGGTCTACGACCTCTTCATGGAGCAGATCCTTTCCGACGAAGAGTAAAACTTCGATTGCGACGGATTTTTTCCGAAAACTGAGATAAACTGAACATGCCCTGCGGGGTGCGTGATAAGTTCTTTTTAAACCCACATTTCGTCATAAGGGACGCCGGTACGCTCCGGTGGTTTGCAGGCCTCCCGGCTGCCGTCTGCGGCTGGACGTTGGAAGCAATAAAGCCGGACAGAGGCGACCCACCTGTCCAGAATGGTGCAGGTTTTGACGGGGCTTACACGGCCGCTGCGGGGCATCTTTTTATCTTTCCACGGATTGCACAAAATTACGTTTTTATTTTCTACGTCAGTTTAGACGAAAAAAACGTGCATTTTGTTCGCGATTCCTGTAAAATATTTTTACAAACTAAATTACCGTTTGGTAGCTGCAACGTAGTGCTTCGCGCACGGGCTGTACGGTCTCCCCTTTCGGGGAGATGATAAGGTCTGTGTGAGGAGCGCTTTTTTCTTTCCCCTTGCGGTGCCGCTTTCGCGGCGGGGAAAAGGCAAAAGAAAAAGGAGGAGCAAACTTATGAAACTTGTCACCAACGGTCGTCTCATCACCCGCGACGCGAGCGCGCAGGGGTATTTCGAGCACGGCGCCGTCGCCTTCGAAGGCACGAAGATCGTCGAAGTAGGCGAGGAAGCGATGCTTCGCGCCAAGTATTCCGGTGCCGAGATCATCGACGCCAAGGGCGGCGTCATCATGCCCGCGTTCATCAACGCGCACACGCATATCTACTCTGCCCTCGCCCGCGGCCTTTCCATCGTCGGCAACAACCCGACGAACTTCTACGAAGTGCTTGACGGCACATGGTGGGCCATCGACCGCCACCTGATGATGGACGGCACGCGCGCCTCCGCCGCCGCGCTTTACATCGACTCCATCAAGCAGGGCGTGACGACCATTTTCGACCATCACGCCTCCTACGGTGAGATTCCCGGCTCGCTGCACACGATCGCCGAAGAGAGCAAGCGCCTGGGCCTTCGCTCCTGCCTGTGCTATGAGGTCTCCGACCGCGACGGCGAGGAGAAGTGCTTGCAGGCCATTCGGGAGAATGCGGATTTCATCACCGAGTGCGAAAAGCGCAAGGACCCGATGCTCGCGGCGATGTTCGGCGGCCACGCGCTGTTCACCATTTCGGATAAGACCTTCGACCGCATGGTGGCAGCCAACAACGGCCGCACGGGTTATCATATCCACGTGTCCGAGGGCATGAACGACGTGTACGATTCTCTTCAGAACTACGGCCGCCGCCCCGTCCAGCGTTTGCAGGACCACGGCATCCTCGGCCCCAAGACTATTCTGGGCCACTGCATCCACGTGAACACTGCCGAAATGGAGATCATTCAGGAGACCGGCACCATGGTGGTGAACAATCCGGAATCCAACATGGGCAACGCCATCGGCATCTGCCCGGTGATCCAGCTCTACAAGCGGGGCATCCTGCTGGGCATGGGCACCGACGCCTACACCAACGATATGCTGGAATCCCTCAAGGTGGCCCTCTGCTCCCAGCGGAGCCAGAACTGCCTGCCCAACGTCGGCTGGTGCGAGGTCACGGATATGCTCTTCAAGAACAACGCCAAGATCGGCGAGAAGTACTTCCCCGACACGCTGGGCGTATTGAAGGCCGGGGCCGCGGCGGACATCATCGTGATGGACTACAAGCCCTACACCCCCTTCTCCGATGAGAATATCGACGGCCACATGATCTTTGGCATGACGGGCCGCCAGTGCCAGACCACCATCGCCGCCGGTAAGACACTCATGCTGGATCGTCAGCTGGTGGGCATCGACGAGGAGACGGAAAACGCCCACATTCTGGAGGCCTCCAAGAAGCTGTGGGGCGATCTGAACCACAGAACGTACTAAAACAAAAGTTATCATCATAATGAGGTGTGAATATGTCTGAGTTAATGACCCCCATTTCCTTCCGGCAGCTGATGACCTGGATCACCGCTGAATATGACCGTGAAGGCTCCGTGTTCGGCGTTCATCGCCCCTTCCGTCCCAGCGGCAAGACCCTGCCCATTTTCGGGGAGACTATCGAAACGCCCTTCGGCCCCGCCGCTGGCCCAAACACCCAGCTGGCCCAGAACATCGTGGCGGGCTACTTCGGCGGCGCCCGGTTCTTTGAGCTGAAAACCGTTCAGAAGATGGACGGCGCGGAGCTGGCCGCCTGCATCAACCGCCCCTGTATTCTGGCGGAGGACGAGTGCTACAACTGCGAGTGGTCCACGGAGCTGACCGTCCCTCAGGCATTTGAGGAATACGTGAAGGCGTGGTGCGCCTGCAAGATCATGTCCAAGCTGTACGGTCTGGGCGATCCCAACGGCTTTGTGTTCAATATGTCCGTGGGCTACGATCTGGAGGGCGTCAAGGGTGAGAAGGTGGACACCTTCCTGAACGGCATGATGAACGCCGCCGAAACGCCTATCTTCCAGGAGTGCATCGCCGTTCTCCATGAGCTGTTCCCGGCTGAGAAGGACGCCATCGACGCCATCTCCCCCCGGATCTCCCGCTCCGTCACCCTCTCCACCCTCCACGGCTGCCCGCCGGAGGAGATCGAACGCATCGCCACCTATCTCATTGAGGAAAAGGGGCTGCACACCTTCGTCAAGTGCAACCCCACTCTGCTGGGCTACGAGACCGCCCGCTCCATTCTGGACGAGATGGGCTACGACTATATCGCCTTCGATGACCATCATTTCAAGGAGGACCTGCAATACAAGGACGCCGTCCCCATGTTCCACCGTCTGGAAAAACGGGCCACGGACCGGGGTCTGGAATTTGGTCTCAAGCTGAGCAACACCTTCCCCGTGGACGTAAAGGCCGGAGAGCTGCCCAGTGAGGAAATGTACATGGCAGGCAAGAGCCTGTTCCCCCTGACCACCACCATGGCCGCGCGGCTGAGCCGGGAATTTGACGGCAAGCTGCGGCTGTCCTACGCCGGCGGCGCCGACGCCTTCAACATCGACAAGCTGTTCGCCTGCGGCATCTGGCCCATCACCATGGCCACCACGGAGCTGAAGCCCGGCGGCTACCAGCGCTTCACACAAATCGGCGAAATTCTGGACAAGCTGGACTTCGCCCCCTTCGGCGGCGTGGATGTACTGGGTATCGACGCACTGGCCCTGTCCGCCCGGCGGGATAAGTACCATCTGAAGGACATCAAACCTCTGCCCCGGCGGAAACTGCTGGAAAAGGTGCCTCTGATGGACTGCTTCACCGCTCCCTGCGAGGGCGGCTGCCCCATCCGGCAGGATATTCCCGAGTATATTGAGCTGTGCCGCAAGGAAAAGTACACCGAGGCGCTGGCCCTCATCACGGAGAAGAACGCCCTCCCCTTCACCACCGGCACCATCTGCGCCCACCGCTGCCAGACCAAGTGCACCCGGAATTACTATGACGATCCCGTTCAGATCCGGGCTACCAAGCTGATCGCGGCGGAGAAGGGCTATGATGACCTGATGGCCTCTCTGAAAAAGCCGGAGCCTGTCACCGACGGCCGCAAGGCCGCCATCATCGGCGGCGGTCCCACCGGCATCGCCGCGGCCTACTTCCTGGGCCGGGCCGGTATCCCCGTCACCATTTTTGAGCAGAGCCACAAGCTGGGCGGCGTGCCCCGGCTGGTGATCCCCGGCTTCCGCATCAGTGAGGAGGCCATTGAGAAGGACATCGCCCTCATGAGGTTCTACGGCGCCGAGGTAAAGCTGAACACCCCCGCTCCCTCCGTCAGCGAGCTGAAGGCCATGGGCTACACCCACATCTTCTTCGCCGTAGGCGCGGGCAAGGCCGGTCAGTTGGACATTCCCGGCAATGTTGTACCGGTGATCCAGTGGCTCCGTGACCTGAAGGCCGGGAAAGAGGTCTCTCTGGGCCATGTGGCCGTGGTGGGCGGCGGCAACACCGCCATGGACGCGGCCCGCGCTGCTCTCCGTGCCGGGGCCAAGACCTCCACGCTGGTCTACCGCCGGACGAAGAAGTATATGCCCGCCGACGCGGAGGAACTGGAGCTGGCCATGGCCGACGGCGTGCGGTTCCTGGAACTGGTGGCTCCTGTAGAGCAGGCCAACGGCAAGCTGAAATGTGAGGTCATGAAGCTGGGCGATCCCGATGAAAAGGGCCGCCGCAGCCCCGTCCCCACCGGGGAATTCACTGAGATCAACTGCGATACGGTGATCGCCGCCGTGGGCGAGCGGGTGGACAGCGACCTGTTCACCGCCAACGGCATCGAGGTCAACGCCAAGGGCATCCCCGAATTCCGCACCAATCTGGAAAACGTCTTTGTGGGCGGCGACGCCATGCGCGGCCCCGCCACCGTGGTGGAGGGCATTGCCGACGCGCAGTATTTCGCCAATGCCGTCATCGGCAGCGTCCACAGCGTTGCTATCCCCGATGACGCCCACGCCACCCGGGACGAGGCTATCGCCCGGAAGGGTGTCCTCTGCCCGCCCAAGGCCGGGTGCGAGGGCGAGCGCTGCCTGCACTGCAACACCGTCTGTCAGGTCTGCGCCGACGTCTGCCCCAACCGGGCCAATGTGGTCATCACGCTTCCGGACGGCCGACATGAGATCCTCCATGTGGACCGGATGTGCAATGAGTGCGGCAACTGCGCCGTGTTCTGCCCCTATGATTCCGCTCCCTACCGGAACAAGTTCACCCTGTTCCTGACCCGCGAGGGCTTTGACGAGAGCACGGAGAATCAGGGCTTCCTGCCGCTGGAGGGCCGCAAGGTCCTGGTGCGGCTGGACGGCAAGGTCTTTGAGGCCGATCTGGAGGGACAGAATCAGCTTCCCGCCGACGTGGAGACCTTCATCCTGACGGTTCTGAAGGACTACGCCTATCTGCTGTAATTCTCCCGGCCAAGCAGTTTGTTTCCTTGCAAAATAAATCGTTTGCAAGCAGATGCACTTTACAGCTAAACGCCGGATTATCAACTCCTTAACCGACCGATACGCAAAAAAAGCCCGCCGCATGATTCATGCGGCGGGCTTTTTCATCATGTACTGGCAAACTGCGGTCACAGGGAGGCGCTCAAAGCAGCCGCACCAGCTCCGCGTTTTTCATCTTCACGCTCCAGAAGTCCTTCACGGGGATGTCCTTGATCTGGCACACAATGCTCGCGTTCATGGCACCGTGGCCCACGATCAGGATGTCCTTTCCCTGCCGCAGCTGCGGCTCGATCACTTCTTTCAAAAATGCCCCCGTCCGGGCATACAGGTCCTCCAGGCTCTCGCCGCCCTCCACCGGGATTCGATAGGTCTCCGGGGCAGCGAACAGCGGGTAGATGGGGTTGTCCGGGTTATCCTGAAAGTCCGTTGTGCCCTCGCAGATGCCGAAGCCCATCTCCTCCAGCCGGACGTCCGTGATGATGGGGATCTCCCGTCCCCGCAGCACAATCTCCGCCGTCTCCACGGCCCGGATCAGCGGCGAACAGTAACAAACATCAATATGCGTATCCCGGCAGGCAGCTGCGGCCTGCTCCACCACGGGCCGTCCCGCCTCGCTGAGAGGCACATCCGTTTTCCCCTGCAGCTTGTGTTCCATATTCCACACGGTCCTGCCGTGGCGCATGATATACAGCATCGTTCTTCAAACCCTTCCGTTTTCGTTCATAGCCTTTTTATGATACGCGGAAACGGGACGGAAGTCAATGCTTATGCGGATGCGTCCCGGTTCTTCTCCCCCAGTTCATCCAGCTTGTGATCCACGGCGTCTTCAAACCGCTTCATCACGCCCTTTTGCCACAGGCCCGCCAACAGCGAACCGATGGCGATGACCAAACACAGCCGGAACAGCCACTCCAAGTTGTTGCACTTCAAAAAGCCTGCCAGGCCGCGATAGATCCGGTCCGCCGGCTCCTGATTTCCCGCGATCACTGTGGACGCGACCATATATTCCGCCGGGAATACCGACGAGAAAATTCCAAGCAGCAGCAAGCCGAGCCCGGACACTCCCAGCGGGATGGCCCATGGCAGGACGCTCTTCCGCAGCTTTGGCGATGGTGCGGTTCCGCCACCTTCGCTGCCGGTCGGAGCGCCGTCGGTCAGGTTTTCCCAGCCTTGGGCATCCTCCAGCAGCCAGTCCACGCTGACGCCGAAGCGCTGCCGCAGCTTTAGGAGGTTCCCCGCATCGGGCAGAGCCGTGCCCTGCTCCCAGCGGGACACCGCCTGCCGGGAAACCTCCAAATACGACGCCAGCTCCTCCTGACTAATGCCCTCCCGCTTCCGCAGGCGAATCAGCTTTTCCGAAAAATTCATAGGCAATTCCTCCCTTGCTTCTGCCCCAATTTTACCAAAAAGCGCCGGGCAAGTCCACCACGGCAGGGTTTCAGGGCCGCAACCAAATGCAACATTTGAAAAAAATCTTGCGAAAACCGTTGAAATCCGGTAAACTGGCCTCAGAAATTCACCTGTTGGAGGGGAAGCCGCCATGCTGAAGAATATCTTTCTGGATCTGGATGACACCATTTTGAATTTTACCGCCGGGGAGGCCAAGGCCCTTTCCCAAACGCTGCGGGAGGCGGGCATCGAGCCGACGGAGGCCATTCTGGACCGCTACCACATCATCAATACCGCCCACTGGGAGCTGCTGGAGGAAGGCCGTCTCACCCGTGACGAGGTTCTGGTGCAGCGCTTTGAGCAGTTATTCCGGGAACTGGGCGTTAACCACAGCGGCAAGGCCATCAGCGAGCGGTATGAGGTACTGCTCTCCTGCCAGCATGACTTCATGCCCGGTGCGGAGCAGCTTTTGAAGGATCTCTCCTCCCGGTATGACCTGTACCTCGCCTCCAACGGGGCTGCCGCCGTCCAGAATCCCCGGCTGAATGACGCCGGACTGCGCCCCTATTTCAAAGGCATTTTCATTTCGGAGGAAATGGGCGCCGACAAGCCCTCTAAGGCGTTCTTCGATGCCTGCTTCGCCGCCATTCCCGGCTTCCGGTTAGAGGAAACCGTCATGGTGGGCGACAGCCGGAACGATGCGCTGGCGGGCCGTGCGGCGGGGGTTTCGGTGGCTCTGGTTGAGACCGGATACAACGAGGGCGTAAGCATTGCCGACTGGGCCCGAGAGGCGGGATTCACCCGCGTCTATCCGAGCGCAAGAAAGGTGTGCGAGCGGATCGTGGCCTCAGGCAGACTGTAATTTGTTAAAGGCGCGGATCCTGATCGATCCGCGCGGATGAATCCGGAAGGATCGACGTCAGAGAAATGGATCTGAAGAGAATTTTGCTTTGCGGCCTCGTGCTGGCCGCTGCATCCTTTGCGGCGCACGCTGCCTCTCCCATGGTGGAGATCAACATGTGCTACCAGAAGGCGGGTGATGACGCCGTGAAGATCGGCGCCTGCTTGGAGCAGGAGAGCAAGCTTGTGCAGGAGGAGTACAAGGATGCGGTCGAACGCGTGACGGTTGTCGCGAAAGCCTGGGACAAGCCCAATCGAAACAGGACGCGTTGGGACAAGCTCATGAGGGCCAATCAGGCCTTCGACAACTTCATCAAGCGCGAATGCGACTTCGTGAAGAATACGACCAAGGGAAGCAGTACGCAGGAGAACAATGCGGCGCTTGCCTGCAGGATCAATCTCTACCGCATGCGCACCGACATGCTTGAAAACCGCTACCTGAGTTCGGCAAAGCAATGACGGCGAGCCTGTTTTCTGAAGGCGTCATGCCGGACATGACGTTGCCTGCGGATCCTCTGTGGCATGAACTTGTTGAGGCCTTCATGGCGACGGACAAGGGAAGGCGAGCCGTGGAGCGCGTGGCCGAGGATGTGGCGGCAGGACATCAGGTTTATCCGCCCCGTGTATTCCGTGCCATGGACGAGACGCCGTCGAACGGGGTCAGGGTCGTGATTTTGGGGCAGGACCCCTATCACGGTCCGGGACAGGCCGAAGGGCTTTCCTTTTCCGTGCCCGCAGGCATCAAGGTTCCACCGTCGCTTCGCAACATCAAGAAGGAGTTGCAGAGGGATCTGGGCGTGCCCGTGACTCAGCAGGGATCGCTTCTGTCCTGGGCGCATCAGGGGGTGCTCCTTCTGAATGCCATTCTGACGGTGAGGGGAGGAGAGGCTGCAAGTCACCGCTCC
>OGNF01003630.1_pt1 | contig 10013 bp, 8 predicted proteins | sample 1573321 | NCBI WGS metagenome assembly OGNF01 (sample SAMEA2581911, study PRJEB24529) | metagenome | biome: Human gut stool | place: China | collected 2011
TGAACACGGGAAGGAGAATATCGTCAGTGCCGTGCTGCACATGGATGAGGAGACCCCGCACATCCATGTATCGCTTGTCCCGGTGGTTCAGGGTGAGAGCAAGAAACAGGCGACCACGAAGAAAAGGGCGGCGAAGGACAGGGAGAAGGCAGAGTCCGAGGGTACGGAACCACCGAAAAAGAAAAGACGCTACAAGAAGAAGGCGGACACATCGACGCTGAGACTGTGCGCCGACGACATAATGACCCGTGGCGGACTGAAGCGTTATCAGACGGAGTATGCCGCCGCGATGGAGCAGTTCGGTCTCCGGCGCGGAGAGGAGAACAGCCCGGCACGCCACAAGGATCTTGCCGAATACTATAAGGAACATTGCGAGGAGATGCACGCCCGGCTTGACGAGGTTCTTTCGGAGTTGGCGAAGGTTGAGCGTCTGGTCGAGGACAAGGACATCGAGATCCGGCACCGGGACGATATAATCCGGAGGAAGGAGGATGAGATATCGCAGAGGAATTCCGAGCTTGAGAAGAAAGACCGTGAGATTGCCCGGCAACAGAGGACACTCGCTGAACTCCGGCCCAGGATTGAAAAGGAGCAGGGCAGGTTCGACACCCTGTTCACGGCCAACGAGTATCTTGAGGGTGTGGAGCTTTCCGCCGACAGGCTTCTGGAGGCGTATGACAGCAGGGAAAGCGAAGTGACGAGGATAGAGTCCGAGGCTCTTGACCGTATCAACAGCGCGTCGATAAGTTTCTGGGCGAAGAAGGATGTCGAGAGGCTGGCGAAGGAGAACGCCGGACTCAAGCTGCTCGTGTCAAGCAAGGACACCGAAATACAGAAGGAACGGAATGAAACCGAGAAGGAGAGGAAGGCAAGGGAGAGGGCTGAAGCCGGCATGGAACGTCTGAAGGAGACCGTTTCGGGAGTACATTCGTCTTTGGAACGGAGACATCCCGAGGAGACAAGGCTCCTGCGTGAGCTTGTCTCGATAGAGATTACAGAACCTAAGTTGCAGGATCGCATTTTGAGCGGTGAGGCAGTGACTATTAAACCATATCCTTGGAAAGACCCCTCGTATGGAAACCAGATACCGAGGGAGTATTGGCAGGATGTCACAATAAAAAAGGAGGGAAGCGGGAATGACTCGTTTATCTCCATGTGCGGTATGCGGATAGCGGACTTCTTCAGGAATATATGGGCGAAGATTACCGAGGCTCTCGGTCTGAAGAAGAAGCAGGAGGAAGAGCTGCGCAAGCAACAGAAGCCGGAGACTCCGAGACGTGGCATGAAGATGTGATGTGTATCAATAAATATTTGTTTAGTTGTTTATTGATTTATTTCCCTTTCTTTCTTCGATAGCCCGGTAGAGCGTGGAGCGGCTTATTCCTGTGGCAACGGTTATCTCCTCTATGGTGTGCAGCTTTGAGTCGTACATCTTCAGTGCCGTCTCTACCTTGCCGGAGGACGCTTTAGGACGTCCTCCCTTACGTCCTCTTGCCCTAGCAGCTTCAAGTCCGGATTTTGTGCGCTGCCGTATGAGGTCTCTCTCGAACTGGGACAGTCCGGCGAAGATTGTAAAGAGCAGGTTGCCTTGCGGTGTGGTGGTGTCGAGCCAAGTCTCACGGAGAGACTTTATCGAGGCTCCGGCTTCATGTACCCTCTCGATGATGGCGAACAGTTCCTTGACGGAGCGACCCAGCCGGGTGAGTTCCGTTATAACCACTGTATCCCCTTCCCTTAAAGCGTCGAGCATCCGCTCCAGTTCCGGACGCTGCGCCTTGGTCCCCGATATCTTCTCGCTGTATATCCTTTCACATCCGGCTTGCCGGAGATTGTCGCACTGCCCGTCAAGGTTCTGCCCGGCTGTCGATACTCTTGCATATCCTATGGTCATGGCTGAAATAATTGGTCTGCGGTAACTTTGTCATATATTTCGTCAGAATACTTACTTCTTTTGACGCCGTTGGATGTTATAAGAGCTGGTGATATAAATTTTCTTGCGGGCATATAACGGCCTAACACACTCATTTTGGTTTTCAGATTATCATAAGCTTTCGATGTCATTTCATATCCGTCCGGTGCATATTTCATTTCGCATACACTGATTACATTGTCAGCCCTGTCGATAAGCAGATCTATCTGTACACCGGGATGATAATCGTTACCCTTGGTATGCCAAGAGTAAATATTTGCCATTATTCCGGATATTCCGAGAGCGGCCTTTATCTGTCGGGTATGCAGGAGGCAGACTCTTTCAAAGGAAAGTCCGCACCATGTGTTATAGGTGGGTGTTCTCATAATCCTTACCCAGTATTCTTCATCAACATTGTGGGCATTTTTGACAAACTGGTAATAGAATAGGGAGTAGCAATCCACAAGTTGGTATATGGCATCTCTGAGTTTTTTATCGGTATGGCAGTATTTACGAACAAAGCCACACTCTATCAGATCCTCAAGTATCCGGCTTAATTGTCCATTGTTTTCAAGTTTCCCTTTTGTTATTATTTCGTCACGGGTTAGTCCCGACTTTTTACCGGACAAGGCTTCAATTACCTTCATATACTTGTCAGGACTTTGGAACATTGAAGCGTAAATGTAGCTGAACTCGTTATGTAATTCTCCACCTGTTGATAGGAACAAATCATTGATGTTCCGATTCATGCTCTTAGACGGCTCAAGTTTTGTCCAATAATAGGGAACACCGCCCATCACCATATATCCCTCGATAATCGTATTACGATTAAAGGGGAGTTTCAATGCTGATACCAATTCCTCACATTCATGGAGGGTGAACTGCTTGAGTAGAATCTTGTATGTTACCCTGTTGTATAGGCCTCCTTTGCTTCGGAATATCTTGTTGATAATCCATGATGTTGCACTTCCACATATTATTAGAAGTATATCTTTTCGGGCAGAGGCCCATCCATTCCAGAAATGTTCAAAGGCTGGAATAAATCGGGAATTACGAGTATCCATCCAAGGAAGCTCGTCAAGGAAAATTACTTTCCGGGTTACATTTGAGTTTTTGATAAGGTGTTCCAATAGGATGAAGGCATCAAACCAGCTTTTGGGAGCTTCTTCTGAGGGGTCTAAGCCTTGTTCAAGGAGACTTTTATAAAACATCTCCAGTTGTTCCTTATTGCTTGCTTTGAAAACCCCGCTATATTGGAATGTGAAGCCATCTTTGAAAGTTTCCCTTATAAGGAAGGTCTTGCCAATACGTCTTCTCCCATAAACAGCTACAAACTCCGAATATTCCGAGTTGTATGCTCTGTTTAGTCGTGCTATTTCTTCTTTGCGCCCTATTATCATTGGTCTTAAATTTTTGCAAAGATACGAAAAAGAATCGAATTATAGCTATAAGTGGTAAATTTACCCTACTTATAGCTATAATTCGATGTGTGAAGTCCTTTACGAGAATCTACATTCTGCCAAAAGTGGGTTAAAACTACCACTTTTGGCAATAAGTCAATTTGAGGTGTCTCTAAAACCAAGTTTCTCTCACGAAAAGAGAACTTGATTTAGATATGGCTTTTGAGACGTATATTTCCTTGCTTGAGGTAGTCTGAAGCCCGGTTGCCGGACAATCTCAAAAACGGCCGTTAAGGAACTAATATTTTTCTTGAAGTATTTTCAAGTTTTAGAATATAGACTCCCCTATTAGATAATTTTATATGTGTTGGTGTTTTACTGAATTTGTAATCTCCTATATGCACTCCGGATAGAGAATATATAGAACCACACATATCATCATTAACTGATATATATATATCTAAGCCATCAACTTTAATATTTGGAATAGAGGTGTCAGTTATTTCTATAATTCCAGATTGCTTATTAGAATAAAGAATCTTCTCATCGTCAGAAACTTCTAATAGTAATCTAGAACTGAATCCATCAACTTCAAATCGGTTGTTATATAAGATTCCATTTAGAGATGATAAACCTATGATCCAAGATCCATGACCTATAATATTTAAACAGGAATCGTCTGTGTATTCTTCGAGTAGCAACACGCTCCAGTCCTCATTAAAATTTTCATCTATGCCGATGCACTTGACATAGGTTTTATATGGTTCTGAATCTTCAGAGAAAGTTAATGGACTATATATGAAGCATCCTTCGCCTGGCTTAAGGTTGAAATCATATAAAAGATACCATTCAGAAGATTTTAATCCGTTAGGGTTAAAATAAATTTTGGATTCTTCTTTTTTGATAACGGCGATGAGTTCTCGATCAGATGTGTTATCTTCATAAGAACGATACATATTAAAGCAGTTATCATCCGGAGTCTTTTCAATGGTTACAACTTCTATTGATTTAACCACTTCAGGTTCGTGAGTCCCAGATATCTGAGTACGCCATTTCATTCCATCTGTAAAATGATTTTGGCCATTCATTAAGAATGGAATAAAAGCGAGTATTAGTAGAATAAATCTTTTTATCTTCATTGCCACTCTCTTTTAATTGCAAAATAGTTGCCTGGTTTGAAATTATAACTTGAGGCTTCAAACACAGATCCTGAATAATATCCATTACAGCTGCCACCCCATCCCCAGTCACAATGAATATATGTGTCTAGGATTTGAGTTCGGTCATTTAGATCAACGCAGAAATAGCAAGCGTCACTGACCCAAGCATGGCCGCCTTTACCATCAATATCAGAGCCTCTAAGATAAACAATGTGATTATCCTTTAAATACTGAGTTATTTTTTTGATATCAAATGTTGCATATCCAGATGGAATTGAGAAATTCAACGATTTGCACAAATTATATGCATCAGAGCTAAAGGCACCACTGCCGCCAGGAGAATAACTCATGTTGATGTCTTTGCCAATCCAATATAATAGTTTAGCCATTGAATCAACGGCTTGTTCATAAGTATATGTCGGTTGAAAAGGAGGATAGCCACCCACAATTCGTTTAGGCGCGTTTGTAACGGTGCTGCCAGGTCCTTTACTAATAGCAGTAATGATAGATTTTAAATGGAAAGTGGAGTTATGATAGGTCATCTGGTATTTAGAGTGACTCATTACCAGCGCTGTGGCAACAGCAACACATCCGACGGGACAATTGGGGTGTTCTTGAATAACATACTTATCCCAGGGAGAACGTTGACTTAGGGATATTTGAACCATCGGGTTGACCACATAGCATCCATCAAAGTCATTGTCTGTCACATCGTATATGTCATCAGAGTTTGCGCTTTCTAGATATGCTTCAATGTTGTCAATGAAATTGGTTTTAGCATTATCGTTCTCGAAGCTGAAATTCCCTTCATCTGAAAAGCCCAATACAGGATATACTCGTCTATCGGCAGCAACAATGACGAAGCCTGCATTATCAGGATAATTTAGGACATATGCCAAGGTGTCAGCTGTTGATGTGCTGCGAGTAGAATTTCCACTTACAACATATTCAAAGGAGGGAAGATTGAAGATGCCACTACGAGTCCCATTTTTCTTAAGAACTTTATTTGCGATGGCAATCGCATCATCTTTGGTGATATTGCTACTAACATTGGAGGTAGATGCAACAGCATTGCTGTTGGGGATTGATAAATCGTCCATATCGCTGGAACACCCAGACAACAGAACGACTAGAGTCAGAAACAGCATCGAAAGATGGCTTCTTGACACGTTAAGGACTCGTGGTTTAAGGTGGAGTCTATTCATGGAGTTGAATTTTCAGAGTTTATATGCCACAAAATTAGTAAAAAATTGTGAAGCAACAAAAAAATTGGTAAAAAAATTGGAGGGAATGGGATAATTTAGTATTTTTGCAGCTAAATAAAAACAATAAAACAATATAAAAATAAAACAATAAATATGGATAAAAATACAATATTCAGCCTTAAAAAGCGAATTGAGGAGAACGAGATTCGCGCTGAGGATGCTAAGGAGGCTCTTGAACACCACCTGCGCCAGTTACAGAGGATTGGAGCCACCCTTGAAGACAACGTGTGTATGATACTCCGGAAGGTCATTGCCCGGTCGGAGGCAGTAGAGGAACTTGACAGACTGACCGACGGGACATGGCGAGAATAATAGCGGTGGCGAACCACAAAGGCGGTGTCGCAAAGACAACAAGCTGCGTCAACGTGGCAGCGGCTTTGGCCAAGATGGGACGTAGACTCCTGCTTGTGGATGTAGATCCACAGGCCAATCTCACGAGCAGCTTCACCGATGAGAGCAAGATCGAAGTTTCCATATATGATGCCATGAAAGGCGCACCGGCCCCTATAATGCATATAGGTGACAACCTTGATCTGATTCCTTCTCATATAGATCTTGCCGGGGCGGACATGGTGTTCAGCAACAGGATTGCTCGGGAACAGATTCTACGGGATATCCTCGATGGTCTTAAGGATGCCTATGACTATATAATCATAGACACGCCTCCGGCTCTCGGTCTTGTGACGATTAACGCTCTTACAGCAGCGCAGAGCGTCATCATTTCCATCTGTGCCGAGACCCTTCCGCTGCGTGGTCTTGTGATGCTCGACGAGATGATCGGGGACATCGCACGGAGCATAAACCGGGGGCTTCATGTGTCGGGTATAATCATAGCCAAGTACAACCGCCGCAAACTCGACAATGCCGTAATTGACGCTATCCGGGAAAAGTACGGGGATAAGATTTTCAAAACCTTCGTTAGAACCTGCGTTGCCGCAGCCGAGGCTCCCACATATCGGCAGAGTGTTTTGGACTATGCTCCGGATTCCAATGCCGCAGCCGACTACATGGCATTGGCAATGGAGATTGATAGTCAAACAATATAAAAATAATAAAATATATAAATATTACAATAGAACAATATTTATGGCAAGAAAGACACTGACATCCGAGTTACTTGGGACAGTGACCGGATTGAGTAAGGAGGGAGAACCGGAAAATTCCTCAGCTCCTAAGTCCTCAGATAAACCACAGGAAGGGATGAACTCCGGCACGGAAGTCATTGACAAACGCAAACCGGGCAGACCCAAAGTCGGGGGAGAAGAACTTGAGGTAAACGTCACGTTCAGAATCCCTGACTCTCTGATTCAGGAGGTGAGAATGCTTGCGGTAGTTGAGCGCACCACACAGAAGGAGATCGTAATTGCCGCTTTAAGGGAATACCTTGCAGGAAAGTCCGACAATAAATAAAGTAATAATTAAGACAACATATAAATATTGTAATATAACAATATAACAAGGGTCGGAAGGTGTGTTTTTCCGACCCTTGTTTGCAGATTGATTTGGTGGTCTCGAAAAAAGGCACTAATTTTGTCAAAAGTGTAAAAAAAATTCATTGATAATATACGCCCCCCTGTGGTGGCGCGAGGAACGAGCGCCTTGCTGTTCAATTTTTTTTGATTATGGGTATAGACGGATTCGATTTTGACTCGTTGACTGATGAGCAGTTTAATAAATTTATATGGTCTTTGGATGCTCTGAAGGCTAAGTTGAACCGTGTTTCTGTTGAGGAGCTTGAGCGGGAGTTTGAGGGGAAGAGTTTTTATTTGTTGGAGAATGAGCATTACGATTTGGTGGAGCTTGAGGTTGGTGAGTTTGTAGATACGGTGTTTGAGAGGAAGGCTTTGGGGAATGGTGAGGTTGTTGTCCCTTTTGAGGAGATTCAGAGTCGGGAGTACCGGCTTTGGCTAAGTCAGAAGATGAGGAGCAAGAGAACCGTCATGGAGGGCGAAGCCCCCCATCAGTTGTCCTCCTCTCAGATTGATTACAGTGGTTACCGTATGTGGAGGTATAATCCGATTATATTCTACAAGGATGGTGGTAAGGCGAAACACCGGTTGATGCTTCTTGATGATGAGGAAACGTTGACGTTTTTGGAGAATAGGGAGTTTGCGATTATGTCTCCTGTCACCTATGTAGGCAGGACTAACTCTTACAGGAATGCTCGTTATCTTTATGCCTTTGCCATAGATTTGGATGGTGTGAGCATTCATGAGGTGAGGGCGCTGTTGAGGGGTATGACTACGGGTGTTTATCCTGTTGCCAATATCATTGTCAATTCGGGGCATGGCGTTCACGTGTATTATCTGCTTGAAAGTCCTGTTGGGATGTATGAAACTCGCCTTAATGCCTTGAACAAGATGAAAGCAGGATTGACAAGGATTGTGTGGCTTGTGTCTAAGCTCGACACTCCGCAGGTGCAGAGCGTCGTTCAGGGATTTCGTTTGCCAGGGACTAAGACGAAGTTCGGAAAGCCCATAAGGGCGTTTTGGAACCGAACGGCACCGTTGCATACGTTGGAGGAGTTGAATGGTTTCCTTGGTATTTTTAAACTTTCTGAGGCTGAGATTGAGCAGCTTAAGGAGAGTCATCCTCATAATCCGGCGAGAGTGACATTAGAAGAGGCGAGGAAGCGTTGGCCGGAGTGGTACGCCTCGCGTGTCATAGGTCGAAACCGTGTCGGGAAAAAATGGAACATCGACCGTGGTCTTTACGACTGGTGGCTTGCAAAGTTGAGGGACGGCAGCGAGGTGACTGTTCATCACCGCTACTGGTGTGTGCTCACGTTGGTTGTGTATGCTGTCAAGTGCGGCATACCGCGTGAGGAAGTTCTGAACGATGCTCTTGCCTTGGTTCCGGCTTTTGACCGCAAGACGGAGACGGTTGACAACCCGTTCTCGGAGGATGATGTGAGGGACGCTATGAGGGCTTATGACGAGCAGTATTGCAAATGGCCGCTAAGGGTCATTGAGACGACAACAGGCATCCGTATCGAGAGGAATAAGAGAAACGGAAGAGATCGAGATGCACATATAAAACTTATGAATTTTGTGAGGGACAGCATTACCCATACAGATAAAAATTGGCGAAAAGGTAATGGCAGAAAATCCGCTGAGTCGATTGTCCGGGAATGGCAGGAGCAGCATCCCGGTTGCAAGAACAAGTCTCTGTGCGCCCGTGAGACCGGACTGACAAGACCGACAGTCCACCGCTGGTGGGACAAATTAAAGACCGAGCCTTCAGGCGGTGCCGAATGACAGGAGGATATTAATCCGTTGCCAAACAAATCCCGGTGTACCGGTGTTATAGGTGCAGTGCCACCGCTTGCGCGAAAGAGCAAATTTGAAAAATTTGCCATAGCTTAATAGGGCAAAATATTGGCTACGCCACCGCATCCACTCCGTTGGGACGCTACATTTAGCCCTATTAAGGCATGGGGCTTTGCCCCCTACAACCCTCACAAGGGGAGTGGCCTCTCCCCTTTGAACCCTACCGCCGGGATGACCCTTCCCGGACCCTCGGCCAAGGGCTTTCAGCCCCCGCGCCCCTGAGCAGGGAGTGACCCTCTCCCTGCACCCTCCGGCAAGGGGAACCGCTCTGCGGCCGCCGTTCCCCTTGCATCCCTTCCCGGCCGTGTCCGGAATTGTCCGGATTTTGTTTTAGCGTTTGATTGATTGTTTGATCAATCAAACGTGTGCTCGAATGATAGAACGAATATATGTTTGATTGTATGTACTAACAGTCAAACGTACTAACAGCAATCAAGCAATCAGAAAAGAGGGACATACGTCCAGACTGATGTTGCGACGTAGCTGTCCATATGCCTATATATCCCTACAAAACAAAGATGAGAAACTACGTTGTCTGCCATTACGAAAAGTGCTACGGGCCTCCGGTCTCCTACACCACCCATATCGAGAGGAGAAAGGCTGACGGTTCCGAGCATATACCTTACAACATCAAGCGTTCCGACCTTACCCGGCACAACCGTGAGTTCATAGCCGAGACTAGGAAGATAGGACGCACCGCCGCCATCGAGAAGCGTCTCATGGCCGTCAAGCGTCAGAAGGACAATGACGGCAACGAATACGAGCGCAAGATCCGGAAAGACCAGGTGTGCTGCATCGAGATCCGTCTCAGCGCATCACCGGAGGCGATGGCCGAGATTATCGCACAGGGCAGGCTGATGGAGTGGTGCCGGGAGTCTGTGAAGTGGGCGCAGCTTGAACACGGGAAGGAGAATATCGTCAGTGCCGTGCTGCACATGGATGAGGAGACC